>Ga0210247_100055_pt1 | contig 83560 bp, 58 predicted proteins | sample ChrtobMetP3_16mM_FD_155449 | JGI IMG/M metagenome (GOLD analysis project Ga0210247, IMG submission 155449) | Chrysochromulina tobin associated microbial communities from unialgal haptophyte culture, Seattle, Washington, United States - P3_16mM | ecosystem: Host-associated > Algae > Haptophytes >... | reverse complement strand
ACGGGCGGGCGCTGACCGCGCCCGCCCCTCGGCCGGTCCCCCCCCGCTCAGACGCGCGGCACCCGCGACTGGTCCGACCCGGATCGACCGCTGGAGCTAGCGCCGCCGCGGCGATTCCACACCGAACCATGCATGCATGCGCGAGACCCGTCTCGCGCCCGCCCCCCCCGGGGGGAGACTCACGCCCCCTTACCAGGGCCCCCCGCATCCGCGCTGAGACGAGCGCGACCTCCGCCGAGCGACGGCGGACGCGCCCCAGAGAGCCCCCATTCACACGCCTCGCGCCGGTCCGACTCCCCTGTGAGGAAAACGGAGAGGATTGGCCATGACGCGTTATTCCTTTTCGACCTCGGAGATGAGCCGAGATCGCACCCGCGACCCGGTCTCGCTCCGGTGTACAATGTAACCCGAGTTGTAACTGAAAAGACTTGACTTGTCTGAGACCCGTTGTGCTGTTGGCGGACAGCGATCTTCCGAAAAATAACTCTGGGAGCTTAATAAGCGAGGCTCAATTGGTGGCTGCTTCGCCACCTTCCATGCCACCAACTCGGGCCCACGCGGGCGTGTTGAATTCCAGAATCGAGCAACGCTTCTCCTTCCATTTTAGCGCGTCACTTCTCACAAGGAACTCGTCATCGTGCCGGAACGCGAGCTGCCGGGTTCCAGGAAGTAGCTGGCCCAGCCGCTCGAGGAAGGCGCCCCGCCCTGAGCGCACATGGCTCCCAACGACAACCCAGGAGCCGCGCTTGGCTGCCTCAGCGACGCGCTGTGCCACGAGGCGACCGAGCCTTTCCTCGTAGAAGAGGTCGGCAAATATGCACAGGTCCGCGGCCGGCAATGCGGTTTTCGCGCCGAGGTCAAAGCGAAGTGTCGAGACGGCCGTTAGATGTTGTGCAGCAGCAGCCTGCGCCGTCATCTCGAGTGCAAGCGGCGAGATGTCAGATGCGATGACGGTTGGTACGCCACGAGCTGCGAGCGTGATAGCGACCAGCCCATTGCCGCAGCAGCAATCAAGCGCGCTACCCACACTCTCCCAGCCATCTGCCGGCAGGTTGCTCAGATGTTCGGCCACGCCGAGGGCTGCAGGCCATAGCTTGGCGCCGAATGGATTGCTGCCTTCCATCTTGGACTGCTGCGCCCACCAGTCGCGATCAGCGACCTCCAGCACGCTCAGATGGAGCGGGGGTTCGCCGGCAAGCGAGAAGGCCACCAGATGACATGCCGGTAAGGCGAGCATTTTTCGAGGTTCGTAACATTGAAACGTCCGTGCACCAAAACGATCGGTCCAAGATGGGCCACGCACACTTCCTCAAACGAGGCCTCCTTGGGAACGAACTTCTACTTTAATGGGCTCTGCAATCCCAGCAGAAGCGCGTGCTCGATGCGAAGAGCTCTTGACCGCTTGTCGTCGCTGCCGTCGCTCCGGTCGTCCTTGCTGCCTTCGCAATCGTTGCTTCGTCCATCCATCTTTCCGCCGCTGCTGCAGTCGTCGCGTTTCGCGACCGCGGCGATCAACGTGCCACGGTCCAAACGCTTTGAGCTGAGCGTGAAAGAGGGCACGCTGCCGATTGCGGCACTCAAAAAGTTCAACCCTGTGACCCCGGGCACGCGCCATCGTATCGTCATAGACAAATCACAGCTATGGCCCGGTCGGTCCGAGCCCAAGCTCACGAAGCGCATCAAGTCGCATGCGGGTCGCAATCACACTGGACAGATTACCATCCGTGGCCGATGTGCGCCAAAGCATAGGCGCAAGTACCGTATCATCGACTTCAAGCGGAGTCGCACCGACCCGGCCATCGTGCAGCGCTTCGAGTACGACCCCAATCGATCCACCTTCATCGCCCTGATCAAGTACGAGTCCGACGGTGAGCTCTCGTACATCCTGGCCCCACGCGATCTCGCTGTCGGCGCGACGGTGGCCTCGGGCGACGAGGCCTCTTTCGCGCCAGGCAACGCGATGGCCCTGGGCTCGATCCCTGACGGCACGGAGGTGCACAACATCGAGATGCTCCCGGGCAAGGGCGGTGAGATCGTGCGCTCCGCAGGCGCGGCGGCGCGGATCATCTCGAAAGACGACAAGTACGCCATCCTAAAGTTACCGTCGTCTGAGATTCGAAAGATGCCGATCGGGTGCATGGCGACGATCGGCGTGCTCAGCAACGACCAGTGGCGCAACCGGCGGCTCGGCAAGGCGGGCGCTTCCTGGTGGGTCGGCCGGCGGCCCCAGGTGCGCGGTGTCGCTATGAACCCAGTCGACCACCCGATGGGTGGAGGCGAGGGTAAGAGCTCGGGCGGCCGCGTCTCATGCTCACCGTGGGGCTGGTACACGAAGGGTCTGCGCACTCGCAATCGTAAGCAGTTCTCGAGCAAGCTCATCCTGCGCCGACGCAACCACGAGAAGCTCGGCCTCGCGTCGATCAATACGGGCGGCTGGTAAGGGCCCTCGGCCCGACTGCCCTCGGGCGCGGGGGGCAATTACTCGCCACTGGTGCGTAGTTGTGGCGAAACCTGGTACCACTGGTACGTACCGGTAGCTTATGAAACGTGTACCGGTACCTGTAACCCGTCGGTATAACCACGGTACCCGCACAAACCCGCACGCCGTTAGCGTTACAGGGACCGGGCGCCCCCGCCCCGGAGTCAAACACCGTTATCACGGGCCTACCCTGTCTCTCACACTCGCTCTGTGCGTCCTGTTTCTAGGTACCGGTACTGTACACAACTCGCGGCGTCGGAAGAAGACGAAAACCGCGCGGTCCGCGGTGTGGGAAGGTTTGTAGAGTTTGCCTCCGGACGCGCGGGCCGCAGTTTCAGAATGCAGTGCGACCCAGTTGCGTTGTTGGCGCTCAACAGCCGCAAAATACAGGTTCAGAAAAGCTTGCGGGAGCAGGTGCGCGCCGGTCCTCTGGCTAGTTCATGCGCCCTGTCCCAGAAGCACCGCTCTGTCGAGTGTCGTGCTCACATGTTGTGCATGGCTCATCGTGCTGCGCAGTGTCCAAATCTGTACAAGCCTATCTCAAAGGAGCAATTCGTCCAGATAGTCGTGGATGCGTCGGAGAAGCGAGAAGCGCGTATGCCTCCGCAGGTCAACAATATTGGAGCGGTGAACGCTCCGTTGCGGAGTAGCTCAAGGCCAACGAGCGGTTTACCACCCCCTGAAATGATGCAGAGGCTGCCAACCCCTGAATTGATGCAGAGGCTTCGCAACCCGAACACCTCGGATCATGATCGACGCCTTCTACTCCAACATGACAAGAAGACTCGACCGAGGCCTGCTGCAGGCGTCGACCATTCGGCGGCCATCAATTGTCCTTCGCATGAACGCACAACAGAAGAGTTGGGCACTGCCGCTGCTCACATCTTTGATCACATCTCGCGCGCCGGACACCGTGGTAGCGGAGTGGTGACCGTGCGAGAAGCGATCTCATATTTTCGCTTTGGACACGGATCCGCTGCTGGCGAACCGAGACCATTGTCACCAGTCTCACTATTGACCTCTTCCGATGCATCCCTCTCTGATCGCCGTGCTGCTCTCGCCTACGATGACCCTCCAGCGGGAGGAGCGATCTTGGGCCGCCCGTCTACGCGCAAACATGTCCTGGAGCCGCTTGCCAGTGCGTCATCTATTTCAGCTAGCAGCTGGATTGAATTTGCGCCCGCTTCTCGCCTTCACTCTGCGGAAGTTGCCACCTGGGGCGATGACGACCTGAGGCGCTCTTCCCTCACTGGAATTCGACATACCGCATCAGCGCCCAACGGCATAGCACTCACTGAGACTCGCCACACCGCATCGGCGCCCGACGCCATGGCATTGAAACGGCACCGCCGTTCAGGAACACAGCCTCCGAAAGCCGTACTCCGTATGCTCGGTGCACGGTTTGGCAAGATGCGCAGGCGCGTCGGAGCAGCTATGGAGGCGCTCCACGACGGCCGCGGGGGCTGCAACCTCGATGCGCTGATTGACACGCTCTCTGAACTCGGTGCAGAGGCATTGCCGCCGCTCATCCTCTCGACGGATGAAGTACGTGCTCTCGCTGAACTGTACGTCGTTTCTAGAGATCCCATCCCCGAAGGTGAAATGCCAGCAACAGTCGGTCTGCGCGACTTTCTACGCGACCTTTGGAGCGGTACGTTGACCCATGCTGCCAAGGTGCCGCTGAGGAGCCTGTACATTGCTGAAAGCAGGAACTTGAAGAGTGCTGGGAGCGATGCTCTGAATGAGCAATGCGACTCACAGGTACAACGTAGCGACTCACCCACAGCGGAGAGTCAGGGCACTCAGGACTCACGGCAGCAGGCAGGGGCGACGGATGAGGCAGATGGGCGACCAAAATCCAAGCAAGGCAAGTGGGGGATGCTATTGCGCCGTCCTACCAAACCGAATGTTATGTTGCGCGAGGTTGACTGGTGGCGGACGGCTGGCAGCAACGGCAGCAACAGTAGCGATGCGCAACGTGCTGCGACGACGCTTGTCGAGAAAATCAAAGAAGTCGCGGATGAGAAGGGCTACGTGACCCTGCCCAAGTTCAGATCGGTCATGTGGACCCTCGGCGTGATAAAATCAAGTATCGAAGATGCGGACGGCGTTTTCGGCTCGATTGATCTGAATGGCAATGGAAAGGTCACATTCGAGGAGCTCAAAATGGCGATTGATTGTGTCATCAACGAGGACACCGAAGCAAAGATCGAGCGCTTGGTGCGTGCTGATCAGGAAATGGAAGCTGCCGCAGTTCAACGCCTTCGCGACAGGCTTGCATCTCAGGCTGCTCGAGTTCTGGATCTCTTTCGCCAGTGGGACGTGGATGGCGATGGCACGGTGACTCGTGAAGAGTTTCGCAAAGCGATGCTTGGACCTGAGCTTGGATTCAACGACGCCTCACCTGAGAACATTAATGGCCTTTTTAATGCGTTCGATAAAGATGGGGAGGGCCAGATTTCCTTTCGAGAGCTGCATAGGATGCTGCGCACGGTGAAAAGGGCGGAAAAGAAGATAAAGGTGGTTGCTCCAACAGAGCCTCCATGCGACATGGCTGCGCTCCGCTTACAAATGCGCAAGGATCTTGAAGAGATGGCCAATCAGAACGAGAAGAATGAGCGTGAGCTAGCCGCCGTCATGAATGCGCGAATTCCATCTCGCGAGAGGGTTTCTTCTCAATAGCCAGGCTGAGAACCGCGCCAGGCAAAACATGGGCCTCAGTGAACGCACCATGAAGGCTAACCACAGCCTCCAGGGACGGGGAGTCGTCCCAGCCCCACGGACAATGGTGATCAACATGGCCTAGAGCATGGCACTTTAATGCGCAGGATGCGTGTGGTGACTAAAGGATTGGATGAAGCGCGTGATGGCGCGTCTGCTCGAGTAGACAGACCGGGGAAATACGCCTTGTCCTGAGCGGTGCTGCGGACCAATGTGCTTGCCTATGGGAAGTTTGCTGCACATGTGCTCGAGTAACGAGTATAGTCGATTCGACGCGAAATTCGCGCGTGATATCGACTTCAGGAGGAAATAGTTCTGTCCGGATTCGTAACCGCGGTAACATGTGTTGACAGATGTCGTCTCGGACAGCGTAGCTACTGGAATAACTGCACGTCTACATTCTACAAGCAGTGTCAAGCTCGTGTGTGATACGCCATTTATCATCGGTTCCACTTGCCACTTCCAGGCAGCCTGGCAGCTCGGCTGGCAGCGGCAGGCACGCAACGCCGAACACAGCACACGGGTGCACACAGCCTTTCTCTACGCACGGAACTGCTCCAAGAACGGCTCCCATGACTCGCCCTCAGCAGGAGGATCAACGGCCGCCTTGGAGACCAGCTTCGCCTTCGACATCTTGGCGCCCACCCACGCCTCGGTCCACCGCCACAGCGCGTCGGCCGCGGCGCTGTCCTTGGCCGCGGGAGCCACGTCGGTAAGCTCCATGTCAGAGAGGTACGAGCCGCTGGGTAGCCCGGGGGCGAGCAGCGCATACACGAGTGTGCGGCACCCATCCTCAGGCTTCTTGAACACAAGGCCCACCGCCGGGTTGTCCAGGATCGCCTTCCCCGCGGACGCTACTGCCGAGTCAAACGACGGGCCGCCCAAGCCGCCAGGTGGCAGTGGGATGGGCGGCAGCGGGATCGGCAGCTGAGCAGCCGAGGGCTTGAACTCGCGGAAGAGGCTCGTGGCCACGACGCCTGGGTGCACTGCGAGCGACGTGAGGCGCGTGGGCGGGTAGCGCTGCGCCAGCGCGCGTGCGAAGAGCACGTTCGCAAGCTTCGACTCTCCATAAGCACTCGAGGAGTCCCACACGGTCGCATCGCTGGCGGGCTGCTCGATACGGCGCAGATCGAGCCCATCGGCAAGTGCATGCGCCGACGAGGCGGTGGTCACAATGCGCGCGCCGTCGGCGACCATGTGCGGCAGCAAAAGCTCTGCCAGCGCAAAGTGCGACACGTGGTTGACTTGAAACCCGACCTCGAGACCGTCGGCCGTCATCCTGCGCTCGGTCGGCCACACACCTGCGTTGAGCAAGAGGCCGCCCAAAGGGGCCCCGAGCCTTTCAGAGGCTGCCCGAATGTCGGCTGCGGCCTGCTCCACACTCTCGAATGCAGACAGGTCGAGGTCTACGGTCGCCACCACGGCACCGCTTCCAGCTTTCACCTTGATGTAGTCCACTGCCGCCCGAGCCTTTGTGGCGTCGCGGGCGCACAGAATGGTGGCGTAGCCAAACGTGGCAAGCGCGGCAGCCGCCTCGAGCCCAATGCCTTCGGTCGCCCCAGTGATAGCAATCGCACACTCCTTGGAGATGGCAAAGTCGGAAGAAGGCAGCCGAGAGAGAGGGTCAGCGGCATCGGCGATACGCTGGCGTACGCGTCGAAGGAAGGTCTCGCGCTCGCGATCCAACTGAAAGCTGAGGCGCTCGATGCGGCTAATCGTTGTAGCAAGTGTCGACATGCTCATTGCACCCTCGGCGAACAATGCTAGCAAGAGGAAAGCCCGCATCACGACAGAGGATCGTTCTCGGTGGTTTCCAGGAAACCAAGGGCCGTTGAGGAAACCAAGCTCATCACGCCGAGAAGCGGGGATGAGGCCCACGCCCCTCCTCAACACCTAACCTGTACCGTAGGCGGCCGAGCGTAACAGCCCGTTCACTCGAAGAAGTGGAATTGCACGATAACATGGGCGCCATGATTGCACGCGACGCGCCTCCAGCGCTGCAGACGCTCGTCTCCGCGCTGCTGCGAACCAAACTCGAGCTGGCCATCGCCGGGCTGGACAGTTGTGGCAAGACGACGCTTTGCGCGACGCTGCCGCATGCAAGCGCCGCTGGGCCGATGATGGCGCCCATGCAGACCGCGCCGACAATAGGATTGGTGGTGCAGCGCGCGCGCACTCGCGGCATCGACCTGATGCTGTGGGACCTAGGCGGCCATCATCGATTCCGCGACGATTGGAAGCGGCATGCGCGTGGTTGCGGCGCGCTCATCTTCGTGGTGGACTGCGCAAACGAGTCACGCTTGGTTGAGGCGCGGCAGGCACTCCAGCGGTTGCTCGAGGACCCGATCGTGGGCGGGTTGCCGCTGCTCGTGCTGGCCAACAAGGTGGACCTGCTGACGCCGGCCGACCGCGCGCGCGAGGAGGTGAGCGGCTGGCGCGCGCTCGTCGAGCAGCTCAATCTCGGTGGAGAGGTCTCGGGCTCATCATCACGACAGTGGAGCGTGCTGGGCGTGAGTGCGACGCGTGGCACCAACCTCGACAAGGTGGTGCGGTGGCTCGTGCTGCAAGCGCACGGCGCAGGCCCGGCGCCGAGCGTCGACACCGACGACGGGCCGACGGGCCACAGCCGGCTCAGCTGGCAATCGGTGTCCACCGCGGTGAGTAGCGCCAAGCGGCGGTGGACGAAGAGCGGACGGTACACGTCGGTCCTCGCCGACGCGTCACGCTCGCTCATATTTTCCGAGTAGGAAATAGATGAAGGTTGGGGGTCGAGCTGATTGATGACGTCGACAATCAAAAAAGTGATCGACGCTCCCCCGACGCAAAACTAAGGGGGTAGGTCAGAGGGAGGCCCCGGCCCATGCTCGGGTCCGTCGGACTTTTGGCGAGGCGCTCGGGGGGCGATGGGGTTGCGCATGCTGCCTCCCGAAACCCAGGGCGGGTCACCCAAGACCCCAGGTAAGGCGCCGCGGCCAACTTTGACAAGATCGAGCGCAACCGCGCCTGGGCAGCAGCGGCAGCGGACAAGGACGTGACACAGTTTGTCAAGAAGATCTTCAATAAGGTCCTCAGGGACCTCAAGAAGGAAGGGGCAGCGCCGCCGACGGCGAGCACTGAAACGGCGGATGCCTCTTCCATGTGTTCGGGCCACCCGCGTGGCGTTGCTCGCGCCTCTTCCCGCCCTGCCGGTGGTCTGTGAGGCGCCTGCGCACGAGCTACTGGGGCTGCTCCACGGCGGCAGTGCACGTGCTGCTCCACGGCGGCTTCGCCGAGGGCGTGGGGTATCAGGTGGCAGTTGGCTTGCTCTCGGCCAGCTACTTTAGCTCCGTTGGGGTGGTTCCTCCCCGGCGAATGGGCGAGCTTACGCCAGGCTTGTGCGCTAGTGACCGTCTAGGAGGATGTGTGCGCTCTGCATTGCGCCCACGCGCACCTCGATATCTTCTGGCTGCGCGTGTACTGCGCGTTCACCGCCGCCTGCTACGAGCACCGCCTCGCCGCTGACTGCAGCATCGTTCCGCATCGGCCGGGGCCTCCTCTGACCAACCGCCCATCATATGTATGTAGCGTGCGTATAGCCGCGTACGGTTCGGTGCTTATCGAAAAAGCCCTCTCAGGGTCGAGGGTGTACGTGAGCATTGGTGTTATACACGGCCGTTACATTTGAGTATAAAAATGGGTAACCGACCCAACGTAACCAACATAACCATTGACGCTATAATCAATTAATCAATCACCTCATGCACATCGACGATCTTCCTCCCCGGGTCCCCGGCGCGCGGCGCCGGCGGCGCTGCTAACTCCCGAATACCTACAATCGTTTGGAATCGAGCACACAACTGAAGCACCCAACCAAAGCAGCGCCGACTCATGCCTATGGCGACCTGCGAGCATGGGCACGTGTGTGTTGAGGGTGGGCAGATAGGTTGGAAGGGCGCTGGATCGCGTTCGAGAGGCTGCCGCACACCTAAATGGAGTTCGGGGGCCCCTCGAGCCGCCCACCCATTGGGAGGGCAGCCCGAGAGGCCGGGTGACGCAAACACGGCTGCTGGCCTGCTTACAGGATAAGCAGGCAGTAGCCTTACGAAGCTACCCTGATGAAGCACACAACCAGGCACTGCGGCTGCACACGATGCGCAACGCACAGCCGTTTCACCACCTTCATGAGCATGGTGTCGATTCTGCTGCCGCTCTCTTCGGCCACCACCTGCACCGGTGTCGCCACCTGCACACGGACGCACCCGTCAACGAAGTGGCCTCCCATTCCCACCTCCCATTCTCATCAGAGAAGACCCAGTGCTCGCCTCACTGCGGAAACGCCCTGATAGCCGCACGCACAGTGCGATGGGCACTCGAGTGTGAGCCGTGGGAGGCGTATCGACAGGCAGCTTGGGCGCACGAGAGAGTCTGAGGAAGATCGCCTTCAGGCGCTGCACACGCGCGTCAACGGCGCGGCCGACATGAGCTCCCACCTCGGCGGTGTACGCTGGAGCATGACCAACAGGGATGTAGATGCCAGCCCAGCGCTCGTCGCAGACCGTTCTGAGCGCGTCCTCGGTCAGGCCGGTGAGAAATCGCAGGGAGACAGGCGCTTCAACCCCCCTCAGCGTCGGGTCGACGAGGGTGGCTGACTGAGGCGTCGCCAGAAGTGCCCTGTGAGAATGCAGAGGCACAGTGAAAGAACGCGTGATCAGCGTGAGCTGGGACACGGCATGCACCTGCGGACAGGGTGGATGCTGCTGGGCGATGCGGCAGGCGCGCGCGCACATGAAAACCCGCGATTCTAACGAACGGCAAAGGACTTGACCAGACTTCCGACCAAGGAGACGGCCACTTCGGGCCTTCGCGACCTCCGACGACTTTTCCCCAGTGGCCGGGGCCTCCCTCTGACCTACCCCCTTAGCAAAACACGGCGCCAAGGGGGTCGCAGAAACATGGCCGACGAAGCGCCAACCGAGGCGGGCGGCGTGTCCAAGACCGCATGCAAGAAGGCCGCCGACGACGCGGGCAAGGCGGCGAAGAAGAAGCCCGATCCTGAGGGCCTCGCACTCATCGAGCAGGCCAAAGAGGCTTATGCGGCCAAGGACCTCGAGAAGGCGTTTGCGCTCTACAAGGAGGCAGAGGAGAAGTGCAAGAACTCGACGATGGATGCGGTGCCCAAGGAGAAAAAGCCCAAGGGGCCCAATCTGCATGCTGCGGCGACCGACGCTGCCGCTGAACTGGCCGCCGACGATGCGACCGCCGCTGAGGCCGAGAAGAAGCCGCGGCTGTACCTGTCCAACCCGGAGGAGAACCTGCAGGCGAAGCCGACGCGCGAGGGGATGGCCGCGGGTTGCAACTACGCCCTCAACTCACCGGCAAAGCTCAAGAAGCACCTCGAAACGACGGGCGGCGCGTACCGGACGCGCTTCCCGCCCGAACCGAACGGCTACCTGCACATCGGGCATGCTAAGGCGATGAACTTCAACTTCGGGCAGGCGCGCATCGCGCGCGAGATGGGCAAGGGCGGCACCACGGTGATGCGCTTCGACGACACCAATCCGGCCGCCGAGAAGCAGGAGTTCATCGACTCGATCCTCGACAACCTCAAGTGGCTCGGCCACGAGCCTGCGAGAGTGACTTACTCGTCCGACTACTTCCAGGAGCTGTACGATCTGGCGGTGCAGCTGATCAAGGACGGCGGTGCGTACGTGTGCCACCAGACCGGGCCGGAGATCAAGGCCTCGCGCGAGCTGCTGCGCGCGTACCACGGACGCGGCCTCAAGGCAAGTGAGCGAGGCCCACTGCCTAAGGGTGCCGCTTCGCCGTGGCGTGATCGGCCCGTGGCTGAGAACCTTGCCGAGTTCCGGAAGATGAAACAGGGAAGGTACGCACAGGGGACGGCTTTCCTTCGCCACAAGGGCGACCTGTTCAGCGAGAACTCGTCCATGTGGGATCTCGCCGCGTACCGCATCATCTACCAGGCACACCCGCACACGGGTGACGCCTGGTGCATCTACCCGACGTATGACTACACCCACTGCATCGTCGACTCGCTCGAGGACATCACGCACTCGCTGTGCACGCTCGAGTTCGCGCAGCGGCAGGCGGCCGACGGCCCGTACTACCACCTGCTCCACAGCCTTGGGATGTACAAGCCAGTCACGTGGGAGTATTCTCGGCTCAACCTCACCCACGCCGTCATGTCCAAGCGGAAACTCAAGTTCCTCGTCGTGTATGGCTACGTGGGCGGCTGGGACGACCCTCGGCTCTGTACGCTCAACGGCCTGCGCCGGCGCGGCTACACGGGCGCGACGCTCAACCGTTTCTGCGAGGCCGTTGGCGTGACGCGCGCCGCGATGGTGGCACGCAATGAGCTGCTTGAGCAGCTTGCGAGACAGGTATCATGGCGCTCGAATGGCCTCGCCTTGCCCCCCAGATGGCCTCGCTTTGCTAATGGATGGCCTCGCCTTGCCCCTGGATGGCCTCTTGCCCCTGCGTGCCTCTGATGGCCTCCGATTGCATCTCTGAGTGCATGCGGATCTCGCGCGACAGGAGCTCGAGGCGGTTCCGCGCCGCTTCGCCGTGCTCAAGCCGCTCAAGGTACTGCTCAGTGGCCTGGCTGAGGGGGGCAAGAGCTTTGAGATGAAGAACCATCCGCTCATCGACGCGATGGGCGCTCGCCAGATGCATCTCGGCAGCGAGATCTACATCGAGATGGACGACTTCCGGCCCGAGCTCGCCGATGACCCCAAATTCTATGGGCTCGCGGTCGGGCGCGAAGCCGGCTTGCTCGGCGCGGGCGTCAACATTACGGTGACCGAGGCTGTGCGCGACCCGAAGACAGGAGAGCTGCTGCACTTGCTCGCGACGGCGGACCCGACACGTGAGCGAAAGGTCAAGGGCCACCTGCACTGGGTGAATGCCCAGACGGCCGTCCCTGCGGAGTGCCGTGTGTATAGCGTGCTCTTCTCGCCCGAAGACCCCGAGCTCGCAGCCAAGGAGATTGCGGCGGCGGCGGGCGCAGCGGAGGCGGAGGAGAACGACGACAATGACGAAGACAATGACGATGCGGACGCCGCTGCTCTCGAAGAGGCCAAGGCCAAGGCGGCGGCGGCGGCGGCGGCGGGCAAGGTGGCGTTGCCCAAGTGGCTTGAGCTGCTCAACCCAGACTCACTCGTCGTCGAGAGCGCGCTCGTCGAGAGCTGCTTGGCCAAGGAGGCGGCGCCGCCCAACAAGGCCGCCGACCGTCCCGCCTTCCAATTTCAGCGCGTCGGCTTCTTCTGTGTTGATGACGATTCGACGACGGCCAATCCCGTCTTCAATCGCATCGTCGCTCTCAAGGAGGACAAAGAGAAGAAGACGCTGTAGCCGACATACGGCTGTAGAGGGTGTACGGCCCAGAGGGCTCGAGGGGCCATCTTTTGTTGGGTCAAACATGTCGAGCCTGTACTTCGCCTCCGGTGGGTCGGCTTTCGATGTTGTGTGTCAGTGGAATGTGCTCATGTTCGGCATGGGCCAGGTGGCCGCATGCGGCACGGACGAGGACGACATATGCCATATGGAGGACGAGAACGGAAGCCGTTTCGGCCGGTTCTGAACTTGCGGGCGGGCCGGTGGTGCGTCACTTCTTGTTCTGAACATGCGGGCGGGCCGGTGGCTCTTGCGCCGCACATACTCCTCCGGCGCACTCCCAGTCCTCCCAAGCCGCGTGGCCGCTGCTCTTGATGAGCGGGCGGACGCAAACCGTGTTCTCTTGGCGAAGATGCTGCAGTTGCTAAGGAAGCGCGTGGTCGACAGTGACCCATCGGTGAGCCAGTTGGCATATCCTCCAGAGCCGGAGAGCTCAAGCATTACCCTGGATGCAGCGTCGCTCACGCACGGCACGGTGAGCGACGTTGTTCAACGCCTTTGCACCGACCCTGACGCGCGCCTCCACCCGACGGCCCTCAAGCTCGCCCTCGACTCTGCCGCGTCGGCGGCGGGGCAAGATCGGACGGTCGTCGATCTGACGGATCGTACGATGGTGAGCATCGTCGGGGACTTGCATGGTTGTGCGCTCTCACTACGCCACGTCATGGGCATTGTGGGCGCACCCTCCGAGTCATCCGCAATCGTCTTCAACGGCGACTTTGTCGACCGCGGCGCAAACGGCGTCGAAGTGCTCGCGTCGCTCGCGCTGCTGAAGGCATGCCATCCGCGCGACGTGGTGCTTCTGCGCGGCAACCATGAGGACGAGCTGCTCGCCACAGCGTACGGCTTCAAGGACGAGCTCACGAGCAAGTATCCGGGCCAGGCAGCCGAGCTGTGGGACGCTGCGGTCCGCTTGTTTGCGGCGCTGCCGCTTGGCGCCACGGCCCCGGAGGCGTTCATCGTGCACGGCGGGCTGCCTTCGGAGAAGTTTGAGATCGCGACGCTCGCGCGGCTGGGTGTGGCCGAGCGCAGGCTGCCCAGCGTGCTGCGCGCCGCGGCGGCGCCTGAGGGGCCCTCAGCCCATGCGGCAGCCGAGCAGTTGGCCTTGATGCAAGGCGTGCTGTGGAGTGACCCGGCCCACGGTCGGGATCACGTGGGCGTGAAGAGCAACGACTCGCGTGGCGGCACGGGCTGCCTCTTCGCGGAGGACGTGAGCCGCGCCTTTTTGCAACGTGAAGGCCTGCGATTCCTCATCCGGTCCCACCAGGTCGTCGAGGAGGGGTACGAGCGCACGGTGCTCGACGAGCCGACAACGACGAAGCCGAGCTCGGAGCTGACGAAGAGCTTGGAGCTACTCACCGTCTTCTCGGCGGCCGCGTACCCGAATGGCGAGGGGGCGAACAAGGGCGCCGTGCTCCGACTGCGTGCTGCCCCGGTGCATGGCGCCGTGTCGGGCGCGGGCGCGCGCGCGGCCACCCTCGAGCCAGTCACCTTTCAGCTTCACGGGGCGTCCAGGCCGGATCGCGACGCTGACGCGCGCCGCTCTCTCGGCGCCCTGATCCGCTCGCATCGCGGCCGGCTGCGCGAGCGCTTCGGCGCACACGTGCGCGAGAAGCAGACGCGCATCGGCGTGGACGCGTGGGCCTCTGTGATGCGGAGCGAGCTCAAGCTGCTCGTCGACTGGGAGGCGCTCCAGCCCGCGCTGGCGCCGACGATCAAGCGAGGAGGGTCCACAGGACTCGTCGACACAGGGCTGGTGGACTTTGAGCGCTTCTTAGCGAGTCCGCTGGTGGCGGGTGAGGCCGAGGGTCCGCGAGGCAAGCCCGCGAGCGGTGGCGCAGCCCAGGCCGGCGAGATCGAGCGCCTCTATAAGAGCCTCGAGTCCTTGCGAGCGGTCGTCGAGATGCTCGACACCGACAAAAATGGCAAAGTCGACCGCGACGAGTTCCTCGAGGGCTTTCAGCAGCTCAACGAGGGCCTGCCTGACGCGGAGAAGCTGAGCAGCGAGCAGGGCTGGCGCGACGTGGCGAATGCGCTCTTCGACACGGTCGACACCGATGGGAGCGGCACGATCTCGCTGGCGGAGCTGACGGAGGCCTTCCGGATGACGGTGATGCGGTGAGCGGGACAGTGTCCGAGTCTGGTACATGTGTGCCAACTCCACAGGCGCGGAAACACATTCACATTCACACACACACCTTACACATGGCGGGTGCCGCACCTTTGCGCGGTTCGGGAAACCACGTTCGACCTTGTGTTCACAGATGCGCGAGCTCGCGGCGTTGAGTACAGTACCGGTGTGCGCCCGCGTGTTCCGTGTGTCTCGTGTGTGTCCCGGCTCCCCCCGGTGTCTTTTTACCGGTACCGGTCTAGACCGGTAGGCCGGTAACAGTATATATGTTTTCGGCGTCGGCGGCGAGATGTGACCATGGTCGTGCTCCCCGACGCGAGTGCTACCTCCAGCGCGACCGTGAGCTCCTTCACCAGAGCCGAATCGCAGTCGACCGCAGCTCACACATGGGAGTCGCGGGTGCTTGCGCTGGCAATGGCTGCTCATAGCCGCCTTGGCATCCACTGTGCTCAGTCTGTGTGCGATGTGGCCAGATCGCCCGATCTTCTCCTGCAGATCATGCGGCAAGCCGTGCTGGTCGTTCCGGACGATGTGTCGACGCTGGTTGCGGCTCTTCACCGTGCCGCACCGTGGCAGCAGGTGCTGCTCCGGCGTGGCGAGTACAACGTTGATGGTCGTGTGGGTGGTGGGCCGGGCTCTTCACAATTGCGTGTGAGTCGCCCCGTCGAGATTTGCGGCGAGCCGGGTGCGGTGCTGCGTGGCACGCTTGTGCTCGACAAGCACTGCCTTGGCGGTGCCGTGCGCAATTTGCGCATCGACGACGGCGGCGACTGTTGCATTCGCTGCGAAGGAGGGAGCTGGGAGCTGACGGGGGTGAGGCTGCGTTGCTCACACGGTTCGGCCCTGCTCGTCACCGGGTCGTCACGCGTTGTGCTGAGCGAGTGCGTGCTGGGCGGAGAAGACGACGAGGAGGCCGGTCAGCATGTGATGCTCTCGGCCTACGGCTCGTTACAGGAGACTGGTCTGCATAAACGCGCTTGCTTTGCCCTCGTCTCAAAGGACGAGGCACGCATCGTCGCCAAGCTGTGCTCACTGCGCCAGTGCAGCGAGGCCGCTGTGCTCATCGCCCACGCGTCTCTCGTGTTCCTGGAGGCATGCGACCTCTCACACTGCACAGCCGCCTTTCTGGCCGGGGAGGGCTTCGGCCACTCACTGCGGCTGGACGGGTGCACCTTAATGAAGACGGCACTCAAGATTTGGGCAGATGCTGACCGTCCTCGGGCCTTTGAGTGGGGTGCGAGCGAGTACGAGGAGGTCCGCGAGGAGCCCGAGGGCGAGGAGAGCGGCTACGCGGACATTGTGCGGCCCGCACAGCCACGTGGAGCCCATGACGACGACTCATCGGACACGGACTCTCTCGAGGATGCCACCGCGTTCGCCAACATGGAGGCGCTCATGGAGGAGCTCGACAATGCCGCGCTGAGCGCGGCCGCGTCGTGAGTGCGGGGCCACTCATTTTGTTCTTGATGTCGCGTTCACGAGTCATGATGTATACAGTCTACGGTCCAACATCCGCACAAAATCCCGTAGTACATAATATATTAGACCTAAGACCATAGATTACCGATCGGAGCGACATCTCAATTCACATGATCGGATAGGGGGGTACCGTCCGGAATTCGTATACTGCTGTCTCCCGGGCGTGGGGCGCGCGTCGCGCGTCGATGTCCGTTTGCGCATAGGTGGCAAGCATGCATGTGTGTAGCTGTTCTCCCACATTCGATTGACGATTCTCGTGAACGTCGCATCGCCACGCGAACGATCCAAGTAGATCCAGGCCTGTGGCTCGTATCCGCTGCGCATGGACTCAGCTTGCCTCGACACGCTCGATTGACATCCTCAACATGGATCTGCACGGAGAGCTGGCTGTCGAAGTGGCAGCTGCGCACGCACTCCCCCTACAGTACCGGTACACTCCCCTTGAGCGCCTCAGTCCGACCCCTGTGCATGGAGTGCATGATCCACTCTAGTGCTCTGCAATGGCCATGAATTGAGCGGACGGAGACGATGATTGAGCCGTGACGGCGGCAGGGACGGACGGATACGTGGTTGATTGAGTGGACCCGGCCGCTCTCATTTGGCACCTCCCAAACTTGCCGAAGGCGCTGTACAGCCTCGACTTGGCCATTTGCTTCCTGTGCTTCGCTTCGATGAGCTCCTTCTCTTGTTCATACTTGGCCCGATGGCGCGCAGCCTCGCGCCGCTCGAAGCCGTGCACGACGCTGCTGCACGTGATGACCATGAAGAGGCAGATGATGGTCGGGAAGAGGAGGTACACGGCGATGCGCACGATGCCGATGTTCAGGTTGATGTTGTGGCAGACCGACTCGAAGAGCGCCGACTTGGCATTGCAGTCGGGGTAGAGCACCGCGAGTGCCTCGAGGTCGTCGTCAAACAGGCACGTGCGGGGGTTGTGCTGGGTGCGCGACTCCATCTGCGCGTCGCGCGTCGGGTAGCGCACGTTGAGCTTGGTCTCGTCAATGTCTTTGGAGGCGCCCGGGGGCACCCCCGCCTCGACGGCGGCCCACGGGTTGTTGCAGAACAAGCTCGGGTTCGGGCGCGTGCCGTCCAGGAGCGCGCCCGAGATGAGTCTGTGGTACGAGTTGTTGCCCGGCGAAGGCAGCGCCCAGCTCTGCGAGGCGCCGTTGGCGGGGGTGAGCCAGTTGTCAGGGATGTTGTCCGGGTGGCCCAGGCCAAGGAAGTGTCCGATCTCGTGCAGCGCCGCCGCCTCGAAGTCGTAACAGTCAAAGCACGGCTGGAAGATGCGCGTCGTGATCACGGGCGGCAGGATGAGCATCAGGATGAAGATCGTGAGGATGACCGGGTTCCAATGCGCGATGACGCGCACGATCGCGGCGAGGCGCTCCTTGATGGAAAGTTTCCCGTCGCCATCCTCATCGTCCACGTGAGCGCCCTTCGCGTCGCGCTCGTCGGCGTCTTCGCAGACGCCGCAGTGCAGCGTGCGCATCACTATGGTAGCGACCAGACAGAAGTAGAAGAGGATCGCGATGGCCGTGACTCCGTAGGTCAAGCCCCAGATGAGCAGTCGCGCATTCCCGGGTGAGCCAAGTGATTGCTTGAGCTTGTGGAAAGGCGCGCAGAACTGCGAGTCCAGGTACCAGCACACCCGCTTCACATTGAAGCTGAATGTGCCCGCGTACGCCTCGACTACCTGCGTGCGCGGCATCTCACACTCATCAGAGGGACACTCGGGGGCACTCAGAGAAACCACTCATATCGGACTACTATATAGTACGGAGCTATATACTCGAGCTCAACGAGGCACTCAGGGGCCTACTACCTGGCGGTTAAAGTTGACGACGCCTGCGGAATTCGTGAAGCATGGGCGTCTACCGTTGCTGTAGCGGAAGTCGGAGCTGTACTGCGCGTGTGGCAGTGCCGTCGCCACGGCGGTCCCATCTCCTCCGTTGCCGTTCTCGCCATCTAGGCTGTGGTCGTGCGACGTGACCCAGATCTCAGCGAGGGGGCATCCCCCGTGCGGGAAGACGCAGCCAGCTGCCATGGAGCTCGGGTTGCATGCGGGGCCCACGTGCCTCGGGCCCGTGGGCGGGCCGTAGTTGAGCCCGGCGAGCGTGCACTCCTCGGTCATGTCGACAAACTTGAGGAATCGGCTGTTGGCCGCCCACTTGTCGAACGCACGCGCGACCGCCGCGTGGATCTCCTTGCAACCGACGAAATTGCCACCCGGGATGTCCTCGCGGAACTGTGGCAGGATGAGGGCGCAGAGCTTTGCGTCAAAGGCCCACGTGATCCCACCACCCAGACCACGGGTATCGTCCGAACTCTCGGGACTGTGCCACAGCCAGCCCAGTTCAGCGATGGGGTCTGACCGAGTGCGCCGACCGCACATCATCTGCGATTGGATCTCGCTGATCTGCGCGCCGTAGACGGACTGCGAGGTGGTGACCCAGCCATAGACGTGCGCGAGCAGCGTCGCAATCACGGCGAAGCGAGCAGCCATCGTGTTTTTACGAGTAAATCTCGTCAACGTGCCCGTCACAAAAACAAGGCGTTCTTAAATTGAGGGTCCGCCCTGGAGGCCCGATTTGGGTCGGTAGTCAGTGTCCGTTTGCATGCTGGACCTCTCTTCAAATATCGAACCGAGCAGTATTCGGATAGCCGATTGTTATTAGTTTTTGAGTGAGAATTCACACAAAGTTGACACCTGCAGAGAGGGGCGCATTCTGAGACGTCAAGCCGAGAGCTGAGCCGGACCCGCCACGCAGACTCTTCCAGTTCCACAGACTGGAGCATCTCTTGACACCAAAGACTCATCTGACATATCCGATACTGTGGAGACTCATCTCGACACCGCCTCATCGACCAGGCCATTCGAACGCGAAGCTTGCCGCGTCGATTGAGCTCATGCACGAGTCCATGGAAGCACTCGCCGCCAATCGGACACCGACGCCGACGCCCGCGCCCACACCAAAAAAGGGCAGCCCTCCCGCGAGCTGATCGTGCATCAAGTGCGCCTTGTGGCTGGGGCGTGGCGCGGCGCACGTCTCGACCAGCCGCCACAGCTCGCGCATGTTCGTGCCACGCGTCGCGCTACCCGCCAGAAAGCGAGCCGCCGTACCGTCGAGGGACCTCAGCTCGGGGATCGGGCATGGCTGCAAGTCGGACTTGTTGCAGAGCACGAGGAGTCGTGAGACGAGCGCCTCCTGCTCCTTCTTGGAGGCGAGCTCGTGTGTGAGCTGCTTGAGATGGCGCGCCACGTACTCCTGCGAGGGAGCCACAATCACAGGTCATCAGGGTTCATGAGGGGGAATCACAGGTCATCAGGGTTCATCAGAGGCCGTCGGCGCACCTTGAGGGAGCCGCGCTGCTCATCCACCGCATCCCACACGACGAGGGGCGTCGCCGCTACCAAGGCCTCCCTCGCTGTGGGCTTACCCTCGACGACACTGAGCAGCACGTTGTTGCTCGCTGCGAAGCCCTCGAGCACTGCGATGACGGTCGACTTTCCGACGCCTGCGTCGCCGAGCACGATGAGATGTGGGAGTGCCGCCGACGGCCATCCCGGGACCGCGGGTAACGACGGCGTGGTCGTCGGCGACGGCCAAGCCGGCACCACAAACGCTGGAGCTGCTACAGGGGGGCTCGCGGGTATCAATGGCGTTGTGGATCTGCTGTTGATGGCCTGGCCGGTGCCACCGTCGGGGATCGCCTGGTCAGGGTCCTCCTGGTCACGCGAGCCGGCGTCGGCGCTGGCTTCGGTGGCGGGCACAGCACTAGCTGGCCCGGCGCGTTGGCTTCGCTGGCGGGAGTCCCAGCCCCCCGCAGCTGTCAAACCGCCGCCGCCGCTGCCCCCACCGCTGCCCCCACCGCTGCCCCCGCTGCGTGAGGGAGTGGGGCGGTGTAGCGGCAGCGGCGGCGTGGCGCCCATCACGCCAGACACGGGCACAGGCAAAACGAGCATGGCGCAGGCAGAACGAGGCACGTGCAGCGGCAGTGGTGACAGCATTGCGCTCCCGAACAGCGGGGGTTCGCTGTGGGGATCGCTGCTGTGCGTCGGGGGGCTACTGCCGTGCAGAGCGGCCATCCCCGGGCTCGCTTGCTGCGGCGTGGTCCATCCGGCGTCGTCACGCTCTTGACCTCGGCGTGACCTCGTGACCTCGGGTTCGTCACGCTCGGGCATCCCGAGGTCACGCACGAGGTCGAGTAATGACGTCTGCAAGTTGCCAGGGAGCTCCAGTAGGGGCGATACGCTATGCCGCTCCCCTGCGCCACCCGCCGCCCGGGGCGGCGTCGGGCTCAGGCTGCGCGGGCTGGCGCGTGGGCTGGCGCGTGGGCTCAGATCGCGAGGCGTGGTGCGCGGGCTCTGGCGCGGGCTACTGCGCGGGCTCCACGCATTCGAATTCTCCCCGGCGGACTCGGCGACTCGCGGCATGCTCGGCACGTACGGCGCCGGCTTGCTGCGCCGCCCGTCGCTCCGCTCGTCGAAGGCCGCAAGCATGTCCGCGCACGCCTTGACCGCCCGCGTGCTTTTGAGCTCGACAAGGGCTGGGCACGAGAGGCTGCGGTGCATCGCGCGGTTCTGCTGCTTGCGCAGCTTGCGACCCTTGAAGAAGCCGACCGCGCCCACAAGCAGCGCGCACAAAAACGTGCCGAAGATCAAGTCGGACACTTCGGACGGCACCACGTTCTCGACGCATTGCGGCAGCGGCAGCAGAGGCGCCGTGTTGGCCGCGGTGGGTGTACCCACGTACGCCTGATGCTTCAACAAGCGCTCGCGCTCCGCCCGCTCGCGCTCGGCCTTTTTGCGCGCGATGGCCTCCTCCTTGCGTGCCTGCTCCTTGGCGCGCTCGAGCCGCTCGCGCTCGGCCTTCTCCCGCGCGGCATGCTCCTTGGCCTCGCGCTCGAGCCGCTCGCGCTCTGCCTTGTCACGAGCCAACCGCTCGCGCTCCGCCCTTTCGCGCTCCTTGTCCGCCCTCTCGCGCTCCGCCTTCTCCCGCGCCGCCTGCTCCTTGGCGTCGCGCTCGAACTTGTCGCGTTCTGCCTTCTCCCGCGCCGCCTGCTCCTTGGCGTCGCGCTCGAACTTGTCGCGCTCCTCCTTACCCGCCTTGGCCTGCTCCTTGACGCCGCGCTCGCGCTCGTCGCGATCTATCTTTTCGCGATCCTTGTCCTTGTCCATTTTGTACGTAGCGGGCGTATTCTCGGGCAGCTACAGGTTCTACAGGTTTGACTGCGACTTTTGACTCGCGCTGCCGGGCACGGACGCCCCCAGCGACCATCTTTCGCAATCTCGGATTCGAAATGCTCGATTGACGAATTGAGGACTCATCCTGAGACAGGGAAGGACAGTGCAAGAGCCTTTCGCATTTGACCAGAACTGCAGTGGACTGGCAAGTGTGTATGGTGAACCAAGTGGCGTGAAATGAGGAAGCTCAGGCCAAACTGGGTTTTTTGAAGTCGTGGTGGATGCTCTCTTGGCTGATTGGGCTCGGCGCCGAGGCTGTCGGGCCGGCGGCGGCGCCGTCGAGCCCAACGGGATCGGAATTGGCAACGGGATCAGGTCACGCCGCAGATTCTCGCGCCACCGCCATGCTCGATGGGGGCGAGACCTCTGGCGCGTTCGCGAGTGCCGGGCAGACCTTTCAGGTCCTGTCGGGCACGGTGGTGCCGGGATACGACGCGTTCGTGGCGGCGCAGTCGAAGACTCTGCACGCGTATGCCAAACTGCGCAGCGAGATGCGCGCGCTCAACTTCCTCGCCCAGCATCCGGTGCTGCTCGAGGAGATCGCTCACGTGCGCCACTTCTTCCTCATGCGCCACCTTGATCTGAAGATGCCGATGGAAGAGGCGGAGGAAGAGGCGGCAGGCTTCTTCTTGCTCGATGCGGCCGCTCACGCCGCGCGCAGCCACTACCTCAAGCACAAGGAGAGCGTGAGCGCCTCCGCGCAGGAGGGCGTGCGCATGCTCGCCGCGGCCGTGAGCGCCCCGGGTGATCCGGTGGGCGTGGGCCCTTGCATAGCGCAGCGCGTGGGGGCGTGGATGGGTGTGGTGCACCAGCAGCGCGACCAGCTGCGCGAGCACCTCTTCAGCAAAGGCAGCGCCCTCCCCCACTACAAGTCACCCGCGAAGGAGAGGGAGTCCAAGCACCCTGCGAGCTCGAGTCCCAAGCCCGCAAGGAGCCCGAAGCATAAGGATCAGGCCAGCCCGAAGCAGCAGCATGCTGAGCAGCAGCCGCCGAACCCGCAGACCAAGCGCTCGCCGGCGACCGCGCGCGGCAAAACGTCCTTGACGGCGCGCAACGCCAAGCCGCCGCTCAAGGAGCGACGGAGCAAGCCGGCAGTCGACCCAGCGCGTGTGCTCGAGACGCTCGGGTACATCTGAGTGCATCTGAGTGCATCTGAGTGCATCTGAGTGCATCTGTGTGCTCGAGACGCTCGGGTACAAGCCTCTCGGCCCGATCGCGCAGCTGCATGCAAGTGCTCACCACGGCGCTGCCCCCCCCCCCCTCCCCACAGGTACAAGCCTCTCGGCCCGATCGCGGCGGGGGCCTTCTCGACCATCCTTCGCTGCAAGGCGCTGCGCGACTCGGGCGCCGTGCTGAGTGGCGTCGAGGTCGCGGTGAAGAGCTTCGACGCCGCCAAGTGCGCTTACATCTGCCACCCTGATTGCGCCTGATTGCGCCTGATTGCGCTCATCATCTGCCCTCAACATCTGATTGCGCTCATCATCTGTCACGAATGTGCCACCGCCCTGAGAGTGCCACCCTGAGTGCGTCTGATTGCGTTGCATGCAGGTGCTCGAAGGACCCCACACCCTGAGTGCGTCTGATTGCGTCTGATTGCGTTGCATGCAGGTGCTCGAAGGACCCCACGCTCGCGGCGGCGCGTGACAACGAGATCGAGGTGTTGCGCTTGCTTCGCGTCGAGCTCGACCAAGCCGCGGAGGGTCGGGGAAGCCACGTGGCGAGGGGAGGCCATCCGCACGTGGCGAACATGCTCGACGAGCTCGGGGACACGAGCGAGCCGCACATACACGCGGTGCTTGAGTACTGCGCGGGCGGCACCCTCAAACGCTACTTGCAGGCGCGTCCGAGTGCCTCCGAGTGCCTCCGAGTGCCTCTCTGACTGCCCCTCTCATGGCCTCTCATTCCCTCTCATTCCTCTCCTCGCAGGCGCTCACGCTGCTCAAGGTGGGCTCCGTCTCCCCGAGCGTGGCTGGGCTGCAGGGCATGGTGCCGCCGCTGGTTGCGCGCGCCACCTTCCAGCTCGCGAGCGCGCTCGCGCACCTGCACGGGATGGGCGTGGTGCATGGCGACCTCAAGCCTGCCAACGTGCTGCTGCGCGATATCGTCGACGTCAAGGATGAGGCCAAGGCCGCCTCCATGCTCCACCTCAAGCTGTGCGACTTTGGGTTCGCTTGCAAGTGCGACGACAAGAAGCTTCGCTGCTACTGCGGCACGCCCGCGTACCTGGCACCCGAAGTGGCGACGCCCACGGACGCGCATAAGGGCTACCACGGCAAGCCCGTCGACATGTGGGCGCTCGGATGCGTGCTGTATGAGATGCTGCACGCCTCGCGAGCCTTCACCTCGCTCGAGGCCTACCAGCTTGAGTGCTGCGTGCGCCAGTGCAACTACAACCCAGTCTGCTCCGAGGTACCGCCCGCGGCCAAGGCGCTCATCTCGGAGCTCATCGTGGCCGACTACACGGCGCGCCTCAGCGCCGCCCAGGTCCTCGAGCACCACTGGATACGCAACCCGAATGAGCACTGGCCGCCCGCGAGTTGGGGGGGCCAGTCGGCGCGTAACGAGCGCCGTTCGCCGCGCGCGATCACACCTCAGCGCCCATTCACGGCGAGGACTAGCGGTGCTCGGCAGCCCTCACGCACGCCGCGCTCGCCCTCGCCGCACCGGAGCCCGCAGCCACGCGCCGGGGGCGGAGGCAGCTCCTTCCACGCCGAGTCCCGGAGTCCTTTCCATGCTCCCTCGTCCGACGCGTTGCTACAGCGTCCGAGTGGAGTGCTCGACGCGCAGGCCGAGGTGGACTCGCCTGTGCCGGCCAAAGGCGGCGGTGGTGGTGGAGGCGGCGGCGGCGGCGGCGGCGGCGGCGGCGGCGGCGGCTTCGTGCCGGGTAAGCACCGGGAGATGAGCGATGAGGGCTCGATGCCAACAGATCCGACCGATGCGGGCGCGCCCACAGGTGAGCTGATGCCCTCTGATGGCCTCTGATGACTTCTGGTGACCTCTGATGACCTCTGATGACCTCTGATGACCTCTGATGGCCTCTGATGACTTCTGGTGACCTCTGATGACCTCTGATGACCTCTGATGACCTCTGATGGCCTCTGATGACTTCTGGTGACCTCTGATGACCTCTGATGACCTCTGATGACCTCTGATGGCCTCTGATGACCTCTGATGACCTCTGATGACCTCTGATGACCTCTGATAGCCTCTGATGGCGATGTCGTCGCACCCTCGCCCTCCGCAGCTGGTGGAGGCACCTCGACCAATACGGGCCGGCGTGCCTCCGCTCGCTGGCACCAGTCCGCTCGAGGCCAGTCGGCGCGCTACCCACATCCGACGCGCGTGGGCGATCAGTTCGTGTGGACGACGGCCGAGCCGGTGACGAAGCCCAACCCCAAGTCAGCTCGGGGCAGCAAGAGTAGCCGCAACGGGAGCCACGGATTTGACGACACGCGGACGAAGCCCAACGGCGCCGACGAGAGTGAGAGCGAGAACTTGCCGGATACGCCGTCGGGCACCTCGTGCGACTCGTCGCCGCATCCGTGGACACGGCCCGCCCTAGAGCCCTCGCCCTACGCGCAGGCGCCGCCCAAGAAGCTGCCGCCGCGCCGACGCGACCGACCACCACGGGCGCTCGGGACAGCGCCCCTCGAGGAGGCCGACGCGTCCTTCGCGAACGCGGCCGGCTCCGACGCCTACGCCGGGCGCCGTGGTGAGCACTTGCATGCCGGCTCCGAGGCCTATGCGCTCCCCGCCGCCTTTCGTGGCCTCGACGCGCCCGGTGCGCCCACGCCGGCCATGGTGGTGGACGCGGCGCCCGCGACGGCGCTCGAGTGGCTCGCCACGTTTGGTAAGAGCCACGTCGGCCTCGCCGAAGCAGTCCTCACGACCCTCGAGGCTCATATGGACCAGCTCGCCGAGGTGCGGGCTGCCGGCGGCGCCGATCCCGACGACGAGCTCCGCGGCCGCTTTGGCTTCTTCGGCGGCCTCGGGGGCGGCCTCGGCCTCGGAGGCGGCGAGCCGCAGCCGCTGCTGGCGGCGGGCGAGATCGAGGGCATCGTCAAGGCTCTCAAGTGCCACCCGTCGTCTGATCGGCTGCAGGCCCTCGGCATCGGGCTGCTCGGCCGCATGTGCGACTCAGACGAGCGTATCCGTCTCGCCTTCGAAGCGGGCGCGCCTCAGCTGGTACTCAACACCATGCGCGCCCTCCCGAGCGCTGATGCGGTGCAGATCGCGGGCTGCGTCGCGCTCGGGCAGCTCGCAATCTCGGCCTCGCGAGCTCGCGAGCTCGCGGCGCTCGGGGCGGCGCCTGCCGTGCTCGCGGCTCTCAGCGCACGGCCAGAGCGCGCCAACTTGCAGGCATACGGCTGCAAAGCGATCGCCCGCCTCGTCGGCGGCAGCGCACCCGACCCGCAGTGCTGCCAGCTGGCGGCAGACGAGGGCGCGCTCTCCGCAGTCGTGGCCGCGCTTGAGCGCCACCCCTGCCATGAGGGTGTGCTGCAGTGGGCGACGAGCGCGCTGCTGCGGCTCTCGCACGATAATGCGAGTCGTGCGCACCTCGCCATCAAAGTCGGCGCGATCGAGGCGCTGCGCGGCGCGATTGCGAGCTTACCGGTCACAAACGCCGCCTCTACGTTCACGCGCACCAAGCACGACGCGGCGCGTGCCACCCGACTGGAACTCGTCGAGAAGTGGCTCACGCTGCACGAGCGATTCGATTCGGCGCCGGCGAGCAAAGCTGAGCGCGTGTGGATTGACATGGTCTGGGAGAGCTATGGCTCAGCGTGATGGCGGCCACCGGCTGGCTGACTCAGCCATCCTATTCGCCCACTGCCCCTACGGCCATGCCCAGATGCATGCCCCCAACCACATGTACCCAAGGCGTAACCACATGTACCCAAGGCGTGCTGCTGCGTGCCCATGATGGAGATGCCATGCTGACGCTCAAGCTGCTGATGATGATCATGAGTTCGTGATGCTGTCCGCACGGGGTGAGATGCACGCATGCTGCTGTCAGCTGTGTGGTGTGTAGTGCGCCTGTCACCTTGCGCCCAGGTTGGTCCGTCTAGCAGTTGGGAGAGCTTGGCACTCTGCCCCTGACTGCGATGTACACTCAACACTATGCGTACATGACGGATCGTGGCGGTTCCGTTCGTTTTTTTATCGGCGGACATAATTATCACTGGGCCGTGCCGCCGAGGCGCGTGGGCGCCCTCCACGACCACGTATCTATCTAAAGACTAAACGACGCGAGAGGCAGAGCAGGGCAGCAGGCCAGAGGGCCGCAGGGCGTGTCGACAGGGCGTGCGCTTCGCGTGCGAAACACCACGCCCCAAACCGCGATGCGAGCCGGAGGAGCGACATGCCCCCAGCCGCCACGGCCCACGCTCGACGCGCTCGCTCGCGACCGCTCACGCTGTGACCGGCTCAAGGGACCGGCTGACACTTCCTCGACTTCGCTGAGCCGCGCGGCAGGGCGAGCGCGTGGCCCCGGGGGGGGCGCGGTGCCGGTGGCCGGTGCGAAGCGCAAGCTAGAGGGTCGGTCCGGATTTCTAGGCAACTTTGCGTGCTGAGCTCACTGATCAGGGAGCGAGATTTGAAACAGCCCCCATGCCCAACTTTGGTGCGAAAAGACACCTCATTGCGCTGTTGCGCTCTGGTGTAGGGAGCGCAGCAGCGCACCGTGTCGTCACGTCCCAACTCTTTGGGATCATGCTCGTAGGGCACCTCGCAACATGGTGGGATGGAGGCATCCAGCTCTCTGGTTCCACACACAGATCGACTTGCCAACGTCCGCCACCAGCCCTGAGCATGCCGTCTGCCCCACAGCCACTCTCGCTTGATGTGGGCAAAAAGGAGCTCTTTGACACTTTCCGCTTGCACGACAAAGCTGGTCCGGCCACAGGGTCACTGCTGGCACGACAGTCGAACGGCCTTGCTGCCTTCAACAACGCCTCCGCCTTGCCGAGGACGACTGTTGATAAATCACCCACAGGGTCTCCGCAACGGATTATCGCGCCGGTACGGGCCGAGGATGCCACCACGATGCGACGCGATGCGATCGAAGACGACATACCAGGGTTCCAAGGACTAAAAGACCGTGGAACACGGCCACCGCCGCCTGAGCACCTTCGGCCCGGCGGCGTGGGCCGTCGCGCTCTGCCCGAGCTTCTGCCCTTCAATGATGGCTCAATCTTGCAGATGATTGCGGGCCACAGAGACCTAAGCGAACGCGCTCGTGCCGACCCAATGGTGAACGAGCTTGGACGCGGCTCTGGGCTCCAACTTACGGCAGTCCCTAGAGCGGAGCACGACGAAGCCGTGTTCAATGCGACCATCGGAGCAGCCAAGAAGAGCGCGGGCGCATTCGAGCGCCTGATGACGGATAGCACCCCCTTCTCACTGAATGGCGAGGCTCCCTCCGCATATTCCGATCATCATCATGATCCACGAAGGCGATCCACCGACGTTACCATGGTTGGCGAGGATGTGCGCAGGCTCGTGGAGCGCAACTCGGACTTCGAGCGTCGCCTGCTCGAGGACCCGCCCGACGAAAGCAAGACGAAGTGGAGGCTTGGTGACCCGGAGCCGTTTCGCATCGACTTCTCAAAGGCGCGGATTCATAAGAATCACCTCGATCCCAATCAAGCGGCTTGGCGGGAGCCCGACAAGCAGCCCTTTCGCATCGATGGCTCGGTTCCTCGCACTCTCGAACAGGCCGTCGATCGAGCAAATGCAGGCGCTGCAGCTCCATACGCTGGCGCGTCTGTCAATGCGCGCCGTTATTCGGATATGCACTTAAATTTCCGGCCCGAGGCAGCGGGCGTGGGGCGTCGGTACGCTCTCTACAGGGGAGTACACGACGCAGAGAGCACGCAGCTCGACGGACAGGAGGCCCACGAGAGCGACGGATTCACCTTTGGACCATTGGCGAGCGGGCCGCGGATCGGGCCAATGCGGTCAGACATTGTGGCATCGGGTGGAGACGTCGGTACATGGAGGCACTGTGACTCGGGGACATCGGGGCTGTCCTGGAGGGAGCTTCAACGCCAGGGCGTCTCTTTGAAGTCATCGGCGAGTGAGTCGGCGATGTATGGAGTCGGAGGGCGACGGTATCGGTAAAAATATAATGGGCTTTTCGCGGGCCGTCCAGGCGTGGCTGACGACCCGGCGGGGGCGACAGTTTGCAACTTCGTCTAGTACCGTGTAGCTACCCCGCTAAGCGGCATAAATTGATAATTATGCAACACGAACAGCTCCTCGAAAGGTGGCGGGATAATGCGAGTCGAACGTTGCGAATTGCACGATTTGGCAATTGGGCGGCGTTTTACTAACGGTTGAAGACATAAAAGAAAAAGAAGAAGAAGGGAAAGGTAGGAGAAGGAGAGAAGAGGGAGTCTGTAGCTCCCCCAATTGCACGACGTCGGACGCGTGATGGAAGCTCGGCTCAACGCAATTTTCTAAAGCTCGAACACACAGGCCGGGCTGTGCTGAGCGCTTTCGAGAAGGCGGTTGTTCCTCGTCTGCGTCTCACTGGACGTGTTACTCCAGCGGCTATGCGCCGTTCTTGCGCCCACGGCCCCACGCGCCACGACAGTCGGGGGCCGAGCGCCTCGCCCGCCATCCACCTTGATCGTGTGTCAGCTGCCTGCTGCCGCCTCTACCTTCGCTGCTGTCTTCAACGCCCCGTGTCAGTGGCCAGCTGCCGCCTCTACTTTGGCTACCTCCTTCAACGCCGTGCGCACCATCTCAAGCTCCTCGTTCGCCTCACGCCGCTGGGTTTCGTCAGACGCGTGCGACTGGCATGCATGCAGGTGCTCCTCCGCCTCGAGCAGCGCCGTCTTGCACTCCTCCGACCCCAAGGCGTTCTGATCGAGCGCGACGCGTTGCTTGAGGAAGGCGAGCATGCGCCGCGCCTGGTACTGCGTGCGGCTACCCACCACCCAATTCCGCAGCCGACGCATCTCCTTATCGAGATTACTGACCACCTCAATCCCGAGCGCGTCGCGCGTCACGAGCTGCACGTCCTGCTGCGTCGCCGCGGCTGCCACGTACGCTTCGAGCTGCTCGATCGCAGGGCGCACGGCCCTCTGGTTGTATAGGGCCATCCCTGCAAAGTAGCGAGCGTACGCCGTCCCAAGGGGCGGCTCGACCAGCTCGTCGCCGTTGCGAGTCCGCAGATCTCGAGTCCGCAGATCGGCCTCGAGGCGGAAGTAGCTCGCAAAGTGCGCCGAGGCTGCCTCCCACTCGCCGAGCTCGGCCGCCACCAGTCCGAGCCAAAAGAGGGCCCTCGCCTCCTCCGCCCTGGCGCCTCCATCCCGGGCGCACTGCAGCGCCGCGTCGCAAGCCTCGCGCGCAGCGCTTGCGTCCTTCACGGGTGGCTCCTTCTCGAGCACCTCAAAGATCGCCATGTCGACGAACTCGCGCGCTGGCACCGTGCCGAGCAGCGCGGCCGCGCCCTTGCGCAGCAGGTCGTCGCACTCCTGGCGTGCGTCCGCCTTGGCCACGCTGCCCGCCGCGAGCCGCGCGCCACCGAAGCCTTTGCCTGCGAAGAGTGCGCGGTCGGCGGCCCGTTGCCGCTGCTTGACGGCTTGCTTGGCGCGCTGGAGCAGCTCGAGCACCGGGCGGCTCCCCCCCGCTGGGAGGCTCGCCGCGCGCTCGAGCAGGGCGACAGCGCGCTCGGGATCAGCGTGCTCGAGCCGTTCAAGCCAGCTCTGTGCGCTGCGTAGCAGCAGCTTGATGAGATCTTCTCCTTCGGGCGAGCAGCGCAGACCGCTCTCGCAAAGCTGGGCCGCGAGCTCATGCCGGTGCAGCTTGAGTGCGCACAGCGCTGCGTTCGAGAAGCACGGGATGCACACGCGTAAGGCCTCTAGATCGTAGAACATCTTCGATGGGTTGGAGACCCATCCGAGCCGCTGCATGAGCTCGACGGCGACCACGTACGTGCGCAGCGCCCACGCGAGCCTGCCCTCCTTGAAGAGCCGATTGCCGGCCTCCTTGTACTTCCCGGCGAGTGCGGTCGCGAAGGTCGTGGTGGAGTTGGCCTCTTCGATCGCGGTCGGCAGCATGGGACCCACTGCGGCGTCGTAACCGATATCCACATCTTCGACCGAGGCCAGGAGTACTAACGCGGCATGATTTGCAGCGGCAACGGCAGCTGCCAAAGTGCTGGTCGTCGAGGCTGACTGCTGCACAGCCTCTATGGGCACATCGTTGAGGACGAATCCGTCCTCGAAGCGCAGCGTGAGAGTGAGCGTGTCTCCAGAGTCTCTGTGCAGCTTCTTAACCGTCGCAAATTCCAGGTCGAGACCTGACTCGCGTCGTGCAAGCACCTTAGTGCCGACTGTGGGCGCCGACGCCTGAGCGGTGAAGACGGGTTGCAACCCGCCAGTGAACAGATCTGACGGAGGCGGCGACGGCGGCGGCTCCATCTAGAAAACGAAAGGTCCGGTACCGGTACCTTAAACTTCGTCAATGACAAAGTTCGCACGAATTACCCCGATGCTGCACAGCGCCCGCATCGACCGCTCGGGTCGAAGAACAGAGCCTGTCATCCTTTGCATCCTTCGCCTCGTCCCGTTTAGCTTGTAGCTCTCTCGCTCTCGCTCCGTGGCGCCGGCGCGTCGCCGTGTCTCCCGTCTGGCTCTACGGTCGCTGGCCGCTCAGCGCCATCCCTGCTGCGGCACGCCTCCCGGGCAGTGCCATCCCTGCTGCGGCACGCCTCCCGGGAAGCAACCATACCCATACCCAGAGGGTACAGTCGGGAAGCTGCTCGGAACCGTCGCCTGCAGGTGCCACGGCGTGCCGGCATGTGGGGGCGGCGTCACGACCAGGCCGGCTGACGCACTCGCGGCTGCTGACTGCTGCCGCTTGGCCAGCGCCGCGAGCTTGTTGGCATGGATGCGCGCCTTCTGTTCCTCGCTCAGAGAGGGCGTCTGCGGCTGTGGTGCCGGCGGCTGACCAGCCGCGCCTGCCCCAGCCGCCCAGCCGCCGCTGCCGCCGCCTCCGCCGGCAGCGTGCGCGCCGTCGTGAGCGTCTGGCGCGCTGCCGGCGGCGCCGCTCCAGCGAGGGTCGTCGCTGGCCTCTGCCTCGAGGGCCGCGTAGAAGTCGACTACCTTGCGGTGCGCGACCACCTTACCGGGCGCAAACGAGACGATGCGCGTCTGCTGGAGCGAGACGGCACGCGAGAGGGCGACGTAGGCCTGGCCCGCCTCGAAGCAGCTCGAGAGTTCGACCTCGAGTGACGGGATCGTCATGCCCTGGCTCTTGTGGATCGAGATGGACCAGGCGAGCTTGAGAGGTACCTGTGTGCGGCTCGCTACTGTGCGTCCACCCTCCTCAACTGTCCACTCTTCGGGGTACACGACGCGCGTGAGCCACCCGGCGGCACCGGCGAGCGGGTCCACCTGGAAGGCGACGCGCGGCACGAGGGGCGGCATGTCCTTTGGGTGCATCGTGACGCGCTTGAGACGCTCGTCCACTGCGGGCGCCTCGAAGCCGGTGACTACGCCGCGCGAGCCGTTGACTAGCTTCGCTTGCTGGTCGAGGTTCTTGAGAAGCATCACTTGCGCGCCCAAGCGCAGCGAGAGGCGCGGCTGCGCGATGCAATCCTTGATCAGGTTCGGTGCACCCTCGTCATAGCTCATCCAGATGCGCAGCGCCGCCCCCTCCCCATGCGCGAGAGCATCGAGACGCATCTGATTCTCGCTGTCCGAGGACTCATTGTTCGGATACAGGCGCGTCGACAAGAAGAGACCGACGGGCGGCGCGCCCGCGCCGGCTGGCACCGGGAAGGCGACCATGGCCGGTGACGGCTCGCCACCGGCGTCGGCGGGCGGCGCGGCGGCGGTCGCGATGGGTTGGGGCGCTTGGGCGGTCGACGTGAGCGGCGGCGCGCCGCCTCGCGCGCCGCGCACAAACTGCTCCGGGGGGTGGCTCACATGATGCTGGAGCTGCGCGATCGAGAAGGGCGAGAGGCGCGCACGGCGCATCTCGTCGAGCAGGGCAATGAAGCCCGCCTCCTTTTGGCGAAACGTCTTCGTCAGCACGATGGGCAGCAGCTGAGCCTCCCGCCAGGCATCCGTCTCAAAAAGGAAGCGTACTGTCGGATCGCGCTCCATGCCTACCGGCGGCAGCTGGAAGAAATCGCCGCACAGCACGAGCTGGATGCCACCAAACGGCTCGTCCGACGGGTCGTGCGTCGTTGGCATGCATCGGGCGCCGCGCACCGTGCGCGCGACGAAGTCGAGCTTCTCGAAGAGGGTGCCATCGAGCATGCTGATCTCATCGATGACGAGCGCGCGGCAAGAGAGCCAGCGCTTGCACACGGCTTGCTTCGACGCGACCTTGTCGGCGAGCTCCTTGGCCGAGTCGCGCCCGAGCCCGATGCCAGCGAAGGAATGCACGGTTGTGCCGCCCAGCGCGCATGCGGCGATCCCAGTCGAGGCCGTCACGAAGACGGCTTCTCTGCCGTACATCATGCGCAGCAGATCGATGATGCTCTTGAGCGTGTAGCTCTTGCCCGTGCCTGCGCCGCCCGTGAGGAAGATGCTGTCACCCTGGCGGACCGCCTCGGCCGCACGCTGCTGCTCGTTGCTCATCTGCGGCGCTGCTGACGGTTCGTCCGATGCCAAGAGCGGGGAAGATCCCTCGGCCTTGGCGGCCGCCGCGTCGTCGGCGGCCGTCGGCGCATCGACGCTCCCCGCGACGCTCTCGCTCTTCGGACGCGCGTGCTCGGCAACGCACCGCAAGATGGAGTCGCCGTACGAGTCTGCCTTGGCCTTGCCAATGCCGTTGATCTCGAGCAGTTGCAGCCGGCTCGTCGGCCGCTTGTTCGCGATCATGGCGAGCACTTGGTTCGATGCGACCTGGTACGCCGGCTTACCCTCGGCGAGCCGTGCGCGCAGCGCAACGAGCGCCTGATAGAGCGAGATGTTCTCAAGCTTGACGCCAAGCTCTGAGGCCGACGGGCCGCGCGATCGCTTCGCCGCTGCCACCTCGCCGCCGTCTTGGCCCGCCGCCGAGAGCGCGTCGGCCCAAGTGGGCGGCTTCGGTGCCTCTGTCAAAGACGACGGGTGCGGCACGACCGGAGGCAGCGCGGGCGGCTGAGATGTCGACTGTGGCAGCGGCTGCAGCGGTCCGCGTGCGCACAAGGAAGAGCTGGGAGAAGCGTGAAGTGGCCATGCGGGCAAGTAGGCTATCGCCTGTTCCACTGCCTGCACTGCCTGCGCAGCACGGGCTCGCACCCCGCTGTCACCGTTGCAGCGCGCGAGCCGGTTGAGGACCTGCGGTGCACGCGCAAGCGGCCGCCCCGCCTCGCCCTCCCAGTCGCCGCGCTGGGCGATCTGTTCGATCGCCTCACAGCATGCAGCGCACAGGGTTGTGCCCGATGGTGAGGCAGCGCTGGCATTCAGCCACGAGAGGAGCTTATCCACGTCTCCGATGGTGCCAGTGGAGGCGAGCGCTGTCGCCTCTTTGAGCTGGTCATCTGTGGCGGACGACTGGCATCGTGAGAAGAGGAAGTCCATGATCGAGACTCGTGAGACAGGAACACTCGATCACTTCAAACTTTGGCGCGAGAGCGGACGAGCGCGCTGTCGATACATGTAATAAGTAGAGAAAGTCGGAAATGACTGTCCCGCGGTGTCTCCAAAGCCACAAATGAAGAGATTTCATGCGTTTCCCAGATTTCCCACACAAATGGTACTCTCGTCTGCACTCGTCACGCCCTGCACCACCAGGATGCCGAGGCTCGACATGACGATGACGACAACAACTTCAGAGCACGATGTTCGCAAGGATGAACACTGGTGGAGGACTCGCCAGCTTTTAGAGCAGCGTGCTGCGCTCTTCATGTCCGGCCTCAGCTCAGAACTTATTCAAGCCCTTGTACGAAACCCGGATCGTGGACTCGTAGCGGCTGTCGCCGCTGCTGCAATCGTCAACGAGCGGTCCGTGTGGCGAGCAGCAGCTTCGCTGAGACCGAATCCCTCCTTTTTCCACTTTGTGTTCAACAAGCCTGCCGGAGTGCTGAGCCAGCCAAACCAATTCGGCCGTCCGGAGGACGTCAGTGTTCATGATGCCCTGCCATCAGGCTACCCGAGAGTGCCGTTCGCAGGCAGGCTGGACGCCGACACGGAGGGCTTGTTGTTCTTCTCCGACGACGGGAAGCTGCTGCAGGCCCTTGCCGAACCTCATGCCGAGCCTGACTCCCAGCCTGCTGCTACGGAGCCAGAGGTCGACTGTCAAGTAGCAGCAGAGCTGACTGAGAGAGGTGTGAATGTGGCCAAGACTGTGACCAAGACTTACCACGTCGAGGTCGAGTTTCTCGTACCCGACTTGTACAGCGGCTGCGAGGATAGCCCTGCCGCTACGCTGGAGCGGCGGGTGGCGGCCGTGGCTTGCATGGCGCGGCCGTTGAACATCAAGGGCACGTTGAGCACGCCTGCTGAGGTGTGCCTCGTACCGCGGGCCTCACTCTCCGAGCGGGGGAACGAACCGCACGTCTTCTGGGTCTCTGTGGTCCTTCGGCAGGGCTTGAATCGTCAGGTGAGGCGGCTGTGCCGACGGGCCGGGCTGCGGGTGCGTCGCTTGGTGCGCGTCGCCTTCGGTCAGCTGCTCCTCGGCTCACTGGCGCCTGGCCAGGCGCGTGCGCTCACCGCGGCCGAGGTCTCGGCCTGCTACGCTGCTGCGGGCTTAGTCCCTGTGGCCTCATTGCCCTGTCCGGTCCCACCGCAAGGCGCTGAGCTCGTGGCAGCCCTCGCACTACTCGCCGACGACGGAATCTCCAGTTGTAGCACGTCGAGCAGCGGGGCGGCGATTTCCCGCGCGAGTCGACACCTCAGTGTGGCGACTTTCGGCGAAAACTGTCTTCCGTAACGATACGCCGCACCGTCCACTGATCGTTGTTATGTCTTCTGATCTGTAACAATTATATATATTGTACCGCTTGTAAAGAAAAACGTACAGCAGCCGTGCACACGCAGCTCGCGCACCGCCTTCACGCGGCTCGCAGCGCGCGTGGCAAGTTGCAAGGGTTGAGGGTTGACTACAAGGGTTACGCCGGACTGTAGATGCACCTCTTGCAGCCTGCCTCTGTGGCTGCTCGTGGCGCTCAGACATGGATCATTACGTCTCACGTAGACCCGCTGCCACTGCTATCATAATCCACCAAGCCGAGCACTGCGGCACCGTTGCTACCTGTTGGCGCTGCTGGCACGGGCGGCGGCGCGGGTGGTGGTGGCGGCGGCGCGGGTGCCTTGGGCTGCAGCACAATGCTCATTGGTAGCTTCGGACGCTTTGGTGCTGCTTTGGCCGCAGGCGGCACGGTGGTGGCGGAAGTCCCTCTGGCGCCACCCAGGCTGCCATCACCGCCGACGCCGCCGCCGCCGCCGCCGCCGTCGCCGCCGCCGCCGCCACCGCCACCGCCGCCACCGCCACCGCCGCCGCCGCCGCCGCCGCCGCTGCTGCTGCTTGCACCCATGGTGCCGAAGCAGCATGGTACCCGGGGAGCATCAATGCCTCCTTGTGCCCTCGACGTGGATGGCCACGGTCGCTCGTCGGCGTCGCCGTCGTCATCATCGCGCAGCCGCTTGACGCGCGCAGCTGCAAAGGCGCGCTGCGCCTCTAGCTCATCTTGACGCCCGAGCTCACTCTCGGCTGCGAGCGCTTTCTCCTCGAGCGCCTTCTGCCGGCGATCGAGGACTTCGTCTATGCCCAGGGCCGCTGAGCGCGCGTTCTGCGTGCGGATCTCATCGAGCGCGTCGAGGATGTCCATCGCGCGCTTCGATTCCTCCGTCTTGTTCTCGAGCTTCTTCATCGCATCATACTGCTCCTGGTCAGCGCGCTCCGTGGCGATTTCCGCCTTCTGCTTCGCCTCCTCCTTGTACAGCTCGTAGTTGGCCTTGGCGCCCGCCTCGACGACGTAGTCTGAGTTCTTTGGGTCCGTGCGCACGGTGAACTCGGCCGAGCAAGTGACGCACTTGAAGTAGAAGCGGATGATCTGGATGCCGAGGTACACGCCCTCGGGCCCGTCGACGTTTTCCTTGCGCGAGTTAAATTTCTTGCCCTTATACATGTACTCGCCGCACGTGAGGCAGCGCACGGACATGGGCAGCATCATGCGCACAACGAACCTCTCCTTGAGCTTCTGCTGCCGCTCGCGGTCGGGCCGCGGGATCTTGGTGTGGTCAAAGTCGGGCGGAAAGTACTTGTTGATGACCTTCCGCTCGCCCATGTTGATCCGTGCGAGCGAGAGTGCGAGAGCGGGGTGGAGACGAGCCGCGTGAATGGGAATGCCTCGCGCACCACCGGTGCCGAGTGAAGACTAGTGTGTGAAGCTTTGTCGATTTGAATCTTTTCACGGCACAATTGAATTGGCTCAGAAAGGTCGAGAAAGCGTTCCCCACACCTCCCTGCGCTGCCGCCCATGCCACCGCCGCCGCCGCCAGCCTCAGTGCTTCAGCCTTCAGGCAATATCCCGCAGCTGCCAGCCCTTGCACCGTCGATGCAGCGTGTTGCCTCATCCTCGGCCATCGACGGAGCGCTCAAGCGTGCGCCGCCGACAGTGCACAGCTGGTCATCGTGCCCAGCCGCCGCCTTCAAGGTCCGATGCGGGCCAAACTACAAGGCGAACGGCAAGAAGGCGCCATCAGCAGGTGCGCTTTACGAGGTGAGCGCGGTTGACGTCTACCGGAGCCAAATGAAGCTCGCGCACGTAGGTCGGGTGACCGCGCTGCCAGAGGAGCCCGAGCCGCTGCCGCCCGAAGCAGGCCTGCCGACGCACGTGATCATCAATTTCATGGTGCCCAACTACGCTCCGGGTGGGCTGCTCGGCTCCAAGAAGACCAACGGCCCCGGATGGAACCTAGTGCTCTACTGCCGTCCGTCGGAGACGCTGCGTGCCCTCTTTCGACGCGAGGGCAGCAGCATGCCGCCGCCGCCGTCGGTGGATCTGTTGCGACGGTACATGCATCCGTCGGAGGGTGTGCTGCTGCGAGGTACGCGCCTCAAATGCATCTTTGGAGTCGTCGACTTGGAAGGGCCTGCGTTTGGCATGGTGATGAAGCAGATGATCAAGAGCTACAACTTCAAGCCGTTCCTCTCGAAGACGGCGTCCTTTTGCTACTGGGAGCAGGTGCGCTGCCGCCGCCGCCGCCGCCGCCGCCGCCGCCGCCGCCGCCGCCGCAGCCGCCGCCGCCGCCGCCGCTCAAGCGCAACGCCTTCTGCATGACAACTCCCAGCCGTGTGCGTGTGCGAGCTCTGACACGTGCGTGCCGCGTTCTCACTGGTCCCGGCTGGCTCGCTGGCTGGCCGTTCCTTTGGGTGCAGGGCTACTTTGAGATCGATGTCGACATTCACACTTGGTCGAGTGCCACGCTCTCCGCCTTCCACACGCTCGTCGAGAAGATTCCACTGATGCTGCTGCGAGGTGGAGTGGTCATCGAGGCCGACGGAGATGCCGAGATGCCCGAGCAGCTGCTCGCGTGTGTCGTGCTGGCGCGAATCGACCCCAAACGAGCGCCCCCCTTTCCGCCCGAGCTCGTAAGCTACCTGGCCGATGACGCTAACCAGCGGGACCCTTTGCCACGCGCCAGTCGCGTGCGGGCGGGCCAGGCAGGCGACCTCATCGCTTCGGATCCCGCCAGCGACATTTGCAGCGCTACCCCTCCGGTCTCGGACGCCGAGGACGCCGACGACCTGCCCCCGTCGCGCTCTGCGATACCCACGAGCTAACGCACTGTGGCGTTTGGGCTGCATGCCTATAAATTGCTTAGGATCTACTGTACACGCGCGCACCACAGTTTCAAGATGGGCGGTAGTCTCTCGCGATACGTGATCGGCGCGGCGCCCCGGCATGCGCGGCCGCGGGGCGCGGGCCGAGGCCGCCGGCCCCGATCGCGTGGTTTCTGGTTACAGGGTAGAAATTAGATCGTGGTGTGTGTATGAGCTCTGTTCACTGTTAGTCAATCCTTACTGTTTCGACTTTCGTTATATACCCTGGTTTATACATCTAGTAAAAAAGTCGGAACGTGACCCGTTATATCGGACTCGATATCGGACACGGTCGGGTGTCTCGTGGGCTGCAGCTGCGTGGAGCTGTACACCCGCGACCGAGCAGCCGTACGGTACGCTGTGGAGAACACTCCGCTCTGCGCACTGCGGGCCAGACCGCCACAACTGCTCAACTGGACCTCAAGGGAAGCTCTTCTCTAGACTGACTTCGCGGACACGTTGCGGTCTGCCCGGCTGCATCGCGTCGACCTAGCTGGTATCATCGCGCGAAACGACACGGATCCGTCGCGGTCTGCCCGGCTGCACCGCGTCGACCTCGCTGGTATCCTCGCGCGAAAGGACACGGACCCGTCGCGGTCTGCCCGGCTGAATCGCGTCGACCTCGCTGGTATCCTCAAGATGATGAACACGTAATGTCCGCGTGATGGCCGGATAGATGGCTGCGCTTTTGAGCGGAAAGGCGAGCCCAGAAAACGGCACAAGCTTCGACTTGCGCAGCCCCGCTTTAGCAGGAGGAAATGAAGTGCCTTGGTCGCGGGAAGCATCGATTACGTCGCCAGTGCCGGCGCCAGAAGCTCGACGCTCGACGCTGCTCGCGCCGCGGCCCTCATCGGACGCGCCAACAGCCTCAATGCGGCCCACGTAGAGCAGTGCCACCCCTAGCATGGTCACGACGACAGAGAGGACGAAGAGGCCAACGCGGAGCACACAGAACCCTTGGAGCTCCTGGAAGAACACGGCACCACCGACGATCGAGCAGATCGTAAACAGGGAGGCGAAGGTAGGGACCATCAGCTGTGCCTCGACGTATCGCAACCCCTTGAAGAGGCATACGAGCTGCCCCACCCCGCTGCAGATCACGCCCAGCACGATGGCCCACGAGACCGGCCTCAGATACACTGGGTCGCCGCGACCGAGGGCGGTTGCCAGCAGTGTGAACTGCTTCATCAGGAGTGGCGTCCAGCCCCCCACCACCGAAGCTGTCAGTGGGTACAAGACGGTGACCAGGCGCTGCTCGGCAAGCGAAAGGTAGTCGAGCGGCGATACCATTGGCTTCACAGCGGCCGGCGACGCCTCGCTGCCAGCGCCTAGCGAATCCGGCGCGACCTTTGCGCTGATGCCTGGCGGGCTTGGGGGCGGTGAAGGCACCGGCACCGGCACCATCGCCTCGCGCTCGCGTGCGCGGAGCTTCGCGAAGGCTCGATTGATCTTGTTGTCGTAATACCAGAGCAGCGCAACCAGGCTGAGCGTCAAGCTACCGGCACCCGCTGCGTACGCGCGCATGATATCAGTCGACCACCGATTTTCTATCTCTTGGGCATTCCAGTCGACGGTCACCTTGGGGCCAAAGCTGACTATCATCCCGACGCCGCCGATGATGACAACAATCGCCACGGGCGTCAGATGCCCGATGGGCTCATTATTCAGCCACCACCCGAAGATCATGTTTGCAAGCAGGGCGACGGAGCCTGCGGGCTGCACCACCGACTGCGGTGCAAAGTTGAGAGCGACTGCGTCGCCAGCCTGCGACGTCAAGAAGAGGATCAGACCACCCACCCAGAGCGGGATGAAATACATTGGCCGCTGCTTGAGAAGAGGCCTCCTTCGCTCGCGGGTGAGCGCCAGTTTCTGCACGTTGGCTCCGAAGTTGGTCGAGGCCGAGGAGACCACGGAGATGATAATGCCGATGTAAAAGAGGCCGCCTACCTGGGTCTCATAGAGGCTATCTAGACAGAATTCTTCTGCCGCCATGGTGGCATTGGTGGAATCAGCCAAGTCTGACACGGTGGCGTTGGCCACTATGATGGTGCCCATCATGGTTGCGTTCATTGTGATGGGAACGTCTTCTGGTACACAAAACAGGTGTCCTCGCGGCCGGCGGCGATTCCGTTTGTGGCTGGTTCAACTGGGTGTGGAGATGTCTACTAGCAATCGATGTCATCAGGAAAAATTCGTCATTGCATAACACACGAGTTTAAGAAAATCTGGCCCTTTATGATCGTTTGCTGAACGCGTCTGAAAAACGTGGGTTGCGTTTGGGAAGCTACCGGTATCCATATATATTGACACGTCAGGCCCCCTCACGATTTTCGTGATCCCCCGCCCGAGTCGAGCCTAGCCCAACCCGCCGTTTTCGAACAAGCTGTCCTCTGCGCTTGCGATGCCAGTCGAGCTGGTAGCTACAGCTCGTGCGTTGCGGATCTCAAAGGAAGAGTTTGAGAAAGAGAAGCTTTTGGCCCGGCAGCACAACATGACGATCTATGATAGAAAGGAGGCTTTTGGAGCCGTGAACTGGACACCATGGCGCGAGATCAACTTACTGATCATGATGCTCTCATTCATCGTGATCATTTGCGTTGGAGCATGTATCTCTCGTTGGCTTGAGAGGCGCCAGGATCGCTTGCGAGGCGCAAGATCAACGCGACTCTCCACAAATGACGACGACGAAGAAGGACCTGCTTCTGATGCCCCCGGCCTGAAGCCCGTCGCCGAAGCGGGCTCGGAGTCGCGCGAAACGCCCTCGGAGCCGCGCGCAGCTGGCATGGAAAACGTGCGGCGGGAGCTGGAGAAGCTGCGGCTCGGTCAGTATGCGGAAGCCTTCGAAAGAGAAGGCTACGACTACTGGCTTGAGATCCTAAAACTGCCGAAGAAACGCTTCGTCCGTCTTGTCTTCAAGACGAGTATGACGGCCAACCACGCCGATCGGCTGTATGAACAGCTCGCAATCCAGCGCAAGGCCATGGGCATTCGGGGAGAAAGGGACCCAGATGGTGACGACCTGGAATCATGCGTCATCCTATGAGCGGCTGCAACGGTCGACGGATGACCCTCAGAAGACTCGTTCTCACTGGAGGATGGGTGTGTACTACTGCCTCCCGACTGTGCTAGTGCGATGCTCGCCGCTCGCGTGCAAACGTAAACAGAAACCCCGCGGTCGGGGCGAGCGGTCTCAGGTGTAGACAAAACGCGGACAGTATGACGTCTTCATCAGTGGCACCATGGCTTCATATCGCACATGGACCCTTTTCGCTTTTGTCGGCGGACGGGCGCCGGCGCCTCGCCAGTTGAACTGCGCCGTTATTTCATATTTGAAGCTTAAAGATTTACGATTCCTTTGTTAAATTTTGTGTGAACCAAGGAGGTGTGCACTGAGTGTGCAGGAATCACAATCAGCGACCTGCGACCATGGCGCAAAATTCCATGGCGCTACAGTACTTGGCGGTGTGTGCGGTGTCCCGGACTCCAATGAAGTGCTAAGGTGAAAGGTCCTCCGTCAAAAAGAGAACGAAACTCTCTCGCCATAAAGACACAAAATTGCCCTCGATCAGGCACGAACTTTTCGACTCCCCCGCATCGGCTCACACGAGCCGTTTCACACCGCGGAAAAGAGTGCTGGGACGGCTTGAACACACAAGATGCCGTCGACCGACGTGATGCCGCTCGTCCCATCACAGGCACAGAAGCAACAGCACAAAGCTTTTCAAATTCAGATCCACGATCTCGAGGATCAGAATGCCGCCCTCGAGGCGCGCGCCGCTGCGGCGGAGCTCAGGGTCACCGAGCTCGAGGTCCAGCGGGACGAGATGGAACGGGAGTATCAGATGAAGTCCGAGGCGGCGTACAAGGAGCGCGCGGCGCGCGAGGCGCAACTGAAGGAGGCGGCTGCACAGAACGACATTGAATGGCAGCACATGATGGAGAAGGAGCAACGCGAACGGGCGGTCATCGAGGAGATGCGAAGCTCGCTGGCAGTGCGTGTGGAGGAACTGAAGGCGTCGACTTCGAAGCTGCAGGAGCAGTACGAGGCCGAGGCGAGTCAGCGCATACTGCTGCTCGACAAGCTCAGCGAGACTGAATCGAAGCTGGCGACGGCACTCGCGGACAAGCGCGGGCTCGAGAACATCTCGGAACGGAGCGAAAGGCAGTGGAAAGAGATGCTCGACGTGCAAGTGCAGGGACTCACGCACGAGCGCTCGGCCCTCGAGGCGCGCCTCGAGGCGACCGAGAGCAAGCTGGCGAAGGCTGTCGAGCAACGAGACGCAGAGGCCGCGAGCGTCATCTCGTTGCGCGAGCGGCTGGCGGCGGCGCAGGCCGAAGGCGTGTCGCTCCACGATCGACTACGGCAGGCCGAGGCGCTCTTGTTGGAAGCACGTGAGGCGGCGGCCTCGGAGCGCGCCAAGTTGGACGAGAAGCTAGCCGCGGCCGTCGCGGCGCGTGAGGACGCCGACAAGCGGCGCGAGGCCGCTCTCACCGAGCTGGTGACGCTCCAAGCGCAGGTCGTCAGCCTCAGCTCCGACCGGTCGAGTGCGCTCGCGGCGCAGGTGAGTCTCGTCAATGAGTCTCGTCGATGAGCCTCTGATCGAATGCGATTGCTTCTGATGGCCTCCGACCGGTCGCGCGCGCTCGAGACGCGCAGGTGCAGCTTGAGGCGCGCGTGCGCGAGGAGACGACGGCGGCAGCGCAGCGGCTCACGGCGGCCGTCGCGCACGAGCAGGCGCATACGGAGGAAGCGCGGCGGCTGCGCGAGCACGCGGTCGAGCAGGCGAATAGCTTGCGGCTCGAGCTGCAGCAGGCGTTACAGAAGCTCGCGGCCGCCGATCATGCCTCCTCCGAGCGGCTGCAGCGGCTGCAGGTGGATGTGGCGAGCCTTGAGGCTCGGCGCACGACGCTCGAATCCCAGCTGGACAAGGTGACATCCGAGCGTGCCACCGCCCTCGACGAGAAGCGCGTGCTGGAGGGCCACCTTGCGACCGCCACAGCCGACAAGCGTGCTTTGGAAGAGCTTGTGAGGCGGATGGAAGCGTTCAGCACGGCGCAGCTCGAGGGAGCTAAGGAGGTGCAGCAGTCGCTGCGGACGAGGCTGGAGGCCGCGGCCGCGGAGCGCCTGGCGCTGCTTCAGCAGCAGGAAGCCGCCGCCACCGGCTGGCGTCGCGCACAGGAGCATCTGGCGGCCGTCACCGCGGAGAAGCGCGCCGCTGACGCGATGTGCGCAAAGCTCGAGGAGCTTGTCACCATGTGGCAGGCGCGCTGCGAACGCATGGAGGTGGCCGCTCGCAAGGCAGAGGCGTGGGGCCGACTCGATCACCGCCACAGGGACGAGATGGCCACGGTGGTCTCGGGCCCACTGCCCACGGCGGCGCGTTCGGCGCCTGCTAGTCCCCCTCCTATGTTTTGGGCGAGCACACCACTACCACCGCCGAGCGTGTTGCGTTCGCCCGTGCCGGACGCGCTCGCCCGCGCGGTCCACTTGCGTGTGGCAGGCACCGCCTCGCCGTCACTGGCTGGTGGCTCGCGCGCGCCGAGCACGATCGACGATCGAGATCGAGATCGAGATCGATCGACGATCGACGATCGCGAGCGCCATGCATTGGCGGAGGCGGTGGCAGCGGAGCGGGTGCGCCCACAGGAGTTCGTGGAGCTCTGATGAGTTCTGATGAGCCCTGATGAGCCCTAATGACCACTGATTGCCTCCACCATCAGGTGCGCCAGCAGGAGTTCGTGGAGCACACGCTGACGCAGCAGCAGACGGCCGCGTGCGCCCACCAACGCCAACTCGCCGAGCAGCTGAACCGAATCGATGCGCAGCGGGCAGTGCACGAGTGCGCACTTGCCGAGCAGACCGATCAGATTCTGCAACGAGAGAGGGCCGCCTTGATGACTGGAGCCGCTGGTGCGTTGGCGGCGGCGGCAGCGCAGCGAGAAGCGGACGCGGCCGAAGCATCGGTCCGGACGGCCGCCAGAGCGGCCCTTGCCAGTATGGACCTGAACAATGTGCTGAAGATCGTCTCGCAAGCAGAGGCGGATGCGGAGGCTGCGGCCTGGGCGGGCACACCGAGCACGGTGTCTGCCGCACCTCAGCCCGCGGCGCCTCTTCAGACCGCGATTCCAGGGTGGGGTTCGTCACTTAGGCCGACAGAGGCCGCGCCACCGCCTGAAGCTTCTCGGGCTGTGGAAGCATCCCGAGCTGCATCCGCTTCCGCTGACGTGGCCACGTTGCTCGAGAGGCAGCAGCTCTTGCGTGAAGCGAGCAGCACTGCGCTCCAGGCGAGCACGTCCTGTGGCCAAGTACCATAATCTATGATTAGATACGGTCAATCGAATGATAGTGCTGGGAAGGAGCGGCGCGAGCCGGTTCAAACGGAAACTCAGAAGCGGACAGACGAGATCAAGAAAAGCCGGTATCAGCGAGAATAGTCCTTAGTCGACGGTGGCGAGTCACGGAGTCAGACGTGATTGAGAAAGCGTAATACATAATATTGCGTCTTAACGGTGAACGAACGGAGACCAAAATGCAAAAATCATGTTATACAGACCGGCGCGCGCACTATAGGTCACAGCGCGCACTCAGCGCCGACGCCCGATGCTGCATAGGGATATATAAACGCGCGCCCTGCCGCACAAGAGCGGAGGCGCGGGCAGCAGCAGCACGCGAGAGCAGCATGCGAGTTCATAGGTGTGACGACGTGTGATATGGGGGTCCGCCTAGTCCGCGTGCCGGTGAGTGCCACCCCTAGTGAGGGGCGCAAGCTCTCGAAGCACGCAGACTCATGGCGCAACAAGGTTTGCGATCGCTCAACCGTTGCGATCGCCCAAGGAAGTGTGAGGAAAAGGAGAAGACGCCGGTAGCGAGCTCCGCTTCCGGGTGCCATCAAGATTCGTCAATATTCGTCCAATCGTCAACAAGGCGGCGCTGGGCCGGGCAAAGGGGTTGTGGGGCGCTTCTGTCGAAAACAGAGGTCCCCGTCAAACATGGGAGCGAGGGGCCGTGGCGGCGGCGGGATACGCGTCCGTCAATTGAATGGGAGCGAGGGGCCGAGGCGGCGGCGAGAATCTCGGCGAGAATCTCGACGGGAAACTCGTCGGTCGGTGGACCCCTTCCCGCCAAAAAGGGGATCAGAGGGCACAGATCTTGGGTGTGCCCGCGCCATTCTGAGCGGCGGGCTCGGAGCGCGCAAGCTTGACCTCGAGCAGGGCCGCCTCCTTGGCTTTGATCGCCGCCTCCTTCGCGTCGCGTTCGAGCATGCAACGGAGCACGAGCGCTCGGATGAGTTCATGGCTCCGTTCGATCTCGAGCTCGAGATCACTCAGCCGTCGCGCCGCGCACTCTGGCAACGCATCCCACACGGCGCGCAGCTCGGAGTCTTCAGGCGCCGTCGTGGCGAGCCCCGCGGCGATCAGTCGGTCGAGTCCCTGGCGCCCCGCTCGCGCGCCCGAAGCCTCGAGCGAGTCGGCGCTCGCCACGGCGCCGCTACCCGCTCGCCAACGGTCATTCGAGTCGGCCGCCCCCTCGGCGCTCGCCACGGCGCCGCCGGGAGACCCTTTGGCGGCCGCCGCGCCCACTACAGCGCCCTTGGCGGTGGCGACCGCCCCCTCGGCGCTCGCCACGGCGCCGCCGGGAGGCCCTTTGGCGGCCGCCGCGCCCACTACAGCGCCCTTGGCGGTGGCGACCGGCCCCTTGGTGTGCACACTCGCCTTGCCCGGGTCGCGCCCATTCTCGCGAGCGCCGTCTCGAGCGGCGGGCGTCGCGTGGGCGCTGTAGTGGGCGTGGCCGCCTTCGAGACTCGCGCCATCTGCCGCTGGACGTGGTCGGGTTTCGTCAATCGACGAAGCTGGACGTGGTCGGCCGTTGAGCTTCGCGTTCTCGGCGTCCTCTTCGTCGGCGCTGGCCTTGGGCGCCGTCATGGGCGCCCTGTGGCCTAGCTTCCCGCTCGCCGCCGCACCGCCGCCGCCGCTGCACGCGCACACGCCGCCGCCGCCGCTGCCGCCGCCGCGGCCGCCGCTGCCGCCGCCGCCACTGAGCGAGGACTCTGCCACTCCAGCGCCCACTACAGCGCCCGCGCCGCCCTCCGCCTTGCCGTCGTCGTCGTCGTCGTCGTCGTCGTCGCCCACAGTGGCGCCCGCGCCCTGCGCCTTCTTCTTCTCCTTTTGCTTCTCCTTTTTGGCGCGCTTCTTCGCCTTCGCCTTTTCTCGCCGTCGTGCCTCCTCCTCCTCCTCCTTCACGAGCTCGTCCGCCAGCTTCCTGCGGTGCGCCTCGGCCGCCTTCTTCTGCTCGCTCAGGTTCTCCAGGCGCGCTGTGCCGGGCGGCTCGAGCGAGCTCCCGCTCAGCGCAGGGTCCTCGTCCGCCTGCCGCGGCACGCTCGGCCGCAGCGCTGCGGCCGGCGGCTTCAGAGATAATTGGGTATTTGGCGGCTGCGCGCCCAGCAGGAAAGTGGAGAGCTCGGAAGCTTGCTCCTGCACCATCTCGAAGGCGATCGTCTCGCCGCCCGTCAGATGCGCCATCTCAAGTGTGTGCTTCTCCTCGGTGATCAGCTCGAAGGTGTTGATGAATGTGTTCAGGTCCATCGTCGACGGCAGGTTGGGACTCGCGCCAAGGGAGGAGCACCACATGCGCACCTTGTGCGGCGGCGCGGGGTACGAGCACGAGTGCTTTACCATGCGGAACGTCGTATGCCGCCGGTCAAACGTAAAATACTGCTGCTCATCAAAGTCGAGGAGTGGCAAGGTCCCCTCTTCCTCCGCCTTCTGTTGCTTGAGCCACGCCACCTTGATGGGCGTCTCCTCGATCTTGTCGGGATCTGCGTGCAACGACATCTTGGGATCCGAGGTGTCTAGCGACATTGCCCGCGCGGGTCAATGGCCGCTCGTGAGGCGAGGAGGTCGAGGCGACAGGAGGCGTCTTCCGTCAAGGGAGCGACCCGAAGTGCGAAGACTTCGTACGTGCCGGTGTGAGCGCCGTGCCGGGCCAGGACTCAGAAAGACGTCCACTTCACTCCCCTGTTGAGGAATTCAATTTTACACAAAATAATACAAGTGGAACAAGTCCAGGTGGCCCCGGGACCCGGTCGGGTTTCTGCTTTCTCCGCGAGACGTCCGGAGACTCCTGACCTTAAGAGGACCGTCACCAGTAATTTTGAGAGCGAAGACTCCGCCCCCCGACCTCTCATCGACGTGCCAGGCACGAGCCTAGCGCCTCGCATTTGTAGAGGCCGTGCGCGGCCGAGCCTCGTTCGGCAGTCTCGTGCATGCAGCGCGTGCGCACCTGCACCTCCGCGATCATGCCACTGCGGAGTCGCACGTTGAGATGCATGCTTCGGTACCCGTTCGGCTTCGGATGGGCGATGTAATCCTTGAGCGGTCGACTCAGGCTCCAGAGGCTGAGCACCGCGTCGGCCGCCAGCTGGCAGCGCGCAGCACAGCCATCGACCGCCGAAACGGTGCCCGTCACGGCGCCATGCTCGTCGTCATCCTCGAGGACGGCGCCATGCTCGTCGTCATCCTCGAGGACGACACGTAGCCCGAGCACGTCGTCGACACGCTCCTTGTTTCGAAGCACGAGCTTCTCGAAGAGAGACGTCGAGCTCTTCACACGTGCCTGGAGTGTGAAATGGCTGCCGTGGGGCAGCGCCGCCTTGAGCGCTGCTTGCAGCTCGGCAGTCGCCTCATCGAGCGCGCTTCGCGCGGCCGGGCTGCGTATGGCGTGCCAGCGCTTGACCTCGCCATACGCTGTCGGGAAGGTGAGCGAGCACGCCGCGTCGGAGGCGCGCGTCAGGAGCCACCGCTGCAGCCCATGCTTAGCTGTAGCCGCGCCGCGCTCATTAGAGAGCGCCTCCAGCCGGTGCTCCGCGCCCAGGCAAAGCTGAACAAGCCCAAGTCGCACGCGCAGGCCATTGTTCTCTGTCAGCTCGTCCCATACGCCGTGCGCGGGCGCAGCGACGCCGCCCCGTTCTGCAGCCACCCAGCCGAGCCGTGCCGATGCAGCAGCGCGCGTCCGCCCAAACCTTGATGCGGGCGCGGCCTTGCCGATCGCAAGGCCGCTGACGACCGGCAGCAGCAGCAGTAGCAGCAGCAGGCCCTGCGCTAGCCGGAGGTCGATGGAGATCGTCGTCTTTGGCTGGAGGCGCCTGAAGCCGCGCCTGCGCGCAAACTCGACGAGCTTCCGAGGCGACTCGATGGTGATGGTGATCGACTTGCGGCGGATTGGTGACGGCGAGTCGGGCGTGGGCGGCTCAATCGTCGAGTCGAAACTGACAGTCACCCGAGGAGAGAGAGACCGTAATCGTTGCAACGGCGTGGTTGCCGCGGGCTCGTCGAAGCCGTCCTCGTCATCCAGGAGTGAATCGCTGCGGAGGCGAATCATGGGCGGACGTGTTGCCATGGCAAGCAAAACTGACAGTTGGTGCTCTCGAGGCCTATACCCGGGAACCACATCCAAACATGCAACCAAAACGGCCCAAAACACACGAAAAGTTGACTTTTTGGAGTCCTCGTTCAGACGCGATGGGGGGACTCCACTTGAGTACTACTACTTGAGTTGATTCTTTCCTCTTCGAGAGAAATGGACAAGGTAGACCCAACCTACGCGACCAAGTTTACGAACAAGGACCCAAAGTGGGAAGAGCACTCGTCTCTCGTGAAGAGCTCGAAGTTGTTCCCTCCCTCACATAATCTTCAGACAACCACACGGTCGCCTTCGGAGAGGTTTCATGAGGTTTTTGACGAGATTTGGTACGAATCCGCGAATTGGACGGTCGCCTGAGCGGACGGTTGGGCCGTCGTCGCTGAGGCCGTCGGGTGCGATCGGAGCCAATCGGTGGTGTCCACGGTGGCGCGCCAGCACGAGATCCATGATGCTCGCAATGTGCCCCTCGCCGCTCAAGGAGAGCAATCATCTGTGGCTCCTCGCCGAGGCTTCGCTCAACTTCCCTTCGCACGGCGACGCACCCTCGGAAAACAAGCCCAACTCCAAGTGGACTGCCAAGGAGGCTCTGTGGAGCGACGAGTCGCTCGAGGGCACGGCGATCGAGGGCACGTCACCCGATGGCGCGCCAGCGCCGGTGCCCCCCCCCCGATCGGCCTCGCGCGCCGACTCCTCGCGCTCCGCTTCGCCTGCCATCCCCGGCCGCTCGTACGTATGCCGCAAATGCCATCGCGAGTACGCCAGCACCGATGCTGTCCGCAAGCACTGCCGGCAAAACCATGCCGAGTGGTTGCGCGAGCAGGGCCAGGGCTGCCCAACTCTGTATAGCACGGTCATCGACGCGCCGCCAGCGACCTTCGATGCGCTTGTGCCGCACGCTAGCACGGTTGCGACACCGCCGACCATCGCAATTGCCGCAGAGGATCCCGAATCGATCGACGCAGCCGAGTCGTTCATCGCCTTTTCCAGGGCGACCGTCGCTGGCGGGATGCCCGCGGCTCCGCCCGCCGCGCCCGCCGCCGTCCATGCTGCGCACGCCACGTTCGTGACTGCAACGCCGAGCCCCATCGGCAACTGGCGTCCACTCGAGGGAGTAGGCGCGAAGCGGCCGCGGCCGCGGAGCGTGCGCTGCGGCAAGTGCGACGGCTGCGAGCGTGACGACTGCGGCGTGTGCAAGAACTGCGTCGACAAACCAAAATTTGGCGGCCTGGGCCAGCGCAAGCAGGGCTGCATTGCCAAGATCTGCCGAGCCCCGCGTGTGGCCAACTAAGCCCAGGCGCATCGAGTGCTTTTGTGTACCCATGCAGAGGTGGCGGCGCTGCCCCTGCGCATGATATGCGACGCCCGTGGGGATGGTCGAAGGCGTGCTTGAGCCCTGACTCTTGTGCGTCAGAACACTCAAAAATGCACGAGCTCCGCCTGGTCGGTTCTTCGCGCGTGCGGCCCGAAGCGCGCGACCTGTGTGCGTGCGCAATCAGTGTGGTGACTCAGATACGCCACCGTGTGAGCATGGATATGTCTTTCTGGTTACAGCTGTATTGTGAGGTGTGCTGAGCACACATTGGACAGTCACGGCGCATGTACACAAATGTGATACCGGCTTTATGAACTTCGTTGAATCGAATACTGTGACTCAGCGGCGGCCCGCGGTTAGTTACCGCGGGGGCCCAATCTTACTCCTCCATTGCGTATTCAAATCTCTCGCATTCCATGGCCAGCACAAAGTTCTGTCGGGAGAAGGCTTCGGGAAACGTGTAAATACGCGTTTGCTTCACCATTCGTCTGCCATGCGCGCTCTTGCCGATGGCGCTCGCTCGCGCCAGCCGCATGCCGCTGACAACCCGACGTGCCTCTGCCGAGATGGTGGGGTCCACGCAGTCGGCCATGCGGCACAGCACGTCTTTCTCCGACTCTTGAAGCCCCCAATCGGCCGCTGGGCTCATTCTACGATGCTTGTTGAAGCAGCAGCTGCACACAAGGGCGGAAGCACCGAATTGGGCTGCGATGGCGAGTGCCGTGTCACTCAGGCCACCGCACGCGTGCAGGGCCACCAGAGCATCGACGCCGCACAGGTCCGAAAGGCTGCCCTCGCCGTCGCCATTGGCCGGTTGCCTTCCAGTGCCTCCCATCGAATCTCCCATCGAATCTCCCATCGAGTCTGGCTGCAGGAGGGTACGAGCGTCTCCGCACGTGAAGTGCGCATTGCTCAGCCCTGCCGTGGCTGCTCGACGTTGCGCCGCTGCGATCGCGGCTTTGTTGGTATCGATGCCCAAGACGACGCGCTCCGGCATCGACGCCGCCAAGAGGAGGGCCAAATCGCCCTTGCCGCACCCCAGATCGAGGATACGGGTCTGTGGGCTGCTCCGTGCCGCCAGCAACTGCTCCACGTGCCACAGCATCCAGCGCAGCTGCGGCACCTTCTTCTCGCGCAGATATGCACGCCGCACTTCGGCATCTGCCGCAGGCAAGTCCGCAGGGAGGCCGTTCTCGGGGTCGAGAGCCCCTTGCAAGCAGGCGCTGATGCGCGACTCCGGGGCGAGATTCGTCGAGAGCTGCACGCGCCAATCCGTCGCCGACCACCGAGCACCGACGCCGTCGAGGAAGCCGAGCTCGGTCGCCGAAAACCGAGGCGGCCGATGGCTGCGCACGCATCCGCCGCGCAGCCTCGCCGACAGCTGCCTCGCGAGGCTCGCTGCGGTCGTTGAGGCAGGCTCTTCACAACCGAAACAGACCACTGTCGCATCCACGCCACCTTCGTCGCCCTCCTCCATCTCAGCCTGCATGCCGCCAGCCTCGTCTTCCTCAATGACGGCACGCACAATCGCATCCATCTCCTCAGCAGCCGCACCCGTTGCGGCGGCGACGGTGGACATCGAGAGTGCCGAGCAGGCAACCAGCCGTGCAGCCTTGAGGAATGCAGAAGGGTCCGGTGGCAAGGAGTCCAATCCGAGACTCGAGGCGAAGAGCGACACTTGTCCACTCCTCGTGTGTCCTAGAGTGCCACAAATATTGAGGCCCGAGTGGCGCCGGAGCAGCAGTGAAAGCGCCAAGCCTCGTATGCCGCACTTGAGCTCGGGTTCACTGACAACTACTTGGATTGATGAAGTCGAGCCATCGCTCTCGCTCTCGGAAGCGTCAACAAGGTCCAAGAATGTCGACCGCCTCATCGTGCGAACATTCGCGACCTTGCCAACGACGCATAATCGCGGTAGAGGTGCACCAGCTTGCAGTGCTGCGAGTTGCATGTTGATGGCGTATGGCGAGAGCGATGGCCGTGTCTCTACGGATATCGTGCAAACGACTGAATGGCGCGTCCGTGGAGCGATTATGAGCGTGAGGTCGAGCATGGAGCGACAGTGAAAAAGGGGGTTCCGTGTGAACCGTACCGATACTCGACGCGATCGAGCTTCAACTCAAGAACGGGATCCCTCGCAAGTTCCCATCGCCACGTGGCTCCAGGGACGCCCAGGATTCAGGGAGACAACCATGTTTCGCGGCGCCTCTCTTAGCATGGCGACGCTATCGCTCGCCGCGAGACCTCTGCCGATGCGCTCGACCCGGTTGCTCGCGTGCGTGCCGGCGGAGCCAATGTCCTCGAGCATCGCGAGTGCACTGGGCAACGTGCGGCAGAAGCTGGCGGAGGCTGCATCCGCAGCCAAACGGCCGGCACCACGCCTAGTTGCAGTGTCGAAGACAAAGCCTGTCGAGCTATTGAGAGAGGCCTACGACGCGGGCGTGCGCGACTTTGGCGAAAACTATGTTCAGGAGCTCGTGTCGAAGGCGCCGGAGATGCCTGACGACGTCGCATGGCGCTTCATCGGCAGCTTGCAATCTAACAAGGCCAAAACTCTTGTGCACGGCGTGCCCTCGCTCGCCTGCATCGAGACGCTCGACTCGGTCAAGCTCGCCGATCGCCTCCAGAAGGCCATGGATGACCTGTCGCCACGGCGTGCCACGCCACTCGGCGTGATGATTCAGGTGAACACGTCGCCGTGGGAGGGAAGCAAGAACGGCGTCCTCGCAGAGGAAGCTCAAGCGCTTGCGATGCACGTCGTGGTCAAATGCCCGAGCCTACGCCTCTGCGGCCTGATGACCATCGGCGAGCCCGGCAATCTCGCGTGCTTTGATACACTGCGCAGCTGCCGCGACGCGGTCGCAGCCCAGCTCGGCGTCGAAGCTGGATCACTCGAGTTGTCAATGGGCATGTCGGGCGACTTCGAGGCCGCCGTCGCCAAAGGCTCCGACTCCGTGCGTGTGGGCTCGTCCATCTTTGGAGCGAGGGAGAAGAAGGCGTGATAATTCATTCTCCTCTTACAATGTAATTAGTTGTCGCGAAAGCGCCGTGATGGACGGTGCGGACTTCGAACTCTTTTCCACACGCGCTCAACGGCCGTCCGACCGCACCGACGGAGGCGTTCCTGGCTTGTGTGTGGGAAGAATGCAATGTGCACCAACCTTTGGAGCGGTCCCGTCAGCGGCGGATGTGAAGAAGAAGCAGGAGGAGGCAGCAATGGTCGAGGAGAAGCGTGATGAGATTCTGATGCAGCTCATGAACAAGGAGGTGGCCATGCGTCTAAACGCAATGGAAGTGGACAACCCTGCAAAGGTGCAAACTCGCTGCAGCTTGCGAGCGCAGACGAAGTGCGTACTAACATTCATCGATGTCCCGCCTCAGGTTTCCCGCGTTCGAGATCAAATCCTGGCGCAGCGGGCCCATTGGCGATTGAATGGCCCTTTCAACGAGCAGAACCTCGCAGAATTGCTGAAGAACATGGAGGTAATCCTTATCCAGCACCCCCTACTCGCACATCTGCTCGTCCCGCTCACATCACGTCTGCGTGCAGGTGACCACTGAAAACACCCGAGGCGTGGCGCTCAACCGAGGACGCGCATTTGACGATGACGACAGTGACGTGGATCTCGACGGCCTGTAGGGGTGCTTCTGTTTGGATGTGCATCGCGCGGCTGTGTACGCTCGCCTGCGCTGCATCGAAGGTTTGGGCGAGCGGACCTCCGCATAGGATTCAGGCGCGCGGGCATTGAGAAGTTTGAGCGACACACATCAACATCTTGGAGTGGAGATACACGCGCTCTTTTACGGCACGCGTCCACGTACGGTACCTCTTTATTTTTTCTTGATCATCGTGATGAAAAAGGCATAAGATGTATCATCTGTCCACCGAATTTGAAACCGTGGCGCATGATAGTGCAGGCTCAGAGTCGTATAGTTCACTTGTACACTGACACTACACACATGATGGTCTCATTCGTCGTCGCACTTGTGCAAGCAATGAGGCAGCTTTGTCGCGCTCGTGCTGCCGCTGCGGCATGCCGTCCACGCCCGCCCCACTGCCGTTTTGTTATCCGCGCCCTGCCACCCCTTCGGACCTGCCATGGATGTCTGCTCCGCCTGCTGCTGTGCCGAATGATGATCTGCAGAGCACGCGCCGTCGCTACCATCGCCGTCCTCGGCACTCCTCTTCAGTCGATGGCGAGGTAGAGGATGTCATCATCGATGACCTGCGCCTGCTGCAGCGTCTTCGTGGGCGAAAGCTTTTGGCGCTCGGCGCGACCGAGCAGCACGTCGGGCGTGATGAACACGGGCGAGAAGTAGAGGTTGATCTCGGAGGATTTAAGGCCCGCCACCTGCGGGAGCAGCCCCGGCACGGAGGCGACGATCTCCTGCAGCTCGCGCACAGTGGTGGTCTCGCAGACGCCGCGGATGATGACCGAAGCGTTCTCGGGTGCGTCGCGCACGCACGGGCGCACACGGACCTGACGCAGCTGCGGCAGCGTCGCCGCCCCTGGGAAGAAATCGGAGAGGGGGCGCGGTGCCGCCGAGAGCAGCAGTCGCTCATTGCTGCGCCCCTCGGCGTACTGAGCGATTATCGTGTCGTCGTGCAGTGGCATTTTGGACGAGGAGGTTGACATCGAGAGCGTGAGGCGCGGCGAGATGTGCAGCTGCGTGGCCACCTGCCGCTTGAGGTACGCGATCGTACCGTTCATGCGCGCGCGTACGACCACGTGCCCCTCGTCCGTGAGCATGACGAACTGCTCGAGCTGCAGCAGGCTCGGGGGCAGTGCCGACACGACGCTCAGCTCGGGACCGTAGCCGCCTGTGCTGGCGCCGAGGCCGCTGCCCACACCCGCGCCGTAGCCGGCACCCACACCCGAATCGCGCCCGTCGCCGCCGCCGCCGCCACCGCCGCCGCCGCCGTACGCATGAGCAGAGATGCCCCTGCTCACCGCGCCGTATCGGGCGTCCTTCCGTGCCGAGCAGCATGTGTCGAACTCCTCCTGCTCGGCGAGGGTGAGGCCCCTGTCCGCCGCCTTGGCCTCGAGATACGTAGCGCGATCGGCCTGGGCGACCGTCGTGACTGCCTGCGCCTTGTCGCGCTCGGCCTCCAGCTCGCTCAGCCGTTCGCGAGCGCGCGAACGTTCCTCCTCCTCCTCGGGCGTGAGTCCCACCGATGCCATCTTCCGCTGCAGATCGACCAGGCGGCCCTTGTGCTTCTGGATGTCGTCGTCCAAGGAGGCGGCACCGAGCCCCATCGCGTTGAGGATCATCTCGTACTGCTTGATCGCACGCTCGAGCTGCTCGCGCTTGGAGCGTGCCTCGGCCGCGTCCTCAATCGAGCGCTCCGCCTGCAGACGGAAGGCGCTGATTTCGAGCTCGCGCGAGCGAGCAAGCGATTCGAGCTCGCGCAGACGGTCGAGCTCCCGTGCCTCATGCTCGGCCAGCTTCGCTTGAAGCTCGGCGTTGCGCGCACGCTGGCTCTCGATGGCATCGAGCAGCGCGAGATTGCGTGCCTGTGCCTCGCGCCGCGCAAGTTGCTCCACCTCGAGATCACGGTTGAGCTGTCGGCGAAGCTCCTCGATCGCCTCACGTAGCCGCCTGAGGTAGTCCTGCTCAAGCTCCTGCCGCTGCACGTTCAAGATCGCCTCCTGCTCGAGCGCGTAGCGCGCAGGGTGCACGCCAAGCGCTAGGCCACGCGCCTCAAGCGCCGACGAGCCGAGGAAGCGCTCGTCGCGCGTGCCTCCGGGGCCGCCAATCACGCTGGCCAAGGCCGCCTCGCGGGCTGCCTGCTGCGCTTCGGCCTCGGCCTGCTGCGTGTGGAGCTGGATGAGCTGCTCGAGCTGCTCGGGCGTGGCACTGCTGCCCTCCTTTTTGCTCTCGAGCGCGACGATCTTGGTGAGCCGCTCCAGCTCCGCCTGCTCGTCGACGCTGATGCCGCCGGCCGCGCGCTTCTTGCGCTGCAAGTCGGCTATCCTCTGCAGCCGAGCCATCTCGGTCTGCTCGCCACCGCGTGTGCCGCTGCCGGGCATGAGCCCCTCCGTGGCCTTCTTCTTGCGCAGGTCGGCAAGCCGCTGCAGGACGGTCAGGTCGCTCTTCTCATCGTCTGTGAGCTCGGCGCCGCTCTCCATCCTCTTCTTGAGCTCCGCCAGCCGGCTGATGTCCGCGCGCTGCTTGAGCTTGTCCAACTCCACCTGCTCGACCTTCGAGAGCGGCTCACCAATCTTCCTCTTGCGCTCGAGTGCCGCGAGATTGTCGAGGTACGAATGCTTCTTGCCGCCCACCGCCGACCCGACGCCGCCCTCGCGTGCGCCGCCGCCGCCGCCGCCGCCGCCGCCGCCGCCCGCCGCGTACATGCCCTCGCGCTGGCTCTGGTAGAGCCGGTCGTCGCTCTGCATGTCCTCGATCATGACCATGGCAGCGTCCTGCATCATTCGAAGCGCCTCGACTTCCTCGTCCTGAAGGTGGCTGCTGCACAGCTGGTCGAGGTCGAACAGCGCCCAGACCTCACCGCGCTGGCACGCGAGCAGCAGATCGTCCGACACGGGCACTTCCTTCTGGAGGAGCACCTCGAGGCGCAGCGCCGTCTTGGCCGCGCGCTTCATCACTTCAGTCTCCTCCGGCTTGAGCTCTTTGAGCTCTGCCAAATCGATCTGCTCTCCGAGCAGCTCCGTCACGCGCTCCTCGTCGACGGGCACGAGCATGCCCCCGGCCGCGTGCATGGCCACGCGCCGGGCGCGCCGCTCAGCGAGCAGCTCTTCGTACTCCTCGGTGACCAACATCTCCTGCAAGTAGAGATCGAGTGCGCCCATGTCAACGGGTGGCTGCTGGCCCGTCTTCGTCTCAAAAAGGCTTGCGCGCGCTCGCCGCTTCGCTTTCATGAGTGCACCGCGCGTGTACGGCGGCAGGTCGGAAGCGACCGTCACCGCGAGCTGCACGTGGTCCATCGAGGGCGCGAGAATGCCGTGGTCGGAGAGCGCGCTCACGCGCCCGGCTATGAGCTCACCAGTGAGCTGCAGTCGCTCCTCCGCGTCCAGATGCACCTCGCACAGGCGCATGATCTCATCGCCGTAGGTCGCCATGTCCTTCTCGAGATGTGCGAGCTGCGCCTCTTGCATGTCGGACGGCAGACCGCCCTTGTTCGCGTGCTCGCGTAGCTTCATGACGCGCATGCCGAGCTCGAGCCGGTCGAGTAGCTGCAGCTCGGGGATTGAGAGCGAGCGCTTGATCACTTCCTCGAGCTTCCCGTCTAGCGCGTTGATCGGCAGCGGAACGAAGTGCTTCGCGAGCGCGCGCATCTCGGCCGCTACTTCATTTGAGCGAAGCGCCTCGAACTCCGCAGGCGGGAGCAGTTTACGCAGCTGCGTCTCGATGGCCGCATCATCGTACGGGATGTCGATGGCCTCACCGCCGAGCATCTTGATGGCCTTGTCAATGTCATCGGCGAGGAGGCTTGCGAGCTGCTCAGGCGAGAAACGCGACCTCAACTGCTCCTCCATGGCGGGCTCGTCCACTGGGATGTGCAAGTCGCGCTTCTGTAGCGTGCGGATGCGCGTATCGAGACGCGCGCGTTCGGCCGCCGCCATGGCCGCATCGAACATACGCTCGCAGTCAGAAGAGAAGGAGGGCGAGTTGAACCAGTCGGTGAGCCGCCCCGCGCCGCTGCCCATGCCGCCCGCGCCGCCCGCGCTACCCGCGCCGCTGACCGCTGCACCCACCGCTTGAGCCGCCATCTGCGCCGCCACCACAGCTTCGTCCGCCGCATCATTGAGCTGCGTGAGCAGCACCTCCTGGCGCTCGAGCTCCTCGTGTCCCTCGGACGTGATGGTGCCGTTAGTGAGCTGCGCCTGCAGCTCGCCGACACGCTCTCGCATCGCCTTCGCCTCCATCGCCTTGACCTCCGCCTCGTTCGCCTTGGCCTCCGCCTCTGCCTGCAGCTTAAGCACATCCTGCGAGCTGCCGCCGCCGCTCTGGCGCCCGACCGCTGACCCCACCGCTTGAGCCGCCATCTGCGCCGCCACCACAGCTTCGTCCGCCGCATCATTGAGCTGCGTGAGCAGCACCTCCTGGCGCTCGAGCTCCTCGCGTCCCTCGGATGTGATGGTGCCGTTAGTGAGCTGCGCCTGCAGCTCGCCGACACGCGCTCGCATCGCCTTCGCCTCCATCGCCTTGACCTCCGCCTCGTTCGCCTTGGCCTCCGCCTCTGCCTGCAGCTTAAGCACATCCTGCGAGCTGCCGCCGCCGCTCTGGCGCCCGACGCCGCCGCCCGCGGCCGATCCAACACCGCTCTCGCGCGCGCCGCCACCGCCTCCGCGGCCTCCGCCGCCGCCGCCACCCCCGACCGCACCAATTGCCTCCTTCATGTTTGCGGCGAACGACTGCTTGCGCTGCGCCGCCGCGATCGCGCTCGGGTTGAGCTCGTTGGGCACTGGTACCCCTCGGTCGCGCATGACGTCGCGCAGCTTCTGCGAGACGTCTTCGGCGCTCTGCGCCTTCTTCTTCCACGCGTCGACGCGCGCCTTGTCTTGCGCCTTGTCTTGCGCCGCCTCTGCCAGCTCGCGTTTTGCCTCGTCCAGTTTAGCGGTTACTACTTCGTGCAACCGCTCGGCGGCCGTGATGCGGCTGACTAGATCGCTCTTCTCGGCAACGAATTTCTGCATCGTGGCTGTTTTCTCCGCGCGCTCCGCATCGAGCGCGAATGACAAGACCTCGTTTCGCTCGCCGAGTTCCTTATTGGTCTTCTCGAGCTGCGCGACATACGTGACGTATCTTGCGAGGCGCTCATTGAGGCCAAGCACCCGCGTGGCGTCGCCCTGCAGCGCTTCGATGTCCGAGTTGGGCACGAGCTTCATCGAGCTGAGCGGCACGCCCGAATCCTTGAGCTTGTTAAGCTCCACAGCCAGCGTTGCGGGTGTCCGCATCGTCGGGCGTGCGGGCCCACTTGGCGCTGTCTCGTCAAGCTCGCTCTTGGAGGCCTCGTCCTCGTCCCGATGCCATGGGAAGGCGTCTCTGCGGACGTTGCTTCCCTGGCTGTTATAGTCGGAGCGGTAGTTCGTGGCACTGCCGAACATCTGGGCCTCACAGTGACGAACGCCGCTCTGCCACTCCACACCCACGACCGCCCACAGGCAGAAAAAGCACGAAGGTGCGCAGCGCAGGAGCAGCGTCGGACCCCTTTCCCTATTTGTCCGTGGAGGGATCGATACCGGTACGACGCCTTACCATCCGCGTTGCGAAGGTATGATTTTGCTTTTTACTCAGACAATCAGTCTGTCAGTTATGCTGCGGTCCCCCCGCGCTCACCGCACTCCCGGTCTCAAAGGACGGCTCAGCTTGCTTTTGTGTTATCTTATCGGACTGCGCGCGGACAAAACCGTGCGTCACTCATCGTCTGCATCATTAGCCTCATCGCCCGCGCCCATCTGCGCCACCTGCGCCAGAGCGGCCCGCAGCACCCGCCTTTGGCCATCTCGGTAGGCGGCGACGTACCCGGCGCAGCTCTGCTCGTCAGCAGCGGCGGCGTCGGCCGCCTCGGTCGGCAGTAGCGGCTGCAGTCGCGCTTGCAGGGTGCCCACAAGGAGATCGAGTTCATCAGGCGTGAGCGAAGGCCCTTCAGAAGGATCGTCCATACCGATCACAGAGAGTGCCAAGAACAACTCGGCAGGCAGCGCGCCACCACCACTCGCAGCCTCCTCGCCCTCCTCGCCCTCCTCGCCCTCCTCGCCCTCCTCGCCCTCCTCGCCCTCCTCGCCCTCCTCGCCCTCCTCGCCCTTCCCGCCCTTCCCGCCCTTCCCGTCGGCCGTCACATGAAGTTCAAACGGCCCTATGAGGAGAGCGCCGTCGGCCTCACGCGTCGTGTAGGGCACTCCATGCTCCTCGAGTAACCGCCGCCGCTCCGCCGCAAGCGCCGTGTCGGGCGTGGGCGCGCAGCCGACCACCACCCCCTCGACGGCGTCCAATGGGTTGCCGCGCACCGCGAAACCGTAGGTGAAGAGCAGCTCCTCGTTGCCTTTGGCTCCGTAGTTGTTGTGCAGCGGCGCGCCTTTCGGAACTGGCGCGCGGCAGCGGAAGCGCACACCGCCGCGTCCCGCCTCCCAAACGATCGGGTGGCCACACTTGTGCTCGAACATGTCGAAGAGTGGAAGCATGCACCCCAGGTTGCCCGCAGCTGTCTCATCCTCGTGCTCCAGCTGCAGAGCCCGCGACACCTGCGCGTCCACCTCGTCCGCCTCGTCCGCCCCGCCCGCGCCTGCGCCTGCGCCCGACACGTCCCCGCTCGCACCCTCACCAACATTTTGATGCGTGGCCTCAGCTGATCCGAGCGTGTCCTCGTGTTTGTCCTCGGCCTTGGTCTCCAACGAATCGGTCACAGCTTTCGGCGCACTCGCGCTCGTCGCCGCCGAGACGTGCGCCGATCCGAGCGCCCCTGGTGCCGCCCATATCACTTTTGGAGGCCCGCTCCCTCCATGCACCACCCGCAGCGGCGCGTCCACCTCCGTGGATGCGAGCACCTCGTGCATCAGATCCTGCTGCGCGGCATCGACGAGCGGGCGCGGGAAGCAGCGCGACAGGTGAACGCCACGCGCCCAGAGCACATCGTCGAAGGACACGTACTTGCTCTGCCGTTCGACCCCGGGTTGTAGCCGCGGCGCGACGCGATCGTACTCAGACTTGAGCAGCTGACGCTGCCGATGGACTTGCTTGCCCATCGGCGTGCCATCCAGGAGCGCGCGGTTCTCGTCGCTCCACGAGCAAGGGTCGGGCGCCTCACATGGCAATGCAGCAAGGTATGGATGATGGAAGTGGGCTTCGTCCTTGGCCGCCGCCGCGAGGCTGAACCAGAATGCAAAGTTGGGCGTGGCGCCCACGCGTGTGGCAGCAACAGCGATCGGGTCGTCGCGGAGCACGGCGATCGGGTCGAGGATGCAGTGCCGAGGCAGAAAGCCGATGGGTTCATTTTCCTTGAATGGCCGAGTGGCAAAGAGGCCAAGGCCTCCATCGCCATGCGATGATTCTCGACACTCGATACCATCGAGCACAGCCTTATTTGTTTCGAGCCATCGCCATAAACCAGCCACGGGGCTTGACTGCGTCGGACAAACGGCTCCTCGCTTCCTTTTTGTCGACATGGAGGTGGCCCGCGTCGGCCGTCGCGCTGGCCCGCGTCGCGCGCGGCCTCGGTGTGAATTGGGCTTACCGGTACTTGTTAACAGTGAAAAGAGACACAGAGAAGAACTGCAACCAAACCTGAATTGGGTGCTCCTCGGCCTGGTGTGAATCTTGTTGTGAATTTGCTGTGAAAACCAATTCTTGGTTTCACACCAAGAAAACCCTTCGGAGCAGCAAAAGGCGCCTCACGCCTACGTGGCCGCCCTCTCGCCAGATAAGCTCGTGGAAAAAGGCGCGGTGCACTGCAAAGCCGAGCCGCTCAAGCGTCGCCCGCACCTCGGGCACAGCGTACATCTCGTCGAAGAGGGCCACGTGCGTGGGCAGCGGCCGGGCCGGCCGGTGCCACCAGCGCTGACGGTACCTGGCGGCCACTGCGGGTCCGGGCGCGCTCAGGAAGCAATCGCACTCGTTGGCGCAGCCTGGCGCGCTTGATGGGTAGCGTCGGCGCAGCACGGAGCTTGGGACGGCGTGTTCGAAGCCGGCGTTCAACATGGCGCTCGAGGGTGGAGTCGGCAGCACTTCAAGCCCAGGAGGTGGGCAAGGTAGCATGCTCAGCGGGATCGGTGCATGCAGCTGCACGTAGGCTGGCGTTTGGTGGCAGCGCGTAAGAAGGTCGAGGTGTCCGAGACGGCCAGCGCCTAGCTCGGCACGCGCTTCGGCCATCAGCGCGATCGGCGCACTCTGGTGCCATGCCGACAGGTAGATGATCGGCAGCGCATTGAAAATGGTTAGCCCTAGGATCCACCATCGTCGCTGCGAGGGAGGCGCTGCGTGCAGGGCGCTCCCAGCGTACGCGAGCAGCAACGGGTGCAACAGGGGCAAGACGAACCGGAGCTCTTTGTGTGGTGCCAGCGAGAGGGCGCCCAATGCCGTGGCTGCGGCCCATGCAGGCGCTCGTGCCCATCGTCCTCGTGCGCGCCAGAGGCCAAGCAAAACCAGAGGTGCATGTGCTCCGAGCGCCGCGGGCAGGGCTGCGCTCAGGTACCAATGCCACGGGTGCGTGCCGTAGTAGGCGCTGCCTCCGGTGAGCAGATTAAACTTGACGAATCGCGCTGCCGCGAAGAGCCATCGACCGTAGCACAGGCGATCCACCACCAGCGTCAAGGCCGCGACCACCGTGCAGGCCACGAGGGCCATTGCGAGTGCTGAGGCAGCAGCAAGTCGCGAGGTACACGTGGCCGCGTAGGTTGCGAGGAGTGGGAGTAAGATGATCGCGGCGGTCGGGCGCACAGCAAGCGCGAGGGCGCCCACGCTCGACGCAGCGAGCAGTCGGCCGCTTACGAGGCGGACACGGGCAGTGTTGGAAGGCGGTGGCGCCAGCGTGAGCGCAGCGCCGACCAGAGCCGCCTCCGCACACGATGAGTACGTGCGCACGCCGCAATACCAGATGAACCAGGAGGTTGATGAGCATAAAATTGCGTCCAGTCCAGCGCCGGGACATATGTGCCGCTCAGTGAGCACGCCGAGAGCAATGTCACTGCCGGCGAGAACAGCCGCCTGAAAGAGTCTCGGCGTGTGGGCGATGACGTCGGGCGTGTCCAGGCCGACCGCCTTCAGCATGCGAAAGAGTGCAGCAAACGGCAGCACATGCATGTAGCTGCGCACGGCGTAGATCCATTCCCATGTCAGGATTCCATAGCCAAAGACAAGTTGATGCGCTACCTCACCTGCTTGCCAGTTCTCGTCGGGGTCATGCTGCACAGGGATGGGCGCACCATGAGTAAGCTTGGGCCATATCTATTTTGTTCACGGCCCGTTTGTTTTGTGCACAACCCGTTTGTGGGTGCGGCTCACACCTGCGTCTGCACGAGCATCGCGTTGAGCACGCGGAACAGCAATAGGATTGCGCAAAGCTTCTTTGCATTCTGCGCGAGCCACGCCATGTCGGCGACGGCGCAAAGCGGCCAGCCGGCCAAACTGTCGCGCGTTGTGGGTGTGAAGCGACGATGAACTGTGAACCTATGTTTGCGAAAAGGTCAGTTGAACCGACACACGCGACATGTTTTCGAAAAAGTTCAGTTGAATTGACACACGCGAGCGCGCCCCGACCAGCCACTTCCACACGAAACACAGACTGGGGGTGACTGGCGGCTGGCGCATGGTGTTGGTTTTAGGGGGGGGCTTCGTTAGCCGTTCCCAAATAGGAATCTGTCACGCGCATTTTTTCCGGAAGAGCTCCATTTGCTCCAAAGTCAAGCCCTCAAGATCTGTTGCAACCTTGGCTTCTTGCATAACGGTGCGTATCATCAACGTGCACATGTGATCGACGAGCCGGAAGACGGGCTGATTCAAGGGCTCGTCCGAACGGCGCATATTCTGCGAGAGAAATGCAGCATATTCAGCTGGCCGATCGTTCCGCAGAGTGAGGATCATCGCGCCGGCGTCCTCGAAGCCGTGCTCGTAGATTTGCATGTCAGTCGGCAGGCACATAAAGCACGCGCAGTGCACAATAACCTCCAGAAAGTCCTCGAAGCAGATCTGGTGCACCTTTCTGCGAGAGGCCAGTTTACGATCATCGAGGACTCGCATGCGGCTCCACGTAAATGCGAGGTCCTGCTCTGTCGTAGTGAAGTCGTTGCCGATCAGCTTGAAATCTTTGACCATGTCCTTCCATTCTACATAACTGAGAATCTTGAGGTCGTCCATCTGATCGCCAACATGTCCTTCGCCGCGTGCGTAAATCGTAAAGATGGCCATCAAGCTCTCTTTGTAGCTCTGAAGGATGTCATCCACGTCTTGAATATAGCAGTGCTCGTTGCGATACATTCGCCTATCGTAGAGGGCGTGGCGGTTTACATGGGGCAAAAACTTGAAGTTGATGAGCTGGCGGAGAGCCGCTGGGACGCTGGTAAACTCGCCAGTGGACACGAAGCGCAAGACGGCCATGCGCACTAGCATCTCTATCCACTCTCGCCGGTCGAGCATGCGCCCCTTTTTCTGCATGCCGGCTTCATCTGTGCCAGCATTCACCAGGATGAAGAGTTGATCGAACGCCGTCAGGTTGCACGTCTTCGACCCTGGGACGTAGATGTCGCAGTCGTCGATGAGTGCCTTGAACGCGTTTAGGTTCATGTGGAAAATGTCGTCCGTCGAACCGAGCGTAGAATAGAAGTCATAGATGCTATAAATGAGCTCAGCATTATCCCACAGGACGTCAAAGCATGCGCTTATGCAGTGCGCCGACTCGTCCTGTTTCATCAAGAATCCCCTCGTATTGTGACTGACCAAGCACAGCTCCCAATCTAGTTCTAAGCACGATCGAAGAAACGCCTCGGTCTCGTGGTAGTCTCTCGACTCCGCCCAGGCCTTACGAGGCTTCCAAATCGACTTGTCGAGGGACCACGGCTGCACCACCGCCTCCACCTTCTCGACACTCTTAAACTGACGGACGACGATGTCGGGAATTTCCCCGGCAAGTTCGGGAACGAAGTATCGATCGTTCGCAACGTCGCGCAGCGCCCGGTTGAACACTCTGTGCTGCTCGTCCGTCGTCGGTCGTCGTCCTGCGACTTTCAACTGTCTCTCCGCGCGCTCTTGGTGCTTGTAGTGCGCTTCGTCGAACACTTGAGCTGCAACGATTGCGTGTTCCGGCATCTTCCACCAGCGGGGCGCCTTCGACCGTAGCGCTGGTCTCGAGATTATACCTTTACGCACAAGCAGCGCTGACAATGTCGTTGAACGGCCCGTCCTGCGTCGATAGACATTGCGTTGATAGGACTGTTGCACGAATTTTTCCACTCTGCGCCAGGCCGGGCTCCGTTCCTTCTCTGCCGGGGGCACCCATTCAGGGAGGGCCGGGGCCGGGGCCGGGGCAGGTGCAGGGGGAGGGGGAGGGGGAGGGGGAGGAGTAGCAGATCGTTCCGGTCTCACGATCCACCTCCGCCTTGCTACCATTTGGAAGCCAGATAGCTTCTTCTTCTCGGCATCGACGATCCGCAATGCAGCTTTTGTCCAGTGCTCAGCGTCTTTACCTCTCATCGGCACGGTGCACACGGTCCCAAGATCGTCTGTGAATGTCGGAGCAGGCGATTGACGAAACCAGGCGTGAGGGTACCGCTCGGCATCTGTTTGCGCTGCCAGTCCGTGAGCTGCATGCGTTTTCGCCCAAGTTGGTGCTGGCCTGTAATGAGGCACAGATCTTGGACTAGAGAGCTCGTCTTCCCGCGGCGTCGTTCTTTCCCGAATGCGTGCGCGTATCATTCGTGCCGTTTGTTGTGAAGGTGCATTACTGCGTGAGTCGTGCTCAATGGTGTCCTGCAAGGGCGGCGGAGGCCGCGGCTTCAAGGCACGTCCTCCCTGCTCAAGTACCACGGCCGGCAATGTTTGAGTGAGTGCCCAGCCGGTGATTAACTTGTCTGCCCGTTGTTGGATCACGGCCGACATTTGCAGGCCGTTCGCCTCGAACGTGCGCGCAGCGCGCGCACGTGCGTGCGAGGTCGTCGGGGGCACTACCCGGTATACTGTAACTGTTGTAAGGAAACATGAAAGTTGAAACTCAATTTACTGTACCGGTAAGTGCCGGACTTGAGGCGCTCGGCGCTGTGGCGTCCTGTCGGCGGTGGCGGCCCGGAGGCCTGGACGCTGGAGACGGCTCGTGGTGGTGCCGAAAAATCATCGATTTAAAAAACGATTACGTAAATGTAAAATGATTATTTCACCCTTGCTCGTTGCTGCATCTACAGCCGTACTGCCGGCCCCTTACAATTGTACCTCCAGCGCCCGGCGCGCGCATCACACACGTCGGGCCTTCGTGCAGATCATCGTTCACAGAATGTTGCGCGTCTCCACACTCCAGTCTGCTCTTCTCGGGCGGGATAGCCACGTCTTTCCCTCGTCTGTCCTCGCCTTTCATTCACGAGTTCTGTCCCTACACTCGCAATGTGCTCATCCGGACGGTATGGCGGCAGCGGCGGCCGGCGACGCACCGGTAGCGGTGGATGGCGGCGCTCCGAGGGCTCCGCTGCCACCCGTCCGGTGGCGAAGGGTGGAGAGGCGACTGGCGCGCTGGTTCGCCCGGAGTGTGGGCACCCAGAAGGCATCGAGACGGTCGTTATCGACCATGTGCAGCGACTCGGGTGTCTGTACATCTCGGACCTCGACGCCACGGTATTTGAAGCTGACTAGGCGTCGCTCGATTTCCTGTCGCTCGCAGTAAGCGGAGGTGAGGCGGCTAAAAGGAGTCGTCGCGAGCAGCCGAAAGACCACCTGTCGGGGCGCGGGCGGGGGAGGGGGAGGGCTGAGAACGGCTGCGCGGCGAGCGTGCGCCCTGGTGGTGCACGAGCCTGGACGAGCGGGGAGCGCCAGCTCTCGTACCTCCGGGTGGTGGCCTCTGCCTTCGCCAAGCAGGTTGACGACTTTGATGTGGAGGGTGCTCAGCTGCGCGTCGGGCGGCATCGTCGGCCGCTCAGGATGCTTGCCCTTCCAATGTTTATACCAATCTTCTTTGCGCGCGTCCCACGCGCGCCGCCGCACCCTGTAGTCATCGAGCGACTCGGAGCATACCTCCTCAAGTGAGAGCGCCTCACGTATGCGGTCGAGGTAGTCGTTGAGTTGGGGCTGCAGGGCGGGCCGCTGGGGCGGCAGCGGCTGCCGGCACGTGGGGCATGTGAGTTGCTCGGCTGACGACACCTGGTCGTGATGGAAGATGCTGCGCGCAACGCGTCAAGGGCGTGGGACGGAGTCAGCAGCGTGGGAGAGGGGCAGGCATTGCATGGGGCGCTCAGGATAGGTGGCGGGCGAGCACGCACCACTGGCCGCAGAAGGTGTGCCCACACGGAAGCACGTGCGGGCGGCACAGAAGCCCAAGGCAGACGCCGCATAAGAGCTCGTCCAGTTCCTTGGCTGCCTCCGAGCGCTGCTGCCTAACAACGCCGACCTTCAGCCCGTAGCCAACCTTCTCGGGGACCCAACGCGCGGCCTCCTCAAGCGTGAGCAGGACCGTGCGATCGACGCGGCGCAGCGCCGAGGCGCTGCCTCCCACCACAGAATAGCTCTGGCCACCAGCATGCTCCGCCACCCGAACCAAGGACAGGGATGCATCGCCCTCACCTTCGCCCTCGTGTATTTCCAGCACGAGACTGTCAGCTGCGAGCGGCGGTGGACCGGCGCTCGTCGCCCATTCCTCCGAAGAGCCCGCCGCGTCGAGCGGCCGCTTGCGCGAGCTCTTGCGCAGCGGCATGGTGCTTCCGCAGAGACAGTGAGTGGCGGACAGCCTGGTCCGTTTTCCTGTTTAACGCTCAATACAACGCGAAACGACTGCAGTCCCGCGTAGGAGGAACCGGTGTATTGGAACCGGGTTTGCAAATCGCGCATTAATTTTTTCGCTCGGCTCGACGCGCCTCTGAACATGGACGGTCCGCTTCCACTGGTCTGCGCGCTGTGCGGCGCGCCGACTCGCATCTTGCACACGACGCTGGAGGAGCTCATTCTGCTGTGCAGCGAGCTGGAGGTGCGGCGTCTCGCATGCGTGTGCGCCCTTGCCAATATGCGTTACTTGTGCCTTCACTTTCATGTTTGGTCGTTGCTGCTTTCCCCCGCAGTGCCCTTGGCCACTCGACGAGGCCGACGTGGAGGTGCTCTGCGTAGCTGCAACCGATGAGCGCGTCGCGCTGTACCGTGCTGCCTTGAAGCAGCGGCCGTCGCCACGGCCGCAGCCACGCCGATGTGCTGCCACTGCTGCCGCCTCTGCCTCGTCTGTTGCCTCGTCGATGCCGCCTCCTGCCCCTCATCGCGATTCTTCCGCCGAAACGGATGAGCTGCAACGTATCAGCAACATGCTTATGCAGTCAACGCCTACCAGCTCTCCCGCCCTTCGACCGGGCGAGCCGCATGTGCACCGGCTGCCATCTCTGGACTCGCTACCGCCCTCGACGCTGCTCGGCCCGGCTGCGGGCAGCGCGCAGAGCCATGAGATGGCGGCTTTCGAGCTGCCGCCCACTTTCCCGGCACCGCCGCCGCTATAGTTCGTTGCTTCACGTACGATCTAGTCTTGGTTCTCTAATTACAGCAGCCCGTATAGCGTATACAAAGTACAGTGTATGTACTACGTAGTAGAAACAAAAGCGCAGCGGGATAGTAGTAGAGATCGCTCGCTCGCTCCGGGGTTACCCTAGATCAACTTGTCCCTCAAAGATTTTCCGATGAACCAAATTCACAAGACTCGGGGCGTGTTCACAGGCCGGAGTGGGCGGCTCGGCGGCTGTGGCGCCCGTCGGCTCGGGCAGCCCTGAATCCGCGATTGACGCACTGCTCTCATCATGCTCGGTGCTCCAATAATCGAGGATCACGTGCCCAAGCCTGAAGACGAGGACGACGCATCGTCTTCGTCGCATGGGGATGCGGCCTCTCCCAAGGGCGACGCCGCCTCCGCCGCCGCCGCGACGAAGAAGACATCTAACAAAGACTTGTTCGGCGATGCGGCGGACACGCAGGCGGCGCCTGAACCGCCGCCGGCCGGGATGGTCAGTACCGAAGACCTCCTCGGCGGAAACCAGATGAGCGCGCCGCAACCAGGGTTTGGAGGCACGGGTGGCCTTGATGACCTCTTCAGCACAATCACGATGAGCACCCCGGATTCAGCTCCGGCAACACCGCCAGCGGGGTTCGGTGGCATGGGCGGCTTCGACGACGCATTTGGTGGTCCGCCTGTGGAAGACAGTTCGACTGAGAACATGGCTGAGATGGCAGCAGCCATGGCAGCCGCGGGAACCGAACTCGAGGCGGCGAAGGCGGAGGCGGCGGCGAAGGCAGAGCTGGCAGCGAAGGCGGAGCTGGCCGCCGCGGAAGTCAAGGTGGCCAAGTATGATGCGGTGGCCAAGAAGAAGAGAGAAGCGGCCATTTCTCCGGAGAAAGTAGCGGCCCTTTCTCCTTCGGCTAAGGCGGCGGCAGCCGAACTGGTAGCCAATATGGTCGCCGATTTCGATGCGGCGAAGGCGGATGCGGTGGCGAAGGCTGCGATCGCACTCGATGCGGCGAAGGCGGAGGCAGCGGCGAAGGCGGAGGCCGCGGCGAAGGCGAAGGCTGCGATCGCACTCGATGCGGCGAAGGCGGAGGCAGCTGCGAAGGCGGAGGCCGCGGCGAAGGCGAAGGCTGCGATCGCACTCGATGCGGCGAAGGCGGAGGCAGCTGCGAAGGCGGAGGCCGCGGCGAAGGCTGCCGCACTAGCGGCTGCTCGTGCTGCGATCAATACTGACACAACGCAAACGGCCCCGGCACTGTCCGCGCTTCTAGCCGTCACCTCGTCGCCGAAGCAGCACGCGCGTCATATGACGACTGTGCAGCTTCGCACGCTACTGTACGAGCACGGTGTCGAAGCGCCGGAGGGAGCGGACCGAGAGGCGCTCGAAGCTCTGGTGGCGAGCCTGGCGGCGCTGAACAATGGCGCAGCAGCTGCAACACACCCAGATCTGATGCTCCCACACATGATCCATCGAGACACTCCGATGTTCCACGATCGAGACTTTCCATCCTCGAGCTCCGCGCTCTACAGCTTGCCCGCCGTCTCGGCTGACTCTGAGTACGTCCCTCATTACAGCTCACCCGGCGTCTCGGCTGACTCTGAGTACGTCCCTCATTACAGCTCACCCGCCGTCTCGGCCCACTCGCCCCACGGCTCTCTTCTCTCCACCAAGCTCTCGCTGGACAAGAAGAAGTTGGTGGCGCACCAAATCAAGAAGCACGCACGCGTGGTCTACTCGCAGGAGATCTCGATGACCCAGAAACGCATGTGCGGCCTCGTCTTCTTATGGCTTTCGGTCGCCTCGTTCTATACCACTCGGTGGGCGCTCGAGCCGCTCAATAAGCCACCACCGCCGCCCGCGATGCCGCCACTCCCGCCGGCACCGCCGTCATCGCCGTTGCCACCGGCCGTGCCCCCATCGCCATCCCCTCCGCCGCCTTCTCTGCCTCCGCCGCCTCCGCCGTCGCCGCTGCCGCCCACGCCTGACCCGCCGCCTCCCCCGCCACCGATGGTGCCACCGTTACTGCCACCGCCCTCCCCGTCACCATCGCTGCCGCCACCCTCCCCTCTACCGCCGCCGCCATCCCCGTCGCCCGCGCTGCCGCCACCCGCCCCTCCGCCCTCGCCGACGCCCTCGCTGCCGCCACCCTCCCCTTCGCCGACAGTGCCGCCCTCGCCACCGCCCTCTTCGCCGCCGTCGCCCCCTCCCTCGCCACCACATCCGGCGGTGCCACCTGCGCCGCTGCAGCCGGGTGGCGAGTACCGGCCCGTGGTGGTTACCAAATTCGTCATCGAGGGTGCCGGGGATTCCTTTGACGAGCTCGCCTTCCGAAAAGCCCTCGCCAAGCAGCTCGGCGCCGTGCCAGCCGACGTATCTCGGCTCGAGATCTCCAGCTCGCGCATCTCAGAAGGCGAGCTCGCGCAGCTCAGGCGAGATGCGCTCGCGCGCGAGCGCACTTCGCTCTTTGATGATCTCGCAGCTCGAGAACGAGAATACGACGCCTCGCAGGCGTATCGGGACCTCGCGATCCAGAGCCACTCGACCAGTGTGCCTGCGGTCCGTCGCGAGCTCGATCTGGATCGGGATCAGGATCGACCTGCGGTACGTCGCGAGCTCGACCACTCACGTCGCGAGCTGGATACCGCAGTCATCGTGGTCTCGGCGCGGGTGATCATGCCTACGATCGCTGCGGCAGACGCGGCGAGCCACTCTCTGAGCATCAGCACCAGTACTCTCTCGCAGACACTTAGAGTGGCAGTTGTGTCCGTCGAAGCGTCCGCCGAGAAGATGGCCTTCTCTGCACCGTCGCCACCGCCACCGGTGCCGTCGCCGCCTTTGCCGCCCAGTCCGCCGCCACCCTCTCGACCACCGCCCTCACCGCCGCCTCCGCCACCGCCCTCTCATCCGCCACCCTCACCGAAGCCTAGCGAGCCTCCCCCACTGCCCCCGCCCATGCCGCCGCCCCCGCCGCCCATGCAGCCACCCACAATACCCCCGCTCTTGCCGCCGCCCTCGGCGCCTCCTCCTCCCGCGCCGCCGTCGATTCTGTCGCAGATCGAATCCTACCTACAGGACGAATTATTTCAGCGCGTGCTGCTCCTGGCCCCGTTGCTCTTCGCCACCCTCATCTCCTTTTTCTTCTTCCTCGACGCACCACGCGCCACTCGCGCGGTGGTGGGCATCGTCACGTGCCAGTGCTGCGAAGAGAAAAGGCCCTACACCCCCATGTACGACCTCAACTACGACGAGGAGGCAAGTCGGGCATCCCGACAGTCGGGCAGCACCGGCAGTCCCTCCAGCTTCTCTCTGCCCGCCTCGGTCGGGCGCAGCAGGAAGCGGCCGACCCCGGGAGAGCCGAGCACCGTGTGCCTCGTCCAGTAGGAGACGAACACCTGAAGAAACTTTATTATCTGTGCCGACATAAGTAAGTTTGCCTTCGCGAATTCGTCGAAGCGCGTTTGGCGTTTCGCGTTACCTATTTTTCTACGAACAAGCGGCAAGAGCAGGTGGGCAAGAGCAGGTGCGCCGGCCGGAGATTTGCCCTTTGCGTAGATGTCAAAATTTTTTAGGCAAATGTCTATGTCTTAAATCATAATATCTTAGGCATATGTCGCGACACAACATAGACATTTACACACACATTCATAGCAAAGTGTCTCGACACGACATGACATTTGTGTTCTCCATGAATCAAAAATAGAATCAGCGCACTGATTCGCGCGCGGGGGACATACGAGGCACCGGCTCATAACCGGCTCATAAAGTTTCGGAGAGTCCACCGCCGCCTCCGTCGATGCCGCAATCAGGAGGCTCGATATCCACTCTTTGTGTTGGGGGTGAAGCGGTCCATGGCCGTTACGGTCGGTGTCGTTACCTGAGATATCTTCACGGGACACACTGAATGTAGGCAAATATCGCGACACGACACGACATTTTCGCACGGGACACACTGACTGGAGGCAAATGTCGCGACACGACACGACAATTTTCAGTCTTCATTTCTGGCAAATGTTGCAAAAATTGTCGCGACAATTACGCAAAGGGCAACCGGAGATGCCTCGCGCTTGAGCTGGTTGATCCAGCGCTTCGAGCATCCAAAGTGCTGCGCCAGCAGCACGCTGCTCGTGATGCCGACCGCTATGAGGGGCCGCAGGTCATCATACTTGACCGCGTTGACGGCGGTGAGGAGGTGAAAGAGGAGGAGCGGCATGCGCATCCGCGAACGAGAAGCCGATGCTCACATTTTTAACCGTCACGACGCGAGTTCACACTTCCCTGGTAGTTTACCTCTACAAAGTCGACCTCTCTAGCTGAACATGAACATGACATGTTAATATGAAGGTACGTGTTCGATTGAAAACGCGAGCTTCGTGACGTGGACAGCTGGACGTACGTGGAACGTGAACACGAACAAATAACCATGAACAATTGAACATTAACATTAACCATGAACATTAACCATGAATATTAACATTAACTATGAACACGCCATCCAGCGGGAAGCAAGATCAGCTTTTGTTAATGTTAGGTAACTTTGTCGTGTGTTAGGTAACTTTAACGTTAACAGTTAACTTTATTCCCACCGCACCCCATAGTACTGTTACCGGATACCCGGCTCCCCCCGGAGCCGTTCTACTCTGAGACGGTCGAATGGTGAGCGCGGGGGGATCCTGACCGACCGGTGTCTTCCGACCCAATTGCGTTCTACCGCAAAGTTCCGTACGGTAACTACCGGTAAGGTACAACCGGAAACACCGCGGAATACAATAGTGTCAGAACGATCCTATTCTGCGTGCCCCGCCATATCCCATTTCATTGAAGGGGGGCGAGTATTAACAGCCAACTCACTTTTATGTTTGAGCCCTATGAATATGAGCACAGCCTTTCATACCTACCGTAACTGTGAAGTGTCTGTGTGTCCGCCACGGTCCACACGCCCGCCAGGCGAGGTGGTTGCACGGGTTCAGACCCGGGGTTGACCCGGGGTATGGCGACTCTGAACCGTGTCTGTGAGCGCGGTACACGTTGCATGTCGCGAGCATGAGAATGAAGCGACTGTGACGTGTGCGAGGTGTTCGACCTTCACGCTTGGTTTGAGTTTGGTCTGTGCGTGTTGGTGTGTTGTGAATGAAGTTCATAGAGCACTATCCCTCCATCCATGGGAAGCAAAGGGCTCGTTTGGACGCTGCTGCTCCTGATCACGGTTGTCGCTTTCGTCAGAATGAATGCAGCGCTAATGGCGTGGCCATCCAGCCCAGCCGCTCGAGCAAGCTCTGCCACATTCATGGCAGCAGGCCCCTCACCGACCAATACAACTCTTGATGTAGATGCTGCGCTGGCACTGCTTCGCCACAGCAAGAAGAAATATGTGATTGCAGATGTCAAGAATGGTCTAGGTAATCGGCTGCGTGCTCTTGCCTCAGCGATGTCACTTGCGTCGTCACTCAACAGGCCAGTGATGTTGGTGTGGGTCCCCGACCTGCATGCGAATTGCAGCTTCACGGCACTCTACCAAAATATACCGTTCCCAGTTGTCGAGATTGCGCTCAACCTTGCAAGACTGAGTGCACGCGATTTCCAGGTGTATAACTATATGCGTGGCGAGCCCGGCGCCTTCAAGGACGAGCCTGTCGAGGTCGACCCGGACCGGCACCTCTACTTCCGCTCAGCGTATGTGATGAACCACCAGCTTGGCCAGTGGTCGAGCGGCGGTCCACGTCGGCAAATACAGCGCCTGCAACCCGTGCCCAAAGTACAGCGTTTGCTGGTAGCAGACCGCACCATGATTGGATTGCACGTGCGGAACGTCTTCGACGCGCCACGCGACCAGCAGACGAATGAAAGCGTCGAGGGCGGTGCCGCGTTGCAAGGTGCGGAGAAAGAGTACGGCAAGGCAATCGCCGACACGCTACTGGAATGGCGGCGCGCTTCTCACTGGAGTAATTTTGTGCCGCGAATCACGGCAATGCTCCAGGAGCATCATCACTCAAACGCTTCGGAGCAGCCGTTGCGTTTCTACCTGGCCGCTGATTCAGACGAGGCGTACCTTCAGCTGGCTCAGCTCTTCCCAGACCACTTGATTTCCACGCGCCGCCCGTGCGAAATAAAGCGCTGCGACTTTCGCGACTGTGAAAGTCTGGTTTACAGCCTGGTGGACTTGATGAACCTTGCGCGCACGCGCCTCATCCTCGGATCGGGCTACTCGTCTTACTCGGAGGTTGCCTCGCAGCTGGGTGGGAGCCGCGGCAAGGCGCTGCCCATCCTCATGGCAGGGCGTGACTTTGGCAAGATTGTGGACCGATGGGCGGGACGCAAGCGGCCCAGCACTCGAAGCAATCCTAAGGACGAGAGTGAGCGAGAACGCGACGGCGAGATTGCCGGCTTTGCACCGATTGCGATGTCTGTGCAGCAGTTCTGGCCAGTTCCGTTTTGGTGAAGCTGCCTGGAGGTTTAGAGACCGGCGGCGATTCGGGAGTTGCTCGGGTGCTAAATGGCCTTTTGGTCACGCGGCAAGCTTACTGCTCGCTGCAGGCACTGCTCGATGCAGCGCGTGTGATCCGTACAGGATTTTCGACGACGATCCGGCGACGGCCAATGGTCAAGGGTGTTGAGCCTTTTGTGGAAGCGATTTTGTGAATCCACAGGCGGATTTGCCACGCTGCGGAGCATCTCTCTGTTGGCGTGGCTACAAGAAGACTCGATCGCAGGCGACAGCAGCGGACACGTGACAGTGACAGCTGACACACACTCGGCAAATACGAAATCTAGCAAGGTTAGTAGCCCTCAGCCTGACTGACTTCTAAGGTTGACGAATCACAAATCTGAGGTATACCGTAGTATACCGGACGAGCCTCCCGACACACGAGGATTGTCTTTCTCTTTGACGAAGAATTTATATACTTGATTCTAAAAAAATTCGGGCGAATACAATGCGTTTAATTCTATGCACGCATCTCGCAGACCACTGCGGTGGCGCCTTCTGTTCACGCATCACGGGTATGACTTTCGACTGTGGCTTCAAGTGTTCGACTGTAGGGGCTGAACGGTGCCCTGCGACACACTTCCCTCTCCAGAACCGGCGTGAACCGGGACGTGTGGGTTGTCCTGATGTGCCACGGCGACTGCAGGATCATCTGCCATCATGAAGTAGGTGCTCTGCCCCCCAACCAGCATGCGCAGCCGAGGCTTCAGAAGCTGGCCCGCCTTGATGCCTGCTTGGCGTGCGAGCTTCGGGTCGTTGACAAGGACGCCCAGCGCATAGTTTGGGCAGCGCTCGGCGAGCACGGTGCCGAGTCGGGCATAGAGGTTGCGAGCATCGCCGCCCGACTGCGTCAAGCGTCGACCCCACGGAGGGTTTGTGAGGCACAACCCGCGCTTGTTGGCAGAGCCGCGCGACTCAAGCTGGCCCGGAGGCTGAAGGTCGCTCACGACCGCTTGGCTGAAGCTGATAGCGTTGCCCACCATCGCCCTGTGCGCATTCTCCTTGGCCGCCTTGATGACGCCTGCGTCGCGGTCGGTGCCAACGATGACAAGCGGAGGCATCGATGTGAGGCGGCGCAGTGCCGTGGCCGTTCGCTCGGCGGTCTCGCCTGCTATGCTGGCCCATATGCTGGGCTCAAACGAGGGCCAGTGATGCAGCGCAAACGAGCGTGCCGCATGCGGAGGCAGCCCGAGCATCATCTGCGCGGCCTCAATCGGGATGGTGCCACTGCCGCAGAACGGGTCGATGAGCATGCGCGGCGCCGACCCCGATGAGGATGTGTCGTTCCAACCGGCGGCCATGAGCATGCCTGCCGCCACCGAGTGCTTGAGAGGAGACTTGCCCGCAGCCGCCGGATGGCCTGAGCGCCAAGTGCGCTCATGCAGTGGTCGGCCCGATGAGTCGACAAATAGCGAGACGCGCTGGCCGATGACGGTAATATCGAGTCGAGGCCCGCTCTCGCCGCGACTGCTCTCACCGCCACTGCAGCCGCCGCCGCCGCTATCGCCGCCGCCGCTGCCGTTTATAGGACTGCTTGTTGGCGCAGGCCGCTGCACGAGCTCTTGCACGTGAGAGCGGATGTTGGCTTCGTGGCTGAGGCCGTCGCGATTGCGAGCTGTGTGGACGCGAATAGCCAAGGGCACGCCAGTGGGCAGGTACTTATCAAGATCTGGAAGGCAGTCGTTCATCTGTCGCTCGAGTTCCATGTGCGTACGCGCTGAAAAGGATGCGACGGGCACCAGAACTCGGGAGGCACAACGGAGGTAGGCGTTGGCTGCATAGAGCTGACGCAATGAGGCACGCGCGCGGATGGCGCCAGAAGCCACTGGTGAGGCCTTGGTGATGCGTAAACCTCGAAGCTCGTCGAGAACACAACGCTCCAAACCCGGCACGCAGCGGACGAGGAGTTCGAGGGGCCGACGCATCGTTACGAAGTGTTGTGTGAACACGTCTGTACGCCGGTCCGGTTACTTGGGTGTCGAGTTATAAACATTGGCTGTGAACACATGAAACAAGTCAAGTCGAGTTGACTTGACTTGACCAAGACGTCAAGTTTTTAAGTCTAGTCGAGTCTGGGAACTGGCAAGCAGACACCGACTATGCGTACAGCGGTACTGTACACGCACGACAATACGATAGCCGTCGGCATCGGCTTCGTCACACGTGTCGGCGCGCTCGTGGTGTTGTAACATGTTGTAACGCCTCGGGTCTACTCGGGTCCACACGGGATTGACCTACCCGCGTAAATCTAGGGCCCGTGCTCCAGTCTTTCAGGACGGGTGGTTCCCCGATAGCCGGGGGCTTCGCCCCTGCCTCACATGAGGCGGTCCCTAAATGGGTCTGTGTGTGGGAGGCGGTTAGACAAGGTTAGACTTTCCGCCCTTTCCGGCGGGTGGGTGAGGTCCCGTCAATTGGGTCCCGCTTCGAACCCCTGCCTATCTCAGGGGGTGCGGGGTCACTTTCTTGGGGTGGGGGCGGACTTTAGGGTAGGCCTCCGGCCGCCCTCGCCGCGCCGTAGCGCAGGACAGGGGTGGCGCGAGGCCCGGCCGTGCCGGGGGACATGGCCGGGGAGTCCTAAGGGCGGTCCCGCTCCGCCGGGCGGCGGTACCACCCGCCCGGTATGTCGTCCGAGGGGAAATAGGAAAACGGAGGCCGTTCCAGGTGGTACCGGAGTGTTTTGAAAGGTATGCGCTGTCCGCCAAGTTCGAGTGACCATGGCCAAGTCCCGAGCTCTTGTTCTGTACCACTCTTCACCTCTAGACCCTAACGACGAACCTGTGCGCCTGAGCGCTGTGCGCAGAGGTTGGCTCCGTCTGGCGATGGAGAGTGCAGCTCAGTCCTCATCTCTATTGTAGTCCGCCGCGTCGTCTCTCGGGCCGGGGGTTGGCGGCAGCACGTGTGTACGCCGGCTCTGGTCTGTTGACACTGTCCCGTCAACATATGCCCCCGTGCCCGTGGAAAGCGGGGGACAGTCCCCCCGTGGGTCTGCCTTCGAAGGGGGTTCCTCTGCTACGGCTGCCGCCGCTGCTGCTGCCGCTGCTGCCGCGTGCTGTTGCATCGCTGCAGCCGCCAAGGTAAGCCATCATGTCGCGAACGTCTGCCGCGCACGCATCCACTGCGGTGCGCCCTACGTGGTTGGCTGCGGGAACATCGTTTGCTGATTTATGCTCTTCCCAGAAGACCCTGCGCAGCGCCTGGTCGAGGTTCTCATCGATATGTGGCGCGCGGCGTAATGGCACGGGGTTGATCACCTTGCGCTCGAGCGCTGTTTGTATCACAGAGAGCAAATCCTCGGGGGACTCAGGCAGTGGCGCCTGGACGTCGGCTGCAAGCGCCTCCAGCCAGCAAGGAGAGCTGCTAAGGACGGCGTGCAGCGTCGCGCGCTGGAGCGATGCGGCGCTGAGCGATGCGGCGCTGAGGCCCGCCCCGGAAGCGGCCCTCATCTGCATCTGAGAATCTTCACTGAACAACTCTATTTCCATGACGAGACCTCTGATTACGGGTTTTGAAACTTCGGTTCGTGTTTTGAAATAAGAATCAACACTCTGGTACCTCGTTAGTGTGAATGACTTTGCAGACACGACGTATCCGGATTCCATGGTACTCTACTTGTACGTACTCTATCATGTCGTCGCCGAAACCGCGTGGCAAGCGTGGCCGCGATTACGATGCCGCTGGTTCGTCCGCTGAGCTACCCGACGTGACAGCTCTGAGGACTTATGTCGACAAAGAGGACGAGCAGATTCGTGCAAAGGCAAAGGCGTTACTCAACAGCCAGCTCATCACGCAGACCGAGGCAATGGCCGCCCTCGAGGCGCGGCTCGAGCCCATCGAGACGTACGAGGAGGCGCTAGGGAGCGGCATCGTTAGCGAGCTGCGAACTGAACTCCGCAAGAACTTCAAGTTGGGCAACCAACTAGAGACATGGCTGAACACGTACGTGCCGCCGCTTGCCAGCGGCGGCAACACGGGCATCTCCGCCGAGGTGCAGGACGGCATCTACCAGCATGTGCACGCGCTATCCGCGGGAACGGCCGACGCATTGCATCGCATGCTCGCATTCGAGAAAGAGTATTGCGTGCAGCGCACCAAGGTCACCGACGAGGTGACGTGGCAACGGTACAAGTCCGTGCTCGAGAGCAACATGCTCTTTGACCTCACGAAGACGGCGATGCAGGTGCATGGCGACCTGCTCAACATGGCGAGCACGATCCTCAGCAATCTGCAGCATTTAAAGACAGGCGATGGGGAGAAGCTTATTGCGACCATGTACTGAGTGATATGTGCCCCGCGCCTTCGGTTCACCGCGGCGCCAATTGCGCGGCGCGTGTGTTGCGTTCTGACGGCACGCCGTTGCCGGGACGCGAAGGCCGGGATGCGTGGAGCGACATCCCGGCCGGGTAAACATCCTCTTTAATGTGACCACTCGTCAAAGTTTTAACACATTAACATCGCAGAGATATCGATCCGTAAAACAGAGGGCCGAGAGAGCTCGCACTCGAGCTGCTCATCTGCCTGGCGCCCGTCGTTCCAACTCCAGTCGATTTCGTTCCTGCAACGTACGCAGATTGTTCACATAGACCTGCGCCGTAGCACACGCGAGGTTATTCGGCGGCCAGGGCGCACTAGCAGGAGGCGAGCGGACGAGCGCGCGACGATGAGAAGCACGAGCGAGACAGGCCGCTGCAGACGGCCGTCTCGCGCAAGCGCACCGTGCACTTTTGGCTGGTGGGTGCTTTGAAGGTGTAGAACCGTTTGGCTACCTCCAGCTGGAACTCCCCGTAATCGAGCTCGTCGATCTTCAAAATGTCGGTGAATTTTATCTTCTTCTCCTTGCCAATAGGTCGCTCGTCTGAAGTGATTTTCTGATAGCACACCGCATCGGTCGTCGCGAAGACCCATCGCGGCTGCCATAGCACCATCTGCCACGAGCCGAGCTTGAGGTTGCCCTCCTGCACGCATCATTCACCGCGAAGTGACCGCGCTCAAAGGTTGCATGGCTTAGGTACTCATGCGCAGCGAGGGGGCACGCACCGCGAGCTTTTCGAGCACGCCACGCGTTTCCATGAGCAGCGCCTGCAGATCATCCTGTGCGACCTGCACACAGGCACACGTGGCACAGGCCACCTCAGCCTCTGCATCTTCGCAGCCGACAGCAGCGACTGCTGGCAATGGCATTCAGAAGCTGCTGCGCACCTCCGACTCTGCTGCCTCCATCCATGACAGCTGCGCGCGCGTTGCATCAATGATTTGCTGTGCTGTTCTCGTGTCGCCCGAGCTCTCGCCTGCTGACCCGGCGTCATGGGCGTTCATCCCCGGCATATTCTATCTAGCGGACCCTAGAAGAAAAAAGAAATGCGTGTATGAATAAGTCCTCAATATCCCGTCGTCTCGGGCGCCCATGTGCACTCAAAGTTGGGGAAACCCGTCTTCTTCTGAGACGCATCGAGAGGCGCACACGACGCAAAACGATTCCGGTGCAGTCGACCGGTGCCGTATGAATTCATAAGGAATTGAGAATGAAGAGATGTCCCAGCGGCCGGCGCGCATGCCGCTGTGCGTTCTGCTCGCTCACGCTGCCGCTGCCGCGCGCATCGTCGACCTGAGACCCGAGAGCTGGGGCTCAAGTGTCGTCGACCGCGACTACCTCGTGTATTTTACCGTGCAGGGCTGCAAGCACTGCGAGAAGCTCACGCCGATGATGCAGTATGTCGCCGACACCGCGCCTGACCTTCGTGTCGGCCGGGTGGACGCGACCGCGCATAACGGTGTGGCGCGCACCTTCGGGCTGCAAAAGTTCCCTTCGATAGTCCGCTTCGACGCTCAGGGTGTCGTCTACGAGTATGTGGCACGTCAGCGCACGCCCGATCAGCTCATCGCCTTTGCACGAGGAGACCATCGTTACGGCTCGGCGGGTACCGTGGCTCCGAGAGAGCTGCTGCCAGACGTCTCCGAGTGGTGGATGTTGCTGGAAGCAATGTGGCCGCCCATTCGCACGTCGCTCACATGGGCCATCGGCGTCGCTCTTGCCCTCAAAGGGATTGCGAAGGGCTGCCTCATGCTGCTGCGGCACAATGAGCCCAGGGGAGGTGAGCTTAAAGGCAAGAAAAGGGAAGGAGACGATGGCGATGCAGCAGGGAAGGGCCAGCTCAAGAAGAACAACTAGGCTAGCATGCAAACCTACCAGAGTCACTTGCAGATTGCGGCTCTATTCCGACGGTCGTCGGTCGCGGGCCGGTCGTCGGCCGGACCCTGGTGAGCGCTCTGGTCCAGACGCGGCTTTTGCGATTTTCCTGACGCGTTTTGCGAATCAAGTACGCAAAGTATTTTTTGGTCCACTACCGATGCGGCACACGCCTCTCGCGTCTCCCGGGGTGCCGAAGATATCTTACGCAGCGCACATGATCCGATGTGGCACATGATGTGCGACGAGTCGCTCGCAGCGATCGGTGGCGGATGATGGCGGATGAGCGGGTTGAGGGCTTGCCGGTTCGCGGCGCGGTTGAGGCGATCTGAGCGGACGCGCCGCCGACGATCCGGGCCGGATGTGAGAGTGTCGGAGTCAGATTTTCACATGCGCAGATTTTTCATTTTAGCGGAGATTGTGTTGTCGCCGCGCGCGCCGCCGGCTCGGCGTCGGGGGTCGCGCGGTTCCCTCTGAGTACTCCCCACATCCCTCTCACACCACGCGCCAGTCCAGGGGCGTGCGCAGGGGCCTCGCCGCGGAGGGAAGATCGGGCAGGGGCGGAACGCCAAACATAGTCTACTGACACCTACCACAGACGGCCACATTCGACATTGACGCCGAGCATGGGGATAGTCAGCAGCGCAGCGGCTCGGCTACTACTTACCGGCACCTCTTTGCCCTCCCGCCCGCCTACGCGGCGGGCACGGCGATGCGCGCGGCGCTCGAGGCGGCCGCGCTGCGACCAGCCCCATCGCTGACGGCTCCCGCAGCATCAGCGGTGACCAGATTGAAAGACTTCACGGCCCTTTCCAACGGCCCTTGCAAGTCTTTGTCCCAATCCTGCTCAAGTGCTGAGCCAAAGACGGAGAAGATGGCGGTCTCCCGCTTTCCGTCTGCCGTGGGTACAGACCCAATCACGGACGCGCATGCAGTCTGTCGTAAGAGCCGTCGCACGCCGCGCTCCTTTTCTAGGGCGTCTGGGTCGGCGACGGGTGACTCGGTCGAGTATCTGAATTCCAGCCGATTGCCCTCAAAGGCACAGTCCACGAGCTCGCTTTGGAGGGCGCCGCTGCTCGCTTCTCGATCTCGTTGGCGAATCAGCAGCTGTGCAACCTCTTTGGCGGAGCCCAGCTCCAAGAGCGAGGTCGCGCCCGCGTTCAGCCGCACCGCAGTGGACGGCAACCCAGGTAAGTCGCGGCCTTTGGCATCGTCCTGAAGTAGCGTTGCGAGCGGCCAGGCCGTAGCGGATACGACCGTGAAGCGTGGGAAATTCCCGGCGACGAAGATCGTGCCGGTGGTGGCCGTGCGCTTGCTCACAACGAAGCCGTCCGGAAGATCGAGAATGAATCGAGGGTCAGCAAAGATCTTGGCTGAAGCTGGCCGCAGCAAGGGTGGACAGTGGAGCATGCAGGGCACGGCGAGGGCGAGCACGAATCGGCGCGCGAGGGTGGGCTCAGCGGCGAGACGCATCGGAATGAGATTCCTAGGGTACCGGTGTGAATGTAATGAAAGGTCAGCGCGCGGGCGGAACGTCATAACGTGGTAACATCTCGTCTTCCCACAGCCCGGACGGAAGAAGAAGTGCACCCACAGCCATTTTGAGTGTTCTGTGGAGGACTTCCTCTTCCAACACGGGTGGTTACAATCCAATGGACCTGTACCGTACACATGCAGAACATTGAAAACTGTCCGTTCGAGTTTCAGGGCCCTCTCGGCAAGAACGCACATGCGCACACCCCGGCAGGGCCCGCGCAGAGGCGCTTGCCGCGGGAGGCGCTCACTAACATCCTGCACACCCTGACAACGACACCGGCCCAGTGCGTCGAAAACACACACACATACATGTATATCCAATCACGCAATCAAAGTGATTCACGCACATGTAACGCCGATCATCAACTTTCACACGACAGTCCTTGGCATCGGTCAACCCCTGAATGCTGGGCACGCGCTCGCCAAGGCGTCGCACGCGGAGCTCGTGTCCCCCTTGGCCTGTCCGACCTTCAGCGGCCGCTGCAATCGCTGCTCAAGAGCAGGCGTGCGAGCCGCCTGCTCGTGCCGACGGCACGACGGCGCCTCCGGCTGTCCCAATGAACTGAGCAGCCGGAGCCTCGATGCGACTGCGGCCTCGTCCGAGGTTGGACCAATGGGCTGATGATCGTGGCTAGTGCGGCTGATCGGCTGCCATGCCGACCAGCGGTTGAGAATGTGCCGGGCCACCTCCAGCTCCTGCTCGATGTTCGCTGAGGATGATTCGGGTGACAGAAATGGATCTGCTCCAATTGACGTAGAAGCAGCAACTCGTTCGCTTGTGCGGTCCTCGCACCCATCCAAAGCGTGCGTCTTGCACAACGGACAGAGCTTGGACGCAGACAACCATTTGTGGATACACTCGCGATGGAAGGCGTGGGTGCAGGCGAGTAAGGTCATGATTGCGCCTGATTCAAAACTATCCAGGCAGATTGCGCAGCTGTCAGTCGACGACGACCGTGCGGTGTGATGCGGCAGCGATGAGATTTCGTCTGGCGAGAGCCCAGGCCGAAAGCCCATGGCCACCGCGGCGGCTCGAGCCGGTTCGGACAGCGCCTCGAGGCGCTCCAGACCGATGTCGAGCGAGGCGAGGCGCGACTCAAGCGAGCCTCGCCGCATGTGAGAACGACGAAAAGGGTATAGACTGTGAACGGGCTGGTCTTCTCTGTGCATCACACTTGTTAGGGATGTTAAGTAATAATCAGCCCCGAGAGCTGGCCTTGTGAGGCCGAGCTCTGAGTCCCCTATTCTAGACAGTACGGGTCTGAGGAGGGTGGGGCACGAC
>Ga0210247_100051_pt1 | contig 85100 bp, 77 predicted proteins | sample ChrtobMetP3_16mM_FD_155449 | JGI IMG/M metagenome (GOLD analysis project Ga0210247, IMG submission 155449) | Chrysochromulina tobin associated microbial communities from unialgal haptophyte culture, Seattle, Washington, United States - P3_16mM | ecosystem: Host-associated > Algae > Haptophytes >... | reverse complement strand
GCGGCTGTTGAGTCGGCCGCGGCTTCGGTCGTCGCGCTGACGTGCGGGGTGTTTGTTGTTGGTGGGTTTGGTTGGTTGTGAGATTGGTCTGTGTGCCTTTGTGCGTCCGCGTGTCCCGTGTGTCCCGTGTGTGTCCCGGCTCCCCCCGGTGTCTTTTTACCGGGTAGCTGCTGCTGCTGCTGTGAAACGAATTATTGGCACATGAAACACATGAGGACCCCCTGGCTATCCGTTTTTAGGGGCGAAGGCGCTCAATAGGGCGCGTTGTCGACACAAGGCCTGCCGCACCTCTCCCGGGTTGTGTTCGAGGTTGAACTAGTTTTGCAATGTATGATCCCGCGCCCGGTACAGGCCCGTTCACACCTCAAGCCTCATGCTTGGACGATGAACGTCGCGTCATCGTCGTTGACGCCTGCCGCACCGCGGGCGAAGACGAGATGATGTTCTCCTGGGTACAGCACCTTCTCGCCATTCGCGTTGACGATCATGAGATCCTTCTCGCTCAGCTCAAATTGGTGGGACGCGCGCGCGCCCGGGACGACGCTCAGCCGCTGGAAGTCGATCAGTGCCCGTCTCGGCGCTGGATGGTCGAGCTGAGCGCGGATGGCGTCGCCGACGGAGTGGTAGAGCATCAGTACCTCGTCCCCGGAGATTGAGCCCTGGTTCGTCACGTTGCATGCGTAGCTGTAGTTGGCGGCGCCGGCAGGCGTGCCGTAGCGCCGCGCCGCGCTGGCCTGGCACGTCAGATGGAACTGCGTGTACGAGAGCCCAAAGCCAAACGGGTAGAGAGGCATGCCCGTGTAGTACCGGTAAGTGCGCCCCACGCCCGATGACATGTCGAAGTCCGTCATCTCCTTTTTCGAGATGAAGGCATGCTCGTACATGGTCACCGGCAGCTTGCCCCACCGATTGGCGCCGCCAAACAGCGTCTCGCCGAGCGCCGCAGCCCCGATTTGGTTCGGGTTGAAGGCCTCGACGATCGCGTACGGCGCAGGCTCAGCTCGACTCACGAGAACGTCGATGGCGAGCGCCCCGCCATTCGTGAGCACGAGGACGGTCGGCTTGCCGAGGGCGAGCACCTGTGGGGAGAGAGGGCGCCGTGGTGAGCACTTGCATGCTGGGCCGAGGGCAAGCACATCTCAATGCAAAGGGCCATCAAGTTCAATCAAGTGCAATCAAGTGCAATCAAGTGCAAACAAAGGCAAACCCAGGGCAACGAGCACCTGTAATGCAAAGGGAAATCAAGGGCAATCAAAGGGCAATCTAGGGTAACCCAGGGCAATGAGCACCTGTAATGCAAAGGACTCCTGCAGTCCCGGAAGTGACGTGTCCACCCGATCAATTCCTTCATGCTCAATCGACTTATCAATCCCGAGGGCGAGCACCACAACCTCCGCCTCCGCCGCGAGCTTAAGGGCGAGATTGATGCCGCTCGTGTCGGCCGAGTCGACATCGACGCCCTTGGCTGTGGTCGTCCTGCCCCCCACATTCTGGGCCGAGACCGCCTCAGCGATCGACACGATGCAGTCGAAGCAGTCGGTACCGTGGCACTTGTCGTCGGTCCAGCAGATCTCGTCGCCATAGTAGTCACTCACGAGGCCCTGCGTGGTGGAGGCTTGCAATAAGCGAGGTCATCAGAGGCCATCAGTGGTCATCAGTAGCACTCACCTGCTTGGCGGAGCCTTGCGGGCCAACGACCGCGATCCGGCTGCCGGCGCGAAGCGGTAACATCTTGGCGTCGTTCTTGAGGAGCACAAGGCCCTGCAGGGCCGCCTCGTATTGCACCTGTCGATGCTCTGTCGAGTTGATGGTCGTCTCATCAAGTTGAGTCCACGGGCTGCTCGTCGGCGGGTCGAACGCGCTGTGGTGAGCACTTGCATGCAAGGCAGATCATCAGTGGCAATCAACGTGCCTGCTCGTCGGCGGGTCGAAACGGCCGAGCGTGAAGAGCTGACGCTGGGTGCGACGCACCTGATGGGGGAGGCACTCAGACTGATGAGGGAGGCAATCAGACTGATGAAGGAGGCAATCAGACTGATGAGGGAGGCACTCAGACAGGTGAGTGTGGACGCCCGACCATCAGTAGCCATCAGTAGCAATGAGCACGCACCGCGGCGGTGATGGCCGCTTCGGTCGTAAGTCCCTTTTGGACCGCACTCATGAGGTGATTGGGGAAGAGGTCGGAGCCCATCTCGATGTCAGTGCCGTTGTTGAGTGCCCACGCAGCCGCGTGCTCCGGGGACGGGGCATTCACCGGAGGGCCCCGGAGGTTGGACACCGCGCCGCAATCGGTGGTGATGATGGCGTCACGCTGCCATTTGCCCTTGAGCAGCGTGTTGAGCACGTAGTCGTTGGCGCAGCTCGGCACTCCGTTGACCGCATTGTAAGAGCACATGGCACCCGAGGCGCCCGACGAGAGGAAGGCTAGCTCATATTGCGCCAGATACGTCTCGTGCAGGTCGTGCAGGCTGATATTGTAGCTGTCGTGCCCACGGTTGGTCTCGACAGAGTAGGCGGTAAAGTGCTTGAGATAGGCGAGCATCTTCGGATGGCCTTGCGCGTCCTTCTCCTGCATGCCACTCACCATCTCAGCCGCGTACGTCCCCGAGAGGAGCGGATCCTCCCCTGATGACGAGGACGAACAATCGCAATTGGTCGCAATCAGTCGCGATCAGTCCCAATCAGTCGCAATGAGAGGGTCATCACGCTCGTCCTCACCGGGGAGCTCGGAAGAACGGCCGAACCGCGGGTCACGAGCGATGTTGATGTTCGGCCCGAATCCAGTAGGGGCGATGAGCGAGGCATGTTGCTGATCTCCGATATTGCGTTGCCAGTTCATATTGTGAAAGGCTCGCATCTCCGAGCCGAGCACGCCACCCTTGGCACGCCAAGACGTGCGGTTGAAGGAGGCCCCCATGTTCATCGGCCCAGGGAAGGTGGTGGCACACACGCCTGGCTTGAAGCAGGCAGAGTTGACAGCAGTATTAGTCTCTGTGAGCCACATCCATTGCGGTACACCCAGTCTCGGTACTCCCGTCGTGTGGTCGGCGCACTCATTTCCAAGGGTGCCATTCGGGCCGATCATGGCAACCTTTTCGGCGAGGGTCAGCCTCCCGACGAGGTCGTCCACCCGCTGATCGATGCTCAATGCCGTGTTACAGAAGGGCAAGGCGAGCGATTCGGAGGTCGTGCATGCCCAGTAGGAGGGCAACGGCGGGAGCGACGCGACGGCAGCGACTGTGAGCATCATAGAGTTCATCATAGCGTGTCGGGTGTTCCGAAGTTTTGCGATCGAGGTTTGATTCATACATCCAAATCTACGGGTATATTACATGTATGTAAGTCCTTGGTCCCGGTGATCCGAGGGATGGTGGAAACAGATCCCAATTTAGCCGGGGATCAGAAAGCAATCACTAACTTCCTTGCAACTTTGCTCGATTTTTCAGTAATTCCGGAAATATCCGGATAGGACGACAGGTTTCCGCGTGGTCTTTGTGCGTCCACTATGACGACCTCCGGCACCCGCTCACAGCCCATGAAGACAGTCTATTCGGCCCGCAACTCCATCTTCCGGGCGCTCTCGCCGCGCCGTTCGCGTTCACCCTCGCCAGGCGCCAGCAAGAGCGCTCCTCCGACCCCGCGTGGGCAGAGCGGAGTCTCACAAACTTCTGGCGGCGGCGGAAGCAGCAAGTCAAAGCCAATGCCAGCTGCTTCGCCCGCGGCCACGCCCAATGAGGAGTCCAATGAGGTGATCACGTGCTTGGGCGCGATCCCAGTTGGCGGCTCCTGTAGCAGCGTGACTCTGTTGAAGACAAGCGGAGTCTTCGACAGTGTGCGGGAGAGCGCAGCAGCAGCAGCAGCCAGCATTCAGGGACCGAGGGCGATCGCCGCGATGGCGAAGCGCTCGTTGCTGACCAAGATGCAGAAGCTCGTCGCGAAGAAGCTCGAATCCACCTACGGCCAGATGAAGCTAACCTCGATCACTCCCGACCGACGCATGCCGCACCTCTTGCGGGTCACGATTCACGAGGTTGCGGACACAGTTTGGGAGGATGTTCAAGACGAGGCTATGCGCATGTTTGAGAAGATGATGAGGAGCGAAACCGAGGAGATCGATGATGATGCCGAAGATAGACCCCACAGGAACCCCGTCTCGTCTCTGCCCTCGCCACCCTCGTCGCCACCCGAGGACAGCTCCGATGCCGCCTCGATGCAAACTCCGAAGCCAAAGGTTCAATTGCCACCCGGGCGGCCGCCTCAGCCACGGCCACCGCTGGCTCTTCCTGGACACGTGAGCATGCATGTGCTCACTACAGCGCCTCAACCACGGCCGGCACCGCTGCCTCTTCCTCCGCCGGAGGTGCAAGAGGTGCCGGTGTTACCCGAAGTAGAAATGGCCCTGCATGCAAAGGGTAGAAATGGCCTTGCATGCATGCAAGACATGCCCGAAGTCGAAACGGCCAGCCAGGCTCCAGACGGACGTCCGATGGTCCGTCAGGGGTCCGTCAGGGAGGAAGTGCAGAATTTCGCGGCCGGCACCATGCCCCTGGCCAGCGTGGCCGGCGCCATGCACAGGTCGTTGGGGCATGATAGAGGCACGATGCGCATCGTTCTCGTGAGCGCGCGTGGCCTCAAGGCAGCCGACTCCAACGGGCTCTCCGATCCCTACTGTATGCTGAGCATGGGACGGCACAGGAAGACGTCGACGACAATCAAGAAGACGCTCAACCCGAAATGGAACGAGGAGTTCCAATTCAAGGGTGAGATTGCGAAGCTCGGCTCGAAGCTGCTCCTCCGGATGTATGACTACGACCTCGTCGGCTTTGACGATGCGCTCGGAAACGCCGAGGTGATCGCCACTGATCGCCACTGATCGACCGTCATCGACACTGATCGACACTGATGACCTATGCTTGTGTCGCATGCAGGTGGACTTGCAGCCGTGCTAAGACACATGCATGTGCTCACCACGGCGTCCCACTCTCGTCTCCCCATAGGTGGACTTGCAGCAATGCTACAACAAGCCGTACGAGACGCACGTGTTCGATGCGATCGCGCTCACGGGTGCGCGCATCAAGGGCGAGGACACAGCGACTGGCACGGTGCAGCTCAAGGCGCTCTGGATGCCTCTGGAGCAGATCCGCGAAGGGCTCGATCTCGAGCTTGGCGAGGACGTCGAGGGGCATGCAGATGATATCGCCTTTCATCAGGTCACGCAAGCGGCCAGTCGGGCGGATTGCATGCTCACCGCATGGCTCATCGCATGCTGATTGCCTCCCTCATCAGGTCACGCGAGAGGCCAATTGGGGCACAATGCGCGTGGCGCTGCGCCGGGCGACGGGACTGAAAGCCGCAGACTCGAATGGATTCTCGGATCCGTACGTGTACCTCTCCATCCCCGCTCTCGAGGGGAGCAAGCCCCAGCGCTCCAAGACGATCAAGAAGAGCCTCGACCCCGTGTGGAATGCCGAGTTCGAGTTCACGGGACCCAAGCGCCTGATGGGACGGCTCCTGATCGACGTCTGGGACGAAGATTGGGGAGGCTCGCACGACAAGCTCGGCTCCGCCTCCCTCGATCTCGCGGTGCTCGGGGTGCTCGACGCGGCGCTCGACGATGGCCCCATGCTCATATGACGGATTGCATGCTCATTGCATGGCTCATCGCGTGCTGATTGCTTCCCTCATCAGGTGCTCGAAGACGGCTCGCCTCTGATCGAGCACACGGTCGCGCTCAACACGCAGGGCGAGGTTCACCTGGGCTTCGACTGGAATTCGTATGCAGAGGACAGGGAGAAGATCGCCTCGGCCGAGGAGCTGCTGGATCGCTCCGTGCCCCTCTTCATGCAACGGTTTGATGCGGACGAGGAGGCGGAGCCGCTCGAGTATAAGGTGAAACCTACTGATGACCTCTGATGGCCTCTGATGACGGAGCCGCTCTACTGATGACCACTGATGGCCTCTGATGACGGAGCCGCTCGAGGATAAGGCGAGGCAGCTGCTGCCACTGGACGCGCATGCATGCATGTGCTCACAGCAGCGCCCTCTCCCTCCTCTCCCACAGGCGAGGCAGCTGCTGCCGTGGACCCACTGGACGCGCTCACTCACCCAGGTGATTGCACTTGATTGCACGTGATTGCACTTGATTGCACGTGATGGCACTTGATTGCACGTGATGGCACTTGATTGCACGTGATTGCACTTGATTGGACTTGATTGGACTTGATTGCACTTGATTGCACTTGATTGGGCGTGCTCACCACCCCCAGAGCATGCCGCTTACGATCAAGGGGCGCTACTCGCTCGCATGCATGTGCTCACCACGGCGCCCCACCCTCGTCTCCCCACAGGTGACGATGCGGCTCACGATCAAAGCGGGGTACGACTTGCTCGCCGCCGACCGAGGCGGCACCTCGGACCCGTATGTCATCTGGCATCTGGGCGCCGAATCGGGCAAGGTACGTTGGTTGCCACCTGAGGACCTGCCATGCATGCAAGTGCTCATCACAGCGCGCTCGACTCCCCTGGCATCTGGGCGCCGAATCGGTCAAGACAAAGGCAGCGCGCAAGACGCTCAACCCCGTGTGGGATGAGACGGTGGAGGTTTGGGGCGAGGCGCGCGACGTTTCCTCGAAGCCGATCCGCCTCGAGTGAGGGCATGCATGTGCTCACCACGGCGCCTCCCCCTCCTCTCCCCACAGGTGCGCGACTTTTCCTCGAAGCCGATCCGCCTCGAGTGAGGGCATGCATGTGCTCACCACGGCGCCCCCCCCCCCTCTCCCCACAGGTGCGCGACTTTTCCTCGAAGCCGATCCGCCTCGAGTGAGGGCATGCATGTGCTCACCACGGCGCCTCGCCCTCCTCTCCCCACAGGCGCGCGACGTTTCTTCAAAGCCGATCCGCCTTGAGTGCTTCGATCACGACCTGCTGTCCTCGGACGACTCGCTCGGCACTACCGTGCTACCTCCCGAAGCCATCCGAGCGGTGCTCATCCAGACGCTCAAGGGCGAGGAGCCTGACGAGGGGCGTCTGTTCTGGCTGCCGCTCAATGGCAAAGGGTACGTTGAGCGCCACTGACGACCTGCCTTGCATGCGAGCGCCAGTGCTCACCACGGCGCCTTGCCCCCTCAGGTACCTCGGCATCGTGCTCAAGGTCATCGTACGTGGCCAGCCCACACTGGGCCAGCTGGTACGCCGGCTGGCTCAGCCGCTTGGGGCTCTGATTGCGTGCCTCATCAGCTTGGGGCTCTGATTGCGTGCCTCATCAGGTACGCCGGCTGGCTCAGCCGCTCCTCCAAACGAGTCTGGTGTTACTTCGCTACCCCGAGTCGCTGCGTCGGGCGAACTCCATGGCGACGCTGCGCGTGCAGCTCCTCCGTGGCGAAAGGTTGCTCGCCGCCGATGCGCCCTCCCTCAGCCACCTGGCCGGCACGTGCGACCCGTACGTGATCTTGAAGCTGGGGGCTCCTGATGGGATCCGTCATCAGCCACTCGGACGGCGCTGGGCAGTTATCCGGAAGCTCGCGGACCTCGAGGCGAGTGGCCACGAGCTCGAATGCGGGCATGCATGTGCTCACCACGGCGCCCCCCCCCTCCCCCTCCTCTCCCCACAGGCGAGTGGCCACGAGCTCGTGCACCCTGCGCTCAGCGCGGCGCTCAAGGCCCGTTACAACCTGACGCGCTGGTGCTTCGGCGGCGAGGACGAAATCTCGATCTCCGCCACCGAGCTCCACGCCCTCAACAAGCAGCTGCCCCATCCACCTCTGATCACCGCAGAGTCCTATCTCCGGGCGGGCGAGCTCACATTCCGACCGGTGCCGCCCCTGATGGCCTTTGATGGCCTCTGATGGCCTTTGATGGCCTCTGATGGCCTCGGATGGCCTCGGATGGCCTCTGATTGCCACTGATTTCATCTGATTGCCATTGATTGCATCGGATGGCCTCTGATTGCATCGGATGGCCTCTGATTGCTTCGGATTGCCACGGATTGTCTCAGATTGCCTCGGATTGTCTCAGATTGTGCCTCTCATCAGGTGCCGCCCCTCGAGCCCATGTCGTTGATGACCTCCTTAATGACCTCCCTAATGACCTCCCTAATGACCTCCCTGATGACCTCCCTCATCAGGTGCCGCCCCTCGAGGCCACGTCGAAGACTATTAGGAAGACCCTCAACCCAGTGTGGGAGGAGACCTTTTGGTTCCGCGCGTACGTCCACGACTTTACGAGCGCGCCGCTCGAGTGCGAGGTACTCGACAAGGACGAAGGGCCGGTCGCCCACCTGCCTAATTTGGGACGTCCGTTGCTCTCCGAGAGCTCGAGTAAGGACGACCCAATCGGGTTCGCCGAAGTGTCGCAGCGCCAGATGTATGCCCTTTTCGCCGACGCGATGCCGGACGCGATACCGGCCGCACAGGACGGGGGAAGTGCGTCGTCGGTGGGCGCCGACACGGAGAGTGGCAGGGACTTTGCGCTGCAACTGACAACGAGGGGCATGCTGCACCTGAACGTGGCCGTCGTCGAGGTGACCCCGCCGAGCTACACGATGCTGCTCCGGCGGCTGCTGCTGCTGCCGCTCGTGCGCCTGTATGCGGCGATGGCGCAGCTTTCTCACCTCGCCCTCGTCATGCAGCGAGAGTACACGACGGTGACGATCAAGGTGACGCTGCACCGGGCGACCAATCTGAAGGCGGCGGATGTGAGCTTTCTCGGGCGCCGGAGCTCTTCCGACCCGTATGTCAGCATCGAGCTCGCGGGCCAGGTGCTGCAGTCGAGTCAGAAGACGGCGGACCTGAACCCCATTTGGGATGGGGAGGAGTTTGTGTTCGTCAAGACGCTAGGTGAGCTCGAGAAGGACGAGCTCGATTGTCTCTGATTGCCACTCTGATTGACGCTGATTGCCTCCCTCATCAGGCGAGCTCGAGAAGGACGAGGATGGGATCTTGAACATCGAGGTGTTCGACTACGACCAGTTCGGCGACGACGACCTGCTCGGCATGAACGGTCTCTACATCGAGGAGCACCTGCTCGCCAACGCAGGCAGGGGGCCCCATCGGTACCTTCTACCGCTCAATACCCAGGGCTCCATCGAGCTGAGCGTCGACGTCTCGAGCAAGGTGGAGCATCCAATGAGCATCCTATGATTGCCTATGAGTACCCACGAGAGCCCATGGAGGGCCCATGATTGAAGATCGGATTGCATCCCTCATCATGAGAGCCCATCGAGTGCCCATGATTGATTATCGGATTACATCCCTCATCAGGCGGAGCCCCATTTCTTCGAGATGCTCCTCCTCCTGCTGAAGCCGTCCTTGTACTACGTGCGCGCCAGCGTCCTCTACTACCGATTCCCGTACGACCTGCCCATCTGGTCCAAGATTCGTGACCCCTGGTACTACATCTTCTACTTCCTCGGAGCCAACCCGGACATCTTCGTGCGCGGCGGCTTCTTCACCATCTACCTCCTCTGCATCGCATCTGACCTCGAGGAGTTCCAGGTCATGCGATTCATCCTCGGCATGAAGGGCATGCAGTTCGTCTCGGGCGTGATCAAGTCGGCCATCCTGTGCTACGAGTTCTGGGAGTGCTCGGTCGGCTCGACCGAGCCGCTCGGCTGCCAGGTATGATGATTGCCACTGATGACCTGCCTTACATGCACGTGCTCACCACAGCGCTATCGACCCGCTCGACTGCTAGGCCAAGGGCCCCGGCGTGGGCGGCGCGTCCGTGCGCAAGATGGTCGCCATCATGCTCTGGATGCAGGCCCTCCTATGGATCGCCTTCCTGCTGCTCCCGTTCACAGGCAAGCTCCATTTCACAGGCTCCCTTTCACAGGCTCCCTTTCACAGGCTCCCTTTCACAGGCTCCCTTTCACAGGCTCCCTTTCACAGGCTCCCTTTCACAGGCTCCCTTTCACAGGCTCCCTTTCACAGGCTCCTTTGGATCGCCTTTCTGCTGCTCCCGTTCACAGGCAAGCTCAACCCCCGCTCGGGCAAGATCAACTATACACGGAGCCGGCGCAAGTGGGCGGACGCGTGGCAGTTTGCCGAGGAGCTCGAGCTGCAGCGGTACAAGACAAAGTTACGGCGCGCCGCGCGGCGTGCGACGCGGCACGACAAGGTGCAATACCAGAGGCTCAAGGTCGAGGAGCATGCGGAGCTCGCCGTGGAGAAACTCGGGACAGGATACGTCCAACAGATGGACGAGAAGGCGAGGGGTGCGCACGAGAAGAAGCTGCTCGAGTTGCGCCGCAGGTGCGCCGAGCGATGCGATCAGACGAAGCATGCAACGACCTTGACGCATGCAAGTGCTCACCACGGCGCCGGGTCCCCGCAGGTGCGCCGAGCGATACGATCAGACAACCTTGGTCGGGTGGCTACAGGCGCGGCTCGCCCTCTGCCACAAGTACTTTGATGCGGTCACGTTCCCGATGCGGTGCGCGGAGAAGCAAAACCGTCTCGTCGTACTGCTCCATTGGGACACGTTCGCTTTTGCTCTGTGCGTGCTCATCTTTCTCATCCTGTCAGTCTGGTCGTACTGGGCACGCGAGGAGATTGCGGCAGAGGCCGACGGGCGCATCCTCAAGGGCCAGCCGCTCTTGCACACGCTCCTCGTCATTGGCGACATGATGTCAATCTTCAGCGACTCATTTTGGGATGACTGGCACACCCAGATCACGTTCCAGATCGTAAAGGTCATCTTCTCGCTCTCGGCCGTCCCCTTCTTCTTGTTCACGATTGGGCCCCTCTCCAAGCTCTTCTCGCACACCGACGCGACCGCGTACATGCCCGATGGGCGCCTCACCGTTCCCGACCCGAACGGCCTCTCGGCCTACCTTCGCTGGATCCGCGAGGATGTGCTCGGGCCTCACTCGGCGCACGCGGAGGAGCTCGAGACGAGGTTCTCCCAAAAGGAGGTCCTCAACCTGCGCCGCGCCGTCAAGAATGCGGAGCGTACCCTCAAAGAGGCGTGGAGGAAGCCTGCCTCGGCGATCCGAGTGACGCGCAACTCGAAGCTTGCTCTGGACAAGATGCTGCTCAAGCTCGTCTCCAAGGAGCGCGCGTCCAAGGCGCTTTACACTCACTGCTTCCCCGACCGCGTGCTGCTTGACGAGTACGAGAAGAACAAGATACTCAGGATCCAGGAGCAGAAGAACAAGGAGTGACAAGGGGTAGTCGCTCGAGAGCCTCGAATAGAAGATAGGTCTGTCATGGAGCTGCGTCGAGCGTCTCGGGGAGCTTCAGGCCAGCAGCAGGCTGTCGTCGTAACCGACGTACTACTTTCGTGTCGTTTCAACCCCTCGGCCCTTCCTGTCACCGGAGTGACGACGGAGTGTGCGCAGCACGGCGCACCGACCGTCCGGGGACTGTTTTCAGGTGCCAATTCGTTTTCTTTAGTAAGCGTCGTACGTAATAGTAGGATCCCAGTATGGCATTAACGAAATAGGTGCAATAAACCGCGTATACTATGTGTATACTGTGTATCGGGCGTGGGCGGCGAGATGGGCATCTCTAGTGACGACGAGAGCAACGCGAAGAGGTCGAGCCCGTGGCCGTGGATGTACGAGAGCGCGATAGATTCGACGAAGCTGCCCGCGTTCGCGAAGAGCGTCTGTAGGCCGACGGGGATCTTCCAGAAGCACAGGATGTCCATCGGGACCCAGAGCATCGAACCACCCACGAGCGTCGACACGAACGTGCCGCGCAGCTCGCGCAGGATCATGTCCAACGAGTGGCCCTGAGCTGTGCCACAGATCGTCCAGTAGGCCAATAATGACGTGGGATGCCAGATCGCAATTTCGAGCCCGAGCTTTGCGCCAACGAAAGGCAGCCCACCAGGTGTGAGGCGCAACGCCCCGCGCACCACATAGTCCAGAAAGTTGAACCACAGGTATGTGCCCGCACCGCCAACAAGGGTGCCGTGCACCACTGTGCCCGCAGTACGGTAGCAGTCGATATGAGTGCCAAGGATGACAACCTTGCGAGAATCGGCGTCAAACTCATCCTTTGACGCGTGAGAGCCTCCCGTACGCTCATGCGACTCTGCTCCTTCGAGGAACTGTGCCACCAAATCGCCAGAAGACCAGAGGACGCTTCCCGTGAGGGCGGAGGTCCGGAGAGGATTAGAGGCCATCATTCTTCCGTAGAGGGTGCTGGTGTCCACAGGGCCCCCGGAGGCAAATCGGCGCAGAGGGCGTAGAGCCGCCGCTGTGAGGCGCCGAGACGTGAGCATGATGGGGAAAAAACCAAGCTCGTCCCTCTGAGAGTGTGAGGCGACGCGCCGTGCGTGCGTTGCAGGGTAATTTCGCGAAGTCCGCAAGCGTTTCACATAAATTTGGACATGGAGAAGTGGAAAGCAACTTATACACACGCCGCGAGAGAGATCATTAATGTTTGAGCCAAGGCCGTCGCGCACACAAACACAATGCACTATGTGCGCACGGTTTCGATTGAAGGTATGTACAGTAATGGATTGAACTAGCTTGAAGGTCGGGGCTTATTCCACGGCTTGGGCAAGTCCAAAACCTTACAGAACGCACGTGGCAGAAATCGGCCGCTCAATCGCCTCAGTCCGAGCGGGGCGGGCACGAACCGTTCTTCGCATCTTTTTGGTACACCAGCCATCCATGAACCGATCACCAACGTCAATCTCCGCGCCTCCGCCACCTCTTTGGTCCTTGGTGGCAGTTCAAAAGCGGTGGCGTAGGCAACAGTACTGGTCCAGAGCTGTCGCCCAAGCCAACAAGCCGCCGCCAGTGCCGACGTCGTCGCCGCGCCGCCGCTACTCAGCCGCCTCCGCCTCGACCCGCCTCCCGCCACATTGCCGCCAGCCCGCCACCAGAGAGCGTCACACACAACGATTGACGCCCCATGCCCTCTCCATGCCGTCGTTCATGGGCTCGGCTCCCAGCAAACCCGGCACATCCGATCAGTCCTAGCGACGCCTCGGGGGCTTGAAATTTAGTGAATTTCAGGGATCCGGGAGAGTCACCAGGCTGTGCGGAGCCTGCCATATCTCCAGCGTGTTGAACTTGCCACGGAGTCTGTTGAAGACGCCGTTCTGCGCGACGGGCGTCGAGCGCTGCAGCACGAGGCCGCTCGCCTCGAGCACGCTCGCCTTTAGCTCACGGTACGAGTCGGCCGTGCAGTACACGATCACCGAGCCCGGATGCTTGGCCACCTGTGCAGCGAGACCCGCGTACAGGCGGTCCATCTCGGCCTCGGGCAAGTTGGCCATCCAGAGCGGCTCGTAGATGTAAAAGGCCGCGCGCCCGCCGAAGAGACGCTTGGTAGCGCACACGCGGTCCGCGAAGCCAAACATGTCGCCGCACTCCACCTTGCATTTGGGATCGTCCTTGACAGCTGCTACCGCCTCCGCTGCAGTGTTCGGATCAAGCTCCACACCCACGCATCGCTCAAACATCGACTTGCCATCGATGGTCGCCTCGGACATTGGACGTAGCATGGCGCCCTGTCCGCAGCCCAGGTCCACAAATGTGAAGTCTGTCGCACTGCACATAGGCCCGATCACCTGTGCCAGCTCGCTGCGGATGATCGGGATGACCATCGGCATTGTCGGCTTGCAGGCCGGCCGCCCTCTGAGTGTTGGCATTAAGAGGTTCTTGAACCACACGTAGGCGCTGTAGAGCTCCTCTGATGTGGTCATTTTGATGGTTTCCGAATACACATCGGCTTCCGGCATCGCGTTCGGCGATGCAGCACATGAGAACGACGACCAGAGGACGGAGGTCTGGAAAGGATTAGAGGCCATAAACCTTCCGTAAAGGGTGCAGCTGGTGTTCGCAGGGCCGCCGGAGGCAAAGCGGCGTAAAGGGCGTAGAGGGCGTAGAGCCGCCGCTGTGAGGCGCCATGACGACAAGAGGCAGTGCATGAAGGAAAAACGTCTGTCCCACTGCAGGCCTCGACGAGCGACGCGCTCGTTCGTGTCGTGCGTTCGTTGCAGGCTGTTGCAGTCAAGTTCGCAAGATGACGCAGTAAAAAGTGGCCTACAACTAAGTGTGAAATAGTATCAGCAGAGCCATCAGAGGACCACCCGGGGTGGCATATGGTGGAGCCCAAAGGGCATTAAGTTACACCCCCGAATCTATTCCTCTGTTGAAGGCCCACGAATGCCTCAACTTGCCGCCTCAACACCTTCATGTAATCCTGCTGCCATCCCAATGCTACGCCAATTCACAGCCCCCGGACCGCCGTACCGGTACTGTACCCTTCCATTCACACGTTCGCGCGAACCGTCCGCGCCTACGTTGGACAGACTCTGATAAGACTCTGACTCTCTCAACGGACCACCACTAGCCACAGCGGCCCATACTCATTGCACCAGGACTCTCTCCAGACCACCCGATAGCCACAGCGGTCCGCACTTAGTTACACCGATACTCCCTATCTCAACGGACCGGACCACCACTCTAGCCTGACAGCAGCCCCATACTCATTGCACCAGTACTCTCTCCAGGCCGCCTATAGCCTCAGCGGTCTGCGCTCACTCCACCGAGACTCTCTCTCTCTCAACGGACCACCACTAGCCACAGCGGCCCATACTGATTGCACCAGGACTCTCTCCAGACCGCCTAGCCCCAGCGGTCTGCGCTCAGGTCTCGGCGGTGAGGAAGATAGAGCAGCCATCCGCCTCCTTGTCTGCATGCCGTGTCGGCGGCAGCCTACAGGTTCTCGGTCTCGTGGCCACCCGTGCTGGTCATGATCGTGCTGGCGTCTCCGCCTGCGGACTCCACCTGCGGAGCCTCTGCGGTGACGGAGACGACGTGGAGCTCGCGGGCGAGGAAGGCGAGCCGCGAGGTGGAGTCGTGCTTCTCGCTGTGCTGCTGCCACTTGGCACGTATCGCCGACTTCGCCTCAACTCGTCCCCTTGCGCCAAAGAGCCTATCTGCGATTCGAACGACGTGGCGCCGGAAGGCGAGGATCCACCGGCCAGCTGGGCCGACCTTGCCCTCACCATCGGGCTCGGTGAAGCGATGCAGGTACTTGAGCAGCGACATTTCGAAGAGGACGGTGAGGATGACGGGTACGGCGAGGAGCGCAGGGAGCAAGGCCGACATTATCGGATCGTTGGGGTAGGCGTTGGTCACCAAGGAGCTGACCAACGAGAAGAAGATGACGACCTGCGCTACCTGTGCAAGGATGTCGTCCTCATTTTCTACGTAGGGAGCGCAGACGCAGTAGGCGCCATACGACAGGAAGCAGATGATGAGCCCAAATATGAGCTGGGCCGGCGACCCCGCCGGGAAGAAGATGGGCAGCCCGATGAGCAGGATCTTGCGCACGCATTCAAAGATCTCGAACCAGTACGTGCGGAGCTCGTAGCCAGCGGTTAGCTTGCGCTGCGTCGTCGGCAGCTCGTCACGTAGCTTTGCGAGGGCTTTACCGGTTGCCTCGTGCGCTTCCATTGCCTTGCGCACCATCGCATCCGTCTCTTCAGGGGTGGCAGCGGCCTCCGCCTTGAGCTTCGCGAGCGCAAAGTCCGTCTCCCGGGTGAGCTCGATGTGGCGCATCTCCTGGAGCTGGTGGCGCTCAAGGTGGAACATGAGCCCATAGAAGAAGGGCACGCCGATGGGGTAGAGGATGAGCATGACGACGGCGTACACGGTGAAGCCTTGGTAGAGTTCCCCCTCGCGGTCAATGGAGCGGTCGGCGCGCATCAGGTCCACGTACACCTCCCCAGGCTGGTCATAGGTCTCGCGCATGAAGAACATGAAGGTCATGGAAGAGCAGCTCGGGTAGACGAGGAAGATGATGAAGAACCACAGATCCGAGCATGCATCGGCGAGGTACGCGCCGAAACCCCTCTGGGCGCTCTCCGCACCGCCAAAGCGTGCGCGCAGGACTTTGCTCATGACGTAGAGCAGCAGCACAAGCACCAGCGGCGTTGCGGTCTTCAGAACGAAGTTGAAAAAGAAATTGTCAAGCAACGGAAGAACACAGCCAAAGGGCAGCAAGTTGACTTGAATGTTGATGTTCTTGAGGCCCTCGAGGGTGGCGGTGTAGAAGGCAGGGTACGTGATGTCAAAGATCACGTCCAGTTGCGAGACCACCTGGCTCAGCGAGATCAAGATCCGGATCTTGACTCCAAGTGAATCCACGACTGACGCGAACGTAGCGCCAGCGGCCACCAACCTCGCCGAAGCTGCATCCGAAAGCCCTAACGTTTCCTTCACCAGTTGATTGCCTTCTGTCTTCGTGGCCGCCCCAGCTGCCTCTTCAATCATGCCTTGAACCCCGCCTTCCATCTTTGTCACAGAAAAGAGCACGTCAACGACTTTATCCCCTCTGCGCTTGCAAATGGCCATGGCCAGCACGAAAGCGAGAAGAACGACCACGCCGCCGATGATGTAGAAGGTGATCGTCTCCATGGGATTGCCCGCGTCGGAGCACGATTGGCAAGGCTCTCCACGGCCGCCAAAGTGCAGCGGATCCTGCACACACAGATCGCACAGCGGCCCAGAGTGACCGTCCGCGCACGACACGTCGCCAGCGAGCCCACCGCCGAGACACGCCTCCTCCAAGTCGCACATTCGAACGTACAGCGCCCTCGGATTTTGCCGCCAGTGGCCCGGGGTGACGGGGATGGAGTCGAGCGTGACGCCCGGCGCTGTGCAGTTGGTCATCTCCCCTGGTCCTGAATGAATCCTCGCGCAGGGCTTACACTCAAAGGCATGTGCTGCGATGTGGCTGCTGTCGTTGGTCGCCCAAATCACCTCGGCGCTTGTGAGGTTGGCGAACGTGCCCACCTTGCACACGCATTGGGAGACCGAGTCGGCGCCTTCCTGCACCGTGGTCGTCCCCGCCACAGGGCATTCGAGGCACTTTTGGGGGCCAAGAGGGTTGCGGTCGGCGTTCTCGCCCATCCAGTCCTTGTATGTGCCAGTCTTGCACGCGTCGCAGCGCACGCCGCCGACGAGCTCGCGCCCGGGCGCACAGACGCATAGGGCATTGCCTGCTGCATCGAGCTGCTGCACGAAGCTCTCTTGGCACAGGCATTGGCTGACGTTCGTGGCTGCGGTGCCATTGGTGGTCGAGAACTCGGGGCAGCGCAAACAGGCTGTTTGGCTGGCGGCATTTGTGGTCGGGTTGTAAAACCCCTTCTCACACGCCACCTCAAGCCCGGCAGTGCACCAGAAGCCCCTGGGGCACACGCGTTGTCGAATTACGGTCACGGTCTGCTGGACCACGGTCGCGGTAGGTGCCATGAGGTTGGCCACAGACACACCAAGAGCGGCGCCGAGGACCGCGGGATCGAGGTTGTTGAGAGTAAAGGATGGGGTCACAACAGGTGGACCGCTCGTGGTGGCGTTGCTGGGGGCGTTGCTGTTGGTGGGATTGGTGGTCACCGTCCGAACGATGGTGTACGTGACGATGGTGGAGCTCGTCTGAAGCCGACGCCCAGCCGCTGGTGGAGACGGCGACGCCGCCGAAAAGTCGATCTGAAGGTCCTGCCAAGGAACGCCGAGCTGTGCGGCGATCGTCTGGCGATACTGGATCTCAAGGTCCGTGTTGTTCAAGAAGGACGAGAGTGGCGCGTTGAGCGAGAGAGAGCCCGTGACAGTCTCGACTGTCTGCGTCTCGATTGTGACCACCGGGGTGAGCCCGCCCGTCGGGAGAATGACGGGCTGGGAGCCGTTTGTAACTTTGTCGTTCAAGTACCCAGGGCACGAGAAGCCTGAGGGGCACGGGATGGGGAACTCGCTCCCCGTCGGAGCCCAATAGCCAAAGCCAACCGGCACGCAGCCATCCTCGGACTCGAGGCCCGTCCGGTTGTTGAAAAAGCCGCGAGGGCATGGCACGGGGCTGGCGGCGCCCTCGGCGCAGTAGTAGCCGGGCGTGCATGGGTTGCACGACGTCTGACCAGCCAGCTCTTGGAACGAGCCCGGTGCGCACTTGAGGCACGTCTCTTGCCTCGGCTGGTTGTTGTACGTGCCCGGAGCACACGGCACCGCCACGGCTGAGCCCACAGAGCAAGACGTGCCAACCGGGCAGACGACGCACTGATCGACGGACCTCATCACGCTCAGTGAGGCGTTCTTGTGCGTGCCGCCAGGGCACGGCAGCGCGGCCGCGGCGCCCTCGGCGCAGTAGTAGCCCGGCGTGCACGGGATGCACGACGTCTGACCAGCCAGCTCTTGGAACGAGCCCGGTGCGCACTTGAGGCACGTCTCTTGCCTCGGCTGGTTGTTGTACGTGCCCGGAGCACACGGCACCGCCACGGCTGAGCCCACAGAGCAAGACGTGCCAACCGGGCAGACGACGCACTGATCGACGGACCTCATCACGCTCAGTGAGGCGTTCTTGTGCGTGCCGCCAGGGCACGGCAGCGCGGCCGCGGCGCCCTCGGCGCAGTAGTAGCCCGGCGTGCACGGGATGCACGACGTCTGACCAGCCAGCTCTTGGAACGAGCCTGGTGCGCACTTGAGGCACGTCTCTTGCCTCGGCTGGTTGTTGTACGTGCCCGGAGCGCACGGCACCGCAACGGCCGAGCCCACGGAGCACGACGTGCCGACCGGGCAGACGATGCACTCGCTCGGGGAGCCAAGATAGCCGGTGAGAGTGAGCACGGTCTGGTTGGCGTGGGTGCCGCCCGGGCAGGGCTGCGGCGCGCTTGAGCCCTCGACGCACAGGAAGCCCGGGGTGCACGGCTGGCAGGCCGTGTTGCCCGACGTCGACGTGAACTTTCCTCTCGGGCACAGGTCGCACGATTGCGTCCCGGCGGCTGCGCTGAACGAGCCAGGTAGGCAGGGCCTGGGCGTGGCGGAGCCGACGGAGCAGCTCGTGCCCGCAGGGCAGACGATGCACTCGCTAAGGGAGCCGAGGTAGCCGGTGAGAGTGAGCACGGTCTGGTTCGCGTGGGTGCCGCCCGGGCAGGGCTGCGGCGCGCTCGCGCCCTCGACGCACAGGAAGCCCGGCGTGCACGGCTGGCAGGCCGTGTTGCCCGACGTCGACGTGAACTTTCCTCTCGGGCACAGGTCGCACGATTGCGTCCCGGCGGCTGCGCTGAACGAGCCAGGTAGGCAGGGCCTGGGCGTGGCGGAGCCGACGGAGCAGCTCGTGCCCGCAGGGCAGACGATGCACTCGCTAAGGGAGCCGAGGTAGCCGGTGAGAGTGAGCACGGTCTGGTTCGCGTGGGTGCCGCCCGGGCAGGGCTGCGGCGCGCTCGCGCCCTCGACGCACAGGAAGCCCGGCGTGCACGGCTGGCAGGCCGTGTTGCCCGACGTCGACGTGAACTTTCCTCTCGGGCACAGGTCGCAAATGGACATGCCGTTTTGCGCAGCATACGAGCCGGGAAGGCATGCTTTGCAAGCCGAGGCCGCAGTCGATTGGGGCACGGGGTTGGCTGTGCCAGCGGGGCAAGAGTGGCACGAGGTATTTGTCGACGATCCCTCGACAGGGTTGTAGGTGCCCGCAGGGCACTGTGAGAAGGTCAGGCTCAGGGCAGCAGCGCCAGCCATGGGGCAGAAGCCGCCGCGAGGGCAAGCCGAGCACGCGACCGAGCGCAACGTGGACGAATAGGTTCCTGGTGCGCAGGGTGTGCATGCGGTCGCACCAGACGTCGGGTTGTATGAGCCCGGGAGGCAGGGCAAGCACGTAGATGGATCAAAGAGGCCCTGGAAGCTCACGTACTCCCCCGGAGAGCAGGGGATGCAGCTGGTGCCTGTGGCCGCGTGGCGCTTGCCCGCGGGGCAGCGCGTGCACCGGGCTGCGCCGAGAACGCGCTCGCTGCCCTCCGTGCAAGCGACGCACGCGCCAGAGGCATCGCGCTGGGTGTGCTCCTCGCACTCGTAGCAGACGTCGGAGACGTCGTCGCGGCGTGAGGATGGAGACGGGCAGCGCACGCATCCGTTGCCGTAGCGGCTGCGTGCGGTGCCAGGGTCGGAGCACCTGATGTTGGGCAGCACTAGGCTGGGACTGGCGTCGTTATCCAAATAGTTTCCAAGCAGCACGTCGAGGTCGCCGTCGCCGTCGACATCCGCCGCCGCGATCGAGTACGTGGACGCGATGCCTAGCTCGATGCTCGTCGGGAACGTGCCGTCGCCCGCGTTGAGCAGCACTCGGCTTTGACTGAGACTGTTCCCAAGCAGCACGTCGAGGTCGCCGTCGCCGTCGACATCCGCCGCCGCGATCGAGTACGTGGACGCGCTGCCACCGGGCAGCGCGATGCTCGTCGGGAAGGTGCCGCGGCCCGCGTTGAGCAGCACTCGGCTGGGGCTATTACTGCCATAGATCCCAAGCAGCACGTCGAGGTCGCCGTCGCCGTCGACGTCCGCCGCCGCGATCGAGAACGCGGTCGCGTAGCCGCCTGGCAGCTCGATGCTCGTCGGGAAGCTGCCGCCGCCCGCGTTGAGCAGCACTCGGCTGGGAGGGCCATAGTTCCCAAGCAGCACGTCGAGGTCGCCGTCGCCGTCGACGTCCGCCGCCGCGATCGAGTTCGTGTACGCGCTGTCACCGGGCAGCTCGATGCTCGTCGGGAAGCTGCCGCCGCCCGCGTTGAGCAGCACTTGGCTGGGACTGAGATAGTTCCCAAGCAGCACGTCGAGGTCGCCGTCGCCGTCGACGTCCGCCGCCGCGATCGAGTTCGTGTACGCGCTGCCGCCGGGCAGCTCGATGCTCGTCGGGAAGCTGCCGCCGCCCGCGTTGAGCAGCACTCTGGAAATGCCATAGTTCCCAAGCAGCACGTCGAGGTCGCCGTCGCCGTCGATGTCCGCCGCCGCTATCGAGCGCGTACCCGCGCTGCCGCCGGGCAGCTCGATGCTCGTCGGGAAGGTGCCACCGCCCGCGTTGAGCAGCACTCGGCTGGGACTGTTAGCGTTCCCAAGCAGCACGTCGAGGTCGCCGTCGCCGTCGACGTCCGCCGCCGCGATCGAGTACGTGTACGCGGAGCCGCCGGGCAGCGCGATGCGCGTCGGGAACGTGCCGCCGCCGCCCGCGTTGAGCAGCACTCGGGCTGGACCGATAAATGAGCCCATCTCCTTCCCAAGCAGCACGTCGAGGTCGCCGTCGCCGTCGACGTCCGCCGCCGCGATCGAGAGCGTGGACCTGCCGCCGGGCAGCTCGATCATCGTTGGGAACGTGCCGTCGCCCGCGTTGAGCAGCACTCGGCTGGGAATGTCATTGTTCCCAAGCAGCACGTCGAGGTCGCCGTCGCCGTCGACGTCCGCCGCCGCGATCGAGGCCGTGTTCGTGCTGCCGCCGGGCAGCACGAGGCTCGTCCAGGAGGTGCCGCCGCCCGCGTTGAGCAGCACTTGGCTTGGATTGTAACGGTTCCCAAGCAGCACGTCGAGGTCGCCGTCGCCGTCGACGTCCGCCGCCGCGATCGAGTTCGTGTACGCGCTGCTGCCGGGCAGCGCGATGCTCGTCGGGAAGCTGCCGCCGCCCGCGTTGAGCAGCACTCGGCAGGGACTGCCATTGTGCCCAAGCAGCACGTCGAGGTCGCCGTCGCCGTCAACGTCCGCCGCCGCGATCGAGTACGTGTACGCGACGCCGCCGGGCAGCTCGATGCTCGTCGGGAAGCTGCCGCCGCCCGCGTTGAGCAGCACTCGGCTGGGACTGCCCTCGTTCCCAAGGAGCACGTCGAGGTCGCCGTCGCCGTCGACGTCCGCCGCCGCGATCGAGTGCGTGTTCGCGCTGCCGCCGGGCAGCTCGATGCTCGTCGGGAAGGTGCCGTCGCCTGCGTTGAGCAGCACTCGGCTGGGACTGCCATAGATCCCAAGCAGCACGTCGAGGTCGCCGTCGCCGTCGACGTCCGCCGCCGCGATCGAGTACGTGGACGCGCTGCCGCCGGGCAGCTCGATGCTCGTCGGGAAGCTGCCGCCGCCCGCGTTGAGCAGCACTCGGCTGGGACTGCCACTGTTCCCAAGCAGCACGTCGAGGTCGCCGTCGCCGTCGACGTCCGCCGCCGCGATCGAGTACGTGTTCGCGCTGCCGCCGGGTAGGACGCGTTCCGCAAACTGAAGCACTGCCCCAGTGGTGCCCAGTGGTTCGTTCCCCGTTCTCGCCATGGGCTTGGGCAGGCGCAGGCATCCGGTCTCATTGCTCAAAGAGGAGCACGCTGGCGGCAAGAGCGCCGCTCGGGCTCCCGGTGCGGGCTTCGCACGCGCGGGCCTGGGCATGGCGACACAGCCCACTTGCCCCGGTGCCGAGCAATTGGGCGGTGCGAACGCTGTCGGGCGGCCGCCAGGCTGGAGGTCCCGCACATAGTCCCGGGGGGGAGGGTACTGCCGTCGACCTTGGGTTGCCTCGAGAGCCCAGCCGGGCAGAGCCGGTCTGGGCGGCTGTGCTGGCGGTGCTGGTGGGCGTGCGGGTGGCAAGGGCGGCGAGGGCGGGGGCAGCGGGGGGCCCCAAGGTGGCGGTGGCGGCGGTGGGAGCGCAGGTGGACGCGGCGGCGGTGCCATGCCTGGTGGATAAGGCGGCAACACTCGAGGGCCGCAGTCGGTGCAGTCGGTGCCGTAGGTGCAGTACGAAAACTCGGATCCGGGTCCACCGTCGTTGCAGATGCCATTTGAGGCTTCAATGCACATCTCCGTGCAGGCCTGCGCGCTGGCGAAGCCCACCATCAGGGCGAGGAGGAGGATGCGGGCGAGCTGAGGTGCGGACCCAAAGCGGCCCGCAGAGCCGCGCCGAGCAGAGGGTCGGCACGAGGGAGAGGGCGGCGGCGGCCCGTGCATAGTGACGAGGACCGAGGCGCCAAGGTGCGCCGCAAACGCCTGGACGGCACCGTACAGAACCACACAGAGCAGACCGAGCATCGCCAGCAGGCCGGGAAGAATGGCCGCGGCCGTCGCGACAAGGTTGGCACCCGTCGTGGACGAGCGCGCGTACGGCATGGGACCCGGAGCCGTCTCGTGCGCCACCTCCGAGATTACCTCCGAGATTACCTCCGAGAACGGCATGGAACCCGGAGCCGTCTCGTGCGCCACCTCCGCGATGTTGACGTTGCTCTTTGCCTTGAAGGCATCAAGCAGCCCGCCCAGGTACCTGATGATGGAGACCATCAGCATTGTCTGGATATCGTCGAGCGTCGGGTGCATCTTCGCGCACTTCATTGGAGAGCGACTTCGTCGAGCGGCCGGCCAGAAGGTCTTGTCTTGCGAGGGCTGCGCGCAGGCACGAGAAACGTGTCAGCTGGGGCACGGGCGTTGGAGTGGAAGCGGGCTGTGCGAGTGGCAGGCAATGGTGTGTGCGGTGTAGATGCAGGTGAGTGCTACACGGGTGAGTGGGCTGGCGTCGTGCGGGAGGCGGTGATGTGGTGGACCCGTGCCGAGAGGCGGCGCCGGCGTGGAGGCCGCGGTGGTGCTTGCTGTGGCTGTCATGGCGCCGATGACCAGGACGGAGTCGACGGGGCCGTTCTCGATGGCGAGCGGGTCGAGCAGTGCGCCGACGGGGCCGCTCCCTCGAGGACGACCGCGCCCGGCTCACAGGCACATGCGCCGCCTGGGCCAAGCGGCAGAGCCCGCGGGCGTGACGGCAGCCGGATCATCGTGACCGTGGTGTCGACGTCGCGCCTGCCGGTCGTGGCGCAGATTTCAAGGGCGCGGTGGCCGTCGAGCCCGACCGCTCGCAGCTGCGGCTGCCTGCACCGGGGGAGCAACGCGCAAGCCGTCAGCAAAACAGGCGAGGAGGCGCGCTAGCAAGTGCCGATGGCGAGCGCAAATTGTGTCGCGCGGAGGCTGGCGCGCCTCTCGGCGGGCTCGTAAGTTGGGGGGCAGGCGCGGCAGCGGACGGCGCGCGCGCGCGCGCGTGCACCTGCAGCATGTGCGCCGGTCTTGCGCGCCCGCGCGCAGCGGCAGGGCCGACCGAAAGCTGCGCGCGCTGCATGCGTTGCTGCCGGCCGGGCCGGGGGGCACACCTGCGTGCGAAGGGTTGGTGTCCCTGGGCTCGAAGAGGTTGGTGACGAGGTTGATCGCGGGGTGGGCCGTCTTGCCCGTGCTCTAGCGCCGCGGCGCGTGCATGGTGATGTGTGCGCGTGGGTGTTGTGCGTGCGCGGAGTGGAGTGGAGGGGCTGTTGTGTTGTCTCTTGTGGCGCGGCTGGGAGAAGAGGGCGGGACTCGGGCAGAGATTGCACCTCGAACTGAAGCGAATTTTGCACCTCGAACTGAAAGGCGTTGGCCTCCTGCTCGTCGAACGCCGCCGGCAAGGCGACGACGAGTGGTAATGCGACGATCAGAAGGCGCAGCATGATCTCGAGGCTCTCGGGTTTGGTGTCTTGTAGTGTCAGCGAGGATGTAGCCTGCGTAGGAAGGCGGGCAGGCGGGTGGCGCGCGATGAGGCGCGCGAAGTCGATCGCAAGCGTGCGGCCACTGGGTTGGCTCGCTTACGTTCCAGCACAAGAAGGACCAGCAATGTGTTTCATGTTCTGAACAGTACAGTGCCGGTACCGGTACTGTACAGAAATCGCTACCATACAATACTGACCCGAGCGGCGCTGCGCTGAGCGCGCGCGCGCGCGCGCCGCGCGCTGCAGCTCTCATATAACGCGTGAGGAGTCCCTAACGCGTAAGGATTCAGTATGACCCTGTTACATGTATGATGTATCCCGACTCCGAACGCATGCGCACACAAGTGCGCACATCACGCTTACAACGCACGATGGAGTGCCACGTTGCAGGCTAGTTGCAGGCTGTTGCAGTCAAGTTCGCAAGATGACGCAGTACCTTCAACTAAGTGTGAAATAGTATCAGCAGAGGTATCAGAGGACCACCCGGGGCGGCATACGGTGGAGCCCAAAGGGCATTAATTAAGTTACACCCCGAATCTATTCCTCTGTTGAAGGCCCACGCCCCGCCTCAACTTGCCTCAACACCTACATGTAATCCTGCTGCCCTCCCAATGCTACGCCAACCCCGGACCGCCGTACCGGTACCCTTCCATTCACACGTTCACGAGTTCGTTCACGCATCCCGTCCGCGCCAACGTTGGACAATGGCGGCGTGGATCACGAGTGCCATCCAGGAGACGGCGCTGCCAAATACGCCATGGAACCTGGTGGAGGTGGAGATGCTTGAGCGACTGGCCGCCATCCTCGCCGAGGAGCACCCAAAGTGGTGCGCGAAGGCGCCAGGCGAGATGTCTGCCGAGGAGTTGCTCAAGCCAGCGGCGGACGGCGCGAAGGCGATTCTGGCAGAGCAGGCCAAGCGCCTTTCTCGGCATCGTCAGACGTTGGAGAATATGGCAGTGCTCGCGTTGAGCGTCCACCGTACGAAGAACAGGCTCAAGAGCCAGGGTGCCAAGAACTTAAAGGCGCAGCTCAAGCTGGCAGCGATCGCACGAGAGGAGGAGCGCGAGCGGGGGCAGGCCAAGGCGGACGAGGAGCGCAAGGCGCGGGCCGAACGGGCCAAGGCAAAGGCTGAGACGAAGGCAGCCAAGGCCGAGGCCAAAGGAAAGAAGAAGAACAAGGACGATACGGATGACGACGATGACGACGATGACGACGATGATGACGACGACGACGACGACGATGACGATGACGACGACGACGACGACGAGGAGGAGGACGACGAGGACGACGACGATGACGACGATGACGATGACGAGGATGAGGATGAGGATGAGGACGATGAGGACGATGATGACGACGATGACGACGATGACGACGACGACGATGACGACGACGACGACGACGACGACGACGACGAAGACGACAAGGACGACGAGGACAAAGATCAGCTCAAGCCGCTCAAGCACGTGAAGCACCACGACGGCGCGCCCAATGCTGCGCTCACGATCGAGCAGAGCCGCAAGGATAGGCTATGGGTGAGCATCGTCACTGGTTACCAGCGAGCTGTTGATGTAGAGCGTGCGGCCTTTGCGCCCGGATGGTTATCCAAGATGCCTGAGGCTTACCTCAAGGGCCTCGAGGAGGCCGATGCGGCGCGCGCCAAGAAGGCGGCAGAGATGGCTGTGCCGGCAAAGTCGGGCAACGTGCAGGCCAAGTCGGGCAAGAAGGCAGCAGAGACGGCCGTCGACCTCAATGTGGACCCGAAGCTGCGTGGAGAGTTTCAGACTATCGAGGGCAACTTGTTGGCCATTGGGCAGCGGCTGAGTAAGAGGCGGTTCGTGCACGTGCGCCGACATCCTGAGGTGATGGAGAACCTGCAGCTCCTGTTTGCCTCTTATTGCCCTGATGACCTCTGAGTGTCCTGATTGCCTCTATTTGCCACTAATTGCCCTCTAATTGCCTCCTCGAGGCAGGTGTTAGAGAATCTGGAGCCGGTGGTCCGACGCGCCGTCGTGAGCAAGTCGGCCGTGAAGATGCTCACTGTGTTGCAGATGATTGACCCACCCGAGCTGACCGCGGAGGAGGCCGAGGCTCAGGCGGCGGCCATAGCGGCCAAGCCGGCCATCGGCTCAAAGTGGAAGAAGGTGTGATGGCCTCTTGATGGCCTCTTGATGGCCTCTTGATGGCCTCTTGATGGCCTCTTGATGGCCTCTTGATGGCCTCTTGATGGCCTCTTGATGGCATCTGATTGCATTTGAATTGCCTCTTGATGGCCTCTTGATGGCCTCTTGATGGCCTCTTGATGGCCTCTTGATGGCATCTGATTGCATTTGAATTGCCTCTTGATGGCCTCTTGATGGCATCTGATTGCATTTGAATCGCCTCTTGAGTGCGCCCCGGAGCGCCCATAATCGCCATTCGAATGCCTCTGGTTCCACAGGTGGGCATTGGGTACTTGATTGCACTTGAGTGCATCCCTGATCGCCTTCGAACCCCTGTTTCCACAGGTTGGCAAGCGCAAGCCCGGAAAGGGGAAGGAGCTTGTGTGCGAAGTGCTCGCGACGGCGCTTAAGGCCAAGCAGACGTTCACACGAGAAGAGCTCACTCAGATGAGGCTCAAGGACCTCAAGGTCGACAGCTTCATCAAGGTGATTGCGATTGATTGCACTGGATTGCACCCAAATTAGGCTCAAGGTGATTGCGCTTGATTGCACCCAAATTAGGCTCAAGGTGATTGCGCTTGATTGCACCCAAATTAGGCTCGGATGGTTTGTAGCCTTCGATGGCCTCCGATTGCAGGGCGGCGTTCAGTACTTGATTGCACTTGATTGCACTTGATTGCACCTGTTTGCAGGTGGGCAACGAGTACTTCGAGCAGGCGGTCCCTCCGGACACAACATCCACTGATGCGGCCGGCACGGCCGGCACAGCCGGCGCCGCGCCCCTTTCATCCCAACGGCTACTGTTCGAGGCGCATGTGAAGCTCGTCGTCCAGCGGGCTCTCTGGCAGGAGGCCCGAACCAGGGTCCTCGCGCAGCAGCAGCAGCAGCAGGCGGAGGCGGCGGAGGCGGCGGCACTGGGCTTCTTGACAGCAACTGCAGCGACTGCAGCGACTGCAGCTACAGCGACTGCAGCTGATGGGATGATTCGGCGAGGCACTGAGATGAAGACGACCTTCCACACCCTCAAGGGGCTGATCGGCGAGGCGGTGGCTGCTGGTCTCGCTGCGGTGATTTCACCTGCGTGTGATCCTGATCGCACCTGATTCACATGATGGCCTCCCTCATCTGGCACCCCTTGATTGCCTCCCTTGATTGCCTCCCTTGATTGCCTCCCTTGATTGCCTCCCTCATCAGGTACCCTCGTTCAAGAGCAAGCTCTTGTCGATCAGCGGCATCGAGCTGCCCTCATCGCTGCGCGCCCAGGTGTGGCAGACGACGCTGCTCTTGCCCACCGAGCTCGAGCACTGCGAGCACCGATTGCGCGGCTCGACGCTCGCGGCGCTCGCGGCGGGCCACACGAGCTCGGGTCACTCGAGAGCCCTCTCCACCGCCGAGATGGCTGTGAACACCGCCGAGATGGCTGTGAAGCTCGAAGCCTCGACGGACCTCCCGATGAGGATGCTCGCGCGCGGCCTGGCGATGTTTGACGAGCCCGCCCGCGCCGTCGTGGGCACAGGCGTCGTCGTGAGCGCCACCTCGCCGGCTTTGTTGAGCGGCAGCAGCGGCACCTCGGCGTCGCTCAGCAGCCGCAGCAGCTCCGACGCCATACGTGAGGAGACGGAAGGTCGAGCGTGCGCGCTCCTGCTGCAAGCTCATGAGTGCTCCGCCGCTGTCCCCATATCGTTGGGCTCGCTCGCCATCGCCATCGCCCTCGGCGTCCCCGCCCCGGAGCATCCCCACAAGGGGCAGCCGCTCGCCGATCGCCCCCGGCCGCCCCCAAAGCTCGCGCCGGTACAGCGCCCTCTCGAGCCCCCCTCCGTGGCGATGCTGCTACGTGCCCATTCCTTCGGCGTCGCCGAGTCGCGGCGCGCGGCGCAGCATCCAGAGAAGGGCGTGCAGGCCTTGCTTGAGCAGCGCTGGCCGCGCCTTCTCAAGCACCTGCATGCCATCTGCGCTCGGGAGGACCTGGCTGACGTGCATCGGCGCGCGAGGGCCATCGAGTATGGCGTGCAGGCGCCTCGGACCGAATTGCAGAAGGTGATTGACGAAGAGTGGCTGCTGCATGGCTTCGTGGGCGCCCTGCCTGTGAACGCGATGCTGTGGGCGTGGGACCAGTTCGCTCTCCAAGGGTGGTCCTTCGCCGCCGAGCTCGCCGCGTGCTGCTTCTGGCTGGTTCGGCTCGAGGTTCGACGGCTCGACCACGCGGGGGCCGGTGCGACAGAGCTACGAGGGGTGATGCGCACGCAGCTACGACAGGAGGAACACACTCTCCATCAGCTCATGACGCTCCTCGCCCGCTCGAGTGAGCAGACGAGGTCGTCTACACCTGGGCAGGCGGTCGGTGCGCCCCCCCAGGTGATGATCCGCGTACCCTACTGCTTTCAGTGAGGGCCGCGCCGCGCAAGCAGCAACGATCCGATCGCGCAGCGGGTCGGGCCCGAGGGCTCAGAGTCGCACTGTGTGTAGTTCAACGTATCGACACGCATACGAACTAAGTTCTGAGACTTTGTATTCTCGTAGAAGTAGAAACTGGAATTTGGTCCTACGCTCGGACTAGAGGGCGCGGGCAGCGTGAAGACGCATACGGTCTTCGAAGTCACCAAGGATCGCCTCCCAATCCCTCTCCATGTCGACGGCAAACCGCCGAGGGCTCGGGAGCACAGGGAGAGGCGGCAAAGATGACGGCGGCGCCATCGTTTTGAGGCCCAGATGAGGCACCATGTGAGTTAGCAGATGAGGAGCCTTGGCACTCAGCACTGGTTTCGCTGCCCCTTGGCCATGGAGCATGGCGGCTCGCTGGTGCCGTATTATCCTCTGGCGGGTGGTGGCTTTGAACGGCGCTTGTAAGTCGACTTCGTGTGCATGCGAGGGCCGCATGTACCAGGTGTCTCGCTCCTGATACGGCCTCGGCGAGACTGCAGGCATACGGGGGAGACGCTTGGTGACGGCCACCATGGGCAGCCTTTCGTCCTCATGTGACTGTGACTTTTCTTTAGGAGGCAGCTCCCTTCGCACCCTGCGCCCTTGGATGCCGGCGCGGGCGCGGGCCGTGATGAGCTTCGCGGCCTTCCTTCGCTTTTCGACCTTACGCGCCCCGAATTTCCGCCGTCCATGAGCCTGGATCCGCGTGGCTGCCTTTTGGCGCTCCACCGCTTGGGCGTGGCGCTTGGCGCGGCGGCTCTTGGACTTCCGAGATTTGCGCTCGGACTTATCTGACGTGAGGGCCGGGTCGAATGTGACCGAGTCGAGCGAGCAGAGCTTGCCGCCCGCTTCGAAGCAGCTCGCCAGCAGGCGACGCAGAAACTCGGCGTATACGGCAGCGTCGATGATCGGTGTCCACAGGTCAGCTAGCTCGAAGAGACTTGCGAAGAAGACTTCCTGCGGCATGCCACCGCTCCTCTCGCTGTCGCCGAGGTCCTCTATCCAATCCTCCGCGACCGTCGCCTTCGCCTCGTCGTAATTCCACGTGTCAAGGAGGAGCTTGTGGAATCGAAGGAAGATGATCTCGTACCCCTCTCGCCGGAGCACGGGCTCTGCCGCGTCTTCCGTGAGGAGCCCGTTCGCTTTAACCGCCGCCCACCACGCGTGCAGTGCCGCACGCACGCTCTCGTCAGACTTGAGGTGGTGGCGCACCTTCAAGTTCTCCGCAGTTGAGAGGTCCACGTCTCCCTGCTGCCAGAATTCCACAGCGTTGAGCTCGGCCTCGGAGGAGGCTTGCACCACAACGCGCCCTGCGGCTATTTTGGCGCGGAGCTCCTCTTGCGTCGTCTCGATCCGCTTGTCTCCGACCACCCTCGCTACTTGGGCTCGGGTCAAGACCCCGACTTTGAGCTTGTGCAAATATCCGGCGTGCTGCTGATGGCCATCGCAAAGCGCAGCGTCGATCGCCTTGGCAAAGCAGTTGGACACGGCCAGCTGCAGCCTCACCGTCTTCGATACGCGGGACCAGAGGAGCCGTGGACTTCGTAGGTGTGTCTTTCCGGGCTGGGCCGAAGTCTCCCCAGTCTCCGTCGGAGCCGCGCCGAACCTGACGCGGAACCTGACGCCGCCCTCCATGCAACCGCTTTCGAGGATGTCGTCCTCTAGTCTCTTCGCCGCGAAGCGCACAATCAGAAAGCCGCACCTCTGTGAATCAGACTTCGGACTGTGAACATACACACAACTCAGGTTGTAGCGCTAAGGAAAACAAGACCTCGCCCATCCACCACTGCGCACTCTGGTCCCGCCTCTCGGGTTCCGCACTCCCCTGCGTCCCTGTCCGCGGTCTGGAGGACTCTCGGCTACTCATCGGCACTGCCGCTGGTCGCCTGGTCCGTGGTCCCGTAACGGTCCCATGGTTATCTCTGGTCCCGGTATGAGTAGTGTACCGCCCCCCCCCCCCATTTGGAGCGTGGCCTGATGAGATCCCTCAGCCGACCTATCGGGCAGCTTTCACCGCAGCTCACGCACGCGCCGCCATAACATGCAAACAATCAGAGTGCTCCCCTCCATGGGCACATTTCATTAAGTCAAGCGCCTGCGCGAGCGCATGCACAGCTCACCTCAATGGGCACGTCCGCCGTCTTGAGCGCGTTTCTCAGCTTCTCCTCCACGGCCGCTAAGCGCGGATTGGAAGTCGCCCCCCGGCTTACGGCACCCGCACCGACTCGCGACCGAAGGCAGTTACGCATGCCAGCCAGAGCCCATGGGTTGTCGGGGAAGAGCTGCAAGTCTTCTTCGTAGACCTTGAGCGCGCGGTCGTAGAGTCCTTGCTCGGTCAGCAACGCCCCGAGCGTCTGGCGCACCTGATGAGGGAGGGCCATGTGGTCCAACCAGATGCACACAGGAGGGGCATATGATGCAATCCGGATGCACTCCGGAGGGCCGCGAGCGTCTGGCGCACCTTAGGAATCATCATATGGCAATCCGTCGCGCAATCCGTCGCAATCAGTCCTCATTACCGACATCAGCCATCCGTGCGGCTCGTCATACGGCAGGGCATCAAAGAGGCCAATGCCCCCTTCGAGGGCGCCAAATGCGTCTTCGAAGCTCGGCTCCTCCGCTGCCTCGCTGTGATTCACACCAAAGTAGCCCGCTGCGCGCAACTCAGCTTCGTCGAAGCCCTGTGGACGAGTGGAGACGATCAGAGGCCAGATAAGTGGCCAGCAGAGGCCATCAGAGGCCATCAGAGGCCATCAGAGGCCATCAGAGGCCATCAGAGGGGTCGTCGAAGGCCATCAGAGGGGTCGTCGAGGAGGCGCACCGCCAAACGTGCCTCCTCGAGTGGCACTCGCGCGCCCAAGAAGACGCGAGCGGAGTAGCCGGCCTGCTTGAGGTCATCGTCCGAGTAGCCGTTGGCACGATCCTCGAGAAGAGAGGCTATCTGGCGCGCCGAGATCTCCGCGGCACGATAGAGCAGCTCACCTTCGAGGGCGCAAACAAAGGGCGAATTAGGTCAATCAGAGGCAATCAGAGGGCTGATTAGGGCAATCAGAGGCAATCAGAGGCAATTAGGTCAATCAGAGGCGATTAGGTCAATCAGAGGCAATCAGAGGCGATCAGAGGCAATCAGAGGCAATCAGCTGACCTTCGAGCACGCGCTCCGCAATCGCCGCCATCTGGGTCAGGTCCACATTGTGGTGCTTGCGATCCCCGAACCGGATGGCTGCATTGCATGCAAGGAACCTTTGCTGCTCCACCTTGGCCTCGGCGAGCGTGTGTGCCAGGGTGGAGCAGCAACTCGGCATCGCCGGCTCCGCGCGCCCTTGTATGGCAGGTGACTTGGGATCCGCCTTTCTTTTTATGGAAGCGAGTCCCGTCCTCCGTCCCGCCAACACACCATGCGCGAGCCCACGCGCGAAGTGCGAGAAGAGCGTCTTGGTCACGTAGAGCGAGGGGTCGGTTGGCAGCGGCATGGCGAGGACCTCTTCCCAACAACCAAATCGCACGAGCACCATCAACGGCACGGCGGCGTACGCTTCAAAGAAGGTGGCGAGCATAGGGTGTGAACGGAGCCGCGCCTCTGTGAACAATTTGTCGATCTCGGCCGCCGCCTCGCGCGCCGTCGCCTGGTTGCCCGCGTACCTGATGAGGGAATCCAACCCACGCGCTCGATGAGGGAGGCAATCCCGTGCAATCCGAGGGCCCTAATGAGGGAGGCAATCCCGAGCAATCCGAGGGCCCTCCGCCCACGTACATGGCCGCCCACACGCAGAATTCGAGGTTGTGCACCAAGTAGCCCGTGTAGATCGAGAAGCGCTCGGGAGAGCGCGCGAGTAGCGCGAGGTCGGCCTTGTACCTGATGAGGGAGGGCAATCGCTGACCATCCATGGCAATCAGTAGTCATCAGTGCGCGAGCAGCCAAGGTTGGTCTTGTACCCGAGGACGTTACAGCGCATCGCCATCAGTGGCCATCAGTGGCCATCATTGGTCTCAATGCCTTGTACCCGAGGACGTTACAGCGCATCGCTTGCTCATAGTTGCCCACTTGGATGTCCAGATGGGTGGGCATGTGCACCAGGTGCCCTGCACCGGTAGCGTCTCCACGACGGACGACTTCGGCCGCACGCCAATCAAAGGCGCTCACCTGCAATCAGCCGGGGGGTCAGTCAGCGGGGTCAGTCCATGTGGCAATCAGTCCCATTCAAAGGCGCTCACCTGCAATCAGCCGAGGGTCAGCCGGGGGCAGTCAATGTGGCAGTCAGTCCCATTCAAAGGCGCTCACCGGCCCCATCTCGTTCAGATGGATCTTGAGGTGGCAGAGCCAGACGTGCTCGAGACATGCGCCAAGGCCGCGGTCGATGGCGTCCTTCGCGCGCAGTCCAATCGGCTTGAGCTTCTTGTCCGCAGAGTACCTAGCGGACAGGTGCACAGAGAGGTCATCAGGGGTCATCAGGGGTCATCAGGGGTCATCAGGGGTCATCAGGGGTCATCAGAGGTCATCAGAGGCCATCAGAGGCCATCAGAGGCCATCTGCCCGCAGAGAGGCACTCAGGGCAGAAGAAGACCGGTGAGGGTTCGTCACGCCGGCTGTGTACCAGTTAGGCGTCGCCACGCCAGCGTTCTTCGTGTACAGATCCCAAGGGGCCAGGCACATGCAGGCCTCTGCATAAATGGCCTGCACGTCCGCATCGCGCGGGTACGCGTCGGCCACTTGCGCCATCGCGGCCATGTAGCGCTCCTGTAGTTGCGGCGTCGTATCGAGCGGCGGGTACTCGTACCGCGTGGCGAGAGCCTCAATGAGTGCTCGCTCGCGCGCTGTGCACGGCTTGCCACCATCAAGGAGCGCGAGCGCGGTCTGGATCGCCTTGACGGCCACATTGAGGCTCGGGTAGCCCTCGGGCTGCGCGGCGACCGCGAAGTAGCCCGACTGCGCGCTGAAATTGTAGTCGGGACCGTGGGCAAGTGCCAGGCCCCAGTGCCCCATGGCGCAGTCCGCGTCTGCCACGATCGCACTTGAGAAGCAGAAAGCCGCCTCCTCGCGGTGAAAACCCGCGAGCCACACCCAGCCACGGTCAAACCAGCGCTGCGCCACGGCCGAAGACGTGCTCACCGGCTGGTGGTAGGCTCCGAGCTTGGCAGCGTAGCCGTCCAGCGGTGGAAGATCGGGATTGAGCATCTCGGCAATTGCACGAATCGGGTCGGCTGGCCGCGAGGCGAGCACGCGGTTGATGGCCTCCTTGATGGCAGCCTCGACATTGTGCGCGGACAGGTACGCGCGCGCGTCCGCCGGCATCGATTCGATACTCTTCCGTGTATTCGAGTCGTGAGCGCTCGCTTCGCCCCCCATATCAGCGGCGGCTTCGCCTTCGTGGGGCACAGTCGTGGTTCGTCAAAATCCAAAGTTTTTGCACGGAAAACAAAAACAGGTGACGGAACTCGAATGGCTCGAAGGGTCGAGACGTTTGTGAAGCCAGCCGCCTTGTGGCGGGCACACCGCTCACAGGCATTCAGTCACCTCCTTTGATTTTGACGCAAAGCTGCACGCGATGCCGCCGTGGCCTTGCGAGAGGGCTTCAGAACAGCCCCATCAGAAAGCATCTGGGCACTTGCGCAGTCACTCAACTCAGTCCCATGCTGTGCGTTGGAAGTCGGAAGGGTACTTGTGAGCGCGTCGGGGTTCACAAATGGCCCGCGCCGCGGTGCATGGGTCGCACGTGCGAGTGCGATCAGCCACTCGCGATTCCCATCCCCACCTGTAATGGGCGACTCCATCGAGCCAACAACGTTGCAGCCCTCCAACTCATTGGAGGCGAAGTCGACAACGCCCTCGAGTACGCGCAGCTGCAGATCCAAATCGCCGAGGACGCCCTTGCCCTTGTTGAGCGCCGACCGGCCCTCCTCGCCCAGCTGCGAACCCACTTCAAATTGCGGTTTGACGAGGGCGATGAGCCGAGCCCTTGGCGAAGCGGCATCCAGGAGCGGCCAGAGCGCCGGGAGGACAAGCAGCAAAGAGATAAAGCTGACATCGACGACGATGGTCTCGTATGAGGCCAGCGGCAGCTGTTCGGCTTTCAGATGGCGAGCGTTGACTCCTTCGATCGATGCGAGCAAACGATCATCAGAAGCGAGCTTTGGGTGCAGCTGACCATGGCCGCAGTCAACACACACAGCTCTGGCGGCACCGGCGCTGAGCAGGCAGTCGGTGAAGCCGCCAGTCGAAGCACCGACGTCAAGGATCGTCGCGCCAGCCACGTCAACTTTAAATGTGTCTAGCGCTGCGCGAAGCTTCTCGCCCGATCTCGAGACGAAGCGTCCCGCAGCAGCACAACTGACTCTCAGCTCTGCATCATCGTCACACACGAAGGCAGATTTTGTCACAACCACGCCATTCACGGCAACATGGCCAGCTAAAATTGCCGTCTTTGCCAGAGTGCGAGAGGCGCAGAGCCCGCGGGATACCAGCGCCGCGTCCAGCCTTTCGGCCACGGCTGTCGCGCAGAGAAGAAGGACTGCTCCCCTCATCAAAACTCCTCGAGCGAACAGCAGTGCGCGACCACGACGACGCGGATTACCGGTACATTGCATGTTCCCTTTTTATGCTTTTATTGGTTTCATACATGGCCACATGAATGCTCCGGGGGTCCCGCATGCGAGAGCGCACCTCCAAATCATTTTCGTCTATGAAACCTTCGAGAGCAGAGAGCACAGTAGCCGCACCGCGTCGGACGAATCATCGAATCTCCTTAGGGCAGCCTTGCGGATAAGAGAACGAGAGACATTTCACCCATGCACTACGCCCGCCCTCACGAGCGAGCGCACCCACCCGTCGCCCGCAGGCCTGCTGTCCTCAATGGGCCCGTTGCGCAAGATGGCGGCGCACGGGCCGCAGACACGCCGCACCGCCGCGTCGTCCCAGCGAGCGTCCGACTCGCGCAGCGGTGCGCCCCACACATGACGCTGCCGGCGCACGGCCACGTGCCGGATCGGGTTCGCCAGTCGGGCCAGGGGAAGCCAACGCTCGCACAGCGCGCACCTGATGAACGGGGCAATCAGCATGCAATCAGGGAGGCAATCAGCATGCAATCAGGTAGGCCAGGGGAAGCCAACGCTCGCACAGCGCGCACCTGATGAACGGGGCAATCAGCATGCAATCAGGGAGGCAATCAGCATGCAATCAGGGAGGCCAGGGGGAGCCAACGCTCGCACAGCGCGCACTCATCAAACTCCCGCGCTCCTCTTCCAACCAGACTCCCCACAGGGTTCCCCACAGGGCTGGGGTCTCGGCGAGCTCCAATGACGCTCGGCACGGCGCCATCGCCGCTCGGCACGGCGCAATACGGGGATGGCGGCCGCGCCCTAAACGGGGATGGCGGCCGCACGGCGCTCCACGGGGATGACGGCCGGCACGCTGTCCCAGTGGTGCTCGAGACGGCGCTCGTAACGGCAGGCGTCCCGTAAGACTCCCCAGTGGCGCCCGGCACGGCGCCCGCGAAGGCGCTCGTAACGGCGCTCCACGGTCCAGACGTACCGGCACCCCTCGCACGACTGACGAAACTTGCCGAGGGCGCTCCAGTGCTGCGGTCGGTCGCGCGCTGTGTCGAGCGGCTCTCCGGCGTGCTGCTGCTGGCATGGGGCAGCGCCGCCCCAGCGCCGCCTGTAGCCGGAGCGCGGACTGCATGCAGAACCGGGGAGGCGTCGTCGCCACCCCAGCCGCCGCCGCCACCCCAGCCATAGCCGCTACCAAAGCTGTCGCCGCCACCAAGGCTGTCGCCGCCACCAAAGCTGTCGCCGCCACCCCAGCCGCCGCCGCTGCCCCAGCCGCCGCTCTCCGCTCGAGGCGTGCACACCGCTTCTCGCGTCGGCGCGACGCGCGTGGACGCCGTCCCGGGCGTCTGCGCCGTCCCGGGCGTCTGCGCCGTCCCGGGCGTTCGCGCCGTCCCGGGCATGGGCGCCGTCCCGGGCATGGGCGCCATCCCGGGCACATGCGGCTCCTCCTCCCAGTACCGGCGACGAAGCCCGGAGATCGCTGCCAGATGATCCTCGCGACGAAGCCCGGAGATCGCTGCCAGATGATCCTCGAGCTGGGCGCCGTGCCGGGCGATCCCGAGGGAGTCGGCGAGCCCTGCCGCAAGGGCGCGCTCAGAGTCCGCGGGCGTGCGCGCGAACGGAGTCGCCCGGCACGGCGCCGCTATGCCAGCGAGGAGGGGGCCAGCGACCGCTCCGCCGCCGTGGACGGCTGCGGCGAGCAGCGGGCTGCCGTTGCAGCTGTTGCTCCGCTGGCGCCGCACCGCCGCCAGTAGGGCCGAAAGGCTGCCCTCGGCCGCCGCGTCGGCCCACGCCGCCACTGCCCGATCGGCAGCCGCCTCTGCCCAGGAAGCGAGCACCTCGCCCGTGTGGGCGACATGTTGGGCGACCTCGCCCTCGCCCTCAACGCCCTTGATCTCCAAGCGCGCCCTGTCGACCGCCTGCTCAAAGGCATCGAGCGCCTGCCAGTGCACCTCCTCCTGCTCGCGCCGCTGCTGCCAGCTCGACAGCCGCGCGGCTCGCATCGAAATCTCCGGAGTCGAGGTGGAGCGCAGCCACGGGCGCCACGGTGCGCCCTCCCGCTGGAGAGCGCTCTCGGTCACCGCGGCCCAGTACGCGCCGTGCTGAGCACCGAGTTCGTGCTCGAGCATCTGCACCCGCCAATGGCGCGCGGACGCGGGCCGAGCACTGGAGCCCGTCACGACGAAGCGCTCCCGACGACGTTGCTTGGGGCTCGTGGAGACTGCGGCCGAGGCTGCGGCACGTGCGCACGTCGGCGGCCAGGGATCGCGCTCAGCCTCTTCTGCGGAAGACCCGTCGCCGCGTCCTGCTTTTGCCGAATGGCGCGTGCCCAGGTGTGCAGCCACCCACGCCCGCGCGGTCGGCATCGAATACATTTTCTCCGCGTGCAGTGCAGAGCGGCATCCGCTCTGCGACATCTCAGCTCGTCCCACGAGGTATGCGTCCATGGTCGCGTGCCGCTGCCGTGCGAGGTCGGCGCGTTTGATGTGATCCTCGTGTCGCGCGCGCCGAGCACTCTGAGACCCGCTCATTCTCGCCCGGTCCGGCTTCTGATCCTCTTGCATGTGTAGAGCCACCCTTTTTCCGTTACGTGTGTGAATCATTCTGAGTGTGAATGAATGAGAGCCCTTAGGCCCTTTGTGTGAATCATTCTTTGCGTGGCGCACCCACGGCGCCGCCACCGGAGGGTCTGGCGACCAGAGTGCAGAGAATGGCCCCCCTGCAGAAGGGTTGAGGTTTACCTTCAGGTCCTCGCACGCCTCGGCGCCACGGCTCGGCGCGGTCTCGTCTCGATAGACTCAGAAGGACTAAATCAAGTACTACGTAGTTTTGTCATCTGTGTTGTGGCGTTGTGCAGTGGGTCTCGTGCGTCTTCACAGAATTGCGACGGGCGAGCCAACGTGTTCATTTACACAGAGCACACCGCACGCGAAGACCTCCCGAACCGTCCGTGGAACAAGGTCGCACACGCGAACTCCGAACACACGGCACATCCATGTTGGCAGCACCTTTACAGTGCCGTACTGCACACGCATGGGGCGTGTGCGCGAGGCGCGACCGGGACCACTGAGAGGACCTCCGAGAGGCGCACGAGCGGCCGCGCTGCTCGTGCCAGCGTGCGATGGCAGCGGCCGGCGGCGCCATCGAGGGGCGCGCTCAGAATGGCGCTCAGAGCATGAACTTCGGCTTCGCGCCCCACGCCCCGCTCTTCCACAGAAGGTCTTGCGCCTTTTCGTACGCTCCGAAGAAGACGAACCCGCCGATCGTGATCCAGCCGAAGCGCGGGACGACGCCTGCGAAGAGCGCGCCGGCGCCGTCCTCGGCGACGATCGTGCGCAGGCCTCGGAGCGTGCCGAGCCCGCTGTAGAGCTCGCCCTCCTTCGTCTTTCGTCCGAGCATCATGCGCGTCTTGACCACGTCGAGCGGACACGTGGCGACGCCCGCAATGGCGCCGGAGAAGGAGCCGCACAGCGCACCCTGGGTGGGCGTTGTTTCGTGGCCCTGGGTGAAGGCCAACATGCGTTTGAGCCCTTCATACAGCGGGAACTGAATGAATGAGAACGGGATTTCCCGAGCGACGGTCGTCCAGTAGCCGATGAAGAAGGTCGAGATGCCCGACTCGGCAAAGATCTTGGGGACCGCCTCCCAAAATGTGGCGTATTGGCCGACCTGCATTCGCTGCGTCACCACCTGTGTCGGCACGCGGACCAGGCACGCGGCCACCTCGCCGCAGCTCGCCGAGAAGGCGGGATGCAGACAGTGCTCCTTGCCGCCATTGAACGCCGCAAGCCGCGGCTTCATGCCCTCGTAGGCGGAGAAGAACATCGCCGCGCCCGGCGCCGCCCCGAGCGCAGTTGCCACCACGCCGCGGTACACGCCGCGAAAGCCGCCGTTCTTCCAGAAGCCACCCTCTGCTTGGAGCCGTGTCTTGAGCGTGTCGAGCGGAAACATGAAGACGTCGACTGAGGTGCCCGCGCAGCCGCCAGCGATAAGCGCGAGCGTGAAAGGCGGAGCGACCGCTCGCTCCTTCTCCGACTCGGCCATGGATGCAATTCACGGAGCCTTGCGAAAAGGTCAGTTGAATCGACACACTCGAACGCTCGAGCGACGCGCTGCGCTGGTACCGTGCACCCACTCCAAACGGTGTATGCCGTGTTCATCCGATCTCGTGAAACTTAGTTTCCACACCACTGTGACGGCGAGAGCGAGCGCAGAAGTCGCGAGCATGACGAGAGAGATTTTCCCATTAGACCATTATTAGACCATCTGGCCGACTCAGATCGTCGACCGACACACGTAGACAAGACATTGACCGATTTTGACCGATACAGACGTCTACACATGATCATCTGGCCGACTCAGATCGTCGACCGACACACGTAGACAAGACATTGACCGATTTTGACCGATACAGACGTCTACACATGATTGCATGCTTGTGTTCATTACATGCCGTCACACTGGCATCGGGTGGCATGATGTTTAGGACACCCCGAGACAGTGGAACCGCGCCTATGGCCAGGTCACGCGGGGGCGCTTGTGCTGCGAGCCTCCTTACAAACCTGCCTATTCCGCACCACCCACGCGTCGTCCAGCACAGCAGAGTCATTGTTACGCGTCCACGTGAGGCGCATGTGAGTGCAGTTCAGCGCGTCCACCACGTAGAACCCACAGCTGCCCACGCCGCTCCATGCCACCAGACCCGTCTTGTTGTTCACGGCGGTGGGCTCTAGCATGGCGCCGGCTGAGCCGCTGATGATGTACACGGGCGCGTCCTCCGTGACCTTGTACTTGTACACGGGGGGCGTGCGCTGAGACTGGTGGATGTGCCCGTTGGCCACGAGGTCGACCTTGTACTTGTAAAATAGGTCCTCCATCCACGCCAGGTAGCCGTCCTGCAACGGCTGTTCAGCACCCGTGAGGGAGTACACTTCCCTGTGGAACGTGACCACCAGCCACGGCGTCAACGTGCGGTCCACCGCCGCCAACGCGCCCTCTAAGAACGCGCGCTGGGGTGAGCCCGGCGCCACGCTGTGTTCTGAGGACAGCATCACGACGCTCACGGAGCCTGTGGAGAAGGCGTACCAAAAGATCTTGTTCCCATTGGCGGGCGCGCGGAAGCGTCGCTCCGTGCCGACGCCGCACTCGCCTAGCGAGTCCACGTCACCATCGAACCACGACGGCATGTCCCTGTGAACGCCGCCGGACACGCCGGACGGGTCGTTCGGGCTAGGATACCTGTAGTCGTACTCGTGGTTGCCCACGCTGACCATGTACGGCACACGCGAGCCCACGCGCCCCATCATGCTCATCCACGCGTCCCACAAGAAGATGGCGCCCTTTGCGTACCCCAGGTCGCCAAAGTGCAGAACAAAGTCGAGGGGCTCTCCCGCGTCGATGCGTGCGCGCAGCCGCTGGGCGGTGCCAACGGCGCCCGGCCCGCCATCGGGAGTGTCCTTGTGCGTGTCGTAGGTGAGGGTATACCCTGTCACGCTCATATCCCCAAATGCGGCAAAGGTGGTCCTCGCGGCGGGCGAGAGCGTTGCGCCTGTGACAAAGGTGATTTCGTCACCCGCAAACTCGCCAGCCACAGCGCGCGCGTAGTAGCGTGTCGAGGGCGCCAGGCCCCGTATGGTGGCGTGGTGAAACACGCCCGGCCACTGCCAAAAGTCCACCGACGTGGTGTTTGCGGGCGCGTTGCACAGGTCCGCCGCGCCGTACGTGGTAGACTCAATGTCGGTGGCGTTAAACGAGTACATCCCCGGCACGGTGCCCACCATCACGCTCACGTACCCTCCGTCCCCGTACATGCTGGAATTGGTCGTGAAGCTCACTATCATCGAGTGCTGCGTGTCCTCGCCGCCGTACGCAACGTGCGTGTGGAAGGGGTGCGTGGCCCAAGGCAGTCCCGCCCACGTCAGCGGCGCGCTCACACCGAGCGTCTCCCCCGAAGGCCACAGCGGCTGCTTCCCACGATAATATCGGAATTCGTTGTCGCAGCGCGAACGGAAAATGGTAAAGTTGTAGGCGCCTGCGCCGGACGCCCATCCCTTGAAAAAGTCCACCGGCGCGTACTCGATGTAGTCCTCGATTGGACTTCCCACACACACTTGCCCCACCCAGTCGGTGGTCTGGTTCACGGCGCCGGTCTCGAATTTCCAGGTCACGGTGACGTTGGCCGGGTCCGACGTGAGCGGCGTGGAGGGGGTTATAGCAATGCTGACCGCCGGCACCACGGGCAGCGCGGATGGTTTTGCAAAGCCGTCAAAGCCATCCGCCTTCACGAACCCGCAGTCCACGTTGCGCTTGTAGTAGCCGCTGCCGGTGTCACACGTGGGGCCGTCGCCGCACTTGAAGGAAAAGCCCGCGCAGCTTGCGTTGGCGCAGCAAACTGCCTGCGCGGAGGCCAGCGCGAGCCCAGAAAATGAGCCCAAGTTGCCCGCGGCGCCGCCGCATGCCTCCCAGTAGCCGCCCGCGGAGCGAGCGAGGTTGCACGCGCCGCCTCCTGAGCGGGTGAGAGCGGGCGCGGCGGCGAGCTCCGACCGCAGGGTGGCGCGGCGTGCGAGCGCGGCAGCGCCGTCGTGAAGGCCGCCCAACGAGCGGCGTTCGTGGGCATTGCGAGGGACAGGATCATGAACAACATCGCAGAAATCCGCAGCGCCTCACATTCACATTAACACATCCAATGAGCGAAACTTCTTCAGAGAGCGATGCATTTCGACTCGCGATCCGACGTGCGACGTGAAAGAAATACTGCACGAGCTGAATGAGCTGCACCCAACTTGGGAGATCGGTGCCAAGGAGGGCAGATGCGCGATAAGAAGCGGCTAACCCTACATGTAACACACAGAAGGGGCGGACCGGACACGGCACACGCGATCGCGAACATAGACCTCATAGAAACCATGAGAACACGTGTCAGTCAGACGCTCGGGGCACTCTCGCGCCCAGATACCGGATTACCGGTTCACATACACATGCAAGGACGGACAGGGCACAGGGGGACATATACATACCGTCTCGAGACACAACACACAAAGAATAGACAAGAGTCAATAGACCACGGAAAATCGGAATTCGGAATAGACCCCTCAGGAGTAGAGACTGCGTCTCAGCCCCGCCGTTGCCCCGCCGGTAAACCGATTCGCCTTCACACGGCCACGCACACGTTCTCAATACACGCAAATCGCCAAATGGGGATTTACGTGTATACCAGCGAAATTCTAACGGCATTGATGCGATTCTCGGGTGCACGCCCGCAGCGCGCCGAGCAAGTTCTGTGCGTGGGCCTCGGCGAGTGCTCCGAAAGGGTGCTGGTTGCCACAAGGTGAGCTTTTCATGCGAGGCAGCGCCCTGTGCGTCTGCTCTACATCGAGCCACAACCAGCCGAGTGAGCGGCTAACGTTACGAAAAATGTCGCGAAGCGCCCGGGTCGCGACGAAGTACCGACTGGGCCAGTTGTGTATTGGCCAGCTGCCGTTTGCAGGCTCGAAAAAGGGACGTCCCAAGAGGTGTCTTGCCAAGACGCCACGGGAATCCGAAGCAGTCTCATTGGACAACGCGCACGGCCAGTTGCCATAGGCGATACGCACGGGGGGGGGCTCGCTGCCTGGGCGGTTGGTTGCAAGCGCCGTATCAAGTCGCGCAAGGACTCGCCTGTACCCGTTCACCACGCTGTTGTAGTTGGGTCCCCTGCTCAGCGACATGGGCCATGCGCCATAGCCGACTATCATAGCGGTGGGCCCGTGTTGCACGGGCAGCAGTGCTGTGCCACCCCCTTCGGCACCTTGCGCCCGCTTGAGGATTTCGTCAAGTCGCTTCAGCGCCTGCTCGCTCATCAGTGGCAATTAGTGGCAATCAGTGACTTGACTCTCATTGACACTCGGTGGCAATCAGTGACCATCGGTAGCAATCAGTGGAAATCAGTGGAAATCAGTGAAGCTCGCCTGTTCGCTCATCGCCTCCGTAGCATACCAGAGGAAGGTGAGCCGCACGCCTTGCTCACTGGCGCCGTGGCGGTGACGGTGGGCCGTCGTGGCACCCCTCGCGTCGTGCCACTCAAAGTCCAAGATGCACCCAGGCTTCACGCCTGCCCTGTCGGAAGCTGAAGTCATATCGTCGCCGACACACTCCCCCCGGACCAGCGATTTGCACCTTGCGTACGCACTGTTGATCGTGTTAGCCTGGCAAAACGGGCTTTGCAGCGGTATTCGATGGTTTGGCCAGCCCGCGGGTAGGAGGGTGCCCTGTGGAGCGCCGCCGAGGAGGCTGATGAGTGAAGCATACAAAAAGCGAGCGCGAGAGTCGCCGACGACGAGGATCCACTGCCCGCGCAGTGCGTGAATGCTGTTCGTGGTCCTCGAGGAATTGGGTGGCACACCTGGGTCTGCGAAAGAAGGAAGCTCCCATCGCCACCCGTCGGCCGAGGTTGGAGAATCATCGCTTCGCACCCATTTTCCCTTGAACGCGAGGCGATCGAGAAGATTTTGGTGCTGGGACTCTCGTGGGCAATTGTGACGATGAAAGGTGCCAGCACACGTGCCAGCTGGTCTGCGACTAAAGTTCGTCGCCACATTCTGGAAGCACGGCTCACACACATACTTGTAGCAAGATGCACGCGTGTTTCGGCAACACGTCATCGTGGAGTTCAGCAGCCTGCGCGGAAAGATGGACAAAGAAGATGCCGGTCGCAGGCATGGCTCGACGTTTTGGGGGCTCATCGACGCTCCATTTTTTTGCCAGAGTGCATCAATCTCGACGTTTTTGCAAGAGTGCTCGCTGAGTGTGATTACAAGTTGTTTTTGTGAGGCGGTTTGGTCCAAATGCATGCATATTGAAAGCAAACTTTGGGGCGGTCACCATTCGGCGTGTGGGTGCCGCCGATGAATTAACCGATGAATTTCTTCGCCGCACCTGCCGGCCTTGACAGCTCTGTAGGAAATTCTTAGGTAGGGAGGCAGAGTGATCAAAGAAGAACATCGCTGCATGATCCAGGATGTGTCGTCGTCGAGCTTTTTCTCGCGCTGGCATCGCGGCGGCACCGATTCCGGTGCTGATCAACCCTCTCTACGACGCGCGTTACATCAGTGCGTTTGAGTTGTCGCGTGCCTGATCGCGTGACTTGTATTGGTAGGTTGCGACGGGCAGCGCATCGCACACATATGCTTGGATGGCTCCATCGCGCTGCGTCCTGCACGCGCTTTTGGGTAGCACACAGACCACGACACCGAGGTTGTCACGGCCACTGCCCTTCAGGCGAGGCCACCAAGGGCTATGGGTTCGGTCCAGCCGTCGGCAATCTTTGGCAACTGGTGCAAACACAGCTGCTGTGCCCTTGCCAGGCTTTTCTTGAAGCCCGTCCAGAAGAAAGCAGCGCACATGGCTGGCGCTCTCCGTGCCGTGGTACCCCAATGTGAAGTCATTAGGGCCGAGGTCAGGGTACCTTGCGGAAAATGCGGCCAGCACTGACCACGTGATATCCCATGGCTGCTCGTCCCGGTCGAAAGACTGTCGATGCTCCGGACGCCACAGGTGCGGGTTCAGACTGAGTAACATGCCGTCGCATCTATCTGCACGTTCAACAGCCTGCAGCACAGCACCCTGAAATCGAACCATATCGACTTTCATCAAGCCTTCGATGCGGAGCGAGTCGCCCGCTCTCCCTGGGCCGACCGAGGCCGAAAGCACATTTATGAAAACGTTTCTGGTCCGAATCGTTACTACATGCATTCTACGGTAACGAACATAAACGAATCGACGACAAAAACGGAAAAGAGATTGCATGTTGGAAGAAAACTGGAGTAATTTGCGCTTGTTTAGATACATGTACATGTATTTGTACCTGTGTGTTTCGACAAGAAGGAAGTTCAAGCTTGAGGTGTGTGGTCCACAGCTCCACACATCCCAATTGACATGTCCACAGCTCGAACGGCTGGGCTTCTGATTACTTCTGATGTCCTGCGCCACTGTAGCACCACTGGATGAACTTCATTACTAATCCAAGTGAGCCTGCAGCTCATCCAGTGGCAGGACATACTTTCTGATAATTCTGAAGCCCAGCCGTTCGAGCTGCGTGGTTCCTGTGGACCACACCGTTCCCGGCATTCCAAATTCGACTACCGGATCGACTATCCGGATACCCACTTACCCCCGCCCCTATTGATCACCCTTTAGCCTTTTTCGTGCTTCGCGCTTCGCTGAGGCTTAAGAAGGGGTCAGCGATCAGTTTAACTTCGAGATGATGATGTTGATGAAATCCATGTTGCTACGGTACTACACCCGGTTGGTGCGCCGAATCCGCTCCGCTTACGTTACTCTCTTGATCGTCCTGCGGACCCACGGGGTACGAACCCCACGTCCGACCGGCGCGCCTCGAGTACGAGCCGAGCAGTTGCAGTAACGAGGACGTAAACGGTATCGTCGGTTAAAGAAAAAGTTTTGTGAGAATCCTTGTGAACAAACATAACAGATTCAAACCATTCACAGACGTAGTCGCGGTACAAAATGGCCACCGTGGACGAACACGCCCGCCTCGTCGTGTTTGCCCTGGGCCAGCAGCAGCCCCCCCAGATTAATCATTGACTCGAGGGTGTCCCGATGACGATCGCCGAGCGTCGCACGCCTCGCCGCGAGACACTCGCGGTACAACACGCCCGCCTCGTCGAAATTGCCCTGGTCCTGCAGCAGACTTGCCAGATTATTGATCGAGGCGAGGGTGCTCGGATGACGTTCGCCGAGCGTCGCACGCTTCGCCTCAAGCGCCTCGCGCAGCACCACGCCCGCCTCGTCGAGCTTGCCCTGGGCCAGCAGCAGCCCCCCCAGATTATTCATCGAGATGAGGGTGTCCGGATGGCGACCGCCGAGGGTCGCACGGCTCGCCTCGAGCGCATCGCGGAACAACACGCCCGCCTCGTCGAGCTTGCCCTGGGCCTGCAGCAGCGTCGCCAGCCGATCCTGCAGCGCCGACGTCGCCCGCGCCTTGCGCGGCATGCGCATGAGCGCCGCGCGGCCCTTCGCCGCGAGCCACTCGCGCAGCGACGCGCACACCGTCGCCGTCACCGCGCCGATGCCGCCCTCGAGCTTTGCCACCTCGGCCAGGATGTAGTCGCGATCCTCGATCTTGGTGATCTGCGCTTCGGTTGCATCAATGCCATTCACGATGCCCGCAATCTCATCAAAGTTGTCAGTCAGCAGCTCCTCGAAGCCATCCACGTCCGCAGGCGCGAGCACCACGTGCAGCTTCGCGCCCTTGGCGAGCGCCTTGACGAGCTCCAACAAGCACCACGCGCGCGTCATCGCGCCCGGCCCGCGGCGCATCAAGCGTGCGGGCGGCTCGCCGCGCTCGGGCAGCAAAAAGGGCTGGTTGGGCGCGCGCCACTTGGCCGTGAGCGGCGAGCAGTACAGGATGATCTCGCTGATGGCCGCCATCGCATCGGCAAACACGTGGTCCGTGTCCTCCTTGCGCGCCTTGCGCTCCTCGCTGCCCCGGGGAGAGCGGCCAGATTCAAACTCGCCCGAGAGCAGCGTCTGCGAGGCCGCAAAGATGTCGATCCACACGTAGCGCGTCACGCCGTCGGCGGCCTCGAGCTCGGCCAGCCTGCGCTCGATGGCATCGAGCATGTCGCCCAGCTTCGTGCCCTCCCACGAGTACGAGAAGAAGGTGGTCGCGAGACCCACGAGCGCGTCCACAACCTCGCCACGTGCCTCCGCCGTGAGCGCGAGCGACTCGATGAGCGAGAGCCCCGTCGAGCGCGTGAGCGCGCACACGCTCCATTCGAAGCCCTCCTTCTTGATCAGGTCGCCCACCAGCATGCCGAGCGCGCCGCGCGCGTGGTAGAAGCGCCGGATGGCGCGCAGCATCTTGCGGGTGATGCCGCGCCGGCCGCTCGGCAGGCGGCGCGCGTGCGGGCACACCGGCACTTTGAGCGTGCCCTTGGGCACGCGCGCCGCCACGATCGCGTCTAATAGCGCGTCGGCGAGGGAGTCGGGATCGCTCCGGATCGATGCCGACAATGCACAACCCATTATCCAATAGTATCCCTTGTGGAGACCACGAGACCTCCCAATCTTTTCGGCGAAGATGCAGTTTTTCGGCCGCTGCGCCTACGCGGCGCCTCGGCACCGCCGCGGCGCCTCACCGTCGCCATGGATTTGGCTTTATGGTTTTGTGTGCGGCGCAACTTTAAAAGAAAGTCAAGTGACAAGTCGCAGGACTCAATGAAACAACAGACACCGGACGGAAGAATACAATGCACGGAAGCCTTTAAATCGAAGAAATCGAATGACTTGACTTGACTTGAATTGACAATTGTAGCCGGTGGAACGCCGAGCGTTAATGTACCGGTACCAGCGGTACTGTAGGAATTTCCTAGTCCGCTCCTAGCACTCAGGGTAACTTGGGGTAATTTTTGGTACGGGGTAATGAGCCCTAGTTAATGAACCAGTGAGGCCCCGAGGGTGGGGCGACGTTGAGAGCAACCCCGGAGCTCGAGCGGTGCGGGTGCGTTACAATGTACATGGTTGCCGAAAGGTGATAGGTGTCTGTCACAATCCTCATGGAGTATCGAGACTATGCGTCTATGCGGTTGCGGACCACGGTGTATCTACTTGTTGTATGTTAACGGTTGTCGGTTGCTCGGTACTTCGTGCCCGCCGGGGCCTCGCGCTCGCCCGGCGCGCGGCGCGGCCCCGGGCGGGGGGTTTACGGGGGTCGTTGTTCGGCGTCGTTGTCGTTACGACTATCGACTTACGATTACGTCATGGATTACGTTTAGGTGTTTCCGGCGCACATTTCCATTTGCATGTACACATGTTCTGAATGTGTTTGAAATGGTTGCATGTACACATTCAAACACAGAGTGGGACCTCCCCACGAATGCGTATGAGTCACACTGTCTGGGACGGGGCCGGCGACATGGGCGGCGGGGACGTGCAGCGCGCTGCTTGCGCACGTCGCCCTGGCTCACTGCAGAGCCGGCAACGAACTCCTGTCGACGGCATCGCCACTCTCAATGGGCATCGCCGAGCATCGACTCGAACTCCGTCCACGTGACGACGCCATCGCCATCCATATCAAGCTGCTCCAGCACGTACCAGTCCCCGCTGCCGCCAGCGGCCTCCAGAAGGCCCTGGAGTTCCGTGTCTATGGCGAGCTTCTTTTTGAGCTCCGCCTGCGAGATTGTGCCGCTGCCATCGGTGTCGATGCTATCAAACACGCTCTTGAGGTATGCTCGCAGCTGCGGGTTGCCGCCCATCGCCGCCACCTCATCGTCATCCAGGTCATCCTGGTCATAGCCATTCCCCACCTCGTCGTCTGCTGCCTCGTCAACGTTCGTCGCGATGCCTTTGAAGAAATCGCGCGCAAAATGGAAGACGTCCTCCGGCTGTTCGACGAGCGCCGCCGAGATGTAGTCGTTGAGCAGCTGCTTGACCTCTGGATGGTCGTCAAGGTAGGCGTTATTCTCCTTGACGATGGCGGCCTCGCGCGCCTGCGCACGTGCGCCCGGGCAAGAGACACGGTGTCAGCAATCGCACGACGGCAGCACCCTTTACAGCAGCAGCGCGCAGGGCCGAGGTGCAGTGGCCACGAACCTCCCGCTCCGCCACCAGGTCCATGATGGGATGGAAGCCGAAGAGCTCCTACAAAACGCACTTCGCTCGACACGGCGTTTTTGCCGTGAGGAGCCGGGATACACGTACCTCTCGTTAGCGCGAATCCGTTCGACGAAGAAACGGGGATTCGTCTAGGGGATTGCACGCAAACTTGCACGCCGTGGAATTCTTGCGCCTCACACCTCAATGTTGGCGGGCTCTGCCGCGGACGCGACGGCCGCGGACGCGACGGCACCGGACGCGACGCTGGTGGACGCGACACTGGGGGACGTGACGCTTGCGGGCGCCACGTGCATAGAGGTCAACATAGAGGACAAGCTGTGCATCATCTGCATGGCGGAGCCGCGGGCCGTGCGCTTTGCACCTTGCGGGCACGCCAATTCGTGCGAGGAGTGCTGCCTCAAGCTGATCCAGCACTCGCTGCGCAAGAGGCTCCAGTGCCCGGAGTGCAAGCAGACCATCGAGCAGATCGAGAGCCAGAGGAGGCTTGCGGCGAGCGACACGCCGATCGCCCGCCAGCCCAGCTTCACCGCCGTCTCCTCGAGCGCCGATCTCGTCACGATCGACGAGTATCTCGAGGCGGAGCTCGCCTCGAGCGACTCGGCGCGCGCGGCGCTCGCGCAGCGGGCCAAGGAGCACTGGACCGAGGCGCTCAACCCGAGCGAGCTGCCATGGCCGACGGCGCTCTCGGGCGCTGCGGGCCTGATGTTGCCGTTGCGCCCCTGGCCGGTGGCGCGCTGGATGACGGTGGTGCTCGCGCTCGCGCTGATGGGCGCGTACGTGTGGGGCTGCGTGGCCGTCTTCCTCGCGTCGGACGACTTTGAAGAGTATCTGCGCAAGCACAAGTTCGACCTAAAGGTGACGCAGGTAGAAGGCTTTGCGGGTCCGGTGACTGCGCTCATCATCCATGGGCAGCGCTGCGGCCTCAAGTTCACGCCTTGCCTCCAGGTGCTGCCCGACCCGACGGCGCACCAGCGCTGGTGGGGCCTGGTGCCAGAGAACGTCGTCGGGCAGGTGACCTCGGGCGTGGACGTGCTGCGCCAAACTCGCAAGGGTCTCTTCTACCTCACGTTGATCATGGGCTTGTCGGCGGTGGCGCAGCCCCTCATCTCGGCGTGCCGCAACAAGCCGCAGGTGATGCATGCACTCGGTTGGCTCCTTTGAGTGGCCACTGATTGCATATGATTGCATCTGATTGCATCTGATTGCATCTGATTGCCCCCCTCATTTGGCCACGTGCCCAGATGGTGGGCGAGTTGAGCAACGCAGGCATCCACGCGATGGCGGGCATGGCGCTGATGGCTTCCTTATATGGCATGTTCTGGGACCGCGAGCACAACCTGGTGATCATCAACTACGTGCCCGGCGCCGGGTACGCGTGGTTCATTATATGGATGCTCATCGTGTGCCTACTCCTCGTAACGGCATTTCTCAAGAGGAGCTGGACTGCCCTCCTCGGCTTCGTCACGTGCGATCTCCCTTGATTGCCACTAATGAGCTGGACTGCCCTCCTCGGCTTCGTCACGTGCGATCTCCCTTGATTGCCACTAATGAGCTGGACTGCCCACCTCGGCTTCGTCACGTGCGTGCTGTTCCTCTGATGACCACTGCGGAGCTCTGATGGCCTCTTGATTGACACTGATGACCTCTGATGACTCCTCCTCGGCTTCGTCAGCGCGACGCTCTATTGGCTCTTCTGGCTGATGATCCCTCTACTCGGGTACACGTGGTTCTTTGCGTGGAAGTTCGTCGATACCGTCGCCGCGCAAGAGGCGCAAATCGAGCACGGCGAGCTCAGGCATGCCCGATGGATGGCGATTGGATAGCGATTGATATCGATTGATGACTGCGAGCTCAGGCATATTCGTATGCCATTCTCGACCAGCACCACCGGCTCGAGTGCGATTGATTGAGACTGATTGCCCCCTCCTCTCCGCTCGCAGGCATATGCCCTTCTCGGAGGTGTGTGATGACCTCTGATGATGACCTCTGATTGCGTCCCTCATCAGGCATATGCCCTTCTCGGCCGACGCCGCCGCGCGCCTCGGCCCCCCCTTCGCCCTGTGTGCGTACCTCGGGTTCACTTGCTGGGCGGGCGCGTTGGTCGTCTCGATCCTCTCGTACATGCGACACCTCACGCTGCTCCAGACCGACGACCAGTACAGGCAGGCCGTCTTCCTCGATGCGATGCGGGTGAGGCATGCTCTCGACGCCTGTAAACTTGCCTGCCTGCATGCACTCGAGCAGGCATGCACTCGAGGCATGCATGTCTGAGGACACGCGGATCGCTGGCTGCCCTATATAGGACACATAGGGCATGCATGCATGTCTGAGGACACGCGGATCGCTGGCTGCCCTCAGATTGCGATTGATTGCGACTGATTGCGGCTGATTGCGATTGATTGCGATGGATTCGATTGATTGCGACTGATTGCGACTGATTGCGACTGATTGTGACTGATGCCCCCCCTCATTCTCTCCGCTCGCAGGCGCGCAGTGGCGCCCCGCAGGGGCAGCAAGTCATCACGCTGATGGCCGTGCGGGAGATCCAACGGGAGATTCAACGGCAGAGCGAGCGGCGGGCAGCGGCGGCGGCGGTGAGCCGCGGCGGTGTGTATGAGAGGCTCGGCACGCCGAATGACGCACCGAGCGGCGGCGGCCATTCCGAACTCGTCTAGAGCGGCGGCGGCCACTGATGACCACTGATGACCACTCCCGACCTCCGATGGCAATTCTGACGGCTCGTGTAGACCGGGGCACAGGGCAGCCCTCAATCCGCCCCCTCAGTTCAGGGCAGCCCTATCCGCCCCCTCTGTTCACCTCGGTCTCGAGTCTCGAGGTATGGTTCCCCCCGCGGGGCTGATTTGCCCCCGCAGCAGCCAGGCTCTACTCTGCCACAGAGCCACACCGGCGCGCGGGAGACCCGGCGTGGGACCGACGAACAAGTCGGCGCACGGCGGCGCGGAGAGCGACGCAGGCGACCGGCGTCCGGCCGATGTAGATCCGATGTTCGGTTTATTTCTAATTTCATATCAACTTTTTGCATTCGTACCTTATCGCTTATCCTAATGTTCTATGTTCGCGAGGCCACTGGGTACTTCAAGCACGCAGGCGGTCCGTATGCATGACGAAATTGCCGTATGCAGGCTACACTCGCAGTGCACCATTTTGACCCGCTGAGAGACCGCCACTATGCGCGCGACACCTGACCTCAGAGGGCTGGAGGCCGGGTTTACGGAAAAGTGCGAGCGGCCTGCTGGATGGCCGCTCAGCGTGGTTCGGCACCGACACGCGTGCGCGCGCGCCAATCGCGCCGACGCCGATGCGCGTGCAACATTTTGGGGAGTCGAGCACGCTCGCTCGCTCGTGAGTTTGGCGGTGGTGGGGCTCTCACACAGACATAGAAGGCGGTGAGCAGCGGCGTTCGGGAGGCATACTCATCCTGGGTTGAAAATGCACGTCCTCTGCTTTTCTTCGGTGTGGCGATCATTGGGTGGCTGGGACTGAGAGCAAAGGTCAGCAGCAGGGGGCGAGAGCGGCTCGTCGGGGGCTCAGCCAGCGAGCGCGCCGACAGCGGCGGTTCCACGTGACGAAGTGACGAAGTGGCTGCCTGGCATCGCCGCCCCGGGCATGCGGCGTTGGCCCTTGAAGCCGCGCGGGCTGGTGCAGGGCCAGCGGCGATACCAGCGGCGAGGGGGGGAGGGGGCAAAATAGACGTGCGCAGAGAGAGTAGGAGAAGGAGGAGCGATCGCAGGTAGCGGTAGCGGTAGCGGCAGCGGCGGCGCGGGCGGCGGCGCCGTGAGCGGCGGCGGCGCGGGCGTCGGCGGTGCGCGCACCGGCAGCGCGAGCTCCGGCGTGGCTAATGCCATCAGCCGCCGGATCACTGATTTGATGAAGCCAACTGTGCGCAAGTTCTCCGAGGAAGCTACATCGCTGGATGCGCGATGCCGCGTCGTACAAGGACGCGGAGCTGGAAGGTGCGTACGGTCTTCTCGACTAGATTAGACGCTGAAGTTCAGCATCGTGATGGCGGTGGTGGTGATGGTGGAGGCGGCGCGGGAGGTGGTGATGGTGGCGGCGGCGACGGCGGGGGTTGCAAAGGTGCTGGCCAGGGTGGCAGCGGCGAGGGTGGCGGTTGCGAGGGAGATGGAGACGTCGGAAAGTTAGGGTGGCAGAGAAAGCCGGGGGCGATGGCGGCGATGGCGGCGGCGAGGTTGAGGAGAGGGGGCAAAGGGTGCCGAGGGAGGCTCGCCGAGCCAGGACGGGAACGGGGGTTGACAAAGAAACGCCCAAGGGGAAGAGGGTAGGTTCGAACTCACCGAACCTTTTAACGACGTTCAACTCATTGGCAATCTAAAAATGTCCGGTCGCGGCAAAGGTGGCAAAGGTCTCGGCAAAGGCGGCGCCAAGCGTCACCGCAAGGTCCTCCGCGACAACATCCAGGGCATCACCAAGCCGGCCATCCGCCGTCTTGCTCGCCGTGGTGGTGTCAAGCGCATCTCGGGCCTCATCTACGAGGAGACCCGCGGTGTCCTCAAGGTGTTCCTCGAGAACGTGATCCGCGATGCGGTCACCTACACCGAGCACGCCCGCCGCAAGACCGTCACGGCCATGGACGTCGTGTACGCGCTCAAGCGCCAGGGCCGCACCCTGTACGGCTTCGGCGGCTAAATACCCCGAGGTTCGACAACGAGCCCCGACCCCCAAAACCCCGGTGTTTTTTAACACCACCCATATTCACAGGAAAAGCCCCAACGAAATGCCAACTGTGACATTTCACTTTGTACCATTGTAACCTTTCCAAGCGTGTACCGTGTGTGTGCCGGCGCCCCCCGGTGTCTTTTCGCCGGGAAAGCCGACGGGGACGAAAAACAAGTTCCGCAGTAAAAGACTAGGGAGGCCTTTCTGGGCACGCACCAGTCATCACTCATGGGCGCCTGCTGCTCCAGCGCACCCGCACTGCCCGAGGATGCCCGAGGATGGTGGATCCTCCAGCGTGGGCGAGGCCGCTTCGTCCGCACCATCTCGATGCCTTTTTGGGGGCGCATCTTCGTGCCCGTCGTCGTGGTCCAAATGATAGTGCTCATCACCTTGAACACTGTGGTCGCCGTGCTGCTGAACGACTGCCTCGCAACGATGCTGACGGTGCTGTCGTCCCTCGGGACTGTCTTCATGACCTACTTTGCTGTCGAGGCCGTGCGCACGGACAACATCTACCAGTGAGCGCTCGCCCCGCGCCCGACACGTGCCCAAGGCCAGTCTTCGCACCAAAGCACCAAAACGTGTGTGCCTCGCGCAGGTTGGCCGCGTACGCCGGCGCCTCGATCGCCTTCGTCGCCGCCTACGTGCCTTCGATTATCGGCAACGACGGGGCCACTCAGTACTTCAACGAGCACCTGCCCAAGACGACAATGAACGAGGTTCACCTTCTCTCGTTCATCTCGATTTGTGTGGCGTGCTCACTGCAGCTGTGCGCGCTCGCCTCCCCCCATCCCCCCCCCGCCCCCATCCCCACCCCTGCCGCGCGCTACTCCTCTGCGCCCTGGCGACGCGCACGCGCACGCATGCTCGCGCTCGGGCGGCGGCCGGGGTGACTGCGTGGAAGAATTATGCGTGAACGGAGGCGTGACACCTGCCTTGCGCGGTGGTGCGCCCGTGCCGTAATTGGGATCATCCTATCCAACAGCTGACCGACGCCGATCCGCTCTCCTCACACCCTTCCTCCTCACCTCTGTGATGGCATTCTGCTCCTTCCTAAGCTGACCCCCTCCCATGGCTCATCTCGGATATAATCTCGGATATAATCTCGGATATAATCTCGGATGGGCTGTCCCCGCTCCCTCCTCTGTTCCCTCTCGCTCCCATCCCTGACGCCCACTCTATCTCGCGCAGGCTCGGCTTCGGCCTCGCCATTCTCACCTACTGCCACCGCGAGCGCGTGCCCGGCTTCGGCATGCGCACGTACAAGAAGGTGGGCGCCGACCCCGCCCTGCTCGCATGCTACCAGCGCTACCAGCAGTTCTGCTCCTTCCTCAAGCTCGACTGGCTCTTCCAGATAGCTCTCGTTGGGATTGCGGTCTTGGGTCTCACCGAGGGCGAGTGGCAGTGGTGGATCACCGTGGGCGTCCAGCTGCCCTACACGCTCCTCTGGTTGCCGTGGGGGTTAATCGCGGTGCGGCGCGAGTCTTCAGTGCTCATCGGACTCCTTTTGGTCGCCGCGTGCGCACAGCCACCGCTCTATGCCGTGCTACTGGTGACGCATAGGCCGCCGTTCGAGCCTCCGTCGCCACCGCCATTGCCGCCGTCGCCGCCGCCATTGCTGCCGCCGGTGCTGCCGCCGCCGCCGCTGCCGCCGTTGCTTTCGCTGCCGCTGCAGCTGCCCTCGGCATTCCCCACAGTCGCCTCGCTGCCCTCTGCCGCAGCTGCCTCGTCGGCATTCCCCACAGTCGCCTCGACGGCAGAGGTGTCGCGCTCCATCCGCGGTGGCTGGCGCGCCATCCACGCCTCCGCGATTGACGAAATGGACGAAATTGACAAACCTGACGGTGGCTGGGGCGCCGTCGCCGCCTCCGCCGTCCCCACCGTCGGCGCGGCCGCCGCCACTGCCGGCTTCGGCCAATCGACGGATATGGGCCTCGGCCACCTTCAGTTTCGTCAATTACGTCAGTTACGCCAATCGACGAATACGGGCCTCGGCCAAACTACGCCGTCCTTGGCGCAGTGCACGTTGCGACTTCGGCGGAGCACATTCCCCTTTGCATCCGTCGGTCTCGACTTGCTGTACGGGATCGCGCTGCTGAGCCGCTTGCTCACTGTCATCTTCGGGGTCCTGGCGTGGCGCAACTTTGGCAAGGGACTCGCGGTGCGCGTGCACCGTGGCCGAGGCGACGACGACGCTCCGTCCGCGCTCCTCCTCAGCCACGGCTCCGCACCAGTGCCGAGTGAGGGCAGTTATATGATGGCGCATCCGGACGGCGTGTCGTGCGGCGTGCATCGAACAAGCTCGTGTGGCAGCAGCTACGCCGCCGGCGGTAGCAGCTACAGGGCGTCTTCACTTGTTCGGATGCTCTCTTGCGGCGCTCTCTCGTCGCAGCCTTCCGAGCTGCGGGACGACCCTCATCGGGACGACTCTGCCTGTCCGGGCGCGCGATCGGATCTGCAGCCGATGCTGACGCTAGGGAGTCGGGCGAGCACACGCGGCAGCCAAACCTCCGAGGTGCGCGCCTCCTTGATGGGAGATTTGGTGGAGATGGATGGGGAGAGGGAGATTGATTCGGAGATATGGGAGCTGAGGGAGATTGAGGGAGATTGAGGCGCCTCCTTGAGGGCTCTTCGTCGTGCGCCTCAATCTCATGCTCGGAGATCGCATCTCGAATCTCGAGATCGCATCGCATCCCTCGCAGGTGCGCGGCTCGATCGACCGCAGCGTGAGCTGGGCCAACGGCGACCCCGATGCTCCCCCTGACGCCCAGAACGACGGGCCCGCCGATGGCCGCACTTCGCTCCGCGATGTTGGTTCCTTCGACCGCGACATGGACCGCGACACGGACCCATACAACGGCGGCGGCGACGGCTATAGCCCGCGCGCGGCGAGGATGCTCCTGGCGCTTGCCGCCGACGAGGGATCTCCGCAGCAGCAGGGGCTGGCCTCGTTCTACTCCACCCTGCCAAACCTAACACAACTCAGCCGAGGAGCGTCGCTCACGGAGAGATTCGACGAGGTGGGACGTGAGCGGTCAAAAGTGTGAGGGGGCGATCGCCCTGTAACAACACGTTCACACCACAGAAACTACTGTACGTTTCAATCTATAGGGATTTTTGGAGTGAATGCGGGCCCTGGCGATGGCGATCATCATCTCGATCGTCACGGCGGATACCGACCTGACCTTGCACAAGGCCCTCAAGGCGAGGATGTCCGATGAGGATTTGCTGCAGCTCATCAATCTCGAGGCATGCCAAGCGAAGGACCCAAACGGGATGACGCCTCTGCACATTGCGGCAGCGTGGAAAGCGTCCGAAGATGTGATTGCGAAGCTGATCGAGGTGTGGCCGGAGGCGCTGAAAGTCCACGATTCGGTCCTGGGGGTGCTGCCACTACATTTGGCGCCTAGGGACAGTGCGTCTGACGCTGCGGTCCTTCAGATGCTGAAGGCCTACCCGGCTGCTGCCTCGGAACAGGACGCGGATGGCAACATGCCGCTGCACCGGTCGATTGTCCAGAAGGCTTCGGAGCGCACCATCTTGCGACTCCTCAAAGCCAATCCGGCCGCCGTCTCGCACCCGAATCACGCGCTCGATCTGCCTCTCCATATGGCCGCTGAGAACAAGCCGTCGGACGTTGTGATCAACAGGTTAGTTGACGGGTTTCCAGAGGGTCTGAAGACACAGAGCGGCAGTGGCCACGTGCCTTCCGCCCTGGCGCACGATGAGCGAGTCAAGGCAGCCCTGGAGCGGGCCAAGGCGCGACTGCCAAAAGACGAGGTGTAGACTTGTGAGGACGGAGAGACGGTCTCTGCATTGGCATCGCTGGCGCGACGGCGGCTTGGTTATCCGATACATGACAAGCTTGCTCTTCTTGCGTCGCAGAGGCCCACTCGAGGCTCTTGTAACTAACTTAGATTCAGGATGTAGGCTGCTGCGCTCGCCTTTTTCAGGGTTATCTATACTTGAAATTGATATACTAGCTAGCAGCTCGGTCAAGTCATTAAGCGCAAGTCGCTCAACACTCAGTCAACTATCTCATCTCTCAAGTCTGAAGTCAAGTCAATGATACATGATACACAAGATGTGTGATAAGGGCATCATGCAAGATGGTAGGAGAACAAAATCAAGAGAAAATCTCAACATTTTCTTCAACAGACGCCGCAACCATAGGAAGGTCTCACCCACAGAGTGCTGGCCAGCATGCTGGCCAAGAGTGGCCGCTTGCGGGCGGACACCCGCTATCCGCTAGCCTCCCCGCTAGCGCATGCAGCTTCGCGATGCGTTTGGCCATCTTGGATCGCCCTTGTACAACCATCTTGGTTCGATAATGGGTTCCCCTGTCAAATGATTGATAATGGGTTCACCTGTCGAATGATTGATGGACCACCCTGTCAAATACACGGGGAAGCCTCGCAGAACGAGGGGTACGCTCCGCAAGTTCAACCGGAAAGACTTCAGGCCCTCTGCTCCAAACGAGGGGCTTCCCGATTGGAACAGAGGACTGTGCATGCGTTTTGTTGGCAACGGCCGTATTCTCATCCGCCCTCTGCTCCAAACCGTATTCTCATCGACAGTGCCGTCGCCGAAGCCGGAATTGTTGCAAAGGGCGGCGTACGCAGGGTTTCCAGCGACGTTCGGCTTGTTCGGAACCTCGCATGGCAGTTTCAAGCCGCGAGTGATGTTGGATGAGATCGTCATCAAAATATGGGAAAGCAAGACAGTGTATTCTTGCTCTCTCTCGGAGAGTGTGCGATTTGGGACGGTTGCCTCGAAGAAACGGTGCTCCGCGAAGTACGCCGCTCCAAAACGCCGTGGTACCAGCGCGAACTGGTCGTCGGGTATCATGAAGCATCCTCCACAGGACGCGCAGCGCAGGTGGTATGCGGATTGCGCCTGCTCGGAGAACCAAAACGCGTTCGGATCAAAGCACAAATCCCGTGCGCGCAGAGAGACGGCATTGCGCTCGAGGAGCGCCTCAACGGGGAAGGGCTGGATCCAAAAGAGATCCGGGCGCGCAAAGAGAAAAAAGTCGTAGACACTCGAGCCCGGGGCACATATAGACTCGCTCCAGCGAAGTGCTGCTTTGCTCGCGTGCTGCCCTCTTTGCAGTAAGGCAGTGACCTCGGCCGAAGTCTGGTCTCGCAGCTTTGGCACGCAAGCGAGCTCTCGTTGCAGCGCGCGTTGAAAGCATTCGGCTTCTCGTTGGAAGCCTGCAAAGCTTCGGCCTTGCTGGCGAAGCTGGAGATCCCCAACAGCGGACAGATGCACCACGCGCAGGCCCGTGAGGACGTTGCTCTTCAACTCTGTGGGCAGATCCTTATCGAGGCACATGATTGTCTCGACCAGCACCCCAGAGGCCGCTAGAGGCTCAATGAGGTGCTCACGCATGCTCCTCCACGTCTGGTTGAATGAACGGTACGAGCCAAGGACAAGAGCGCACACCTGTAGGGGCTTGCATCTGTGATTCTGTGCATGGGCCGCGTGATCTGACTGCTTGTGTGCATTGACTGCCGGCCCTTGGTCTAGGGTGGGTGGGCGGGAAAGATAGTCCTCATCGAAGAAAGGGTTGCCCGGAGCAGGCGCCGGGATGACGACAGACAGAAGTGGGGCTGGAGCAGCCATTTTATTTGAAACAACTAACGATCGTAACTCAAATCAAGTCAAGTCAAGTCAAGTCAAGTCCGTGAATTGCATTGCATGCACACACAGAAATGGCAGTGATGCGAAACTGATGCGAAGAAGCACGGTTGCGAACCCAACTTGGAGCCTCTCTTGTGGACTCTCTCGCATTCTGCGGCTCACTGCGGCATGTCCACATCGTGCGCTAGCGTCTTCTCGCCGAAGCTCGTTGCCCCAAAGGCACGCCCCATGGACAACATGCGGCCATGTGAGTGCGGTAAAACTTGCCCGGCTCTCTCGAATGATACGGCAACGTCGCTCCTGCTGCCAATGCCGATTGCGATGATCATCTCTAACCAGCACAAATGCTTCGAGCGGGCGAGAGCTCAAGCCATCCGCGGCGGCTTTGATGGCAACCGCGTGCATCGCGTGCCTGCTGAATTCGTGGACGACAACGAGACGGTCCTCGCATGCTGCCCAAGGGGCAAATGTGGCCAAGGACGAAGGTCGAAGCCGTCGCGCAGATCCCACATCGATGGCATCGCACGCGCGCATCGGCGGGCGTGGAAGTACGTGGGAGCTGTGGCGATGCCGGCCGTCATATTCGAGGATGATATAGAATACATCGGCGAGCCGGCTGACAGCGCATATGCAGTCCGTCGGTGCCTCGTCGCGGGCAGCTGTGACGCCGCATACCTCGGCGTCGCTGTGAACTCGTGGCTGCTCTCGCATGCATACCTGGTCACGCCACGCGCTGCCTCGCTCCTCCTCAACCTCACCAGGGAGCAATGCAACTTCCACGGGCAAGACTACACGCTTCAGGCCCTCTGCACCGGTGGGGCGAAGCGCGTGCACCTCGACTGCCATCTCCCACCCCGGGGCGCGTATCGACGAGATATGGTGGGGTGGGGCCTTTTTGTCCAAAACCAGCGCCGAGTGCCCTCGTACATGCGGCTCGTCAACGACGCGCGCGGCCACAGCAATTACTCGCGCGAGCAGGCTGAGAATTTCATGCGGTGTTGAACACCTTTGATTCGTGAACGGACGTCGGAAACGAGTACTGCGGAAACGGAATACTGCCGACGATACTAAAACGCGGCTCGCCAGACTTTCGCTTCCGATCTGGATCAAAATGTTGACGACGTGACAATAATCAATTTCTTCGTGCGCGGGCAACCCAAGAGCGCGATAACGTAATAGGAATAGCGATCGTGTTAACCTACGGTGGCCGATGCCCCCGTGACTGTGCCGCTGTCAGTTGCGTTGCGCGGTTGTCCCGCGTCGGCCGCTGTCCGCAGGATCCCGCGGATCCATCATCATGTGGACGCCGATGTTACCGCGGCCGATGTGCATTTATGATTTAATTGCACCGAGCCGATGTGAACCCCTATAAAACGTACAAATCTCGCAAATGCTCGACCTCGAGGTCGAGCATATTGCTCGGTAATGTGTCTTTAGTATTTTTTATAGCAGCTATATCGTTGTTCACGCCAGCGCGTCCTCGTACACCTCGAGTCACCAGTCGGCGTCCACGCGCAAGCCGCAGCTCAAGCGTGCGGCCGCTCTGGCCCTTTGGCCTAGGTCCGCCCCCCGCGCGCCTCTCTCGTCCGAGATCATCCAAGAACGAAAAAGAACGAAACCTGGGCTGTATCTCGGCTGCATCTCTGCCTCTCCGTCGAGCTGTGCATGTCCGTGCCACTCCGAGTGCGTGCGCGCTCAGCTGTACGCTCAGTCGCAGAAGAGCGTACAGCTGAGGCCCGCGTCCGGCGGGCACGCGCAGCTCCATCCATGGGATGCAAAGAGCTGCCCACGCACGCGAAGCAGCCGAGCTCGGTTGCGCTGTGTGGCCGTCTCCGGAGTGGAGAACGGCCAGGGCGCGCCCGAGGCGGAGGCGCGAAACGAGACCGACGAGCCCGCAATCACGAACTCGATTTCGTCCGTCACAACCGGAAGGCCCAGCGGCCCAGCGGCGAACTGCGCGGTCACACGTCGGGCGCCGTTGGCAGCAGAGGCCACGCGAATCTCAGTGCCTCCCTCGGATCGAAGCGCCCTTTGGAGCTGAACCGCCGCGGCGTCCGCGCCAAGCGAACTCGGGACTGTCCAGGGCACCATGTACGCGGTGCGCGCCGCCGTGGCCATCGCCCTATCCGACTGCAGGCAGCCGGGCTCGCTGGGCTTGCACGCACGCGGCGCGATCGAGACGCCCGACACGGCGCTCGCGCTGCCGCCCTGCGCGCCAGCACCGCCCGACACGGCGCCGCCCGACACGGCGCCCGCCAACAGCGCGGCCGTTGGCGGCGGAGGCGGCGTCATAAAGTAGGCGGGCGGCGCGGGCGGATTGAAGCCGAAGAGCCCTCCGAGCGCTTCGAACTGCGCCTTGCGTGCGGACTCGAAGTAATTCTTCTCATTCCGATCGGCACGCGCGCGCTGAAGCGACGCTTCGAGGGCCGCACTCCCGCTCGATGACGCACCTGCATGCAATGAGGGAGGCCATCAGTGGCCATCAGTGGCCATCAGTGGCCATCAGCGGCCATCAGTGGCCATCAGAGGACGCACCTGCCCAATTAGCGGGCGGAGGCGGTAATCAGTGGCAATCAGTTGGCAATCATTTGCAATCAGAGGAAGTACCTGCCCAATTAGCGGGCGGAGGCGGCGGCGACGGAGCGAGGCTACTTGAACGCTTTACAGCGAACGCATCGGGGCGCACGCCGAAAAAGGTACCCACGCCCTCCGCACCAGCCCCTGCCCGGGGCAGTACTGCCGCCGCGTCCAGCGCATCGGCGGCGGGTGGCGGCAGCGGCGGCGGCTGTGAATAGAAGACCGGAGGTGGGAGCGGCGGTCGCAAACCCAGCATAGCTCCAACGGCTTCGAACTGCGCCTCACGCGCCGCTCGGAAGTAATCAAAGGGCGCCGCCGGCGGCGGCGGAGTGATGTCGCCTGTGACGAAAGGGGCAGCCGAAAAGTCAGTGGCTCTCAAGTGCAATCAGCTCAAGTGCAATCAGCTCAAGTGCAATCAGCTCAAGTGCAATCAGCTCAAGTGCAATCAGCTCAAGTGCAATCAGCTCAAGTGCAATCAGCTCAAGTGCAATCAGCTCAAGTGCAATCAGCTCAAGTGCAATCAGCTCAAGTGCAATCAGCTCAAGTGCAACGCTGGGCCGTCACCAGCGACAGAAGGGCCACCGAAGAGACCACCAATGGCCTTGAACTGCGCCCGCCGCGCCGCGTCGAAATAGCTCTCGCCCTCACGCCGTGTGTCCACAGGTGCCATGATCGCCACCGGCGCCGGCGTAGGGGGCGGAGCCGTCGCTGTGGGCACTGGCGTCGCAGCAGGCACTGGCGTCGCAGCAGGCTTCACGGTGAACGCATCGGGGCGAACGCCGAAAAAGGTACCCACGCCCTCCGCACCGGCCCCTGCCCGGGGCGGTACTCCTGGCACAGCTGTCGCAGCCAAGGGCGGTGGCACGACGCGAAAGGAATCAGGTGAAAGGCCGAACAAGGTCGGGCCTTTTGATGTGGCCTGGCCGGGTGGTGTGAAGGTGGGCGGGCTCGCTTCCGGGGCGGCGGGTGGCGCGGGCCAGCTAGGAGTCGTGAATGTATCCGGCGACAGCCCAAAGAACGTTGGCGGCGATGGCTTGGGTGAGGGAGGTGTTGAGGGAGGTGTCACGGGCGGCGGTGCGAGCTTAGGCATCGAGGGCGGTGATGGCAGAGTCAGCGCAGGCGCCGGCGGTGCGGAAAGCGGTGGCGCATGGGGCGGCGGAGGTGGAAGCGGCACCTGCGCAGGTGGTGCCACTAATGGCACCGTTGCAACCGTGTCGGCCAGGGCAGCCGGCTGCTTCTTGAGAAGAGTCCGAGCGGCGCGCTCCGAGTCGGCCTGCTCGTCCGCTGCGCGGCGCCGCCTCTCCACATCATCAAGAATGCGCTTGGTGTCTGGCAAGAGCTCGTCTCCGCCAAGATCGCTCAGATACTCGCGCAGCGAGATGCTGGCAAGCAGCTCGATCGGCAGCGACTGCACGACGACCTCGGACGGCGACGCGTGCGCCGGCAGTATAGGTGCGCCAAGCACACCGACAGATGCCGCGGCGGACCTCAGCCACGTCCGTCTAGACAGGCGAGGGTAGCTGAACGCGCTCGCGCCGCGCAAGCTGAGCACGAGCACCGCCAGTGCCGCGCCGCGCAGCGGCATTTCCCCTCGAAGCATGGAGCACGCACACCACACTTTAGAGAGTGTGATGTTGAGCTCTGACTTTGGAGATTATCGATCCTCGCATGGAAGATTTTCTCGCGCGCTGAGGCGTACGTCGAAAATGTTAAGAACTCACTTCTCCGGGCGACTCCCGTCACCCCAACGACCAGCCAAAATGTGTCTGCGTAGTACTTCTCGGCGATGGTGGCGGCGATTGCGAATCGAGAGAAACGGCCACCACCGTCGCCGTCGCCGCCTCCGCTACCGCCGTCGCCGTCGCCGCCACCACCGTTGTTGTCGCCACCGTCGCCGCCTCCACCGCCGCCGGCACCGCTGCCGGCGTCGCCTTTCCGTGATGGCACGGCGCACCCATCGCGAGCGCGCCTTCCTCCTCGGCGCATGCCGCGCACTTGCAGATCTTGGTCTTGGCCTTGCCTTCGCGCTTGCTGCACCATGGGTCACAGCTTGCGAACGATGCGTTAGCCGGCCCGTCGCTCGCCTTCAAGTTGGACGAGAACGTGTCCGGGCTGCTGGCCGGAGCTGGAGGCTGTGGAGGTACAGGAGGAAGTGGTGGCACTGCCGCCGGTATTAAGGGGCTGGGGGGCACCATCGGCCCGCAAGCAAGTCCCTTGGCCTGGAGGTCTCCTTGCATGTACCAGCTTTTGTGGCATGGCTCCAGGCATCGGCACGAGTAGTTCCATTGACCAGTCGCTGCGTCCCTGATGGGGCACATGGTCGTATAGCCGTTGCCACAAGCGAACAACCCCGCACAGTGCCCCGCCACGGTCATGGTCGAGTTGTCGATGCACCCGAAGCGCCCGCCGCCTTTGGTGGAAAATTGTGCCCGCCCGTCTGGGTAGCAAGGCGTCGATTTGCTCGTCCGGCGGACCAGACGGACGAAGCAACCCGAATAGCCATTTCCCGTGGCTTCGGACTCCAGGGGTATGATCGAGTGTGCGCTGGTCGGCGGCGATAACCAGGAGAGCAGCCACCACAGACGAAGCGTCGGCGCTCTGCGCCTTCCTGACGAAGACTCCACCATTGTACCGGTAGCTTTAGCACCGTAAACGACGCGGCGCGAAACACGAAATTGCAATCCAGTAGTTTCCAATAAGTTAGCGTCGCGCGTCGTGACCCTTTACTTGTTGCCATGATCTCAAAACCCGAAAATCTCAACCCCGGTCCTTCTTGCTGACCTTTACGCGTACCTTTCAACTGACCCTTTCTCAAATTTCCCACAAGCGGATAACTTGAGTGCCCTGCAGCCTCGCCCCACGAACTCGAGCGGAGGGGGTGGAACACGAGCTGACCCATGGCCGCATCTTCAGTTTCTTCACCTGCCGCCTGGTCCTGGCTCGACGACGGCGACCGATGGAAGCCATACGAGGGCGCCTTGGCCGCGAGCATCGAGGCAGCCTTCGGGGACGCAAATCGCGGCACGGTGGACCTGCACGCCGTCAGTACAGGAGCGAGAGTTTCAGGCAGACACAGCTCCACTTACGTCATCAACTTCGACGAAATGATGCAATACAACATGAGCACAAAGTTCGGTCGGCCCGTCCGTCGCGATGTCCCGGCCGATCCGGCCGTCGATGGCACGTGGGAGTGGCAGGACACGGACAGCAGCTGGAAGGCGTACCATCCGTCTGCCTGCGGCCAGATCGCCCTCGCCCATCGCGCGGGCCGCCAAGGCACTCTCCTGTACGCCGGCCGCTGGAACTACTGGGTGGAGTTTAGTCGTTCGGTGCAGATCAACCAGAGCACGCACACCGAGCGGCCCATCCGCCACCGCGCCGGAGGGCAGCACGGGTGGATGGCCCTGCGCGGCGCAGTCCAAGGCATCTCTTCCGTATCGGCGAGGGCAGTGTCACATGCAGCTGGCATAGTGACTACACTAGGCGCCGCACTGGCGCCACAGGCATCCGGCTCGGCGCGCGACCGGCCGCTGCCCTGGCAACTCGAATTTCGTCCAAGCACGAGCGGCAGCCTCGACCTGGCGTCAGTGACGCATTGGACTGTTCTCGCGCCCGGAGAATGGGCGGCCGGCGCCACTGATCCGGTCATGTTCACCGAGCTGGGCGAGGACGATGAGGTGGTGGTGCGCCTGCCGTGCTGCACGGCGGCCGTGCCGTGCATCTTCAATAAGTCGACGCTCGAGGCGGCCTTCCGCACGCAGGGGAAATGCCCGAGCTGCGGCACGGCGTATGGGTTGCCTGGCCCGCAACCCGCGGGCACCATGTCGGCCAAGCTCGGGGCCTTCGACTGTGAGGGCCACCCGGGTGTAGGGACCATCGAGATCGATTACACCTTCTCCCACGGTATCCAGCTGCCGCAGCATCCGAACCCAGGCATGCCATACTCGGGCACGCATCGTAAGGCTTACGTGCCCAATGACGCCGACGGGCGGCGCGCGCTACGGCTGCTCGAGGCCGCGTTCATGCAAGGCCAAACCTTCCGGATCGGCAAGTCAGTGACCACGGGTGAAGAGAACACGACCGTCTGGTGCATCCATCAGAAGACGCGCACCGACGGCGGGCCCACGCGGCACGGGTACCCTGACCCCGAGTTCCTGCAGCGGCTGCAGAGCGAGTGCGCGGCCGCTAACGTCAGGGGAGCGCTCGAGATCTGAGCGAGAGGCTGTGAGGCATGTGCAGGAGGCTATTTCACATGAGACCGGTACAATGTGCTCCCCGGGGTTCGTCATATGCTATTTCACATGAGAGTCAGAGTTGTGTGCTCTCTGCCGGTTCGTCTATGCTCTGTTGCGTGTTGCGTGTTGGGAGTACTCTGTGCTTACGGTGTGTTCTTGAGCGTGTGTAAGCGTGTCGCGCGACACAGGGTCGCGCATAATCAGGGTGTGTGAAAGTGTGGCTGCGGTGTAAAAGTGCTGTTTCGAAGTGCGTGTCGCGTGCACCGGCGGGGGGACGCGGGCGGGAGGTGGCCGGCCGGCGGCCGCTTCGCCGCCATGTTCGCCGCTAAGTAGCCGCTGGGGTGTCATTGTGGGGTTGTGTGTTTTCTGTGTTTATTGGGCATCCTACACCCCACGCCGCCACAATTGCGCCGCCCGACCGCGGTTGTGTCGCGCCCGGTTACAATTGTATCCATAGCGCATAGGATTTTACCGCGCGAGAGATTCCTCGCGAGTCGGCTGTTCCCGCGGCCTTACCGCCTATACTTGGCTTTGGCCTTTGCGCTTTATGGGATTATGGCGCTACATGTGCCGGAATGCTGGCGGGGCGCTTTAAACGCGTTGCTTTTTGTCCACATGTCAAAAGCAATGAAGCCGCCTGAACTCCGGAAGTATTTCGACAACTTGGGGGGTAACAACTTCGGTGAGAGTGTGCGGCTTTTCACGCGGCTTCTCGCCGACTATTGATGACGTCGGCTGCAATCGCCGGCTAGCCGATGCATCGCTCGACCTCCTCGCTCGCTGCTGTGCTGCTGACGGCCGCATGCAGCAGTGGCTATGGTGGCAAGACGCCAGGCGAACGGCAGCTTGAGGCGTTGCGGCGGCAACAGGCGATCTCCGCGAACGGCGAGCAGCAGCCGGTGACCGAGGGTCCACAGGAGCTGTACGTGGCAGCGGGCTGCTTCTGGGGTGTGGAGCTCGCCTTCGCACGTGTCCCCGGCGTTGTCGCCACAGAGGTCGGGTACGTTGGTGGCCACACACCGAATCCCACGTACCGTGACATCTCGCGAGGCGATACCATGCACGCCGAAACCGTCAAGGTGACGTACGATCCTGAGTTGGTGTCGCTCGAGACGCTCTTCAACGTCTTCTTCGACGTGCACGACCCAACGACCAAGAATCGGCAGGGCAATGACGTCGGGACGCAGTATCGCTCGGCCATCTTTTACAGAAGTGAAGCTATGCGCGCCGCTGCGCACGCTGCCATCGAGCGCGAGCAGATGAGGCTGGGCGGGAAGGTGGCGACGACTCTCGAAAAAATCGACGGTGCCTTCACCCCAGCAGAGGACTACCATCAGGCGTACTTAGCGAAGGGGGGCCAAAGCGCTGCCAAGGGCGAAGAGGCTCCCATCCGATGCTACGGGTGAACTCTGCGGGTGAAGACTGAAGTTGAGTTAGTTAGAAGTGGAGGTCGAGCGGTGTGGAGCCCCTTGGCGTATCGGATGGCGCCAGCTGTTCCGGTAGCACCCCGGTGTGATTTGGAACATGGGAAGTTGGACCAAACTAGGGAGCAAAATGCTTTCTCACCAGGTCACCAGCATGATCCATGAATCAAACTCTCGTGATTTCTCGTGAGCATTTTGCAAGCCCAAATTGCTCTCGTCATCGAGTGGGCGTGCGTGCAGCGGACGCACGACGCGGACGGCGGCCTGACGATGACGACGGCCGACGGCAATTACGGTGGACTTTTGTGAACTCGTGTGTTGTGAATTCATAAGGTTCTCATGTGTGTGGCCGAGAGCGAGCGAGCCGTGTGCGTGAGCGAGAGATGCGCGTTTTATGCTGGCTAACGGCAGTAAGCTCCTCGGCACATGCATTTAGTGTCGCGTCCATGCATGGGCGGCGGTCCATGCACACGTATCGTGATCTGAACTCGCATCGAGTCGCCATGGACGCGGGTGTGCACGACCGAGTGGAGGTGGGTGCTGCTGAGGAGGGTTTTGCGGCCTGGTGGGAGGATTCCACCGAGGAGGTGAGCGATCGCGCCTGCACTGTCGAAGGAAAGCTTCCCGATTGGCTCGTCGGGCGGCTCGTCCGCAACGGCCCAGGCCAGTGGCGCTCGGGCGATGGGTCACGAAGCTACTCACACGCGTTCGACGGGCTTGCAAAGCTGGTGTGCTTTGACGTAGCTGCGGATGGCGTCGTCCGCTTCTCAACGCGCTTCCTGCGCACCGAATGGCACCGGCAGATGGCGAATGGTAAGATGCCGCCTAGCGTCACAGTCGGGCCTGTGACGCCGGCCTGGAATCCAGTCGAGGGCCTGACGGCCGCACTGACTGGACCGGACTTCGACAACGCACCGGTGAACATCCACCGGCTCGGAGGCAGCGACCGGTGGGTAGCGGTGACAGATGCACCCGCGCTGATCGAGTTCGACCCACGGACGCTCGAGACACGAGGGCGACTCGATGCCAACGCCACGCCGATCGCCGGAGCCTCGCGGTGGTTTGGGCAGGTGTTGCTCGTTACCTTTGATGGCCTCTCATGGCCTCTGATGACCTCTGATGACCTCTGATGGCCTCTGATGACCTCTGATGGCCTCTGATGGCTTCTGATGGCTTCTTATGACCTCTTCGATTGCCTCTAATGCCCTTCACTGACTCGGGCAGATCGTGCCCGCCCTCTAATGATCTCCGATTGCCTCAAATGACCTTCGATTGCTTCTAATGACTCGGGCAGATCGTGCCCGGCCTTGAGGCCTTCTCAACTGCTCATCCGCAACGGCACCCGAAGACGGGAGAGACGCTGAATTATCACCTCGAGCTCCGGCCGGTTGGTGGGCCCATCGCGCATATCGTCGCCACGTCCGCGTCCGACAACCACGAGCAGCCCCTCAGCCGTCGCATCATTGGGTCCATCGAGTTCGAAAAGTGTGGGATCAAGGTGTGACTGTGATCGTGAATGGTTGGCTGTGAATGGCTGGCTGTGGAAGGGTGATTGCCCCAGGGATTCCACACGCCCATCGCCCTCCTAGCGTCGCCGCTGACGCCACCTGCTCTCTCGTCTCGTGGGTCTCGTGGGCAAGGGCATACCTTATGTCCACTCTTTCGGCGTGTCGGAGAATTATGTGGTGCGCTTCCCGCTCACTCATCACTGATGGCCACTGATGACTTCTCATGACCTCGGATGACCTCTGATGACCTCTGGTGGCGGCCACTGATGAGCTCTGATGAGCTCTGATGAGCTCTGATGAGCTCTGAGGATTCTCTGATGAGCTCTGATGGCCTCCCTCATCAGGTACTCGTCCTCTTCCCGCTCACAATCCCCTTCGAGAAGCTTGCCAACGGTAAGGGCTTCCTGCCTCAGCTCTGATGACCTCTGATGACCTCTGATGACGTCCCTCATCAGGCAAGGGCTTCCTGCCTCAGCTCTGATGAGCTCTGATGACCTCTATGAGCTCTGATGATCACTCTGACCTCTGATGACCACTCATAACCTTTGATGACCTCTGATGACCTCTGATGACGTCCCTCATCAGGCAAGGGCTTCCTGCCTCAGCTCGAGTGGGACGCCTCGGCGGGCAGCCAAGTGGTCGTTTGGGACATCCGTGGCAATCCGCTTCGTCAGGCCAAGATTGCAACCTCGTGGCGTGCGGAGCCGTGCTGGGCGTACCATGTGATCAACGTGTTTGACGAGAACGGACTGATCACGATCGACCTCAATGCGTACCGCGAGCCCCACATCGCAACGGGGCCGCATGGATTCGCGTATGTTGAGAGCCTCTGATGGCTCCCGAGTGCCTATGATGGCCTCTCTGAGGACCTTTCTGATGACTTCCCTCATCAGGTACCTCGAAAACATGCAAGGTGGCCCAAGCACGCTCGCAAAGCAGATACGCGACGGCGGCTACTTGCGCATGCAGGTGACCTCTGACGACCTCTGACGACCTCTGATGACCTCTGACGACCTCTGACGACCTCTGATGACCTCTGATGACCTCTGATGACCTCTGATGACCTCTGATGACCTCTGATGGCTTCTGATGACCTCTAATGACCTCTGATGACCTCTGATGGCTGTCTACTTGCACATGCAGGTGAACGACTTCGGCGATCCCACGCCCACACGGAAGGCCTCATGTTCCTGGCTCGATATGGTCGATGAGTTAGGGCTCAATTGGACTTTCGAACTCGTGCGCGTGAACGACGCGTACACTGGTCGGCGCCATCGATACGCGTACGGCTTCACGGGCTTCAATAATCATCAGGGCCCTGGGGGGGGCAACCGGTTTGGCCCCGGCGGCGCGGTGGTCAAGATGGACACGGAGGCCAACCCACCAGCCGGCCCGCCACCAAGCTCGATCAAGCCGCGAGTCAAGGGGCTGTTTGAGGGCGAAGAGGCACGAGGAGAGCAGCCCTCAAGGGCCCGAGCCGCCGCCCCTCCCAAGCCATCCGTCAGCTGCTGGTCGTCGGCGACCGTCTTCCCTTCGGAGCCCGTGTTCGTGGGTCGCCCGGGTGCATCTGCGGAGGACGACGGCGTGTTACTCTTCCTCGGGTACGATACGTTGCGCCGAGAGTCGTTCATGGGCGTGCTGGACGCCGCGGACATGAGCGAGCTGGCGCGGGTGCATGCGGGCTCGCGCTGCTGCGTATCCTTTCATGGGCAATGGATACCGGCCTGATCCCTGAACTTAAAATGTGAGGCGTCTGGCGTGTCGAATTTAGAGAGTATACAAGCTCTGCTTTGGTGAGAGTTCAGAGTATGTGTTCCAAGACAATGCAAAATAATCGATAAACTCCGAGTTACGTCCGACGGACTGAGAATTCCTCTGACGCGGCGAAAGGTGTAAGGCCAAAGGAGAGTGTCCGGTCATTGTGGGCAATAATGCAAAATCCAAAAAGCGGCCATAACCCTTAACCGAAGACGTAACCGAAGGCAACTCATTAGGAGTTTCGTCCTTCATCCGTCTCCACGAAACAGGGAAGTGAAGGAGTAGATTCGCGCGTCGTTCCTGCCCCCCCTCCCCGTGTGTGTATGGAAGAGACGGCGAAGCAGCAATTGAGTAATAGCCCACGATGAAGCCCACGAGAGACGAGTACACATTTCGACTCCGTACTTGATGTGTTGAGCTGTTGACCAGGGTGAGCGGAGCCGTCTGTTCCAAACTGTAATCCCGTTACGTTTGATGTTTGTGTGTTGTGTGTTTTGGGTTTTCGGTTGAGTTAGTGCCTACGCTCGTCCCAATGTTCTTCGTTCTCGCGTCCGGCCTTGGGTCCGGACGTTACAGATGCGCCGCGTCTGGCTCATGTGTCGTCACGCGGCTTGTTCGTCGGGTTGGCGTAGGTGAGCTTGGAGCAGCCTCTGACGCCACCGACGTTGTAGAGACTCGGGTGTGGACGGAGCCCGCTCGCCGTCGTCGAGTACCGGTAGAGCCCTTCTGCGAGCATTTGGCAGATGAAGCCGGTAGGCGCCATGTCGGGCACTTTGGGGCGCACGATGGGCATGACACTTAGCCCGCCCTGGTCCAGGGCTTGGTCTCGGAAGCTCACATTCGAGCTCGCCGCGAGCTCATCGAAGAGTTTCTCCGAGCCGCTTTCGAAGCGCACGGCACACGAGCGGAAGACGTCGAGCGCGCGGCCGAACGCGCCGTCGAGGGCGCGCCGTGGTATCCACACAATCCAGTCGCCCATTCGGCGCGCCGTGTCGAGCGGATGGAAGCAGTGCGGGAGCAGCGGCACGAGGATAGCGAGGTCCGGTCTCATAAAGAGCACGGACTCAAAGAGCTGGGCGCCGTCGTGGGCGCCACCGGCATCGTCGAACTCGTCCGGGCATCCGAGCTGCTTGCAATGGAGAGATCTCCGCGCCTCGTGCTCCAAGATCAGCCGGTAGATCGCGTGCCGACTTGCAAGCTGAAGTGGGTCGTGGGTGGGAGGCAGTCAGAGCTGATGAGAAAGGCGATCAGAGCTTGCTTCATTAATAGATCAGCCGCTAGATTGCGTGCGGGGCGGCTCGCAAGCTGTGTCCGAGAGGGCCATCAATCGAGAGGCCATGAAGAGGCCGCCATCAGAGGCCATCAGAGGCCAAGCATCAGAGGCCATCAGAGAACCATCAGAGGCCATCAGAGGCCATCAGAGGCCCCATGTTCACCTGTCCCAGGGCCGTCGGTAGGGCGCACACGTTGATGTACGTGTCGCACGGCGAGCGCGGGGGGACGCGAGGATGACGAATGTACTCACAGTCAGGCACCCTTCGTATCACATCGACTGTGGCAGTAGCAGGCCCGCGTATGCTCCCATCAAAGTTCATCAGCATGCCATCGCTGTCGACGAGCTCGACATTGTCAGGCGCTGCCCCGAGCACCTCGAGAGCGACCACAACCCTTCTGTGAATTAGGCTGTGGATGTGATGCTGCTGCTCCGCGGCAGCCGTTGGCGTCGGCGGCGTCGGTGACGTCACAGTCGGTGGCGCCTGATGTGTTCGGTGGCCACCGTGCTGCACTGGCCGGTCGTCATGGAGCCGCAGGTGTGCAAACACCGTCGTGCGAGCACCCACGGCGTCGATGAGATGGCCGCGCACAGTCGTGTACACGAGCTGATGCGCAAACGTGCGCGCCAGCCCCCCCAGCCCGAGGGCCAGGCGAGGCACGCGCGAGGGCTTTCCCTCCAGGGTGGTGCACACGGCGCGAGCCATCGCCCTGCAAGAAGCTGCATCCGTCCCCACATCCGTCCCGACATCCGTTCCGTTGACCTCTGGAGAGATACTCCGTTGAGTGCTCGCCGTGCTCGTCGTGTACAAGAAAGGGCTGTTCGCCCTAGGGCTCGCTCCCCCCGCGCTCACGACACGTGAACCGGCACGTGAGCCATTATGTGGCCCGTCACGATGCTGCCTATGAACGGCGTGGCCAGCGAGCCGCTTCATTTCGTCTGGAGCGAAGCGCCGTGGAGGGCACCCGAGCCTCGAGGCGTGCGCGGGGGTCGCATTCTGGAACGCACGGCACTCCGTCTCAGATGGAGGAAGCGGCAGTGCGACCGCGAGCAACGGATCCTGTAGCACGGACACTGGGCGGCGCGCTGCCCGTGACGGCGCCTCCTGCGCTGCCCGTGCTAATGGGCGAGATTCGACGCGAGATGTCGAGGCACCGTCACGGGCGCCAGGGCCGAGTAGGAGAGTGTCTGCGTCGGCTCGAGCATACCAGTGGAAGTGGCCATGGCTGCGAGAACCATCCCACTTGTAGAAGCAATACGGCCAGAGCGGCTGGGTCCACAGGAGGTTAGGGCTCGTCTGCACGAAGATGGCGTTTACAGGTGTCTTGGTGTGGGCCTCTTGCGCCACCGTAGCTTCGAGGCAAGCACGCGCAAAGTCGCGGCCGCTTGCGTTCTGTTCTCGCAATGGCAGCAGTACGCTCCGCACGCCCAGGCTACCGAGCAAGTTGATGCGAGACGAGGCGATGGACAGTGGAGACGCTTCAGACGGTATGCACATCGCCACGACTGGGATCGCGAACGACGCGCAAACCGCGCGTGGTGCCGTCTCGCGTGATTCGGCGCCGTGAGCTGGGAGCGCGGGCATGGCGCTCGGTGTCGGCGCGCGCGAGAGAGAGTCGCAGCCTACGCCGCTGAAAACTGCACCCTAGCTGCACGCTTGCTCGGAGAGGAGTGAGTTTAGCCTTTGCATTTGCATGGCAAGCCATGCCCGTTACGAACGGAAGGCATGCGCTTTGCAAGCTCCGAATGCGAACAAGTACTTTTGACTCTCGCGTAGCTATGTGAAAACGTTAACACGACAGACGCGACAACCGCGATGCTTTCGGATACCGATACGGCGCTCAATTCCGCGCGTCGTGCATCCCTTTTCGTAAAGAGCGTCGCTTCCGCCTCATCATGGTGGCCATGGCGAGTCTCCTTGTGTTTGCCCTGGTCGCTGCCCTGACTCCGACGATCGCTAGCCTGAGCATCACTGCCGGCGCCAACGAGCGTGCGCTGCGCAACGCGCACCTTCAAGGACGCAATAACGAGATCATGAATGATCTGTTTAAGCCGGTGGCCACAGAGGTCCGCAGTGCCAAGGCGGCCTTTGTGCGAGGCGGCCTCCCTTCCGACTTTCCGCGCGGTGCGGTGCTCAAAAACGGGCCGAATGCGCGCTACGACTCCGCGGGCGGATGGCTCGACGGCGACGGCATGGTGCACTGTGTGGTGCTTCCGCCCGATGCATCCGAGCCCCGCTACAGCCGCACCTACTTGCGCACCTGCGGATTTTCCAAGGAGGAGGCGGCAGGAGAGGGCCTCTTCCTAGGCTCGCTCGTGGCGCCGGACGGCTACCGGCTCCTCTGGGCCTTGTTCAAGAACGCCGTGCGCGCGGCCCAGCCCCAGAAGGACACGGCAAACACGGCATTTCTTCGCCTACGCGGCACGGGGCGCGTGTTGGCCCTGATGGAGCAATGCCTTCCGTGCGAGTTCACCGTCGCCACTGACGCGACGCTCACCACGACGCGCGCCAGCTGCGACTTTGACGGCATCATGCTCGACAGGCAGCGCTTTCCATTTTCAGGCGGCGCGACCACGGCCCATTTCAAGGTCGATTGCCACGGATTGCCACGGATGACATGGATTGACATGGATTGACATGGATGGACAGTGAATTGCCACCGATAGCCCATGTGAAGGTCGATCCGTTCACCCACTGATGGCCACTGATTGCCTCCGATGGCCACTGATGGCCACTGATTGCCACTGATTGCAGGTCGATCCGTTCACCCACGAGGCCATCGGCGTCACCTACTGCACCAGCGGGCCGCCCGCCGCGCGCATCGACCGCTTCGATGCCAACGGCCGCCCATTCACACCAGTGGTCCTCCCTCTGGCCGGCGAGGCCGCCTGCATGATCCACGACTGCGCGATCACGGCCAGCCGGCGTGCACACTCGAGCGATGCATCACCGGCGGGCAGAGGGCAAGCTGCTGTGAATGGTGCTGTGAATGGTGGTGGTGGTGCTGCTGCTGCTGCTGCTGCTGCTGCTGCTGCTGCTGCTGCTGCTGCTGCTGCTGCTCTGCCGGATGGTGGTGGTTACGTGGCCGGCCATGGTGGTTACGTGGTGGTGCTCGACTTCGCTCTGACGGTGCGCCCAGCACGGCGCTTGCCTCCCCATTGGCATGCGAGCGCCCGGCACGGCGCTCGGTGGTTCCTCGATCGGCTGATGGCCCCTCTGATGAGCGCTGATGGCCACTGATGAGCGCTGATGGCCCCGTGGATGAGCACGCACGGCCTCTCGTGCGTCCTCAGGTGCGCCCGCGCCGTTTGCTGAGCTCTGATGACCTCTGATGACCTCTGATGACGTCCCTCATCAGGTGCGCCCGCGCCGTTTGCTCCTCGATCGCTTCCCTGTGGCCTATGAACCAAAAGCGGGCTGCCGCATAGGGCTCGTGCCACGCGCCGTATTGGGCGGTCCCGAGGCTCGATGCGCCGTATTGGGCGGTCCCGAGGCTCGAGGCGCCGCGGACGGTGGCGCTGTGTCGGGCGTGTCGGAGGTCATGTGGGCGGCGGTGGACCCTTGCGTCGTGCTGCACACGGTCAACGCACACGAGCGGGACGACGGGCTCGTTTGCGTGACAGCGCTCCGTTCAGAACCAGCGACGCCCTCCTCCTTCATCGAGGCCTACTCAGCGGCGTTCCTGCACCGCTGGCTGGTCGACCCGCGCACCGGTAAGTGCACTCTGAGGACCACTGAGGACCACTGAGGACCACTGATGACCACTGAGGACCACTGATGTCTCCTGATGACCGCTGGCTTGTCGACCTACTCTCAGGCAAGTGCATTGCCGAGCAGCCGCTCTGCGACGTGCCCCTCGAGTTCCCCACACTCGACCCGAGGCTCCAGGGGCGCGACGCGCGCTTCGCGTTCGCGATCCGGCCCAGCACGGTGGGAGGGCCCAACCGGTAAGGGGGCCCCGCTGATGACCTCTGATGACCACGGATGACCACTGATGACCTATGATGACCACTTATGACAACTGATGACCATTGATGACCATGGATGACCACTGCTGGCCACTAAGTGTAATTGGCTCCTTCATCAGGTACGGCCCCCCTTTCGAAGGGATCCTAATCGATGCCGTCATCAAGGTGGATGTACGCAGCGGCGCCCTCGCGGGCACGTGGAGCCTACCGGACGGGTGGTACGTGGTGAGCGAATGCTGCTTCGTGCCCAAGCTAGACTCCGTTGGAGGGGCCCAGGACGACGCGGCCGACGGCGACCGAGGATACCTGCTCGTGTTCGCCACGTGCGCCGAGCCTGAGCGCGCCGTGATGGGCACCGAGCGCGCCGAGGCTGGCGATGGGCGCCGCTCGCGGCTCTATGTGCTGGACGCGCAGAAGTTAGACGGCGAGTGGCGGGGCGACGAGTGCGACGTGATCGTCGCAGTGCTCGCCCTGCCGGGCGCCGTGCCGTACGGCTTGCATGGGTGCTGGGTGCCGTACGAGGAGTTGCAGCCACCCGCACTCGTTGTGGATTGAGGGTTTCTGGATTCGCTCTGAGAAACCCCAAACGAAACCCGAAACACAATGTGTCGTTACATGCGCATGGTAATCCTCTTTTCTATGACCCCATGACCTCGCAGGTGCGTGGCCGCGCAAAGGCCGCGTTGGCAAGCACCGCCGAATCTGATTCTGACGTTTCACGGGCGCAAATCGGACATTTCGTGGGATCGCTGGAGCTCAGCCATCTCCCGCGTGCACCCGACGCATTTTTGGATCGCAACCTGCATCGTCCCTGGACCTCGAATCGCCCCTCGAATCGCCCTTCCGATGATGACCACCGACGAGGACGTGCTGAGCCGCAACCCATCGTACGAGCATTCGCTCGATCAAGCGGCGGCAGCCAACAAGCCTGCGGAGAAGCTGACCGGCTTGATGCTCGCCAAGGAGGATCGCTGGATCGCATCCTTGGATCTGCCCGAGTTTGCACGTGAGCTCAAGGAACTCGGCAAGGAGCTGCAAGCGATGGAGGGTAAGGCGGACGTCGAGCACCTGCACAAGATCGTCCGGTGGTCGCGCACCTGCACGGCCTTCGGTGTCCTCACCATGGCCTTTGGCGTCAACCCGCTCTCCATTGCCGCTCTTGCTCTCGGCTGCATGACGAGATGGACGATCGTGGCGCATCACGTGTGCCACGGCGGCTTCGACCGCCTGGACACGGGCGGGCGGTACAACCGTTTCACGTTCGGCGTGGGCAGCCTGTGGCGCCGCTGCGTCGACTGGCTCGACTGGATGCTCGTCGAGGCGTGGAACGTCGAGCACAACCAGCTGCACCACTACTTCCTGGGCGAGGATAAGGATCCCGATCTCGTCGAGCGCAACCTCAAGCTGGTGCGCGACCTGCCCAAGGCGCTGCTGCCGCTCAAGTACGTGCTCGTCGCTTTCATGGCCTGCACCTGGAAGTGGTACTACTACTCGCCCAACACGTTCAAGGTGCTCAAGCTGAACCAGACGCGTCGCACCGGTCAGCCGACCGGCTTCACGGAGACCGAGGAGGAGGCGCCGTGCGTGCTGGGCTCGTGGATGACGCCCTGGTACAAGAAGTACTTTACGAACGTCGAGTTCTTCGGGCGCGTCCTCGGCCCCTTCTTCGTCGGACGCTTCGTGCTGCTGCCGCTCCTCGTCGCGGCCGTCGCGGCTATGTGTGCGGTGCTGCTTGGCGCGGCGCCGGCCACGTACGCGAAGAGCGCGGGCTACTACTCGCTGATCAACCTGGTGCTGGGCGAGCTTGCAACGAACGCGTGGGCCTTCCTCGTCGTCGCCACCAACCATTGCGGCGACGACCTCTACCGGTTCGAGGGGCACGCGGCCGCACGCTCACCGAGCTTCTATCTGCGCCAGACGATCAGCTCCGTCAATTTCGCGACGGGGACGGATACGATCGACTTCGTGCATGGTTGGCTCAACTACCAGATCGAGCACCACCTGTGGCCCGATCTCTCGATGCTCTCGTACCAGAAGGCGCAGCCCCTCGTCCAGGCCATCTGCAAGCGCCACGGCGTCCCCTACGTCAAGGAGAACGTCTTCTGGCGCCTTAAGAAGACGGTCGACATCGCGGTGGGGAACACGTCGATGCGTCGCTTCCCCGTGGCGTACCATCTCAAAGAGGACGTGACCATGTGAGAGCCCCCATAGCGCTGGTACGCTAATTTGGCCACGGCGCCGGCACGCGCGCTCGCTCAGGGCACTCCAAATCGGGAGCAATCTCAATTGGTGATTTTGCTCAGGGCACTCCAAATCGGGAGCAATCTCAATTGGTGAGATTGCTCAGGGCACTCCAATTCGGGAGCAATCTCAATTGGTGAGATTGCTCAGGGCACTCCAATTCGGGAGCAATCTCACCCACAGTGAGATCTTCTGCTTGATCTCTATTGTGCGGATATTTGGGACGCCTTGAACTCCAAATTGGAGATGGCTTGGAGAGCTCCAAACCCGAGTTGGGATTTGATTCTGAGAGGCTCTCGTTCTCTCGTGTGCTGTGCCCCTGTGGCTGCGGCCCCCCTCACCCTAATCCACGCTCCGCGCTCCACTACCTCAGCCGCAGCCTGTGGATCTCGCTTATCTGAGGGCATCTGCACTCGCCCGGATCCAGGTGTCCACAGTGGTGTCTGGACGTGTTGGTGCCAGTTGGTGCGGTGCCTGCTGTCGTAAACATTTATTTGTTATTTCCCATGTATGTGCATACGATATGATCGTCCTCAGCGGACAGCTTTCAAGCGCTGTTCAAGCTTCTCCAGCCGTGAAGCTCGAGGAGCGAGGAAGGTCATATCCACATGAATGTGTGGGGGCTCCCGCGCCGAGTCACTCCCCTTCGTCTCGTGAATTTGAACCGACGGGACGCTGTTTCGACCCTCGCAGAGGGTACTCTGTGAGTCTCGCTGGGCTTTCCACAGGCAAATAGGTCAGCCAATTCTGTATTCACGAGAGGGGAAGAGAGGGTCGACGGTCGAGTCAAGACGACCACCAAGGCCGCGCCTCGACCGCTCGGCCAGTCATCAGGCCGAGGCGTGGTGCTACCGATTGCCGTCTCTCCGCACGGTGGCGTCCACGAGTTCCAAGTGGCGAGGCAAGCAGGCTGCTCCTCGCTCCTCAAGCGCAATCAACTCGGAATGGGGAATGGATCTGCAGCCCGTCTGATGGAGCCTCTCAGCAGCCATCGACCCTCGCTACTCATGCTCGTGAGAGGCGAATCGTTCCGATATGATGCGACAGGTTTCGGGCGTGGATCTCGATCTGGATCTCGCGACTTGAGCTCACATCTCTGCTCGCCAGATCGTATGAGGGCTCAGCAGCTCGCGAGCGCGTCGCACCGGGAGCTCTACTATGCGCTCCAAGTTGGGCTCGAGATCGACATCTCGCTGCACACATACAGGGTCGCCTACTGCACGGACTTGCTAGCTCTGATGTACCGGGTGTATGACGACAAGGCCAGGGGAGGGGAGTCTTCGACAGGGGCCCATCTCAAGATGCCCCGCCTCACGCTGTACGATTTGGAGCCATCGAGCAACCAAGGGCGCCTGTGGCACCAAATGTGGACGTCCGAGCTGCTTCGCCGGCCGCCCTTTCAGCGCAGTTATGACAGCGTCCTCGTCATACGATTCGACATGGCTTTCTGGAAACCTGCGAAGCTGGGCGCTGAGATGCAAAAGCTTGCGATCTTCCTGGACAGCAGCGGCGCTGACAGCGTCTACTTTTCCTTCCCCTGGGTTCCGAGTGCCATCCACTCACATGCCGAGGCGAAGAAGATGCTCGCACGGAATGAGAGTGCTCCGGAAGCGACGACGACGACGACGTTGCTGCGCCAGTGGCCAGTGGGACAGTGGGACTTCATAGTCCTTTGCCCAGCGTACGCGCGGCACGCGAGCGGCCGTAGGCCATATGTCAACGACGAGCTGCAATTTGTGCCGCATTTGACGCTGCACATCGCTCGCGTCTTGAGTGTCTTCCCTGAGCACTGGGCGACGGACTGCCTCACGCTGGCGTCGCTCCAAGTCCGTTTTTTAGAGGATCGGCCCGCGGACTCCAACCCGGCAGTGTGCAAGAATGCCATCTACTATTGCACCGACCGGTTCATCTCCAGGGAATCTTGTTCCCCAGCGCCGATGGCGCACTTTAAGAGAGCGTGCTGCCACTTTGGGCGTGACTCGGCGACCGGACGCCTCATCTTTAACGACAGCCTGCCACTCTTATCTGAAAAGCGTGCGCTCGCCGAACACCGAGGACCGTCCGTCCTTCGAAGGTCCGACGTTTGGTGTCCCACTACTATCCATGCCGCCGCCTACCAACAAGCAAGCAAACGACGCGCAGTCGCCTACCAACAAAAGTTGGGCACCGAATGGCGGGGGCGGAGGCGCACGCTCTCGATCAACAAGTCGGTGTCGTCGATCACTCCTTAGAAAGCCTTCCGAGCATTTCCTCTGTTTTCCAAAGTCAGACGTTGTTTTTACAAAGTTCAGTTGCGAAGAGTTGATCAAAAACGCTCAGGAAATGTAACAGACGCGCGCGGGAGAGAGCTGGAGGAGGGACGTGTGTGTGCCGCGCACGATGGTCAGGCCTTCTGACTTTGCGTCCTACCACGGGCGTTTTCCGCCCTCGAGCCAGCTGTGGCAGGTGCTTAGAATGCCGGCCGAGGAGAACGCCGTTGTCGAGGAGCCCGGATGGAACCTCAATGTGCCACCGGCCTCGTCGGACGTGAACCTCCCTTTCCAGCCAAACTACCACCTCGCCTTCCTCCACCGTCCGCAGACGTCACACGCCTACCGCCCGTACGAGACGTCACACATCTTGCCTGGGCAGGTTCCCCAATCGCTGCAAGTCGTGGCTTCCAAGTCGCTCCACCACCCACAGCCACTCAAGTGGAACACGCCGCCGAAGGCGCCGCAGTACAATGTATTGAACCCCTCCCAGCGCTCGCTGACCACGCACTGGGGCTCGTCCGCCTACGATCCCGAGGGCAATAATTGGCACTCGGTCGCGACCTCGCCGCGCCCGTTCTCGCGCTCCGCCTCGATGGCCTCCTTTGCTGGAAGCAAGCGCGCCACATCCGAGTACGAGGTGCCGTGGGACATGCGGTCACCGCCCGCCTCGCCCTCGCTGTCTTACCCGCTCCCTCCCGCCGCGAGCACGCCCCCAATGGGCTCGCCGATGACGAGCCGTCGGTCCAGCCCGGTGCACCGCTCCAAGGGCTTCACCAACCGTCCGCTTGGCTCGCCTATGTCGCCGATGCGCTCGTCACGGCGCTCACCCTTTGCGCACGGAGTGTAGCGCCCGCTTTGCGAGCTTTGGCGAGCCTTCACTTTGGGAACGATTGAGCCAGCGGCTATGACGGAAGCTCCATGATGCCGCGTCGGCGGCATGCGGCTCGGCTTTCTGGTGGCACGCTTTCCCCGGTTCCGCGCGCATCGTTCTCGGTTTAATCGACGTGGTTTTTACCCGGGCCTTTGGTCGGATGAGCGCGACTGCGGAGTTTGTTGCGGAGTTTGCGTCCTTACGTGGTGTGCGGTGTGACGATCACAAACATACCATAGGTTCCTACGAGTCGTTCGCTGAACAAGTGTACTCCTCGTCGAGACACGACGGACACGGCCCATCGCCGTGCATTAAATATTAATATCCGACGCCGCTCCGCTAGCGCGCTCGGCGCCGGCGTCCTGCTGCGAGCATCAGCGTCACACGCGAGGGCATGGAGGCGGAGAAGGCACGGCTGCGAGCACGGCGCTCTAGCGTGCCATAAGTGGTGGCGGGAATCGGCGGCCTGGACTGAATGAGACCCCACAGCCCACACGACACTCCGGCCCCGACTCCGGCCCCGTGCGCATCGAGCGCAAAGGGCTTATGAGATGCCGTGACGAGAAGCCGTTACGAGATGCCGGCCATCCGCTGGAACATCTCGTCGATGCCGGAGAGCTCCGAGTCCTGTTGCTTCTCACGCGCACGCTCGCGGAGCATCGCCACCTGCTCGTACGAGAGCATGTCTATCTTGCATGCGAGCTTGGGCTCGATCATGAGGATCATGCGGTCAGCGACCGAAGCCGCGTACTTGCCACGGATGTACAGGCTCAGCACAGCCATGACCTCCTCCCACGCAGAGCGGCGCATCTCCGTGCATGTCAACAGATGGCTGAGTGGTGCATCGGCTGCCGAGAAGAGTGCGACTGCTCCAGGCACACCGCCGCGGCTGCCGCTGTGGATGTCGCCCGTGCCTGATCGGAAGCCCACGTCTGAGCTGCCACCGCTGGCGTCATCTCCGTCGCTGCTCAGGTCGGAGCCCGGCCTGCTAAGGTTGTCATCTTCGCCTTCTCCGTCCTTACCGCTTGATGTGGGACTGCGAGTCCGTTCAAAGAGCCGAGCCTCCTTGGCGTTTGGAGAGGCAACCATTGTGGACGACCAAAAAAAGCATCCAAAAAAGGGAAGGAAGGCCCCGTTTTGAGCAGCCCTTCCAAAAAGGGAATTCATAGTTAATCGCCCCAAAATGGAAATTCAATTAAACGAGTTGATTTTCCGATCCTAAATCATCATTGTCGAATTTCAAGCGTGATTTCTCACGCCGAAGACTCTGGTAATTGGTCCTGCTCCCGTCCTGGAGATACTGCATTCTCAGAAAAGATTATCAACATAGCCTGCAGAAGCCCCCGTGGCGCACCAAGAGGTCTTTGGAGTGCTCGATCCGGATCACGATGCAGCTGGCATCGTCCTTTGGGATCCTGTCCCCGTCGTTGCTGTACGCGTGCCGTTGCGTCAGGGACGAGTTGATCAGCAGCTTCGCCGCATCTTCCGGCAGGCACATCATCGACGATCGAATGATGCCATCGACAGCCGTTGGATAGAGAGCGTCCCAGACGCCGTCCGTGGCGACGACGACCGCGCACGACTCCGCCGCCGGAAGTCGATACGTGCGAGCAAAGGGCATCGGCTCGATGTAGCGGCCGACGTCCTGATCCCCGATCGTGCGCGCCTGGATGACGCCGCTGGGCCACAAGCGCAAGGGCCCAAAAGGCCGGCCGCAGGTGTCCACGGCGCGCTCGATGCGCCCCCCTAGCGCACCCACCCGCGCGCGCTCGGCTTCGGACGACTCAAGCCGATGGTCCTCGCAGAGGGATTGGGCGGCCGCCCTTCGAGGGATCAGACGCGCAAGACTATCGCCGCATTGCAGCATCGTCAGCTCCGCTCGCGTCGCGTTGAGCACGACCACGCTCAGCGTAGAGCCAGCCGTCTTGGCCCTCGCACGCACCTGATGAAGGAGACCATCAGGCGTCATCAGGCGTCATCCAGGTGTCGTCAGCCGTCATCAGTGGTCATCAGAATGGTCCGCAACGCGCGCACCTCGTCGTGTGTCACGAGGAAGGCTCGCCTGCCGGCGGCGATCACGTGCGACCCGTCTGCAAGGCTCCCCGGAAGCGCTGACCCATTCACATTCACAGGCCTCCCTGCGCTCGCATGCGCAGACGCCGTGCCGGTCACCGACGCTGCCTCGCTGATTGGGCGTCGCTCTGGCATGGAAGACCCCACAGCCATCTGTGGAGGCTCGGAAGACCCCACAGCCATCTGTGGAGGCTCGGAAGACCCCACAGCCATCTGTGGTGGCACATGCGTCGCATCTGGGGATGGGCCGACCGGGGCATCGTGAAGCGCCTTAAGGAGCTCGTCGATGGCCGTTGCCTTGCAATGCATCGATGCCTCCTTGCCGCAGTGCCCGTCGGCCACAAGCGCGATCACCAGTCGTTCCCCATGAACCGTCACGTCTCGCACCATCATTTGGTCCTCGCCGTCGAGCGAGATCGCGGCCTCTCCGATGAGCACTTCGAACAGTGGCCCACCTGGATCCAAAGCTGCCTTGAAGCCGGACGACGTGATGTCATAGGACGATGCAAGTGCCTTCGTCACATTCGTCGCCTTCTCGGAGAGGGGGGGTATCTTTTTGTTGCGGCTTGCGTACACCTCTGCGTTCGCGGCGCTTGCCGCGATACGCCTGCGAGTCTTGATCCTGCGATTCGACGGTCGGTGCATGAACTCAATGGCATTTAGGGGCAGCATCGATGTGCTGCGTTCGATAATAAGGCATGTACCAAGCGCACACAAGCACCGAGACCACCATCACCCCGATGAAGACTTCGATGAAAATTATCCGATCCGTCGGGCTCATGCTGTCGTCGCGGTTGGGATCCCTTGTTGCTGACGGAGCAGAGGCGTTGACGGCCGGCATATACGGCGGCCATGCCGGGGCTGAGCTTCCCCCCGGCATGGCCGTGACTTGGCTCGGCGCCACCGTGACGCTCCCGCTGCAAGGACAAAAGCAGCGGGACCACACGATCGAGCGAACACGCTCGCTGCTTTTGTTTCGTCAACGGCCAAAAATAGCCGCCGAAACCGCACCGTCGACAGAGAGAATGACACCGACGACACCAAGCCCGGCAGCAAGCAAACAAGCAAGCACACCACTCCACTTGCCTCGCCCAGAGGCATGTACGCAGTGCACAAAACCTGCACATGTACCGTATAAGGAGAGGCGTATATATATGTATATGTGGCCCCCCTTGTGTGGCCCCCGGTCACTCGGTCACTCAGTGCGACTCAGCGAAACAGGCAAACAGCGACGCAATGCAGCGACGCTGACCGCCATAAACGGTAGAGTGATTTGGTTCACAGTGGGTCGGTCCCGCGCGCTCGCACTCATCATCAGGAAGCGAGCGCGCAAATGCTCGGTCTCGTCCTTCTCGCCCATTCCGCCGCTGACCGAGTCGTGATATCCAAGACTCCCGACCTCGTCGAGGTGGTCTTCAGAGGCCACTACCCTGCACGCCTCGCCAAGGACCCTCGGCTCGAGCAGGCGCTCAATGCGGCGGCCTACAAGCATCGACAACTTGAGCGTGAGGATGCCGGCGGCGAGGTCTCCGACGTCTTCGACGCCATGGACGGCGCGCAGCACTTCCGCATCCAGTACGAGCCGCGTCGCTCCGGATGGA
>Ga0210247_100050_pt1 | contig 85429 bp, 109 predicted proteins | sample ChrtobMetP3_16mM_FD_155449 | JGI IMG/M metagenome (GOLD analysis project Ga0210247, IMG submission 155449) | Chrysochromulina tobin associated microbial communities from unialgal haptophyte culture, Seattle, Washington, United States - P3_16mM | ecosystem: Host-associated > Algae > Haptophytes >... | reverse complement strand
TGACCCCCTGATTGGCCTTGATGGAGCTTGATGACCCCCTGATTGGCCTTGATGACCCCCCTGATTGGCCTTGATGACCCCCTGATTGGACCTTGATGGAGCTTGATGGCCCCCTGATTGGACTTGATGAACACTGACGCCCTACCCGACGCGAGGGCACGAAGCAGATAGGCTGCTTGCTGACCTCTGATGACCCCTGATTGCCTCCCTCATCGGAGCAGATAGGCTACTTGCTGACCTCTGATGACCCCTGATTGCCTCCCTCATCGGAGCAGATAGGCTACTTGCTCAGAGCGGTGCGTGCGCGCGCCATCGAGCGCGCCCAAGCGGCTGAGGACGATGCCCCCAGCGCGTCCGGCAGCTCGGAAAGCGCTCGGTACGGCGCGTCGGGCAGCTCGGAAAGCGCTCGGTACGGCGCGCCGGGCAGCTCGGAGGGTCCTCAGGGGCTTTTGCAGGACGATGCCCGGGCGGTGGCCGCCGCAGCTCTCGAGGCTGCAATCTCGATGCGAGCTCATGCCGAGGCGCTCGAGCGCTGCGCCGAGCACCTCTTCCTGCCACCGGCGCAGGCGGCGGGGGTGCGTCAACGGCTGCTGCCTCGCGCCCGAGACAGCGCTGCTGCACTGGAGAGCCTCGCCACCGAACCCCAACGGGCCGAGCGCATGCATGTGCTCACCACGGCGCCCCCCTCCATCTCCCCACAGGAGAGCCTCGCCACCGAGGCCGCTCTCGTCGAGCTCGCCATCGAGAGCGGCTACGGAGTGGACGAGTGGGCGGCGCTGTCTCGGGCGCTCGGAGAGGCCGAGGGTGAGGCGGGCGGCGAGGACGCATCGGACCAGGGGTCGCCCAAGACCAAGTTTGCGTTTGAGCCCGAACAGCTGGCGTGGGGGCGCAAGGAGGCGAAAGCGCGCCTGTCGCCAGAGGAGTTCAAGGCATGGCGAAAGGCCGCCAAGGCCGCCTAATTGCCCTAATTGCCCTAATTGCACCAGAGGAGTTCAAGGCATGGCGAAAGGCCGCCAAGGCCGCCTAATTGCCCCAATTGCCCTAATTGCCCTAATTGCGCGGCTGTGAGACGAGGCATATGGACATCCGCCGTCCGATCTCCGAAACGAGATCGAGAAGCCGCGTAACCGCCGAGCTGGGAGCAGGGGCCCGGGGCGCGGCGAGGGGCAGGGCGCCATGCAGGGCGCGCGCGTCTTCGGACCGCGTCCACACGAGTAATCAGTAATACCGTTAATTTGTAAGTTCATCTAATATCGTAGGTTCGCTCCTTCCTAAGGCTACTCCTGAAACCTGGGCATCATCGTGAGCAGGGCCTCCTCAAACTCGTTCGCCCCAAACGTGCCCAGCTGCACGACCTCGACCTCCGATGGCGCCTCCGCCTCGCCGCCCGCCGGCTCGGCTGGGCTCGCCGTCGCGTTGGGCACGGTGGGCTGGGCCCGCTGCACAAGGCCGTCGACGAGGCGCCACTTGGGCTTCTCCTTCGTGGGCGGCGAGAGCTTCGCGCTGAAGAACAGCGTCTGGTCGAAGAAGCCCTTCGGCTTCTCAATGACCACCCAATCGCGCTTGCACTCCCACCCGCCGAGCCGGTCGCTGTCCGAGAAGCGGCACGTGGAATCCTCGAGGAGCTGCACAGTGAAAATGCTGGAGCCGCCCTCGGTCATCCGCATCAGCACGGACCACGTCGTGCCAGAGAAGGCCTCGACGCCCGAAGTCGGCCGGTTGGATTGCAGCATGGCCTTCGCAGCGGCGACGGCGGCGTCCTCCTCGCCAGCATCGCCAGCGACAGAGCGCACGCCAAGAGACGCACCTCGGTCGATACGTCGAGACCTGTGTCGAGCGCCGCTCGAAGCGCGCCATGCGGCGCCGGGGTTCCACCCGAGGAGCAGCGCTGCGAGGCAGATGAGATGGGCCGACATTGTGATTTGCGGAATGCCTGCCACGTGGCCGACGGCATCATGTTTGAATTCGCCCTCTCGCTCGCAGCCCTGCACCACTGCCGATCCCTTTGAGATTACGTATATTGTGTATCTAAACGTGAAACACTTCGAAACACAAAATCACCTGTGATGACGGCTTCATCAGTCTTCAGATCTTTCGCGATTGCGTTTCTTGCCAAGCTTGACGCCTCCTGCTATCGCTCGAGCGCCACCCGCTGCCAGCGAGGCCAGCCTCGAAGAGGTACTAGGAGCACTGGCGCCCGGAACGGCGCCTCGAGCCACATTCGGAGCCTTGGCGCCCGGCGCGGCGCCCGATGCGCCCGGCACGGCGCCCGGCTTGCACACGTGCAGCACGTACCGCTCGTGTTTGGCCGAGTGGACGGAGAGTCCGGTCTTCCACAGCCGATCGAAGTACGACGAGGCGCCAGAGGCCACGTGGCCACACCACTCGCCCGGCGCCGCCTGATGAGGGAGGCAATCAGCGGTCATCAGAGGCGTTCAGAGGCGATGAGAGGCGATGAGAGGCCATCAGAGGCAATCTCACCTGAAGGAGCTCGAGTGTACCACCTGCCGCCGAAACCGCTGTACGCACAACGACCGCTCCCTCGGGCTTCACACCCTCGGGCTTCACACCCTCGGGCTTCACACCCTCGGGCTTCACACGTGGGCGTGGCGCGACGAAGGCGCCGTGCCGGGCGAGCGATTCGAGCAGCAGCTCTCCGTACCTGATGAGGGAGGCCATCGGGGGCGATCGGTGGCTGATGAGGGATGCAATCGGGGGCGATGGTAACCACTCGTGGCTATTTGGACGCCGTGCCAGGCCAGCGACCCGCGCAGCAGGACTACGTACGTAGCCGACGTCATCGTCACGATAGTCATCAGGGAGGTCATCAGAGGTCATCAGAGGCCATCAGAGGCCATCCGAGGCCATCCGAGGCCACCAGAGGCGCACCAGAGGTTATCGGTCACAATGGTCAGCCGTCCGCCCGGCTTCAGTGCGGCAGCCGCAGCTGTGAAGAGACGCGGTGTGAGCATGTGTGCCGCCTCTGGCGCACGGCTGCTCACCGCCGCCGCTGCCGCCGCCGCCGCTGCTGATCCGCCACCTTTGATACCCCCGCTACCTGCCTTGGTTGCGACAGGCGATCCGAGGGCGGCGGCGGCGGCGGCGGCGGCGGCGGCGGCGGCCTGCTGTGGTGGTTCGGGGTGATTGACGTAGATGGCTTCGAGCTGTGCGGCCGGCATCCATCTCTCGAGTACCTGATGATGGAGGCAATCAAGGGTGTCGTCAGAGGCAATCAGCGGCAATCAGCGCCGACAACTCAGTACCTGATGAGTAAGGCAATTAGATTTCATTGAAGGCAATCAGAGGTACTCAAGAGGCCATTCGGGGTCATCAGGTCATCAAGAGGCCATCCGGGGTCATCAGAGATACTCAAGAGGCAATTCGGGGTCATCAGAGGTACTCAAGAGGCAATCAAGCGGCCAACAAGAGGCACTCAGTGATCATCAGAGGCGTACGTTGGTCGCGTCTCCCGAGATGGAGGCGGAAATCAAGGGTGTCGTCAGAGGCAATCAAGGGTGTCGTCAGAGGCGTACGTTGGTCGCGTCTCCAGAGATGGTGGCAGCATTGCGCTGCCCAGCCAACGCGAGCCGGGCCGCAGTGGCGTACCTGATGAGGGAGGCCATCGAGGGAGTTAATTGAGGCCATCATCAGAGGCCATTATCAGAGGCCATCAAAGGCAATTTGAGGCCATCAGACGTACGCTCGATCTCGTCGCAGCTCGAGCGCGAGCCAATGGATGTGCGGCGCGGCGCCCGCCTGTGCAGAGAGCCACTCGCCGGCACCGCACCCAAGCTCCAAGCGATACGAAACGCTGCTGCCGCCGCTGCCCTCCGGAAGTTGGAGCTCGGGTTCGTCAGGTTCGTCAGGTTCGTCCGCAAAGAGAGCATGCAAATTGAGCGGCGTCGGCGCCGCTGCCCCTCCATCGGCACCTTCCGTGCCGCCGCTGTGGAAGACATCGTTGGCGCGTCCCCTGGCGCCCCCCGCCTCTCCCATCACCGCCCTCAGCTGGCGTATCACTGCCTTCCCCTCGGCATCTCCACGCCCTCCCTCCTTGCGATTGAGGAGAGATCGCCACTGAGCCAACCCATAGCCCTGATCCAAGACCTTCGCAACGGACTCGAAGGCCCCCTCGCTCTCCTCGCCGGCGCTCAGGGGCAGAGGCAGCGCACCTGATGAGGGAGGCATTTAGAGCTCATCAGAGGTCATAAGAGGTCATAAGAGGTCATCAGAGGTCATCAGAGGTCATCAGAGGTCATCAGAGGTCATCAGAGGTCGCCGGCGCTCAGGGGCAGAGGCAGCGCACGTCGCAGCAGCAGCGACATGGCCGCCGAGCGACCCACAGCGGCTCCCAAATTAGGCAACGCCGAGCGAGCCCCAGCAACAAGCCCCGCGCCGCCCCCCTGCCGCCCCGCCGCCCCTGGTTGGCTCTGGTGGGACTTTGCAAACGTCTCGAGGGCATCCAGTTCCGTCAAGGCCTCCTCACGCTGATGCTGCCTGAAGACAGCATGGCTGTCCACGCCGGCAGCACCGACGCCTCCGGCAGGGGCGGCGGCGGCGGCGGCGGCGGCGGCCCTACGGAGGAGGGCGCGAGCGGCGTCAGCCTCCTTGATGCATCGAGCCCACGCCCCACAAAGGGCGGCCGCCCTACAGATAGCCACACGCACACGCGCGGCGGCGGCCGCGCTCATCTCCTCGCCGCTGCCATCGGCGCCACCGCCGCCCGCGCCGCCACCCTTACCACCGATGACGCCCTTGCCACCGACGCCGCTGCCGGCCGTTTGCGCCCGATCCGCCAGGCGCGCGGCTTCGTCAATGCGCAAGGTCTGGGCACAGAGCGCGCCCGCGTACTCGAGCGCCGACACATCGGGCGCCACGCGCTTCCACACGCCTTCGACGCCCATGCGGCCGATGAGGGCCGTCGCGTCGTCCACGGCGCCGCCGAGCTTGCAGCCGCGAAGGAACGTGTTCGCCGTGCGCACCTTCGGAGGGAAGCAATCATATGCAATCAGAGGCACTCATATGCAATCATATGCAATCATATGCAATCAGTGGCAATCAAAAGCAATCAGTGGCCCTCATCGTGCGCACATTCGGAGGGAAGCAATCAAAGGCAATCAAAGGCAATCAGTGGCAATCAAAAGCAATCAGTGGCCCTCATCGTGCGCACATTCGGAGGGAAGCAATCAAAGGCAATCAAATGCAATCAAATGCAATCAAAAGCAATCAGTGGCCCTCATCGTGCGCACATTCGGAGCCCAGTCGTTCGTGAGTGCTGCTCGCGGGCTACCCTTGCGCCGCCGCTTGGCCGCACGCGCTCGCTCCTCCTCCTCGTCGTCGTCGTCGTCGCTCTCGCCGCCGCCGCCGAAACCCGCCGCAGGCCGCGCCGCCGCCGCCGCCGCCGCAAAATCTGCTTCCATCTCCGCTAGGATGCGGCGTGCGGCCGGCAGGTCGCCACATGCACAAGGCGCCTTGAGCGCGGCCGTGTACGACATGACGCATGGACGGTGGCCCGCTGCCCGCATCGCCGCGAGCGCGGCCAGCGCGCCGTCGCCGTCGCCGCACGTCGCGTGCGCGTTGATGAGGATGGCGTGCGACCACGCGTCGACCGTGCCGGCTTTGGTGCCTGCCCTGAAGGCCTTGCGGCACGCGGAGAGCTGCTTGCTGCGCGCGAGCTGCGCGAGCGTTGCGTTCAGCTCACGGCTCGCCGCGCCGAGCTCACGGCTTGCCGAGGCCGAGCTCTCGCCGTTGTCGTCGTCCTGAGCCTTCCCTTTGTTCTTCCTTTTGAGCTTCTTTCTCTCCGCGCGCGTCGGCGCGGCGGATGCCGTGGCCGTGGGAGGGCGGGACACAGCCGCCGCCGGCGAAACGGTCACCACCGCTTGCTTCTTCTTGGCCGCCGCCTCAAACAGGTTGGTGAACATGACAAATTCTCCCCTTTGGGCTCGAACCCAGGACTAGCGGGGAAGGACGTCGCCGCGACTGATGAGTACTGTACATTCATCATGAATACACGCAACTCATCACAGTCAACGCGAAGAGTTCACACTCGTATTGCTCTATGAAAAGATGGGGATGTAGAGGAACTTTTGTCGGATAGCCAGAGCCGAAATCTTGACTTGACATGTTTGAACAGTCCGTTTCGAAGCGCTCGGGACGTCGGAGGCGAACGATGGTCCTGCTCGAGGGCGCCTCGGCGCCGCTTGACTGCAAGGCGAGGCAATATCTGGACGAGGCCGATGTCCTCGTTAGCCTAGAGGCGGGCCTGGAGGAGCTGGTCAAAGTTTGCACCAAGGCCGGTAGCGAACGCAATGCGATCAATTTCCTCGCCGAATATCTCATGCGCAACAACCCGCGGCACAACCCAGCTGCAGCGCAGAGAATCGCGGACATGCGTGCCGAGGCGGAGCGCCGAGCAGCCGAGAAGGCGGCAAAGGCAGCAGCTGAGAAAGCGGAGGTGCATCGACGTGCAACAGAGGCAGCTGAACTGACCGTGAACTTTGGCATTTCAGATGGCGTGAATATGGCGATTGCGATTCAGTGCGCAGCCTCCCGACCACCGACACGTGCCTGATCAGCGCAGCCGGGGAGCGAGTGTAGTCGAACACTGGCCCTGGAGTGTACAATGTAGCATGCGCGCCACAGAGAGGTTAGCTCACGCCAAGCCGCGGATGGGGTCGGGAACGTCGGGTGTGGGGGGTTTCCCTCCTCCTGTTCGTCTCTGCCGCCGCCACTGTGGTACTCTGTGAAGCCCTTACACGTTACAGCCGCCGCTGGTCCTGGTCCGGCCGCCGGCCCCGAGTATCAATACTCTCGTCTCTGTGTTTCCATTGGCATTAAGTCACAACGCATGACGGTATCGACGGACGACGCCGTTGACGGATCGTGTTCGTGATCGTCGCGCCCCTAGCCCCCTACTAGCCCGGCCCACCGCCGGCGCCGCCTCCGGAGCTTTGAAATCTCGGGTCGTCGTACAGGTACACCGTATAGGAGCTCCAATCTCTCCTCAAACACTCAAATACGCACTCATTTACGGTCGCGACCTCGCGTCGCTGAACAGTGATAGTTCCTAGCACTCGATTTAGCCTAAATTCAATTGCTTCGCTTCTTTCTCCCATGGTCACGCGACGAGCAGCCGATGAATCTATGCGTCCTCACCCAAGCTCATGAGGCCGGCGGGCAGCTTGATCGACCTCAACGAGCAGCAGTCGCGGAAGTTTTCACGACCAAGGCTCGTGAGGCCCCCTTGGTGAGGCCGGCGGGCTGCTCGATCGACACCATCGAGGAGCAGACCTCAAAAGCGCTAACACCGATGCTCATGAGGCCGGCAGGCAGCGATCTACGTCAACGAGTTGCAGCCAGAGAAGGCGCCCTCACTGAGGCTCGTGAGGCTGGCGGGCAGCTCAATCGACATCAACTGCCGAAGCGAAGGATGGCACTGAGTGGAACATGGGCGGACCTGAGAATGCTTGCATCGAAGCCAGCGGGCAGCGCGATCGACGTCAACGAGGAGCAGCCAGTGAAGGCATAATCACCGATGCTCGTGAGGCCCGCGGGCAGCTCAAAGGACGGCAATGAGGAGCATTCACGGAAGGCGTCAGCACCCATGCTGGTGAGGCTGGCAGGCAGCTCGATCAACGTCATCGAGGAGCAGCCATAGAAGATGCCATCACCGAGGCTCGTGAGGCCGGCAGGCAGCGCGATCGACGTCAACGAGGAGCAATCGCAGAAGGCGCGCTCTTCGATGCTCGTGAGGCCGGCAGGCAGCGCGATCGACATCAACGAGGAGCAGCTATCGAAGGCGTACTCTTCGATGCTCGTGAGGCCGGCGGGCAGCATGATCGATGTCAACGAGGAGCAGTCACTGAAGGTGAACTCACCGAGGCTCGTGAGGCTGGTGGGCAGCTCGAGCGAAGTCATCGAGGAGCAGCCAAAGAAGGTGTACCCACCGAGGCTAGTGAGGCCGGGGGGCAGCGCCATCGACGTCATCGAGGAGCAGCCATGGAAGGTGCCCCCACCAAGGCTCGTGAGGCAGGCAGGCAGCTCGATCGATGTCAACGAGGAGCAGTCACTGAAGGTGAACTTACCAATGCTTGTGAGGCCGGCAGGCAGCGCAATTGACGTCAACGAGGAGCAGCCATAGAAGGCATACTCACCGAGGCTTGTGAGGCTGGTGGGCAGCTCGATCGACGTCAACGAGGAGCAGCCAGCGAAGGCGCCTTTACCGAGGCTAGTGAGGCCAGCAGGCAGCTCGATCGACGTCATTGAGGAGCAGCCAGAGAAGGCGTGCTCACCGATGCTCTTGAGGCCAGCGAGCAGCGCGATCGATGTCAATGAGGAGCAGCCACGGAAGGCGTGCTCACCGAGGCTCGTGAGGCCGGCGGGCAGCTCGATCGACGTCAACGAGGAGCAGCCCTCGAATGCGCTCTCACTGATGCTCGTGAGGCCGGGGGGCAGCGCGATGGACCTCATCGACCTGTCCTCGCGGAACGCGTTCGCCGGCACGCGCGCCTCGCCGTCGCGCAGCGCGCACGCGGCGAGCAGCACCTCCATCGGCGCCTCGCCCTCGCCGCGGATGCACGCGCGCACCCCCGCCATCGGATACGGCGGCGGACCATCTTGAAATCCATCCGAAGACTCCAAGCGCCTCAGCGCGGCCACGTCCACCTCGAAGCCGCCCAGCCCCGTCACCTTTGCCAGGTTGGGCAGACCGTGCGACGCGTCGACCGCGTCGGCGATGAGGCGACCGGCGGCGCGGCTGTCCGAGAGGTCGAGCTCGGTCACCTCGACGAGGTTGCTCGTGAGCGGCAGGCCGACGCGTGCGCACAGCCGCGCGCACAGGACGCGCCGCGCCCGCGCGCGCCACGCGAGGCTCACGCCCTTGAGCGCGCGCAGCGTCGGCACGTCGGCGTCCACGAGGGCGTCCTCGAGGGCGTCCTCGTTGACGAGCTGCGTCGAGAGCCAGCACACGGGCACTGGCGGTGTGGGTGCGTCGGCCGCTCGCGGTGCAGTGGCGTCGTGCTGAGCGTCTTGCGTGTACAGCGGCTCCTCCGTCGCCGCCTGCCGCTCCGCCTCGGTGGGGAAGTCGCTTACGACGCCCAGCAGCCGCCCGAGCTCCGGGCCACTCTTGCCGGCGAGGTGGCCGGTGCACAGGGAACGCGAGAGGAGTCGCAGAAGCTCGACGTCCACGTCGAGAAAGTGCGCGCCGTGCAACAGCTGCGCGAGCTGCGCGAGCGAGCACCCCTCCAGCGCCCCGCCATCCTCCGCACCGCCCTCGGCGACGCGCGAGAGCGTGCGGAGCGCAGCCGCAGGCACCAGAGTTGCGAACGCCCCCTCGGCGCCGCCCGTGTCGCTCACCCAGTTGGCGAGCGCCGCCGATCGCGCCGCGGCCAAACGGGACCACGCGACCACCTCGCCTTCGGCGCTTCGCACCCTCACATCGCCGTCGTCGCCGACATAGCCGATGACGTCGCCGCCGCCCCTGTCACCGCCGCCGCCGACCCGACGTCGCTTCATGGATTGACTGTGAAAAGGCTGTTCATACTCTCGCTCCCCACTTGGTGGGCACGCAGGAATAGGTATTGAGGAGGGGCGTGGGCCTCCAGTATATCTGGAGTTCGTTGAGGTGTAGTCGTGTGGTCGGAACTGAGAGAGTGTGTTGATCTCGAGTTCTCGACGTTCAGTCTTCAGACACCCACACTAACGTAACATCTTCTTATGACCCTTTTCCTAAGGTGCACTGACGATGAAACTTGCCTTTCTGGTTCAGAACTAAGTACTGTTCATACCGGGCGGTCAAGGGGAGCCGCGGATGAGCCTCTTTGGCCCAGGGGGAATGATGAAACATCAAACAACGCGTGCCGGGACGCGCACGCGGTCGCGAGAAGCGCCGAGAGATTCAGATTGCAGATTCACACGAACGCCGGACTCGCCTCGCGCTTCGTGCTCGTCGCGCCGCGACCGCTGCGACCGCAGCTCCGAGGCCAGATCGCGCGCCGTACGGCCCTCGACCCGTCACCGGTCAGTCTCGCCGCTGCGCTTCACGTGTAACTAGCCTTCCCGACCACCGACATGGCGGCATCGTGATCGGGATCGTCGGGGTCGCGCCGTCCCGGCGAGCCGCCCGTCCCGTGCCCTGCACGCCTCGACACCTCCCTGCGATCTCCGTGCCGATCTCCGGCCGTGAGATTCGTCGATGGCGTCCGTGGCGGCGACGGCGGCGGCATTTGCGGCGTCCACAGGAGCTGCGGTCGCGGCGCGTGCGGCGTCCTCGGCGGTGGCTCGTGCGGCACAGAAGCCATGCCTTCCTGCGGGGCGGAAGGCATGCTGTCCTCAATCAAGCGAGCTGCCCGAGGCGTCATCGCGACCCCCCGATCCCCCGACATCCTCGATACGTCTAGAGGCCGCGCGCGCGCGTCGTTGTGGGCGTGAGCGCCGTGATGAGCGTCCAGGACGCTCGCCTGTGCTCTCGCCGCGGCCGCGGAGACGGATTCCTGATACCTGATGATGGATGCAATCAAGGGTGTCGTCAGAGGCAATCAGCGGCAATCAGCGGCCGCGGAGACGGATTCCTGATACCTGATGATGGAGGCAATCAAGGGTGTCGTCAGAGGCAATCAGCGGCAATCAGCGGCCGCGGAGACGGATTCCTGATACCGTTGGTGGACGACGAGGTGTGTGGCCGCGTCATTAGCCCCGTCATCCGCGTCATTAGCCCCGTCATTAGCGCTAGCCCCGTCATTTGCGCCGCCGCCGCCGGGCCGTCGCTCGTGCTTCGTCAACTCGTGGTCCTTCTTGAGCTTGTTCAGCGGCGGCGCGTTGAGGAGATTGCACTGAAGCCCCACGTCCTCAGTGCGCTGCTTGTGACGCGACCGGCGAGACGAGCCTAGTGGAGCCTCTGGGCTGTGGGAATTTTTGGGGCTGCTGCTGCGTCCCGCGCGGTCTTGTGAGGCGGCGGCGGCGGCGGCGGCGGCGGCGGCGGCGGCACTCTTCGGACCGAATTGTGGGGAGAGGACGGCGCCCGACGGGCCAACTGTGGAAGGAAGCACTGCTGTGGAAGCCGACGGGCCAACTGTGAAGGACGGGCCAACTGTGAACGGGCCAACTGTGGGGGACGCCGACTGGAAGGAAGCACTGCTGCCCGCATTCCGCAGCGAAATCCCACATTGGACAGCAAACCGTTGGAGGAGAGCGAGATCGTCACGCCCGAAACTACCCATCCCATGCAGCTTGTCATTCACCTGTAGCAGCGTGAGCAGCGAGTGCGTGAGTGAGCTGCACGCTCTCGGGCGCTCCGAGGCACTGTGAAGGGCAGTCCGAGGCACTGTGAAGGGCAGTCCGAGGCACTGTGAAGGGCAGTCCGAGGCATTCCCACAGGCACTTCGAGGCACTTCGAGGCAATCAGAGGCACTCTAGGACACCCCGATACAATCAGAGGCACTCTAGGATACTTCGAGGCAATCAGTGGTCATCAGCGGCCATCACCTGGATCACCGCGAGCACTCTTCCCACATGATGATGGAGGCAATCAAGGGTGTCGTCAGAGGCCATCAGCGGCCATCACCTGGATCACCGCGAGCACTCTTCCCACATGATGATGGAGGCAATCAAGGGTGTCGTCAGAGGCCATCAGCGGCCATCACCTGGATCACCGCGAGCACTCTCCCCACATGATGATGGAGGCAATCAAGGGTGTCGTCAGAGGCCATCAGCGGCCATCACCTGGATCACCGCGAGCACTCTCCCCACATGATCCAAGCATGGGACGCATAACGACGTCTCCGGACGCGAGCCCGTGCCCGAGTCGACGTTGAAGCCAAGCGAGGCGCGCTCGGCCGAGCCAGGCACCCCGATGAGCAGCGGGTGGCGTGAGCGCGCGCAATGGGCGGCAAAAGAGGTGCCTGTGGAGATGGGCTCGGGCACGCCGCCCTCGTGCCGCTTAAGGATCTCGCCGCGATCTCCCACCCGGTGCAGCGTGCCCGTCTCGTGCTGCACAAGGAAGGTGGCGGCGCGCTTGGCGCCGCAGATCGACTTGGCGGATAGCTGCATGTGCAGCAGGATACGCGCGAGCTGCAGGTCGCTGCATAGGAAGCGTGTCGACTCGAGCAGCAGCCCTACTTTAGAGGTGAGCGCCGCGAGTGTCTGCAGCCACGGCAGCAGGCGCGCGGGCGAGCCGAGCGCCGACTGCTGCAGGTAGTCGATGAACGTGGTCGTGTTGAGGTCGTTGTCGAGGAGCGCCTGCATGATCTCGTCCTCTGTGCGCTTGTCGAGCTCCGCGACGAGCGCCTGCGAGGCATGCGGCGGCCCGCTTGGTAGCGCCAGCAGCCTCGGACTGCGCTGCTTGAGCAGCCGCTGGCCGCGCCAGGAGACGTCCTGCGGCGTTGCCCGAGAGGCGTCGAAGAAGACTTCCGCGCTCGCGAGCGGCGTCGAGAGGCGCTTGCTTAGCATCATCTCGTCCGGTCACGACGCGCTTCTGTTTCAGAAGTCGTCGGAACACTGTTTACCGGTACGACTTTCGAAGTTCAAACCATGTTTTCTCTTTGAACTTGAACTTCATTCGACGCGCTTCAATTAGGTTGTCTGTTGTTTCTTTAGTAACTTGAACTTTATGACAATCCATGCAGCGAGTTTGGCTTTACCAATACCCGTGCGCCCTCAATTGCATGCTGTACGTGTACCGTCTCATGTAAGCGGTCGCCACGTGAGCTTTCATGGCGCTGGTGGGCGACGGCAGCGTCTGTACCGGGCATCGCGCATCGCGCTGCCACACCTTGGTAGGGACCGGCCGCTGGCTGTGCTGCTGCGCCGCCAGCACAACCAACGATATTGGAAAGGGTCCCAGAAGCGCCGTATCGAGCGGCTCGTGGTACGCACCGCCGGCGAGGCGGCACGGCTCACCGAAGGGTGAACCCGTACTTGGACTGCCACTGGTGACCTGCCTTGCATGCAAGTGCTCATCGCAGCGCGTTCGCATGCCCGTACTTGGACTGCAACCCTCCACGTGGCCCTCCACGTGGCTGTTCAAAGGCGGATCGGCTTGGCAAAGGCACATGGGCGAGACCGGTAGGCCGAGTGCCTGCACGGCCGTCTGTGGAAGCCAGCATGCAACGGGCAAGCGATCCGATGGAGAGGCGTTGAGGGCGAGTTGCATTGCAACGGCGATGGCTTCGGGGTTGGCAGCATCGCCAGCATCCTCTGTGATGGAGAGGGCTTCGGGGCTAGCTGCATCACCCCTATCGGCGATGCTGCTGCTGGAGGTGGAGGGCGCGTAGTCGGCATCGGCGTCGAGTGCACGCGCAATCGCGGCAGCGATGGCGCCCACTAGCGGAGGGCACACGGCGTTCCCTAGCAACCGATACCCGACTCCCTCGGCCTGCGGTAGGGGGAAGACCTCGGGGAAGCCCATCAGGCGAGCACACTCCCGGGGAGAAAAGAAGCGCGGAGGTGGTGCGGTGTGAAGTAGAGGTGTGAAGAAGCGCGGAGGTGGTGGTGCGGTGGAGGTGGACACCTCGGCTACAATCTCGCTTGTTGATGGAGGTGGTGCGGTGGAGCGCGAATGTGGTGCGGTGCATGGCTGGGGTGGTACGGTGCAGGGCAGCTTGGAGGATGATGGCGGCAGAGGATCGCCTGAGATTGGGCTCGAGATTGGGCTCGTGATGGATCGAGATTGCTCGAGATGCGCACGATCGCTCGATGGCACACGCTCAGCGTCCGATGATGAGGGCGGAATCGCCTCCTCAGGCATCGCCTCCTGCGGCACAAATTGAGAGTACAAGAGGCACCCTCCCTTGTACGTTGTCTGGAGCGTCTGCGCAAGGGAGCCTCGAGTCAACAAGCGTGCGGCGGGGAACTTGGCGTAGTACGCCGACTCCTCGACCTTGCGCCACTTGTCTACGGGGAGGGTGAGCTGCTGTGCCGCTGCGCAGGCTGCCGGCTCCAGAATCTCCTCCGCCGTGCGCCGCAGCGATGGGAGCAGTGGCCAGGCGAAATGGCGTCGTCCGGAGCAAACGTCGTCCCGGAAGCCGACGATGAAGAGCCGCCGCCGTCGCTGCGGCACGAGCAGCGCGGCGTCCAGGAGCCGCACGTGGAGGCGTGGATAGCCAATCTCGCCGAGGGCACGGCGAACCTCGTCGAGCGCACCCGGTCGCGTCAGCAGCCCACGCACGTTTTCGAGCAGGACACATCGGGGTTGGCAGCCGGCCACCAGCCGAACGAGCTCGTAGAAGAGCTGGCCGCGTGGGTCGTCGAAGAGCTTTCCACGACCAGCGTTCGAAAAGCTCTGGCACGGAAAGCCGGCCGCGAGGACATCGTGTGCTGGCACCTGCGCTGCCACAATGCGCCTTATGTCGCCCACCGGCTTCGGGCCATCGGGCCAGTGACGTTGGTATGCAGCGGTTGCAAAGCGACAATATTCGCAAGCAAAGACGCACTGCCCCCCTGCAGCTTCCAGCGCAATGCGGAACCCGCCGATGCCCGAGAAGCACTCAGCAAACGTAAAGCGCGGCCCGCGCTCGGCCATGCTCGCGGGCGGAGGAAGACAATCACGACGTATCCGTATAGAGGACGTCCTCTGTGAACTGGCTGTTAATACTCGGACGGACGAAGGTTTTGTTTTTTTGGCACACGTTTTTTTTTCTCCGCCCACGGTTTTGTGACCGTGGGCCGAATTGCTCGCCGCGCTCGCGCGCGCGGCGTGTGCCAGAAGCCTGGAGCAGCGCTCGGCCGTACCTGAGAGCAGCCGACCCGCCGCAGTCATGCCGCCGACTCGTACGCCGAAGGAGGCACCCACGCCGCTTCGACAGAGGTGCCGCCACGCCTCTGAACCCTTGCGCTCACTTTGAGGTACCACGCCGCGCGTAAGCCATCGCGTGCGCGCGAGTTTTGTTGGGTGCGACTCGGTTTTACCGAGTCGCACGCGCGGTGAGAGCACATCGCCGATGCGTCGCCGTGATGCGCCCCCTCCTCGACTGACCCGCCACTTGACTTTGCTCACGCAGACGTGATGTCGATGGGATCCACAAGGAGCGGAAGAAGCGGTCGGACGCGGGCAAGGCGCACGACAACCCGGAGACGCGCCTGCAGGTGGCCTGCGTCGCATGGTGCGACGCAGCGGACATCCTCGTCGACGGCTCGCCCGGCGGCGCCGCCTTCATGAAGGGTGCTCACAAGGCCCGCGGCTGCAGGCCCGGCCGTGCCGACCTGCTCGTCCTCGAGGCGGGCGCCGATGGCACGCACGGCCTCGCCGTGGAGCTCAAGGTCGGCGGCAACGGCCTGCTGCACTCGCAGGTGGCGTGGCTTGCACGCGCACGGCTCAAGGGCTGGCGCACGGAGGTAGTGCGCTCGCTCGACGAATTCTGTAAGGTAGTGCGCGCGCATATAGGTGGCTCTGCTTGTGACCCTGTAGTCGCGTATTGAAAAGCTTAATGATTCACGAGCATGACTGCGGCTGTCGATTATCATCTGCAGCGGCTCGTGTAAATTTATGGCGTATCCCTATCCCGTATGCGAATGAATAACGCTTTTGATATTCGTTGATATTCCCTAGACTACTCACCCTTACTACCATTCGCACACGCGGCTATCAGATTGCGGAAAAACTGAGATACAGATCAGCCTCCTCGTCACACATCGGCCTCCTCGTCCTCGACACGCTCGTCCTCGACACGACGCGGATGCGCTGCATGCAGCTCCCTAACGAGTCCCTTCCAGTTGGCAGGGCTGGCTGGCTTACCTCTCCCTGCGGCGCGCTTGGGCTTAGCAAGCAAATCAAGCCGCGCCTGCACCGCTGCTAGTGCGTCTACCTCAGACTCCCCGGCCTTCATGCGACGCTCGATCTCCTCATATACATATGAGTGCCACCTCCAGAGCGCGCGGCCGGCATCCCCAGGCGGGCGCCACTTCCTGCCGTGGTCGCGAACCAGGTCGCGAACGGCAGGCCCACCGTTCAAGCCCGTCGTGTACTCCTCCCAGAGGCGCGCGACGGTCTCCTTGTTTGGCGCGAGCACGTACGTGGGGATGCCCGCCGGACCGCGCTTGGCCGCCTGAGCAGCTGCGCTCTCCTCGGCGGTCTTCCGCTTCCGTTTGGGCTCGAGAGAAGGCAGCGGCATCACTGCCTGCGCGGCTGTGGCTGGGCCAGCCTGGCTGACGGTGCCGAGGAGTGCCTGAATATCGGCTTGGAGAGGGGCCAGCCTGCGTGAAATCACGATGTCGAGCCGTGCGGCGACGGGCGACATCCCGAGCCCAGCAGCCTCTTCTGCATCTGGCTCTACTGCCCCAGCGTGCTCGCGCACCTCAGCTGCAGCGACCAGCCCAGCAAAGTCAAGGAAGACCTGGCTCGAGAAGAAGGGCAGCTGGAACAAGCGGTTCTTGGCGAAGAATCTCTTGTAGATGGGCTCGGTGTCCATTCGGATGTGGCCGTCCTCCGTACGCGCCCGTGCCGCCGAGCATGCAATGAAGACCTCGACGATCAGCCGCAGTGCCCGCCCGCAGCCGCGTGCACAGAAGAGGCGCTTCGCCTTCGCCTCTGCACCAGTGGTCACGGTCTTGAACTGGGCCTCGACCTGTGCCTGTGCCGCGATGAGCTGGGGCAGCAGTGCGGTGACGAGCTCCTCTGTGACTCGAATGCTCAGGTGCGCGGCGTGCGCAGCCCGAGGGGCTTGATGGTCGAAGCCGGCGGCCGCGAGCAGCGCCGACATCGGCGGGTTGAGGAGGTACGACTCCGTCTGCTCGTCGTGCACGTACTTGCACAACCGCCGAATCTGGTCGAGGTCGACACCGAGATCGTCGAGGACTCGTTGGCACTCGCCTCGGCCCTGGTGCAAGCACTTGGTGGGCACTGCGCCTACAGCCTCGTAGAGGCGCTTCATGATGCTGTAGGAGGAGTCGTACGAGACGCCGTGCATCTCGTCGTGGCCCTGACGGAGCGTCGGGCGTTTGAAGATATCCTTCGGCTCGAGGAGATCGGGGAACGTGACCTTCATGATCAGGAAACGGTGCAAGAAGAGCGCGCCCTTCGCGAAGATCGTGCACAGCACCGGGTTGCGGTGCGGGAGCAAGGCTGAGTAGGAGATCCGGCCGTTTTGGTTCGTCTTCCCGCCGTCGGTCACGTTCGCGAGCATTGGCATGCCGGACGAGCCGACTGTCTTGGTGATGCGCGAGAACATGAACGCGAAGACCTCGTCGCGAAGGTCGTCGTGCCGGGCGCCCTGCTGGTGGGTGGCGCGGAGCTCAAAGAGGATCTGCAAGCTGAAGAGCGGCGAGGTGTTCGGCACCTGATGAGGGATGTCATCCGAGGTCATCAGAAGGCAATCAGAGGCCATCAGAGGTCATCAGAGGTCATCAGTGGTCATCAGAGGCTATCATCAGAGGTCATCCGTGGTCATCAGAGGTCATCAGAGATCATCAGAGGCAATCAGAGGGGGTCGGAGCTCGTCAGAGAGAGATCATCAGAGGTAATCTGGCACACTCTTACCGCGCAGTTCAAGCACAGCTCGACCATCTCGATCATCAAATCGAAGCCGATGTCCGCCTCGATGGCCGCTTGGAGGTCGGTCATGTGCTCCATGTGCGACTCGCGCGCGCCGGTGTAGAGCTCCTGCTTGCGCTCCTTGACACCCGGCAGGTTGCACACGTATTCGGGCATCGGAGCCAGCAGACGATCCGCACGCTGCTTGTTGAGCCTTGCTTGTGCCCACGCGAGCATCGTCTTGTAGATGCTCTTGGTCATGCCGTCCTGCTCGTAGAGCCAGATGAACAGCTGGCGGAAGGTGCCGTCGATCGGGTCGCCCGCGGCGTCAATGAAGACGCCCTTCTCAGTGCCATCCCAGCCGGCCGCTTTAAGGAACTTCGGCCACCATTTGTTCGCCGAGGTTGCGTACGCGTCCTCGCTCGACTCTTTGCGCGGCGCCCTCGGCTGCTTCGGCCGTGCTGCAAGCTCCTCGACGGTCACGTCGTCGGCAAACGGCTGCGCGACGGGGCTGGTTTCTGCCATGAGTTTACTGTTTGTGCCCACGCATTGGGATCAGGCACACGCCACACCGTTTCCGCACACTTTGAAAACCGTGTTCTAAATTCGACCAAACTGTTGGTTTTGTGAATTTGCATGTATGTGTCCGACTGTTTCTCATGCCCTCACAAGACAAGTCGCGATGTATCGCCACGGCCGGGGAGACGGCCAGTCGACCAAGAGATATGCAGCATCGGAGCCCGATCATCACCTTCTCGCCTGGGAGGGCGCCGGGGTGGCGTCGTCAAGGGCGGTCGTGGTGGCGGAGGGCCCTCTGGTGGATAACCCAAAATAGGAAGGTGTGAGGGGCCACCCCAATTAGGCAATGCGCCCGGAGCGGCGATGTGCGGTGGGAAGTTGTAGCCGAGATTGTGACCGAGATAGCCGCCCAGATGCGCCCCAGCAGGATAGCCGCCCATATTGTAGCCGAGATTGTAACCGAGATTGTAGTCGAGATTGTGGCCTTGTCCCCAGGGGTCATGCCAGGAAGGCGGCAGGGAAGCATGCAAAGAAGGCTGCAGGGAAGCATGCAAAGAAGGCTGCTGGATCCAATGCACCTTCCTATTTTGGGTCTTGGTGTCGTCGAGCATCTGCTTGGCTACTGCGTACCACATGTCCGCGGTGGCGTCCTGCGGCCTGGCTGCATGCATCTGCGACCCAAGCGCAAGCCTCGAGGGCGAAGTGCCATTCGACATGCCTAATAAGGAAAGGCTCGAGTCGGGCCCATTCACACGTACGCCCCCATTCACACCTCGTACGCCCCCATTCACACCTCGTACGCGCGAAGGGCGTGCACGGACCCGGCGGAACGGCGTGGGCGGCGTGGGCGGCGGCGGGGGTGCTCCGGGGTCGGGCGGAGGTGGCGGCGATCTGGGAGGAGGCGGGCGATGGCTCGGAAGCTGTGGGCAGTCGCGACGCAAAGTGTGAACGTCAGCGACCAGAGAGGCCTTCGGAGGCCATCAGAGGGCATCAGAGGGCATCAGAGGCCATCAGAGATCATCAGAGGCCATCAGAGGTCATCAGAGGCCGGCCATCAAACCTGGAGCAGCCTTCGATCCAGCTCCTTGTAATCGATGTGACCGGAGCCGTCGACATCAAAGAAGTTGAACGTTCGCTCGAGGTCGGCCTCCGACACGTACGTCACGCCGAGTTTATAGATGGCGTCGAAGAACTCATCACGCGTGATCGCGCCGGAACCGTCCACGTCCCACTCCATAAAATAATCGCGCGTACGTCGCTTGTGCCAACTCTTACCGTCAGCTCCCGTGCGCTTGAGCAGGTCGCGCAGGGTGAACTCGTCAAACGGCGGCGGCGGCGGCGGCGGTGCGATGCGTGGTGGCGGCGGAGGCGGAGGGGGTGGCGGTGGTGTCGGCGGCCTCGGCGGCGGCAACAACTTGGGCGTTGACCACAGCTGCAGTCGAGGGTCGCTTCTTCGGCGAGCTAATGTGGATGCCCCAAGCAAGCTGAATGCCATTTCGATTTCGTGCGTGAATGAAAGTCAAGCAAGTTCGAAGTTTAGTCAAAGTATACCTTTCGTCATCCATGGCATCTCCATCGACACCCGTCCTCTCCAGTACCAGCTGGCTTCCGGAGCACATTCGATAGGCTTCCATTTGGTTCTTGTCAGTTGTTTATGTGTATAGACTAAGTCTTAGACTTGACCCTCGCTCGAAGTCGAAGTGTCGAACCGTAGTAGCAAGTAGGGTTGGTACTCGTAAAATTCGGTTTCTCATATGATATAATGACACTGGACGCTTCGAGGCTGCCTGAGCGAAATCGTCCCCAAACTTAGCCCAACGCCTATGTAAGCAGCGTCTAAGTGGACCCTAATCACTTGCAGCAACAGCAGCCTCTTGCTCCTGCGCAAGAGCTGCCGCGCACCGCCGTGTCTCCGGGTGCTGCGGCCCGAGGACGGTGCGCATGCGCTCGAGGGCCAATTCGAGCGGCTCGAGCCCTCCACCCTCCGCACACCTGATGAGGGAGGCAATCAGAGGTCATCAGAAGTCATCTTAGGCAATCAGAGGTCATCTGAGGCCATCAGAGGCAGTCAGAGGCCATCAGAGGCCATCAGAGGCCATCAGAGGCCATCAGAGCCCTCCGCCCTCCGCACACCGGAGCCGGGCGTCGACGGCCTCGAGCATCAGCATCGATTCCACATTAGGGCCCAGCGCCGCACGCGCCGTGCTGAGCACGCGTGCATCCACGAGCGCGCGGGCGCTCTCGATGCGGCCTTGCGCGCGGCGCACGTCTGCGAGCCAGGCTTGCGAGCGCAGCCGGGTGCGATGGCCCTCTGCGAGCGTCGCGGCGCAACCGTCGAACGCTTCGGACATTAACGGGTCGGCTTCGTCGAGCTGACCTTTGTCTTGGAGCAGCCGCGCCAAGTTGCTGATGGAGATGAGTGTGTTGGCGTCTCGATCGCCGAGGATCTCACGGCGTGCCTCGAGCGCCTCGCGCAGCAACAGCTCCGCCTCATCGAGCTTGCCCTGGTCTTGCAGCAACAGCCCCAGATTGTTGATGAAGGTGAGGGTGTGCGGGTGCCGATCGCCGAGCGTTGCCACGCGCCCCTCGAGCGCCTCCCGGTGCAGCAGCGCCGCCTCGTCGAGCTGGCCCTGAGCCTGCAGCAGCAGACCCAGATTGCTTATCGAGACGAGGGTGCTCGGGTGCTGGTCGCCGAGCGTCGCGCGCTGCGCCTCGAGCGCCTCGCGGTAGAGCACGCCTGCCTCGTCAAGTCGCCCTTGGTCGTAAAGCAGCCGCCCGAGGTTATTCATCGATGCGAGCATGTCGGGGTGCCGGTAAGGTAGTGTCGCACGCCTCGCCTCGAGCGCCGACCGAAGTAACGGCTCCGCCTCGTCGAGCTTGCCTTGCTTCTGCAGCAGCAGCCCCAGATTGTTGATGGACTTGAAGGTGTCGGTGTGCCGATCGCCCAGCTGCGCACGACGCACCTCGAGCACCTCCTTCCACAGCACCTCCGCCTCCGGGAGCTTGCCCTGGGGGGTTGACGAAGCTCCTATCAGTGGCAATCCATGGCAATCCATGGCCATCAAGGCCACATTAGAGCTCACCGGGTCCTTCAGCATTCCGTGGCAATCAATCCATTGCAACCAATGGCAATCCACTGCAATCCAGGCCACATGAGAGCTCACCTGGTCCTTCAGCAGCATCCCCAGATTTGTAACCGAATCAAGGGTATCGCGGTGCTCATCGCCCAGCGTGGCACGCCGAATCCGAAGCGCCTCCCGAAGCAAAGCCCCCGCCTCGTCAAGCTTGCCCATGATGTGCAGCAGCCTGCCCAGATTGTTCATGGAGACCAAAGTGTCGGGGTGCCGATTGCCGAGCGTCGCACGCCTCGCCTCGAGCGCCTCGCGGAGCATCGGCGCTGCCTCGAGATGCTTGCCCAGGTTCTGGAGAAGCCGGCCGAGCTGGGTCTGCAGCGTCGACGTGGCGCGTTTCTCGCTCGGGATGCGCGCCAGCGCCGCGCGGCCCTCGGCCGCGAGCCACTCGCGCAGCGACGCGCACACCGTCGCCGTCACCGCGCCGATGCCGCCCTTGAGCAGCGCCACCTCAGCCAGGATGTAGTCGCGGTCCTCGATCTTGGTGATCTGCGCGTCGGCCGCGTCGATGCCCGCCACGATGCCCGCAATCTCGTCAAAGCGCCTCGTCAGCAGCTCCTCGAAGCCATCCACGTCCGCGGGCGCGAGCACCACGTGCAGCGTTGCGCCCTTGGCGAGCGCCTTGACGACCTCGAACATGCACCACGCGCGCGTCATCGCGCCCGGCCCGCGGCGCAACCAACCGGCGGGCGGCGCGCCGCGCTCGGGCAGCAAAAAGGGCTGGTTGGGCGCGGGCCACTCGGCCGTGAGCGGCGAGCAGTACAAGAGGAGCTCGCTGATGGCCGCCATCGCTTCGGCAAACACGTGGTCCGTGTCCTCCTTGCGCGCCTTGCGCTCCTCGCTGCCCCGAAGGTAGCGGTCGGCATCAAACTCGCCCGCGAGCAGCGTCTGAGAGGCCGCAAAGATGTCGATCCACACGTAGCGCGTCACGCCGTCGGAGGCCTCGAGCTCGGCCAGCCTGCGCTCGATGGCGTCGAGCATGTCGCCCAGCTTCGTGCCATCCCACGAGTACGAGAAGAAGGTGGTCGCGAGGCCGATGAGCGCGTCCGCCACCTCGCCACGCGCCTCGGCCGTGAGCACGAGCGTCTCGACGAGCGAGAGCCCCGTCGAGCGCGTGAGCGCGCACACGCTCCACACGAAGCCCTCCTTTTTGCACACGTCGCCCATTAGCATGCCGAGCGCGCCGCGCGCGCGGAAGAAGCGCCTGATGGCGCGCAGCATCTTGCGGCTGATGCCGCGCCGGCCGCTCGGCAGGCGGCGCGCATGCGGGCGCACCGGCACGTCGAGCGTGCCCTTGGGCACGCGCGCCGCCACGAGCGCATCCAACAGCGCATCGGCGAGGGAATCGGCCGCATCATCGGCAAGGGCGGCGTTGCCTAATATGGAGATGTTGGCGTCGTCGCTTGCATCGGAAGGTGAGATTTCGTCAGCGAAGCGATCGCGCACGAACCGGCCGCGCTCCGCCCTCTCCGCCCTCTCCACCGCGTGCTTCTGCTTGTACTTTTCGTACTCACTCTTGAAGCCCGCCGCTTGCTCCTGCTTGAACTGGGCGATGCCCGCCGCCGCTTGGTCCGCCAGAACTGGGCGCTGCACCGACGCCTCGTGCTCGAGCTTCTCCCTGGCAAGCCGCGTGGTCTTCTGCTCGTCCGACTCCAATTTCTTCTTGTGCTCTTCGGCCGCCTTCGCTGCCACGCGCTCGACGTCACCTTTCTTGAAGCCGGGCGTGAACGTCTTGATCGGCCCGAGCTCATCGAGCAGCGTGTCGAGCTCCACGTTGTACTCATCCGCGATTGCCACGATCGCAAACTTGGTGGCGCATCCCAAGAGCTTCCTCTTGAGCTGCACTGACGGCAAGCCACGGCTCGCGCACGTCGCCTCGACGTGCTTCTTGATGCTGGCAAAGGTGAGCTTGGCCAGGCGCGGGTCGGTCAGGTAGTCAATTTTGCCGTTGGCACACAAGCGACGGTCCGCCTCGGCGGGAGAAACCGGAGACATGGACGTCGCTGGAGCAGCAGGCAATTCCGGCATGCTTGTGCGGCCAAGAGAATGCCCCCGCACACCGGCTGGCACGGAAGAGCGCCTTCCTTCCAAGAACACATCTTTGGCCACGTTCAAAGTTGTCAAGTTCAAGTCAAACTTCAGACCGTAGGAACTGTCTCAAATGTCGGCTCCGCACCCCTCGGTCAACACAAGTACTGAGTAATCGCTCTCTCGGGTCACTCCATAATGCGGAGTGAGGTCGGTCTCTCCCGGCGTGCAGGGTGTCAAAGATTACCTCGATACCTCGAGACCCTGCAGAGGTGGGCTCCAGGGCTCCAGCCTAATTAAGCTCCACCCCTGTAGCGCCACACGAGTCCGCCCGGTGCCAGGTCGACAGCCAATGCATCGTCCAGCAGAGCCGCGTGCTCGAGCGCCGTCCCGAGCTGAGCCGCGTGCTCGAGCGCCGTCCCGAGCTGAGCCGCGTGCTCGAGCGCCGTCCCGAACGAGGACAGTGCACACGGCCACCAGTGGTGCGCCACAAAGTCGGAATAGACCACAAAGTCGACACGGCTGAGCTGCCCGTGCCGACGGTCACCATCCTGGAATGTGAGCCATGCGGCGGCCGCATCGAACGCCGCCTTCGCGGCTTCCTCGGGAGGAAAGCCGCGGATGCCGCACCCAATGGCCGGCAGCGCCAAACTTCGGCATCCCTTGGCGGCCGCAGCATCCAGGGCCGCGTCATATGTCTGGCGTAACAGGGCGCTGCGCTCTGGCGGCTGTTCCAGCAGTGCGTCCGGCGCGACCACATGCACGATCCAATCTGCTCTGAGCACGCCGCCAGCGCGAGAGGTGATGGCTCTGCCGGGCGCGAGAGGCACACCGGCCCGCGCTGCAGCTTCGGATGACGATGAAGCCAGTGCGGCTCCTCCTGCTTGACGCACTGAACCATCAGCATTCTGACGGCCCGCAAAGCGCCAGTGAGAAGCACGGGACGTGCCCTCGAGGTACGGGTTTGCAGACACGGCCAGAGCATCGGCTTGCCATTGTGCGAGGTCACCACGTACGAGGCGGATCGATCGGGTCGTGGCCGCCTCGTTTGCGGTCGGCCACCAGCCGCCGATTCGGGGCACGACCACGCGAAGCATCGTCCGATCGTCGCATCGCACAACACAGGGAGGGCGAGCCCTGGGACGCGTGAAATGACACCCTGACTCAGCCAGACCTGTGAAAAGCCCGACTCATCATCCCCAAGCTACATGTAATGTGGTTCTTGTACAAGATTTCAATGTAGGATGCATGCCACTCGCATCCATTACATTTATTTCGAAACTCGACAAGAATTAGGAATTGGCGCAGCCTAGCCACAATGCACGCTGCGGACCAAGTGCCGCGTGGCATACCGGTCAACGCCAGCAACGTCGCGCTTGAGCGTGATGAGTGCGAGGACAGTGACGAGGACAGGGACGAGTGTGGTACGTTTGGCTGCACCCTACCGGACAAGCATGGTGGCCTGCATCGAGTTCCTACGCTGGTAAGAGGTGCGCGCGAGCGGCGGCCTTCGTCTCGCGTCTTGGAAGGCCTCAAGCCGGTGTCGCAGGCGGCGATTGCAAAGCAGCGAAGCAGAAGCCGGGCTGCCGTTGGGGACGGCGCTTGGGACGGAGCGTGTGACGAAGTCGAAGAGGGCGGTGCAGAAGAGGAAGGGCCTCTCGAGGAAGGCGAGGAGGAGGAGGCGGAGGAGGTGGAGGAGGAGGAAAGGGGAAGTCTCACACGCGGCCACATGCCTCGTGAGGAAGATACGTGGGTTGCGTGCGACCGCTGCGGCAAGTGGCGACGGCTTAGCAAGGATGTCAATGTTGGTGCTGATGCCTTCGCGGGCGCATGGGTGTGCGAGCAGAATACCGAGCCTGCTTTCAACAGCTGCGATGTGGCGGAGGAGGCCGTCTCGGAGGCTGGAGACGAACTGACGCCAGATGGCGATGCAGCAGGGATGGTCACCGAGGCTGAGGGGCTCCGGCTGCATCTCTCACCTCAGTCGAGCACGGGCTACCTTCGCGTGATCCGCATGCCAATTTATCCATCAGGGCAGCCTCGGGCGAAGCCCTTCCAGGCCGGATACAAGCGTGATGGGCGAAATGTCTTTCTCGGATGCTTCGCCACCGCCGTCGAGGCCGCCGTCGCATATGCAAAGCACATGGCCCGCGGCGGCGAAGCAGCCGGGGAGGCAGATGCAGCAGGCATCGTCACCGAGGCTGAGGGGCTCCGGCTGCATCTCTCACCTCGCTCGAGCACGGGCTACCGTCGCGTGTACCGCACTCCAAATAATCCATCAGGGCAGCCTCCGGCTAAGCCCTTCCAGGCCAGATACGAGTGTGATGGGCGCTATGCCTCTCTCGGATGCTTCGCCACCACCGTCGAGGCCGCCGTCGCATATGCCAGGCACATGGCCCGCGACGGCGAAGCAGCTGCAGAGGCTGAGGGCGCCGGGCATGACGATGAGGGCGACGAGAACGACGAGGGCAGCGACGAGCAGGACGACGAGGACGACGAGGACGACGAGGACGATGAGGTGGGCGAGCTCGATGGCGAGGTCGACGATGAGGACTGCGAGGTCAAGCTCGAGCTCACGCCCACCGATGACGAGGAGGAGGACGAGGACGAGGAGGAGGAGGAGGAGGAGGAGTGCCGTGAGGTGCGCGCGATACCAGCCGTGGCGCAGGCGATGGAGTCGGACGAGGACGAGGACGAGGCGCTGCTCGAGGTGCAGGTCGAGTGGGAGCAGCTGAGGCTGCAGTGCGTACTCTCGCACCAGCGGCTGACCGACCCCGCCACGCTCGAGGGCTGCATGCATCTGAGCCGGTGCAACCTCGAGGCTCTCGAGGAGATTCGGCGCCACCAGTCGTGCCAGGCGCGGAGCAGTGTGTGCCCTGTGCACGGGTGCAATATCTCGTGCTTGCGGCGTGGGAGCGTGCGACGCGACGACTGGCTGCGCGCTCTGCTGGGCGCCGTGCCGAGCACCGTCGACGTGATCTGGCTGCGCGGCGATGAGGTGTCCCTCACCCCTCCGAGGCGCGAGGGCGGCGCCATGCTGGTTGGCAATAAGGGTGGCAAGCGCAAGGTGGAGGTTGCGTTTGAGGAGACGGCGACGAGGCCGCAGCAGCGTCGGAGGCGTGCAATCTCCGGTGCAATTTCCGGTGCAATCTAAGTGGAATCTCCCGTACTCTCTGGGTGCTTCAGTCTCACAGTGACCATTTCTGGACTGACAAACCTGAACGCTGAAGTTTGAACGCGTCATGAGCGTTCTCATAATGAGGAGGATACTGTGTGCGGTGCACATCCGAAACTCGAGTTTGATGTTTGTAAAAAATCACTCGAGGCCCACATGACGAGCCATCGATACCTAAAGCGTTGACTGCTATCTGCTTGGTTGACTGTAGCATCCCGCCCCACGCCCGGTCCCCTCTCATTTCAAAATCGCCCCCTCCAGTCACTCCACAATCCATCCGTGGCCCTCGAGGGTTCCCTCAAGGTCCCACTGGGGCGGCTGCCCCTACCATGGGTGCCCCTCGTCTCCCCCCTCGGCATGCAGCCGAGGTGCATGGTGCAGTTCCGATGCGCCTTCTTCGGGTTAGCCCCGACCCTCCCGAAGCCCGGCAGGGTCTGGTTGAGTGTGAAGCCGCCGACGCGATGCCAGTACTCGCGCAGCCAGATCGAGTAGGGAACCCGAGCGTGTGGCGGCTGCGCGAGCGTGAAGTTGCAGCAGGCCTGGTTCGGGCGGCAGGGCACAATGATCTCGACCCAAGTGGACAGCACTGCCGCGGCTGTACGGCGCGGCAGCACCCAAAACATATCCGGCGTGAGGCTCCCGGCAGGCGTGTACCACTGCCCGCTCCACTCGGCAGCCATGGTGCCGAGGTCATATGCACACCAGGGCCCCATATTCGCCTCCCAAAAGAGGTCGGGGCGTGTGAAGACGACGGCATCGAAGCGCACACTTGCCTTGATCTCATACTCTACCACTACCTGCCAGCCATCGTTCATCGTCGACCACCACACGCGCGCCTGCGATAGGGGGTAGTGCGGCGCCTCGTCACGCCAGAAGCATTCGGGGTGCAAGGGCGTGCTCGTCGAGAGGGGCTCGCCTCGAGCCGCGCGACGATGCACATCTCGGTAGACTTCCTGACCGCTGCTTTCCTCGCGCGGCGTCGACACCGTCGCGGGATGCAGCAACTCGGAGGTCGCGTTGGCGAGAGCATCCCACTGCGCCTTCTCGGCACCCATCTTCAGATGGAGAAAGACGCGCGACGCCGTGTGCGCCGCGAACGAGCGAACGACGCGCTCTGCAAAGAGTTTGTAGCCACCTTCGGAGAGGAACCCCCGCGGCATGCCGACGACCATGAAGGCCATGCGAGGTGCGGCCACCTGGATCGATCCGCACTCGTCGATCGGCGATCTGCACGTCGGCACGTTGTTGTAGTGTCTGGAAGAGTAGCAGGGGCCACGACCTTGCCAAGAAGCATTCATGTGGTTTGGAAACCTCAAACCTCCAGTACTTTCAAAACAAGAGTCGGTACGAGGAAACACTAATTGCATGCAAGACCAGTGACGTGCTGTTCACAAACGCTCACATTGCATGACGCATGCGCGTGGTCGAGGCGCTGTAATGGTTTGATGTTCCGCACCAAGTTTGCGATGCAAGTTTGGCGGAATGAGCCTCGAGTCGTCGGTCTCGTCAGCGCCGACAAAGCCTAGGGCACGGCATGGCGCGGATCGTCACCGCAGCTGCGCGGGATTTCGGCGATGTGCTCGACGGCGACGACAGCGATGATAATCTGGACGGACCGGCGTCCATCTCAAACCTGAGCACCCCTGTCAAGAAACCCCTGTCTACTAGTACCGCCAGCACACCCAACTCCATGACTGCCAGCACACCCAACAAAAGCTCCCTGTCAGCGTCGAGCAGCAGTGGCGGCAGCACAGCTACCGGCTCAGCGGCGAAGGCATCGGCCGTCGGCGGCGCTGCCTACAAGCAGCAGCAGCAGCAGTCGTATGGATCTCGTGCACGAGGCGATGACGTCGTCGAGGGCATCGCGAACGCGCTGTCGTCGGACGAGGAGGAGTTTTCGATGGCCGCGTCCCCGCGTTCGCCAAATGGCCCGCCCCTCTACACGCCGAATATGCTCAAGAGCAGCCCGCCCGCCAAGCCGACCACGAAACCGGAGCTGCTGGTCTTCACAGTCGACTCACAGGTCTTCACAGTCGACTCACCGCCGCCGCCCGCCTCACACAGCGACAGCAACGAAAGCAGCGAACCGACCACGACACGCGCCGCCGCCGGCGCCGGCGGCGGCGGCGGTCGCAGCATCCTCGGCGGCCTCTTTGGGTTCGGCAAGAGCAGCAGCGGCAGCAGCGGCAGCAGCAGCAGCAACCCGAACCCGAAAACGAGCGCCGCCCATGAGGGCGTCGTCGTGGGCGCCGGCGTGGGCGTCGGCAGCAGCGGCGGCGGCGGCGCCCACGCCGGCGCCGGGACCCTCGGGCTACGCGAGCTCAGGATGGAGGTCAGCGAGGGGCCTGTGGGGATCGTGTGGGGGGACGTGCCCCCCTCACCTCTGATTGCATGCTGATTGCCTCCCTCATCAGGTCAGCGAGGGGCCTGTGGGGATCGTGTGGGGGGACGTGCCCCCCCCCTTCTCCGACCCTTCATTGGGTGGGGCCGTCGGGGTATTCGTCTTCAGCCTCAAGCCGGGGGGACGTGCGGAGCGCGCCGGCGTCCTCGTGGGCGATGTCCTCGTGAGTAGCAACGGCAAGGCCGAGCCCTGCATGCACGTGCTCACCACGGCGCCATCTCGTCCGTTCCCCACAGGTGCGCATCAACGGCAAGGCGGTGGCCGAAGGGAGTCACGAGCAGGCCTCGCGAGAGATCAGCCGGTGCGTCCACGCGGCGTGATTGCACCTCTGATTGCATGCTGATTGCCTCCCTCATCACGAGCAGGCCTCGCGAGAGATCAGCCGGTGCGTCCGCGCGGCGTGATTGCACCTCTGATTGCATGTGCTCAATACGGCGCCATGAGCCTCTACCCTGCATGCATTGCTCACCACGGCGCCCGCGTCCGCTTCCCCACAGGTGCGTCAAGGCCAAGGAGACGATCTCGCTCACGGTGCTCGCCTCGAGTGTGCGCGAAGTCTTCGAGCGCCGTGATGGGCGCATCGGCATCACGTGCGCACCGGTTGGGATCTCGGGCGGCTGATTGCGACTGAGTGCGTCTGAGTGCGTCTGAGTGCGTCTGATTGCGTCCCTCATCAGGTGCGCACCGGTCGGGACCTCGGGCGGCGTGCTCGTCGCCGGTTGGAGCGCTGGCTCGCAGGGCGAGGGGCGCGGGCTGTGCCCGGGCTGGCTGCTCCTCTCCGTCAACGGCACGGTGACCACTGATGACCACTGATGGCCACTAATGGCCACTGATGATCATTGATGCGCATGCAATCGCCCTCGTCGATGATTGCCACTGAGTGCCAATGATTGCGTCCCTCATCAGGTGCCCACTTCGCATGCGCATGCAGTCGCCCTCGTCGATGATCTGAGTTTCGTCACAGTGAGCGTCGTCTTTCGAAGGATCGCCGCGGCCGTTACGCTCAAGACGACGCTCAAGACGCCGCATGGCGCTCAGGACGGCGCTCTGAACCACGGACTCGAGGTGTGTGCGCTCACCATGGCGCTCAGAGAGCCAGGCCTCGGCGCCGTCGTGAGCTCCTCTGAGTGTATGCTGATTGCCTCCCTCATCAGGTCCGTGCCCTCAACGAGATCGGCCTCGGCGCCGTCGTGAGCGCGGTCGCCGCAGGAAGCGCTGCAGCGGCCGCCGGCCTCGCCATCGGTGATACTCTCCTTCTCATCGAAGGGGAGCTCATACGCTCCGTCAAGCAGGCGAGCGAGCATGATTGCCACCGAGTGCCACTGATTACCTCCTCATCGAAGGGGAGCTCATACGCTCCGTCAAGCAGGCCACCGAGCTGCTCAGGTGCTCACCACGGCGCCCGCGTCCGTTTCCCCACAGGCCACCGAGCTGCTCCAGTGCTCTCAGAAGGAACTACGGCTCGTCCGTCTCATCGTGTGAAACGGTGTGAGTACGGCTCGTCGTCCGTCACTGCTTTCGCGTGTGAAATGTGAAATCAGAAATGTGAAACGGTGACGATTGATTCAGCTTAATTCAGCAAGTCGGAGTTATCAGCCTAAGAAAAAATACTAAAAAGAAAAAAGTAATTCAGGCTGAATCCTGAAACCGCGCCCGTCGAGGAGACCCGCGGTCACTTCTCGAAAACTTTGGCGATATTGACTATAAATCACTACATTTAGGCCCTGAAATGGTTGCCACTAACACACTATTTTGACTGCGACCTACATGTAACAGTGTCGATAATGATGATCTATGAGAAGGCGATCTGGATCTCTCCGACTGTGCACCCAAATAGAATAATAGTTTGTTATTAACGCACCTCAGAAGCTCCGCGGCGTTTCTTCGCGACTTGACACACGGACACGGATCACACAAACGAACCTCACATCAGCCATCCAGACCCACGTATCGATAGTGCTGCCGCACCGGTCGGGCTGTGGGGATATCTGTGACGGGTATCTTAGCCTATGGGTATATAATGATTGAGGACTCCTCAGGCCGTTCCATGTTGGGCATGTATCGGCCTGAGGTTAGCGCACAAGGACGGCGAGGCCCCTCCGAGGCGATACCATCGCCCCGAGGTTCGAAACCGTGCGCTGTACGATATGTACACCTGTTGTATGAGGGAAGGTACTTTTCTCAGACCTCTGGAACTGGTACGTTCTGCCGCGCGGGCCTTGCGGCTCGCGCTGCATATAGTACTCGGGTCATATCCTTACTTACCGTTCCCTGCTACGAGTTGCTCGAGCACATCAGAATGCTTCCGCCAGGCCGCGGGCAGAGAGGTCGACTGAGACCACCTACCCGGGCCTCTCGTGCTAAGCTGTTGCTGTGCTGTTACTTGTTTGCGCTGAGGCCCTAGGGCGCTGCAGCGGTTGGTGCGGAGCTGGTTACGGCGGGTTAGCGCTGAACCGCTTGAACCAGAGGTCCAGTGGGCCGGTCCAGTCTGATGCTGGCGGGAAGAGCATGGGAGTGCGCTTTCCGCCGTGCTCATCGAGCAACTCGTACTCGTCCCGCGACGGCAGGTCGGCCACGTTTATACACTTCGACGGAACGAATTCGTAGTAGACGTTTGCGCCTAGCGCTGCGATTTGGAGGTGGAACGCGTTGATCATGCGTGCCAAGTCCAGTTTGCGCGCATATCCGTGGACGAGGCCCGATAGGGCCACTGTGTTGTCGATGAAGTGGTTAACTTGTCGGCCGCGTACTCGATCTGGGTAAGTGAAGTAGACGGCGACCCCGGCTAAGACCTCAAGCTGAGCGATATATGTCTTTTGGAAGTCCCCATCGCGGGCTTTCACGAACGTCGCTGCAATGTCGTCTGGTGGGGCTGCGCTAGCGTACACGAGGTGCCCCTCTTCGCAGCCTGCGACGAGCGCCGGGTCGTACGCTGTGTTGTCCGGATCGCAATGCGGGTTAAAATGCGGGTTGTACAAGACAATGCCCAATCTGGAGACGAATTTGGCTTTCCATGCTTCCAGCGCGTCGTCGGCGCAGTCTCTGCGCTTTCGCTTGCGGGGCCTGAACATCGCGTCCGTATGTATATACGAGAAGCGGGCGGACGTTGGGAGGCTCCACTAGCTCCACGCGGAAAGGGAGGTTCGGAAGCAGCGCAGCGTCGAACTCGTAAGCATGCTGCAGGGCCTCCGAGAACTCGGTCTCGTCTCCATCGTGGTATTCGCGTTGTACTAGAGAAAGCGATGATGCCCAGCCAACTCTGCCTTGAGCGCACTCGAGGAGGAATTGCCGTTTCCCTCTGAGCGTGCTCGCCTCGCCGGTGGTCATCCTGTTCGAGCGCTTTGCCTTCGCCCACATATCAAGGATGTGCTTGATTCGGTTGGCCGAGGGCATGAACGTGACCGTGCCTTCGGTGTGTGCCTTTGAGAGGTCCACCATCATGCCTAGGCCTATGTTGCTCTAGTGTTTGGAAAATGTGTAGGATTTTTTGTGCACCCGTCACAGTATTGGTTCTGACAGTACAATAGTTGAAACCTAGTTGTATGAACGCGGGGGAAGATGGGGCTTCTCATGGGGTCATCGCGGCATTCACAGCTCATGATGGCGCCATTGGGCATGATCGCGCGTCGTTGCGAAGAAAAAAGGGACCTCTCCGATGATCGGTCTCGCGCACAACCCGCCGGAGTGCAGCCCGCCGTCGCGAGATGCCTCGATCGAGGGGGTGGTCTTGGCAGCCGAAGAGACGTTGGAGGCCATTGGCATCGAATGCAACTTCATCGATCGACTCCGGCGTTGACGCCGGCATTGTGCATGCCGCTGAACCTCTGCAAGATGAGTTGGTGCCAAAGCTACCGGTTCTGGAAGAGATAGCGGCCGATCTGTGGGCAGCTGACTACGGATCCTTGTTCGCCAATGAAATCAAACGCAATCGAGCTCTCGTGAGCCAACACGCGCGCACCTTTTGCTGCACCAGCTCTCAGCTGCAGCTCTCATCGTATGCGAGACGCTTGTCCGGTCATCCACGCCACGCCATTCAAATGTCGTACAGTACATGCTAGATCAGCTTCGAAACATAGACTAATAAACACAATGCCACACATGGCCACCCTCTCTTCCACCATCAAGGACATGTTTTGAGTATTGTGCAAGGCAGCACATATATGTTATATCGTTCCGACTTGAGCTCACTGAGCACGATGAGGATGCTGAGCACAATGAGCATGCTGAGCCTGCTGAGCACGCTGAGCTTGCTGAGCTTGATGAGCCTGCTGAGCAAGCTGAGAATGCTGAGCGATGTTGGCAATGATGAGCCGGCTGAGCACGATGAGCATGCTGAGCCGGCTGAGCACGATGAGGATGCTGAGCCCACTGGGCATGAAGAGGATGCTGAGCATGATGAGCATGCTCAGTCTGCTGAGCACGATGAGCTTGCTGAGCTTGAGCACGCTGAGCTTGATGAGCTTGCTGATCCTGCAGAGCACGCTGAGCACGCTGCAGCAATGTTGACAGTGCACGATGAGCATGCTGAGCACGATGTCAATGAGCTTGCTGAGCACACTGAGCACGATGAGGATTGGATGAGGATGCTGAGCACAATGAGCATGCTGAGCCTGCTAAGCTCAATGAGGCTGCTGAGCACAGTGTGCATGCCGAGCCTGCTGAGCTTGCTGAGCTTGCTGAGCATGCTGAGCCTGCTGAGCACGCTGAGCACGATGCGGCATTGTTGCCGATGATGAGCATACTGAGCCCGCTGAGCACCATGAGCTAGCTGAGCGCGCTGAGCATGCTGAGCATGCTGAGCCAGATGAGCAGGTTGAGCCTGCTGAGCTCAATGAGGATGCTGAGCACAGAGAGCATGCCAAGCCTGCTGAGCTTGCTGAGCTTGCTGAGCATGCTGAGCCTGCTGAGCATGCTGAGCACGATGCGGCATTGTTGCCGATGATGAGCATGCCGAGCACAATTAGCATACTGAGCCCGCTGAGCACCATGAGCTAGCTGAGCTAGCTGAGCATGCTGGGCCAGATGAGCAGGTTGAGCAGGCTGAGCAGGCTGAGCTCGCTGAGCACGCTGAGCACGCTGGGCACACGCTGAGCACGCTGCAGCGATCGCGGTGATGATGAGCCTGCTGAGCACGATGAGCTTGCTGAGCCAGCTGAGCATGATGAGGATGCTCAGCGCGCTGAGCATGCTGAGGATGATGAGCCTGGTGAGCTGGTTAAGCAGGCTGAGCTTGCTGAGCTCGCTGAGCTTGCTGAGCACGCTGGGCACGCGCCGAGCACACTGCAGTGATGGAGGTGATGATGAGCCCGCTGAGCACGATGAGCTTGCTGAGCCCGCTGAGCATGATGAGGATGCTGAGGGCGCCGAGAATGATAAGGATGATGAGCCTGATAAGCAGGTTGAGCAGGATGAGCTTGTTGAGCTTGCTGAGCTTGCTGAGCACCCTGGGCACGCGCCGGAGCACATGAAGCTCATCATTGCCAACATCGCCGCAGCGTGCTCTACAGGCTCAGCAAGCTCAGCAAGCCCAGGAAGCTCAGCAAGCTCAGCAAGCCCAGCATGCTCATTAGGCTCATCCTCCCACTCATGCTCAGCAGGTTCAGCAAGCTCATTATGCTCAGGGGGCTCAGCATGCTCATAGTGCTTAGTGGGATCATCATCGCCAACATCGCTGCGGCGTGCTCGCTGAGCATGATGAGGATGCTGAGCACGCTGAGCATGCTGAGGATGATGAGCTCGATGAGCGGGTTGAGCAGGCTGAGCAGGCTGAGCAGGCTGAGCAGGCTAAGCAGGCTGAGCTTGCTCAGCATGCTGGGCACGCGCCGAGCATGCTGCAGCGATGGCAGTGATGATGAGCCCGCTGTGCACAATGAGCTTGCTGAGCCCGCTGAGCATGATGAGGATACTGAGCCCGCTAAGCATGCTGAGGATGATGAGCTCAATGAGCAGGCTGAGCACGCTGAGCAGGCTGAGCTTCCTGGGCTTTTTGAGCTTGCTCAGCCTGAGGAGCACGCTGAGCACGTTGTGTCGATGTGTTGGCAATGGATGATGAGCCCGCTGTGCGTTGAGCACGATGAGGATGCTGAATGAGCCTGCTGAGCATGATGAGGATACTGAGCCCACTGAGCATGATGAGGATGATGAGCTCAATGAGCAGGTTGAGCAAGCTGAGCCTGCTGAGCTCGCTGAGCTTGCTGAGCACGCTGGGCACGCGCTGAGCACGCTGCAGCGATGGCGGTGATGATGAGCCTGTTGAGCACGATGAGCTTGCTGAACCTGCTGAGCATTATGAGGATGCTGAGCCCGCTGAACATGCTGAGGATGATGGTGAGCTCAACTAGCAGGTCGAGCAGGCTGAGCAGGCTGAGCAGGCTGAGCAGGCTGAGCAGGCTGAGCTTGCTGAGGAAGCTGGGCACGCGCCGAGCATGCTGTAGCAATCGAGGATGCTGAGCCCGCTGAGCATGCTGAGGATGATTAGCTCAATGAGCAGGCTGAGCAAGCAGGCTGAGCAGGCTGAGCAGGCTGAGCACGCTGAGAACGCTGAGCACGCTGGGCACGCGCCGAGCACGCTGCAGCGATCGCGGTGATGATGAGCCCGCTGAGCACAATGAGCTTAGCTTGCTCAGCAGGCTCAGCAGGCTCAGCAAGCTCAGTTAAGCGTGCTCGGCAAAATCAGCATGCTCGTAGGGCTAATAATCCTGATTGTTCTCAGTTTGCACAGCATCCTTATTGTGCTCAGCTAGCTCAGCATCCTTATTGTGCTGCAGCGTGCTCAGTGCGTGCCCAGCATGCTGAGCAAGCCCAGCCTGCTCAGCCTGCTCAGCCCGCTCAACCTGCTCATCTGGCTCAGCATCCTCATCATGCTCAGCGATCTCAGCATCCTCATCATGCTCAGCGGGCTCAGCAAGCTCATCGTGCTCAGCAGGCTCATCATAAGCGCCATCACTGCAGAGTGCTCGGTGCGTGCCCGGCGTGCTCAGCAAGCTCAGCAAGCTCAGCAAGCTCAGCCTGCTCAGTCCATGCTCAGCCTGCTCAGCCTGCTCATCGGGCTCAGCATCCTCATCATTCTCAGCGCGCTCAGTATCCTCATCATGCTCAGCGGGCTCAGCAAGCTCATTGTGCTCAGCGGGCTCATCATCACTGCCATCTCTGCAGCATGCTCGGCGCGTGCCCAGCATGCTGAGCAAACTCAGCCTCCTCAGCCTGCTCAGCCTGCTCAGCCTGCTCAGCCTGCTCAACCCGCTCATTGAGCTCATCATCCTCAGCATGCTCAGTGCGCTCAGTATCCTCATCATGCTCAGCGGGCTCAGCAAGCTCATTGTGCTCAGCGGGCTCATCATCACCGCGAACACTGCAGCATGCTTGGTGCGTGCCCATCAAGCTCAGCAAGCTCAGCAAGCTCAGCCTGCTCAGCCTATGCTCAGCCTGCTCAACTTGCTCATCGGGCTCAGCATCCTCATCATGCTCAGCGGGCTTAGCATCCTCATGGTGCTCAGCGGGCTCAGCAAGCTCATTGTGCTCAGCAGGCTCATCATCACCGGGATCGCTGCAGCGTGCTTGGTGCGCGCCCAGCAAGCTCAGCAAGCTCAGCGAGCTCTGCCCGCTCAGCCTGCTCAACTTGCTCATCTGGCTCAGCATCCTCATCATGCTCAGCGCGCTCAGTATCCTCATCATGCTCAGGGGGCTCAGCAAGCTCATTATGCTCAGCGGGCTCATCATCACCGGGATTGCTGCAGCGTGCTTGGTGCGCGCCCATCAAACTCAGCAAGCTCAGCAAGCTCAGCCTGCTCAGCCTATGCTCAGCCTGCTCAGCCTGCTCATCGGGCTCAGCATCCTCATCATGCTCAGCGGGCTTAGCATCCTCATGGTGCTCAGCGGGCTCAGCAAGCTCATTGTGCTCAGCAGGCTCATCATCACCGGGATTGCTGCAGCGTGCTTGGTGCACGCCCAGCTTGCTCAGCAAGCTCAGCGAGCTCTGCCCGCTCAGCCTGCTTAACCTGCTCATCGGGCTCAGCATCCTCATCATGCTCAGCGCGCTCAGTATCCTCATCATGCTCAGCGGGCTCAGCAAGCTCATTGTGCTCAGCGGGCTCATCATCACTGGGATCTCTGCAGCGTGCTTGGTGCGCGCCCATCAAGCTCAGCAAGCTCAGCCTGCTCAGCCTGCTCAGCCTATGCTCAGCCTGCTCAGCCTGCTCATCGGGCTCAGCATCCTCATCATGCTCAGCGGGCTTAGCATCCTCATGGTGCTCAGCGGGCTCAGCAAGCTCATTGTGCTCAGCAGGCTCATCATCACCGGGATTGCTGCAGCGTGCTTGGTGCACGCCCAGCTTGCTCAGCAAGCTCAGCGAGCTCTGCCCGCTCAGCCTGCTTAACCTGCTCATCGGGCTCAGCATCCTCATCATGCTCAGCGCGCTCAGTATCCTCATCATGCTCAGCGGGCTCAGCAAGCTCATTGTGCTCAGCGGGCTCATCATCACTGGGATCTCTGCAGCGTGCTTGGTGCGCGCCCATCAAGCTCAGCAAGCTCAGCCTGCTCAGCCTGCTCAGCCTATGCTCAGCCTGCTCAGCCTGCTCATCGGGCTCAGCATCCTCATCATGCTCAGCGGGCTTAGCATCCTCATGGTGCTCAGCGGGCTCAGCAAGCTCATTGTGCTCAGCAGGCTCATCATCACCGGGATTGCTGCAGCGTGCTTGGTGCACGCCCAGCTTGCTCAGCAAGCTCAGCGAGCTCTGCCCGCTCAGCCTGCTTAACCTGCTCATCGGGCTCAGCATCCTCATCATGCTCAGCGCGCTCAGCATCCTCATCATGCTCAGCGGGCTCAGCAAGCTCATTGTGCTCAGCAGGCTCATCATCCCTGCCATCGCTGCAGCGTGCTCGGCGGTCGGTGCGTGCCCAGCCTGCTCAGCAAGCTCAGCGAGCTCAGTGAGCTCAGCCTACTTAACCTGCTCATCGGGCTCAGCATCCTCAGCATACTCAGCAGGTTCAGCATCCTCATCGTGCTCGGCGGGCTCAGCCTGCTCAACCTGCTCATCTGGCTCAGCATCCTCAGAATGCTCAGCGAGCTCAGCATCCTCATCATGCTCATCAAGCTCATCAAGCTCAGCAAGCTCAGCAAGCTCAGCAGGCTCGGCATGCTCACTGTGCTCAGCAGCCTCATTGAGCTCAGCAGGCTCAGCATGCTCATTGTGCTCAGCATCCTCATCTAATCCTCATCGTGCTCAGTGTGCTCAGCAAGCTCATCGACATCGTGCTCAGTGTGCTCAGCATGCTCATTGTGCATGGCCAACATCGCTGCAGCGTGCTCAGCGTGCTCTACAGTATCAGCAAGCTCATCAAGCTGAGCGTGCTTAAGCTCAGCAAGCTCAGCGTGCTCAACAGGCTTAGCATGCTCATTGTGCTCACGCACGTCCTCATCATGCTCAGCATCCTCATCGTGCTCAGCGGGCTCATCATCACCAACATCGCCGCAGCGTGCTCAGCAGGCTTAGCGAGCTCAGCGTGCTCAGCAGGCTTATTGTGCTCAGCATTATCTCATCGTGCTCAGTGAGCTCAAGACAGAACGTGAACGATATACGTGCTGCCTTGCACAACACTCAAAACGCAAAAGAAGTCACTCGACGCCGCCGTCGCGTGACAACGACGGTGTCGAGTAACGACGGTGTCGCGGCGGCCGTCAGCTTGCCAAGGCCGAGATGCAGCGACCGGCAGCTTGCCAAGGCTGTTGCGTCCAAACGAGCTGCAGCGCGGGCAGATCCCGCTGGTCGTAATCTCACGCTCGATTCCCTGGCTGGCTCGGGGACTGTTGAAGTCACTGCAGCACCAGAATCGAACTTCCACCGCCTCTCCACCGTCTCCGATCGGTAATGGTGTTTTGAAACCCAGCCAGAATGTTCAAGGCTTCACCGAGACGCATAACATGCCAGCACAAAGCTTTGAACCGCTCGAACACGACAGAAGCGCTGCCGATGTTCACTGCCATGCCACTGGCAACCGTGGTGCGCCGATATCCACCGGCCACAGGGCATCTGCGCCACTGTGCAAGCAGCGACTACGACCAGCAATACGTCTGGATCGCTCATTGAGTCGCGCGAAGCCTGGTTCGACATGACCGCCTTTGCACAATGGCGTCATGATGGGCTCTGATCCTGGGCTCTTTTGCATAACAACCTCCCCCCCTCCACCATTGCTTCCACCATGTAATGGTTCATTGTGCTGTTAAAATGAGTCCTATAGGAGGTGCACAAATTTACGCGCACATTTTCCAAAGGGTAATGTTGCTCGGTGCCATTGGCTTGCGTTTTGCGAGCTCCACGGCTGGCGCTGAGATGAAAGGTCTGGGCTGCCCGGCAGCGATGCCGTCACCCACCTGGCAGTGGATCTCGTAGATGATGTCCTGCCCGCTGGCCTTGGCAGCCGCCACGTCGACAACTTGGAAGTCATCGACATAGTGGGCGGTTGGCACTCCGAGGCGGCGGGCGACTGCAGCTGTCACCTCAGGGAAGCGGTTGAACTGAGTCACGCTTGACTTCAGTCCAAAGACAAAGCCATAGCAGTAATGGTATTCAATACGCTGAAGGCGAGGGCTCCACGTGACAAACAAGTTGAACTGTTGCTGTGACGTAGGGAGCGTGCGGAATGCAGCGAGCAGGTCGTCGAGACCGTAGTGCAACTCGGCGTGCGGTATGCCATGTCTGTTGGCTATGGCGGCTGCTGCTCGCGCCACGTGAAGCGGCAATTCGTAGCTGGGCGTGACTATCGTCTCGAGCAGGAGGGTGGCGTTATTGAGGAGGCTCCGTCGGCCATCATCAAATGCAGCGCCACTTCTCTCCTTGGAAGACGGCGGAGCGTATCATTGGCCTGTAGCGGCCGAAGCCCCAATTGTGCGTGACTTGGCCCCTGGAAAGGCCTTTGGAGATGTGAGGCCTTTCGTGAGCTCTTTCTCTGTAGTCTCCACAATGGCATTGAGCCGATCGCGAGTGTCGGCGCTCATGCTTGAGGCTTTGTTCCGCTTGGTGACAATGCGCTCAACTTCGTCTGCCCACGCTTCGTTGCCTGTCATGATTTGCTGCAGGTTCGATTCGAACCTGGCAATGTCTAGCGTCGTTGGGGGCGCTAGCAAGCGGTGGGGCCATGCGAGTCTGGGACGGCGCCAATCGCCTGGAAGCCGTGCCAGAAGCATCTCGCTATGTCTTTGTCTGGCAGGTCGTAGGCGTCTACGAAGGCTGCCAGCATGAGCACGTTCATGCCGCGCGATATCTTGAAGACATCGGGCGGCATGAGCTCGGCGTTGAGGCTGAGCGAGTACGGGCGGAGCTGCTCTCCGTGCGTGCGGAGTATTTTGATGACATTGCTGCGGTGGGCTTCAAGCGATCCATCTGCTGCCTTGAGGACTGCATGCTCTGTCGCGCAGAGCATGTCCGGTGCGAGGAGCTGCTCTCCGGATGCGAATGGGAAGCCGAGCTGCTTGGCTGCGTCGAAGTGGAGGCCGTATCCAGCGGCGACTTTAACTCTTCGAAGGTGAACTGGCTTGACGAGCTTGTCGCCGCCTTCGGTATCGAAGACGTGTCTGGCCGAGGAGGTCGGTCTTGGGACCTTTCCTTCGCAGACTTCGATTGACTGCAGTGCGGCTACAGCCTCGAGGTACGCTCTGGCACTCTAAACAGTTGCGGTTGGTAGGAAATCAAGTGCGGGTGCGAGCGCGAGGAGCGCCACAAGGGCGAGTGCCATTGCGAGCGTCTGCGCTGCTCTGATGCCTGCCTTGATTTGCGCTAACGCGGGATGTAACGGAATTGTATTGCATGCCAGATTTGTACTAGGCACTTCTCGCGTCGTAGTGGTTCTTTAGAATGGGCTGCGGCACTTCGTTGGAGTTTGCTTTGCGTTGACTCCCTAAATTGGCTGCGCTTCCGAAGAGGGCAAGTTAGTGGCTTGTAACGTCGGCCGAGCCTGCTTTGCGGAGGGCGCCGCTGATACACTCGGCTTCTCTTCTGGGGGCACCGAGAGAAGTTAATAGCAAAGGGGTAGTGGGTCAATCGATCGTGCCGACCGGCTCCCAGGTGAGAACCGGTCGGCCTACCACACACCTGCGTCCAAGCACCCCCGGTAGTGCCTGGAGCCTGCCCTTGCCCGCGCTATCCCAAGCGCGTGCTACGGCCTCTCTTTCAGCCTCCTTCCATATCGAGCTCCCTCCCTGCGGCCGGAGCCGCGTGGCCGCGTCACGTCGGTGGCGGCGTGCTGATGAGCGACTACAAGGCCATCGACAAGGTTCTCCAGGAGATGGCCGGTAAGAGCGTCGCCGACGGCACCGCCAGGGGCCTCGACCACGACCTGCACTCCAACCTCACCAAGTGGCGGCAGTGCCTCATGATGCTGCACCGCGAGGCCACCGACGTCGAGAAGGATGACCGCGAGGAGTTCGCCTCGCAGGTCAGCATCGAGGACAAGGTCAAAGTGGTTCGGCGCCCAGTATACGGGGGCAATCCGGCTGGGCCGCCTTGCCGCAACTTTGCCAAGGGCACGTGCGTCGAAACGCTTCTCGCACGAGGCTGCCTCTTCGCCGGATGAGGAAGCCGAGGAGTAGGGCTGCGTAGCCCTTGCCTCACAAGGCTCTTCGTTCGCTGATTCGCGGGTGGGCGGGTGGTCAGAATCACGAACGCGCTTCGGGCGCGCTCCGCAGCGCGTATGCATGCCGCGAGCGTGCGGCTTGCTTTTGCATTGGAGGATTCCGTCCCGAAGCTTGGGTATTGGTTGGCTGACGTGTACGGTAACGGTACGGTAACGGTCTGTGTGCTGCCTATCGATACGTTGCGGGCCCAGAGCCCCCCGAACACAGGCTCCACGAAACGTACCGGAACGTTCGTTTGTTTCAGAAGTTCCTGCCGTTTCTGCGGGGCGGCCTAGGAATCCTACGGTGTCGGTCAACATGCCTCGTTCTTCGAGTGCCGTAGCGCCAGCCGACGCTGTTCCAGCGCCAGCAAATGCCGACGGCCCGCTTTCGCAGCTCATCGACTCTGCAGGCGACAAGGTGGGGAGCTTGTTCGGAATCCCCCCCTTGGTCATGGAGCGCGAGGGTGCGACGGTCATGGAGCGCGCGGATGAGACGGGGAACGCCGCTGCCTCCAAGCCCACGCCGCAGCCCACGCCGAGCCTCCCTGATCTACATCCCAGAGCTGCACTGGCGCAGGCCGCACCACCGAGCGTTGTTCGAGCGCCAGCAGGCCCTGTCTCGTGTAGGTTCTGGATGATCAAGGCGGACTTCCTGCGCACCTTCTCCGGCAAGAACCTGCCTTTTTTCCAGGAGCTGCGCGCGAAGCACCCGAGTGCGTTCGTCGAGGTGACCATCAGCTATGAAGAGGTGGTCCGCAGGACACATGTCGAGAAGATTCTGTCCATCTCCCATCGCTGGATGGAGCCTACTCAGCCCGACCCTGACGGCGAACAGCTCAAGGCCATCAAGGCCTTTCTCGTTTCGTCGGCTGGCAAGCGGATCGAGCTCGTGTGGATCGATGGCGGCTCCATGCCACAGCACCAGCCTACCATCGGCCTCATTCGCAGCGACGAGGACACGGCCGATTTCAAGACCATGCTGTCGGAGGTCTGCGCCGCGCTTTGCCTCGGGCACCGCCCTTTTCCTCGCCACCCTTTCCCCGCGACTCAGCCGCCTATGTTCACACCCCGCCATTGCTCTCCCCCGTTCACTTGCGCACAGGTCAACATGCTCTACCTGGGCACGACCGTCCTCATCCTCTTCGACCTCTCGTATTTATCCCGCTTCTGGACGCAGTTCGAGGCGTGGCTGAGCATGCAGTTTGCGACGCCCAACGGCCTCAAGTCGGCGGTTCGCACGATATATGCGCGCCACCACATCGTGTGCATCCAGAACGCCGCCGACCAGTCTGAGCTGTACACAAAGGCGCTCACCGACCAGTGGGCCACCAAGACGCCTCAGCAGGCCTTCGACTTCCTCTCCAAGCCGGACGTGACGGTGACCAATACGAGCGACAAGCAAGGGCAGCTGCCCAAGATCAAGGCGCTCGACGCGACGGTGCAAGGCGCGTTTCAAGCGATCATGGAGCACGAGAGCAGCGCGTCCGAGCCCTTCTACCAGGGATTCCACCCGGGCATCACGTGCGGCCGTTCGGGCATGAAACCGATCGTGGGCATGCGCTTCCACCTGCGCGGCATCGAACCATCGTCCGACCTGTGCCAGGCGGAGTACGATAAGCTGGACGACGCCGAGAAGGGCCTGTACGAAGCGATTCCGCCGCCGCAGCCGCTGTCGCCCGGGCTGAAGCTCGAGGGCGGCTCGCTGGAAGGCGCCGCGGCCGAGTACATGGGTGAGTACCGGCTCGCCGTAGACGACCGAGTCAGGCCGCACCAAGCGGGCGAGGCTGGCTGGCGAGGCGGCCCCATTCTTGTAAACAGCCGACCCGCGTGGCGGCACACGACGCATCTCACGTGCTGGCTCGCATTCGATGGAGCCAACTGGCGTGGGCAGCCCGAGGCCTCACTTGGTCAGAAGAGTGGCGTTCTGCTGCTCTCGGACGCAGCTGCTTTGAGCCCGGATGCGAGCTCTGCGACGTGGCTCGCGGCCAGCGGCCCGGGCTCTGCGGGGGCTGCGCAGCCGCAGCTCAAGTGCATCCCTTGTGCTGCACCGCCGCTGTCCCGAGTCGAGCTCAAGGAGCTCCCAGTCAAGAACTTTCGCGGCCCCTGCGCCGACTGCTGCAAGCCACTGGCGCCGTGCTGCTGCGTCTCGGCGGATGGCGAGGCGATCTTTGGCTGTGTGCCCACGGAGCCGAGCTACTTTCTGCCGGCGTGCCTCCACATGGCCTTGTGCCCGCAGCTGGGGTGCGATCCAAGGGGGGGCAACGAGAACATGGCGGACTATTTCATCGCGCCGTTTCTGGTAGCTCCCTGAAGGATTCGAACCCGCAGCCTTTCGCACCGCTCGGCTCGGCCCCCGCCCCGCGCGCCCCTCGTGTGCTCCCACCGCTGAGCGCCCCCCTGCCCCTCACGCCTGCTCCACCCGGCTCACTGTGCTCAGGGTCTGTTGCTGGGACTGGAGATGTGACAAGGCACCGATCCGCCAGGGAGGCCCTCTTAATTGCGGGACGCCAGAGCAGGTCAAGAAATTCCGCGGCCCCTGCGCCGACTGCTGCAAGCCACTGGCGCCGTGCTGCTGCGTCTCGGCGGACGGCGAGGCGATCTTTGGCTGCGTGCCCACGGATCGGAGCTACTTTCTGCCGGCGTACCTCCACATGGCCTTGTGCCCGCAGCTGGGGTGCGATCCAACGGGGGGCGTCGAGAATCTGAGAGGGGACTCGCATGGTCGGGACGGAATGGCTATTTTGACTACTTTGTTTCTTTGCTGCGTTCAAGAAGGAGTTAGATTTCCTTGGTAGCTCCCCGAAGGATTCGAACCCCCGCAGCCTTTCGCACCGCTCGGCCCCCGCCCCGCGCGCCCCTCGTGTGCTCCCACCGCTGAGCGCCCCCCTGCCCCTCACGCCTGCTCCACCTGGCTTGCTGCGCTCAGGGTCTGTTGCTGGGACTGGAGTTGTGGCGACTCGACGTGTAACTGCTGCGGCTGCTTGATGGAGTAGCTGCGAGCCTCCCTCGGACCAGCCGCAAGAAGCGTGCCTTCCCCCTCATGAGCGGCGGCGCTGCCTCTGCGGGGGGTTCGTCTTGTACCCGCCGTGCCTGCGCCACCGCCGCTCAGCATGCGCGACCTCACGCGGTGAGGCTCCCCGCGCACCGAGTGTCGCGTTCTGCATCGTGCAGGGCAGCGTGCTGCCTTTTTGGCGATGCACCGTGCGTCTGCTTCAACGGCCGCGAGCACAGGGGCAGAGGGCGCCCTGTCTCCGCCGCTAGAAAAGCCACGTGGGACAGCCATGAACTTGCATCCATGTCTACAGTACGGTGGCATCCGCGAGGAGAGAGCGATCGTCGGCGATCGAAAGGGTCTGGCTACAAGTTCGGTGTGACGGGCGGGTGGAAAAGCACGCAAGAGATGTACGAGCTGATTCGGCGGGAGATGATCGATGGCAGACGCGAGATGCGCACACAGTGCATCATGCTGCAAGAGCGAGGCGCACCGTGGTCTGCAAAGGCAGGGGCGAACGACTCAGTTACGGACTCATTGGAGAGATGTTTAATGGAGAGATGCTGGGCGGAGAGTGGCCTCTCTAAGCGAGTGAGCGTGCCAAGGGTGCCATGCTGGTGCGGTTTCCACGAGCGGCCGGGCAGGGAGGGGCCAATGCATCGGATAGTAAAAAAGTTCAGTCGGTTCACCTAATGTATATTATTGCTTGTTTTCGAGGCAGTACTGCGAAGTACGCCGCTTGCCGGGGACGATCGTGGACCAACACTTCGCTAGTCCCCCTCCTGCTCTTCGCCCTCGGCCACCGCGCCGTAAGCGGCGTCAGCGTACACGGCCGTTACACTTCGAGTCCCCTTGAGACGCGCATCGAGCTCCGAGATGCCCGCTACGGCGCCCGAGATGCCCGCTGTGGCGCCCGCGGGCAAGCTGCCACCCTTGCTCACGCCGCCGCAGCTGCCGCCGCGCCCACCGACTCCGCCTGATGAGGGACGCAATCAGTGGCAATCAGAGGAAATAAGAGGCTGTCAGAGGCAATCAGTGGCAATCAGAGACTATCAGACGCCGTGTCCACCGGCTCCGCCTGACGAGGGAAGAAATCAGAGGCAATCAGAGGCAATCAGAGGCAATCAGAGACTATTAGACGACGCGCCCACCGGCTCCGGCTCCGGCGCCTAGCCGTTGCATAGTCTGCTTGCGGAGGGCGTCGAGGTCCATTTCCATCTCCTCCTCCGAGCTCGAATCTCCGCGATCTCCGCCTGCACCTGATGAGGGGCGCACTCAGACGCAATCAGAGACCTCCTCCGATCTCGAATCTCCGCGATCTCCGCCTGCACCTCGAGGGTCGAGCTTCTTCTCGAGCTTGCGCAGGCTGACGGAGACGGCCTCCTCCTCCTCGCGCCGCCGCTGCACCTGATGAGGGACACAATCAGAGACGCAATCAGAGACGCAATCAGAGACGCGATCAGACGCAATCAGACGCAATCAGACGCAATCAGAGATGGCCTCCTCCTCCTCGCCCGCCGTTTCACCTGCTCCGCCGTCGGGGCCTTGCGCTTGTCGGCGAGCGGCACGGTAGGTGGACGCACCAAGGCCTCCTCTGACTCGAGGAGCTGCTGCAACTGTGATGAGGGACGCAATCAGCGGTACTCAGAGGCCGTGAGTAGGGGTACCCAATGGTACTGTGAGGAGGGACGCAATCAGTGGTACTCAGTGGTACTCAGACGCACTCAGTGACCATCATGGGTCATCAGTGGCCATCAGTGGTCATCAGTGGCCATCAGGGGTCATCAGGCGAGCTCACCTGGAGCTTCTTCTTCTCGGCCGTCATCAGAGGTCATCAGTAGGGGTCATCAGGGGTCATCAGGGGTCATCAGGCGAGCTCACCTGGAGCTTCTTCTTCTCGGCCGGCGAGATCGGCCCGCCGCCCGCGCCCACGACGGCGCCCGCGCGGCTGCTGCTGCTGCTGCTGCTGCCGCTGCTCCCAGTGCTTGTGCTCCCATTGCTTGTGCTGTAGCTGTACTTGCCGTTGGGCGTTGTCGCGTGAGCGCCGTCCTCAGGGCCGTCGTCGTCGCCATCGTCGCCGGCGCCGTCGTCGTCGCCGTCGTCGGCATCATCGTCCTTGGCACCCTTACCGAGCACGCTGTTCAGGTCGGCTGGCGCTGGGGGCGGCTTCGCATACCTGTGGGGAAATGGCGCCATGGTGAGCACTTGCATGCTGTTCAGGTCGGCTGGCGCTGGGGGGCGGCCTCGCGTACCTTCGGTACACCAGCGTGTCCGACGGCGGAGGTGCCCGCGGCGGCGCGTCCTCTGGCGGCATCGAGGTGCTCACCACGGCGCTCGCCTTTCCAGCATCCGCTCCACGCAGCGCCATCACCTGATGAGGGAGGCAATCAGTGGCCATCAGCGCCAGCCGCCGATGTAGGTGATGAGGGAGGCAATCAGCGGCCATCAGTGGCAATCAGTGGCAATCAGTGGCCATCAGCGCCATCACCTCAGATCGAAGTCGCGAGGCAGCTGAGCCCGCCGATGGAGGTCGCTCGAGTGGACCTGTGGGGCCTGTGGGGAAATGGCGCCGTGGTGAGCACTTGCATGCTGTTCGAGGCGATGGAGGTCGCTTGAGGACCGCTGGGGCGGCGGCGGCGAGGGCGGCGGCGGCGGCGGTGGCAATCAGTGGCAACCAGTGGCGACCCTAGCGCCTGCTAATCAGTGCTAATCAGTGCCAATCAGTGCCAATCAGTGGCGGCGGCGGCGCTCCTTGCGCCTGCTGTGCAGCCAGGACTTTGCGTTGAGCCTCCCTGAGCGCCATGCCTTCTGTGGCCTTCTGGATCGCCCCCTGTGGGGAAATGAGTGGTGATGAGTGGTGATGAGTGATGATGAGTGGTGATGAGCGTTGATCAGAGGCCATCAAAGGCCATCAGTGGCCATTAGAGGCCATCAGAGGTCATCAGTGGTCATCAGAGGTCATCAGAGGCCATCAGTGGTCATCAGTGGTCATCCGAGGTCATCAGATGTCATCACACCTGGGCGGCGGTGAGCTGCCGCTGCTTCTCAGCCTCCTCGTGCTCGAGACGGCGCTGCTGCTCGGCGCGCGCCCGTTGGCGCTCCACCTCTGCCTCCTTCTCAGCTTGCAGGGCTCGTTTCGTCAGAACCATCCGCTCCTCGGCGGCGGCGACCGCGGCCGCGACGGTCGCGGACGCCTCTTCATTGTGGGGAGGGCGATGGGGTTGACCTCTGATGGCATGCTGATTGCCTCCCTCATCAGCCTGGCGATGGGATTGGTTCGCTCGACCGCCGGGCATGCGCATCGTGGCGCCCTGTCCCGCCGCCGCCGCCGCCGCCGCCGCCGCCGCCGCCGCCGCCGCCGCCGCCGCCGCCGCCGCCGCCTCCACGGAGCTGTTGGGCTTCGCCGCCATCGTGCGCCCGGTCGCTGTGCCCGGTCGGGCGCCGTCTCGGGCGCGTCCGGTGCCCGGTCGGGCGGTCCGTTTGGCCGTGATGCCGGCAGCTGAGGCCTTGGCCGGCGGGGGTCGCGGAGCCCCATTGCCTAATTGGGGTTGCGCGGAGAATTTCTCCTCCTCCACCTCGTCATCAACGTAATCAGCGACCTCGGCGAGCTCCTCATCCACGTCATCTTCCTCATCGCCTCCTCCTCCTCCTCCGCCGCCGCCGCCGCCGCCGCCGCCGCCTCCCCGCGCATGCGCACGCGGCGGCGAGTTCTGCGTCGGGCTCCCCACCTCGTCGATCACCTCATCGTCACCATGCCCTTCGAAACGTTCGAAACGGAGTCCGTCTTCGCGCGCGCGAACACTCGCAGCGGCGCGAAGCAAGCGCACCACCCCGTCGTGCTTCTGCTTGATCGCATTGTCGAGCGCCGTGCCGCCATCGTCGCGCGGCTCCAGCGACGCCTTCGCGTCCAGCAGCAGCTGGACGCACTCGGCCTTGCCCAGATACGAGGCGATGATGAGGGAGGTCGAGTCGTCATTCTTGGCCGAGTTCACATCGGCGCGCGCCTTGAGCAGGACGGACATGACGCTCACGTGCCCGTGCTCGGACGCGACTGACAGAGGCGTCGCGCGATTCCGCGCCGCCTGGTCGACCGACGCGCGCGCCGCGAGCAGCGCCTGCACCACCTCGGCGCGGCCCTCACGCGCCGCGATGTACAGAGGGCTGTAGCCGGCCTTGGTCGCGATGTGCGTCTGCGCGCCCGCGTAGATGAGCATGGTCACGCAATCGTACGCGCCTGCCTTGGCCGCCGCGTACAGCGCCGTCTGGCCGTCGCTGTTCGTCAGGTCGATCGTCGCCTTGGCAGAGAGCAGAGAGCGCACCGCGGCCGGATCGCGCATCTCGCACGCGAGCATGAGCTTGGACTTGTCCTTGTCCAGCTTGTCGAGATCGCCCATGGCGGAGCAGGACAAGGTGGCCGAGTCGCTCGTCACGGGCACGCAGCCCGTCTATTGGGGTGCTCTCGGCCGAGCAGCACGTAGAGGTCGTCGACAGCCACGACCGTTCCGATCCCGGGAGCTTCACAGATGCTTCAACACCCAGAGCTTAGGAAAGGGCACGACAGGGTGAGGGCACACCAGGGGCAGACAAAAAAGGACACGTATGACTAGACTTGACCGGCTTGTTTTTCCCCGAAGAGGTTCCAAAAATAGAATCGGTTTGAAACGCGAAACGCAAAGAGCGAAGGAATTGAGCGACCCTCTTTTTCGGAACGGGCTGTCCGCCACACCAGGTCGTCAAGACGGCAGCGATAGGCGCGAAGCAGGCAAAGCCGCCGCCGCAGCATGGCGGACGTCCTCAGCTCCGGGCTGGCGTCGCCCGCCGCGGACAAAGGCCCCAAAGCGAAGCTCCGAGCGGTCGGTAAGGAGGTCATCAAGAACGCCAAGCAGCGAAAGGGCGATGCCGCAGAGCCCGCGGCCTCGCTGTCCTCGACGTTGACGGACATTGCCGCGGCCGCGCCAGGACCCGAGGCATCCGGCTCGACGGACAAGAAGCCCCATGCGAAGCACCGGCGAGCCGACTCTCAAGAGTTGAGCCCGCCGGTGGCCGTCGAGCCGCCAAACACCCGAATACCGACCTACCGGCAGGGCGACCGTTGCCGCGTGGGCGACAAGCACGGCGTCGTGCAGTTCGTGGGGACGATCCCGACGCTGGGCCAGGGGGTCTGGTGCGGCATCCAGTTCGACGAACCCGTGGGCACGTGCAACGGCCGAATCGGCGACCGTTATTTCTTCAAGTGCCCGAGCAATCACGGCGGATTCCACAGGCCGTCCGAGCTCGCGTTTGAGCTCATCACGGCCAGGGCGCCGGCGGCGGCCGAGAAGCCCAAAGCGAGCGAACCGGCCGATACGAAAGGGCGCCGTGGTGAGCGCGCCGATGAGAAGAAGAAGAAGAAGAAGGAGGCGGTCTTGGAGCCCGTCGCAGTGGAGCGAGCGCCGGCGGCGACGGTGCTGCCGGATCCGTCAAAGGACCCCACAGTGCCGCAAGCGCCGTCGCGAGCGCTCGCGAGCAAGTGCAAGTGCGATGGGCGCGGCTTGCAGTGGGCATTGGTCAATCAGGCCGCGCAGTTTGTCATCACGGCCCATGATGGCGATGGCAATCGACGAACCACCGGCGGCGACCCGTTTGTGGTCAAGGTGCGTTGACGAACCACTGATTGACGAACCACTGATTGACGAACCACCGGCGGCGACCCGTTTGTGGTCAAGGTGCGTTGATGGCCACTGATTGCCGCGGCGTGCGCCCCACACGGATGGCCCCGCCTTGCATGCAAGCGCTCAGCACGGCGCGCCCTGCCTGTTCCACAGGTGCGCGGGGTGCGCCCCAACCCGCAGAAATTACATGCCAAGGTCCTGGACCACGACAACGGCTGCTACACGGTGACCTACAAGCCCAAAGTCTCGGGCCACCTCGAGTGTGCATGCAAGTGCTCACCACGGCGCCCTCCCCACTCCCCTCCCCACAGGTGACCTACAAGCCCGAGGTCTCAGGCCAGCTCGAGATTTCGATCTCGTGCGATGGGATCGCGATCTCGGGCAGCCCCTTCACAGCTGATGCGGTGACGCTCACTTCACAGCCCCTGCACAGCCCCTGCACAGCCCCTTCACAGCTCCCTCCACAGCCGATGCGATGACACTCAAGGCCCCGATGCACATCCCCTCTCCAAGCATGCATGTGCCCATCACGGCGTCATTGCATCGGCTGTGAAGGGCCCGATGCACATCCCCGCTGCGCGGCATGCAAGTGCTCACTACGGCGCCCTCGCCTCCCCACAGGTGACACTCAAGGCGGAGCCCTCCCGATGCCTGCTGCGCGGCGACGCACTCAAGCATGCAGTCGCGCGCCAACCGATGTCGTTCGACATTGAGTTCGTCGACAATCTGGGCCAGGTGCGTGCCATTGATTGCCACTGATGGCCACTGATTGCCACTGATTGCCATTGAGTTCGTCGACAATCTGGGCCAGGTGCGCATCACGCCGGAGGCACCGAGATGCGACCGAGATTGCACCTCTGATTGCATGCGGATTGCCTCCCTCATCAGGTCGCGTACGCGGAGGAGCTCGACGTGCACGTGGAGCCGCTTGAGATTTTGCCCTCAGCGAGGCCGCAGCTGCTCGCCGACGAGATCGAGATCGCATCTCCTCCATCGTCGCCCAGCACGGCGCCGGTCACGTCCAAGTCGCTTCCCCCCCCCGCACCCGCCAAGTCGCTGCCGCCGCCCACCACGGCGCCGCCCACCACGGCGCCCGACGTCGGGCCGGCCGGTAACAAATCGCCCAACGGCAAGGGCAAGCCGGGCGTCGTGGTGGGCGCCAAGGAGGGGGTGGGCAGGGCGGGGGGCAAGGCGGGGGCCAAGGGCGGTGGCGGTAGCGCCGTGGTGGGCGCGAGCTCCTTTGGGAGCCACTTGCCAAACTTGCCAAACTTGCCAAACTTGCCCGATTTGGAAGTGGGGGGCGACAGCGCCGATCCGGATGACGTGGCGATTCCGGTCTCGTCCACCCCATGGCTGATGGAGAGCGCCGACACGGCGCTGTGGGAACGGCTCGGCACGGCGCGCGCCGTCGTGGGCACCAAGCCGCTCATCCTTCGCGAGGCTCTGAGTACCGAGAGCGCCGAGTTGGCCAAGGTGATTTTTTATTGATCTTCACTGATTGCCATTGATTTCCACTGATTGCCACTGATGGCCACTGATTGCCAGTGAATGCCGAGTTGGCCATGGTGATTGCCGGCTCGTTCCTCTGAGATTGCACCTCCGATTGCATGCGGATTGCCTCCCTCATCAGGTGCTACCCGGCGCGCTCCTCAAGCAGCTGCGGCGAGAGCAAGCGGCCGACGGCGGCACGCGAGCTGAGGTGCATGCAAGTGCTCACCACGGCGCACGCCATGGTGCATGCACGTGCTCACCACGGCGCCATGCCTGCTGCACAGGTGCTTGTGGCGACTGGTGTTAAGGTGCAGTATGTTGTCGAGGGAGCGACCCTACCGGACGGGACGCTGGTACGCTGGATGGATGATGCCACTGATTGCCACTGATTGCCAATGATTGCCACTGATTGCCAATGATTGCCGGACGGGACGCTGGTACGCGGGATGGATGACCGCGGTCCAAGTAGGGGATGTGATTGCCACTGATTGCCAATTATTGCCTCTTTCATCCAGGTACGCGGGATGGATGACCGCGGTCCAAGTAGGGGATGTGATTGCCTCTGATTGCCACCGATTGCCTCTTTCATCAGGTACGCGGATGGGTGACCGCGGTCCAAAAGGGCGGCAAGGAGCGGCTCGCGCGCCAGCACGCCAAGGTCGACGCTAATGAGCGCCGATTGCAGCTTGAGCTGTGGAATAAGCGGCTCGCCGCCGACAAGGCGTTCGAAAAGGCGCTCAAGGCTAACAGCGGTGCTGGCGTCCATCTGGATGAGAGCGTCGCGCCTTACAAGGCAGCTGGGGCGCTTGGCGTGAATAATCACAGCGGCGTGGCGACGAGTAGCCTAGCGAGCCAGCTGCTCAGTGGGTTGGCTCCAAGCGCTGTGGAATTGGCTGAGCGTCTGGTCGGTCCGAGCTTCTCGTATGAGCCTCAGCATGCAAGCGCTCACCACGGCGCCCCCGCCTCTTCCCCACAGGTCGGTCCGAGCTTCTCGTATGAGCTCGCGGCTGATGCCCGCGGCATCGCGTTTGCATTCGGGGGCATCTTCCCGGGCAGGTTGCATGCACACGGCGAGCTGGTCAAGGTTCATCAGGTGAGCTACTCCATCGGGGCGGCCGGCACGTACAAGCTCCACGTGGGGCTTCGTCAACAGTCCGCAAGCCTCCCAGGTTCGCCTTTCACACTGAACCCGAACGGGCCGAGCGCATGCATGTGCTCACCACGGCGCCCGCGCCTCCCAGGCTCGCCTTTCACACTCCACGTGAAGCCCGGCCCTGCGCACGCCCCGACGACCTTGATGCCGTCCGAGCAGCTGCCGTTGAGCAGCGTGGCGGGCAACCGGGGCGCCTTTGTGCTTCGGCTGTGCGACAACATGGGCAACCTGTGCGTCGAAGGCGGCGCGGACATCAAGGTGCGTTGATTGCCACTGATGATGTGCGTTGATTGCCACTGATGATGGGCGTCGAAGGCGGCGCGGACATCAAGGTGCATGCAATCAGAGGGGCATATCACGGAGGCCCCGATGGAGTAGCTCACCTGATGAGGGAGGCAATCAGCATGCAATCAGAGGGGCATATCACGGAGGCCCCGATGGAGTAGCTCACCTGATGAGGGAGGCAATCAGCATGCAATCAGAGGGGCATATCACGGAGGCAGGCCCCGATGGAGCTCACCTGACGAACCTTGACCAGCTCTGAATTGCATGCTGATTGCCTCCCTCATCAGGTGCGCATCACGCCGGAGGAGACCGCGCCCGTGCCCCAAATCAGCGATCTGAATTGCATGCTGATTGCCTCCCTCATCAGGTGCGCATCACGCCGGAGGAGACCGCACCCGTGCCCCAAATCAGCGATCTGCGCAACGGGAGCTACGAGATCTCATGGAAGGGCAAGGTCGCGGGCGAGTACTCTCTCCTAGTGACCATCAACGACGCCCCCGTGCGCGGCTCTCCAACAGCCCCGCCTTGCATGCAAGTGCTCACCACGGCGCGCCTGGCCTGTTCCACAGGTGCGCGGCTCTCCAACGGCCGTAACGGTCCTCTCGGCGGCGCCCGACGTGGCGCGGTGCGAGGTGCTCTGGAAGGGCAAGACTGGTGTCGGCGGGCTGCGCAGCGCGGCCTGTGGGGAAATGATGCGCCTCGAGATCATCTGTCGAGATGCGTTTGGCAACTCGGCGGTGCCGTCGACGCAGTCGTCGCTCAAGTTTGGGTTCGGTCTCGTCGAGACTCCATCGAACGAAGGCAAGCACTCGGCGGGCGCTGTGATTGCACCTCTGATTGCCACTGATGGCGTCCCTCATCGTCGAGACTCCATCGAACGAAGGCAAGAAGCCGTTGAAGCTCGAGGGAGATGATGGGCCCCTGCCTTGCATGCACGTGCTCAACACGGCGCCGTCCCTTCCCCACAGGCAAGAAGCCGTTGAAGCTCAAGGGGGAGACGGAGGCACACACCGATGCGGATCCGAACAAGAAGGCGCCGAGCCTGATGAAGCAGGTGCGTGCCACTGAGTGCCGCTGAGTGCCACGGAGTACGACTGAGTGCCACTAAGTACCACTGAATGCCACTGAATGCCACTGAGTGCGACGGAGTGCCACCGATTGCGATTGAGCGCCCTACTAATTGCCACGAATTGCGTCTGATGAACCAGGCGGAGCGCAACGCGTTCGTGCGCGCGATGCAGACGTTGCAGTATCACAGCTCATGGCAGGGCTCCACGATCGCGGTCAGCTAAGAGCCTCACAGCTCGGGAGATTACGAGCCCCTGCCTTGCATGCATGTGCTCACCACGGCGCCGTCCCTTCCCCACAGGTGAGCTATGAGCCTCACAGCTCGGGAGATTACGAGCTCTACATGTGGACGGACGTGCACGTCAGTCCAGAAGAGAAGAAGAAGCTTGAGGCAGCCGTGAAGCACGTCGGAGAAGGCAAGCACTTTGCATGCGCAGTGATTGCACCTCTGATTGCACCTCTGATTGCCACTGATTGAAACTGATTGCGTCCCTCATCAGGCAAGCACTCGGCGGGCGCCAAAGCCAACGCGGAGCATGAGGCGGCCGTTGCCGCCAAGGCAGCCGTTGTCGACGGCGGCGGCGAGGCAAGGCGAGGCGAGGCGATCCTGACGCGCATCTTCCTACCGGGCTGCCCGTTTGCAGTGCATGTCGACCCTGGCCGACCAACGGCCGCATCGTCTTTCTTGCGCGACGCGATCACAGAGCACCCAGCGGGCGAGCGGCTGCTGCTGCGTGTGCAGATGCGTGATGAGTATGGCAATCAGGTGACCCCTGATGACCCCTGATGACCACTGATGACCACTGATGACCACTGATGACCACTGATGACCACTGATAAGTATGGCAATCAGGTGACCCCTGATGACCACTGATGACCACTGATGAGTATAGCAATCAGGTGACCCTGAAGGCCAAAGCCGTCCCGATGCACATCCCCTCTCAGCCAGCATGCATGTGCTCACCACGGCGCCCTGACCCTGAAGGCCGAGCCGTCCCGATGCACATCCCCTCTCAGCCAGCATGCACGTGCTCACTACGGCGCCCCCGCATCCCCACAGGCGACGCTCAAGGCTGTGGAATCGGAGCTCAAGACGATCTTGCATGCGCCGGACGGCGAGCATCCGATGCAGCTGAGGGCCAATGTGGGCGCCGTGTTGGGCGACCGAGGCTCGGCACAGGGCGAGGGCGGCGGCGGCGGCGGCGGCGGCGGCGGCGGCGGCGGAGGCGGCGGCGGCGGCGGTGCGAACGCTCGCAAGTCCGCGGCGGTCGTGCGCCAGGCCGAGGTCGTCGGTGCGCCCTGATTGCGACTGATGAGCACTGATTGCGACTGATGAGCCCTGATGGTCGTGCGCCAGGCCGAGGTCGTCGGTGCGCTCGTGTTCAGCTCGAGCTCGGAGCTCACCCTCCACCTGCCCGCATGCATGTGCTCACCACGGCGCCCTCGCCTCCCCACAGGTGCGCACGAGTTCAGCTCGAGCTCGGAGCTCACCCTCAAGGGAACTTACTCGGCCACGATCAAGCTCAACGGGCACCCCATCACAGGTGATTGCCAACTGATTGCCACTGATGACCACTGATGGCCACTGATGACCACCGAATGCATGCTGATTGCTTCCGAGTGCATACTGATTGCGTCCGAGTGCATGCTCAACGGGCATCCCCATCCCATCTCCACACCCATCTTCACACCCATCTTCACACCCCATCTTCACAGGCTCCCCGATGGAGTTCATCGTGCGCCCCGGCCCACCCTTCGCGCCCAAGTCAAAGCTCTTCCCAGCCACGAGCCTCGGGGGGGGGGCTCCCTCGACGGGCCAGCCTTGCGAGGTCCTCGTGCAGCTCGTCGACCGGTTCAACAACAACGTCGACGTGGGCGGCAGTCGGCTCGAGGCCAAAGTCTTTGGCCCGAAGGCCTCGGATTGCCAGGTGATGACCACTGATGACCACTGATGACCACTGATGAACACTGATGACCGCTGATGACCGCTGATGACCGAAGGCTTCGGATTGCCAGGTGATCGACCGCGGCGATGGCTCGTATGCAATCTGATTGCGTCTCTGATTGCGTCTCTGATTGCGTCTCTGATTGCGTCTCTGAGTGCACAATCCCTGCCTCCCTCATCAGGTCATCGACCGCGGCGACGGCTCGTATGCGATCAACTTTAGCGCGTCGGTCCCGGGCGACTACCGAATGCAAGCGCGTCTGGAGAACGTCGAGCTGCCCACTGTGAACCTGCAGGTGCGCGACTGTGTGTTCACTGATGAGCGCTGTCATTGACTAATCGGAGAATGTCGAGCTGCCCACTGTGAACCTGCAGGTGCGCGAGCCGACCATGGCCGAGATGAAGGCCGAGATAAAGGCCGAGATGAAGGCCGAGGTCGCGCCGGAAGCCGCCGTGACGGCGCTCATTCAGGATGCGGCCGCGGCTGCGACTGCCAAGATATGGAAGCAGCAGGCGGAGGGTCCTGCCGAGGGCCGGCAAGTACGCCGACAAAGCAAAGAGAAAGTGAACCCGCCCGAATCTGCACAACAAGAGCATGGGCCGTGACGCGTGAGCACAAGAATGCCTGCACGGCAACGAGCTGCTGTCTATGTAACCTACGTTTCATCCTGCGCGCTCATGCCACGTCTCGGGCTTGAGGTGCAGCATGCGCACCAATACTGTAGAGTGTATTTACAGTCTGAAATTATTGTTTGAACTTTTGTAATCGTCCACACCTACCCCGTTAAGTCCGACTCCCGTCTGCCCGTCGCGTGCCCGCGCTTGGCGCACCCTCGTTCAACTTGAAGTGGTTCTTCACACGTGTCCTTCACACCGACAGAACGCGAATCTTTCGCGATGTTGATTTCCACGATCACGCACTGCTGCAGCCTCGGGCCGTCGTGCCATGGCGCGGAGTTTTTGAGAGCTCGCGGCCACACCTCCTTCGCGCTGCCGTTCGACTGGATCCATTCCACGCCCGAGATGGTCAGCGCGTGCTTGGAAGATCGATGTGCGACCTTGCTCAATCGGCGCGAGCTGCACAGCGTCGACGCAGGCCCCGACGTGAGCGGCTCCGCTCCAACGCCTCGACGTGAGCGCCATGGTGGGCACCTGCGTTACCGCACCAAGGAGCACGCGCACATCTTTCGCCATCACGATCCGGCCGTGCATGATGGAGACTTTGCGCGCCTTCACAGCGCCGCCGATCGGCTTCGGCGCTTGCTGGACGACGCCGACGCCCAGGTCCTGTACCTCCACTTGCAAACCGACGCCGCTCCTGGCGAGGAGAGCCGCGACGCATTCGTACGCGGCGCTCGGGCCATGTTCGCGAGCTTGTGCGCTGGCTCGTCCAATCGCTTCGCGCTCGTGCTTTGGAGTGCATGCAAGTGCTCACTATGGCGCCCTTTCCCCACAGGTGCGCTGGATCCTCCAATCGCTTCGCGCTCGTGCTTTCGAGTGCATGCAAGTGCTCACTATGGCGCCCTTTCCCCACAGGTGCGCTGGATCGTCCAATCGCTTCGCACTGGTCGCCATCCGTGCCATCCGACGGCACGTCGCCGCGGGCGAGGCGGGCGAGGCGGGCGAGGCGGGCGAGGCGGGCGAGGCGGGCGACGAGGCATTCGGAGCGCGAGAGCTTTGCCTAGAGGAGGCCTCCGACACGCGCAGTCTCCTGGTGTGCATGCACGTGCTCACCACGGCGCGCGCGCCCTCACCTCTCCCCACAGCTGGAGGAGGCCTGCGATGCGCGCAGCCTCCTGGTGTGAGCAGCCAACGCTCGGGTGTGCATGCAAGTGCTCACCACGACGCCATCACTTCTCCCCACAGGTGATCGAGCAGCCAACGCTCACGCGGACGGTCGTCCCCTTTTCCCGCCTCGCTCCACAGGTGAATGTCACTGAATTGCCGCGCTGATAACCGCTGGCGGTGGTCACTGATTGCCACTGATTGCCACTGATTGCCATTGATGGCCACTGATGGCCACTGATGGCCACTGATGGCCACTGATGGCCACTGATTGCCATCTCGCTCCGCAGGGCACTGCCGAGGAGAAGGCAGACATGCAAGCGCTCGGCACGGCGCTGGACGCGCGTTTCCGCTTCGAAGTGGGTCGGGCTGGCTCGCCCAGGACGGCGCGTACCGATAGCGAGCGCCTCCAGACTGGCCCTCGTTGGGTGTGGGCGCACCCACCCAAACTTGGTGTGTGCCTTGGCGCGCATGCAAGCGCTCACCACGGCGCCCTCACCGCTCCCCACAGGTGTGGGCGCACCCATCAAAACTGGGGCCGTGCCGGACGGCGACCGTGGCGGAGCTTCGTCAAGCGGTGGCGCGTCTGCCCTGCGAGCTGCATGCCTTGAGCGTCCTCGAGTCCATGATGAGCTCCGTCATCAGCGCGAGTGGCCGAGCAGCGGAGGAGGACGAGAGGGACGTACCGGTAGCACAACGTGCCGCCGGACGGGTGGACTCAATGGGCGCCGTGATGAGCGTCTCAATTGACGTAACCCAATTTGCCGCCCGATGGGTGGACGCCATGGGCGACGCGATGAGCGTAGAGGAAGGGCGCGTCCTCCCGAGCACTCGCCCGCCGCCACCCAAATTAGGCAATGGGAGCGTCAAGGAATGGCGCGCTCACGCCAAGCGTCTCGCCACACCATCCCGACGAAGCCCCACGAAGGTGGCGCTGGTCGCCACTGTGCTCGGCTATCAGTGCGCCGAGCAGCGCGCCGAGGCCGAGGGATTCGATTGGGAACTTCGCAAGGTCAAAGGTGAAGGAGGATGTGTACTGTAAGCCTTCTGGTACATGTGAGTTCAGGTAATGGGTATAAGTTGGTCTAAAAGTTCGAAGGCTTGCCGTGCGAAGACCGAAGTGTGAAAGAAGTGTGAGACCGGACTAAGTGTGCGCGCGCGGACGTCCGGAGCGACGGATCCGAGTACCGATGATGCGCGCGCGCGCCCCGCGCCGTCGGACTTGAAGATGAATCTCACACCGGGTCACCGCCTTGAAACTCATGCGGTCACATCGGATGCATACAACGGACATGTGTGCGACGACCGTCGAGTTCACCTCGTGTTCACCTCGAAGCATGCACACAACAACAAAACGGAAAAAACTCCCACAAAAGCACACGAAATTTGATAATTGACATGGTCCTTCAAGTAGAATCAAAATGCAATCACATGTCGCCAACTGAATGTCCGATGCGCATATCTCACGAAGTTCTGTTTGTTACCTGCGGTGGGGCGGCATCGTGTCGTTCAACATGTCTCGTTCTAAGAGTGCCGTAGCGCCAGCCGACGCTGTTCGAGCGCCATCAGGCCCAGTCTCGTGCAGGTTCTGGATGATCAAGGCGGACTTCCTGCGCACCTTCTCCGGCACGAACCTGCCCTTTTTCCAGGAGCTGCGCGCGGAGCACCCGAGTGCGTTCGTCGAGGTCACCATCAGCTATGAAGAGGTGGTCCGCGGGGCACATGTCGAGAAGATTCTGTCCATCTCCCATCGCTGGATGGAGCCTACTCAGCCCGACCCCGACGGCGAACAGCTCAAGGCCATCAAGGCCTTTCTCGTTTCGTCGGCTGGCAAGCGGATCGAGCTCGTGTGGATCGACGGCGGCTCCATGCCACAGCACCAGCCTACCATCGGCCTCAGTCGCAGCGTTGAGGACACGGCCGATTTCAAGACCATGCTGTCGGAGGTCTGTGCCGCGCTTTGCCTCGGACAGCGCACTTTCCTCGCCACCCTTTCCCTGCGACTCAGCCGCCTATGTTATGTTAACACCCCGCAATGGCTCTCCCCCGTACACTTGCGCGCAGGTCAACATGCTCTTCCTGGGCACGACCGTCCTCATCCTCTACGACCTCTCGTACGCATCCCGCTTCTGGACGCAGTTCGAGGCGTGGCTGGGCATGCAGTTTGCGACGCCCAACGGCCTCAAGTCGGCGGTTAGCACAGAAAACGCGCGCTACCACATCGTGTGCATCCAGGGCGCCGCCGAACAGGCTGAGCTGTACAAAAAGGCGCTCGTCGACACTTGGGCCACCAAGACGCCTCAGCAGGCGTTCGACTTCCTCTCCAAGCCGGACGTGATGGTGACCAACCAGAGCGACAAGCAAGACCAGCTGCCCAAGATCAAGGCGCTCGACGCCACGGTGCAAGGCGCGTTCGAAGCGATCGATGCGCAGCTGGAGCAGCTGGTTGCGGCGAACGCCGGGGCGGTGGAGCGTGCAAAGGCCGAGCACCAGAAGGGCGAGCGTGAGTGCCGGGAGGCGACGGCGCGAGCGGAGGTTGAGTGCCGGGCGGCCAAGGAGCGAGCGGACGCCAAAGTGGTGCCCCTAGCAGAGGCGATGGCAAGGGCTGAGGGCGAGGCGGCGGCCGCACGCGCGCGAGCGGAGGCTGAGTGTCGGGCGGCCAAGGAGCGAGAGGACGCCAAAGTGGTGCCCCTAGCGGAGGCGATGACAAGGGCTGAGGGCGAGGCGGCGGCCGCGCGCATGGCCAAGCAGACGCACGCGCAGGCGATCAAGCGCGGCGTGATGCCGATCGTGATGGAGCGGGCTCCGCTCGGACTCAAGATTGAGGGTGGCTCGCTGCGTGGCAAAGCGACCGAGTACATGGGCCTCTACATGCTCGATGGTATTGTAAACGGCCGGCCCGCGTGGAAGCACACGAACGGAAGCTGCTGGGTTGCTTTCGACGGAGCTGACTGGCGTGGGCAGCCCGAGGCCGACCTTGGTCAGAAGAAGGGCGCTCTGATGCTCACGGACGCAGATGCTGCCAGCCCGGATGCGAGCTCCGCGATCTGGCAAGCAAGCGCCGCTGAGGCCAAGACTGTGAAGATGACCTTCAAAGAAGGGGATGTCGTCCAGGCTTCGGACGATGGGCCCTCAGCATCGAACATCGTAGAGGCTTGGTACGGGGCCAGGCTTCTCGCGACCGACACGTCTCATGGTCAAGAGGATACCCGATCAGCTCAAGGCAAAGTTGTGACAGAGCAGGCATGCGGTCTTCTAGCTAAAGGGCAGCTGAAGGCCGTCAACGAATTGTTTGGAGACCCAGCTCCGAACCAGTTGAAGGTGCTTGAGCTTAAAATAAATCCGAGGCCTGCTACAGCTGGCAGCTCTGCGTGGGCCGCGCAGCCGGCGCTCAAGTGCACCGTTGCAACCGCCGCGGAACTATCGGCCGCGCAGGCCGCCGCAGCACTTCGCGCGAAAGAGGAGCGTCGCGCTCAGGCGCTACTTTCTGCCGGCGTGCCTCCACATGGCCTTGTGCCCGCAGGATCCAATGGGGGGCGTCCTTGGTAGCTCCCCGAAGGATTCGAACCCGCAGCCTCCCGCACCGCTCGGCTTGGTCCCCGCCCCGCGCGCCCCTCGTGTGCTCCCACCGCTGAGCGCCCTCCTGCCCCTCACGCCTGCTCCACCCGGCTTGCTGCGCTCAGGGTCTGTTGCTGGGAGTGGAGGTGTGGCAGCTCGACGTGAAACTGCTGCGGCTGCTTGAAGGAGTAGCTGCGAGCCTCCCTCGGACCAGCCGCAAGAAGCGTGCCCTCCCCCCCATGAGCGGCGGCGCTGCCTCTGCGGGGGGGGTCTTGCTCCCGCCTTGCATGCGCCACCGCCGCTCAGCATGCGCGACCTCACGCGGTGAGGCTCCGCGCGCACCAAGTGTCGCGTTCTGCATTGTGCAGGGCCGCGTGCGGCCTTTTGGTGATGCACCGTGCGTCTGCTTCAACGGCCGCGAGAACAGGGGCAGAGGGCGCCCTGTCTTCGCCGCTAGAAAGCCACGAGGGACTGCTAAGGGACTGCCATGAGTTTGCATCCATGTTACAGTACGGCATCCGCGAGGAGAGAGCGATCGTCGGCGATCGAAAGGGTCTTGCTACAGGTCCCTCGGAGTGACGGGCGGGAGGCGCGTGAAGAGGCGCGAACAGCGAAACGAAAAGGGAGAACCGAGAAGCGCATGAAGCGTGAATGTTAACCATAGCGTGTAGGTGTGAACATGGAGAACCGAGATGCGAGAAGCGCTAGCTAGCCATGGCGCTAGCGGTAGCGCATCGAGGTAGCATATGAAGGGTCTGGAGGTGTGTTCGCTATGGTTGCGGTCGATCATGACACCCTGAGATTCATAATTTATGGAATATATGGATCATGCCACGACCGGGACTACACTCTACAGTCTGAAGGCGGCCCCCGAGGCAACTCCAACTACGAAAAAGATAAAAGACGAAGCCGCCGTCGAACATGCTCGGGCGGCTGTCAGGCCTCAGCGGTCACAGCGGCGCGCTCCAACTCAGCACTCCAGTCCTTCTCAGTGTCTCACTCTCAGCCGCCGAGTCGTGGTGCAAGACAGCGGAAAATCCGAACAGAGCCATTTACTCATTCCCAGGTTCTCCTAGGTTGACCTTGGGGATGGGACCGACACATATACCTAACACACGCTGGTCATCCACGGGTCAGACGGTGGTGGAGCAGGGACACAGAGCATACAAGGAAAGTAAAGATCACGATATTGAGGTGTGAATTCACTCAGCCGGTTCCCCGAAGTGTCGGATCGCATGCGGCGGACCGGCGGTTAGGAGATCGCGCGAGATTTCAAGCGGGACGGGCAGACGGACAGTCGGACAGACGGACAGACGACTTTAATTTGATCCTGTCCAGACGGTGGTGGAGCAGGGACACAGAGCATACAAGGAAAGTAAAGATCACGATATTGAGGTGTGAATTCACTCAGCCGGTTCCCCGAAGTGTCGGATCGCATGCGGCGGACCGGCGGTTAGGAGATCGCGCGAGATTTCAAGCGGGACGGGCAGACGGACAGTCGGACAGACGGACAGACGACTTTAATTTGATCCTGTTCACGCTCACAGGCAGGTCAAAATCGGAATGTTCGTGAGCGGACAGACGGACATAATCGATGACAGCGGCTTCTGGCAGCGGCTAGTTTTACAGACCAGACTGCGCCCTCGCGTAGACCCGTTTTGACTTCACGCCCTGTCGTGTTCACGCTCACAGCAGGGTCAAAATCGGAATGATCGCGGTCTTTCTGCCCCTCCTGGTCGCCCTCCTCGCGAGCACGACAGAGTCGTGCGCGGACGGCGGCAGCCCACGCATCGTGATCGGCGCTTGGCAGCTCCTCGAGCGCCACCGCGATGAAAGCATGGCGGTCGAGACCGTCAGGGCGTACATGGCTGCGGGCTTTGAGCACTTTGACACGGCGGACATCTATGGCAAGTCGGAGTCGCTGCTGGGTCGCGCAGGAGCGAAGCACATCTACACCAAGTACGTGACATCCGATGCTTCGGAGGCCAACGCGCGAGCCGTCAACGCCCAATCTCGCACCGCTCTCGGAGTCGTGCCGAGCCTCGTGCAGTTTCATTGTAGGGCGACGGCGCGGCGGCGGCCGGACGAACCCCACACCGACCTGGCTGGTGCGGCCCTCACGCCACGCCTCACGCGCTGCACTCCCCTCGCTTCACATCATCTCGGCAGGGTGGGACTGGTCCGATCGCGCCTACCGGCAGGCCGCTCGCCACCTACTCACGCTCAAGAGCGAAGGGCTCCTCGGCGAGGCGGCCGCATGCAACTTCGACACGGCGCACCTGCGCGAGCTCGTGGTGGACGAGGGCCTGCCGCTCACGGCGAACCAGGTCCAGGACTCGCCACTGCTCGCCATGGAGTGCCTTTGAGAGCCTTTGAGTGCCACGGAGTGCCACGGATTGCCACTGAGTCCCACGGAGTGCCACTGAGTGCCACTGAGTGCCACGGAGTGCCACTGACTGCCACTGATTGCCACGGAGTGCCACTGAGTGCCACTGAGTGCCACGGAGTGCCACTGACTGCCACTGATTGCCACGGAGTGCCACTGAGTGCCACTGATTGCCACGGAGTGCCACTGACTGCCACTGATTGCCACGGAGTGCCACTGAGTGCCACTGATTGCCACTCGTCCAGGTCCAGTACTCGCTCATCGACCTGCGGCCGGAGAATGCCATGCTCGCATTTGCAAGGTGATGACCACTGATGACCCCTGATGACCACTGATGACCACTGATGACCACTGATGACCTCTGATGACATGCTCGCATTTGCAAGGTGATGACCCCTGATGACCACTGATGACCACTGATGACCACTGATGACCTCTGATGGCATGCTCGCATTTGCAAGGTGAGGACCACTGATGACCACTGATGACCCCTGATGACCACTGATGACCTCTGATGGCATGCTCGCATTTGCAAGGGAGCATCGTCTGAAGCTCGCCTGCTTCGGCACTGTCGCGGGAGGCTGGCTCTCGGACCGCTTCCTTGGGCTTGCGGCGCCGCCCCGGCAGCTGTCGACCGTCTCGATGCGCATGTACAAGGCGAACCTCGACCGGTGGGGCATACTGATGGCTGACTGATGGCTGACTGATTGCATACTGATGGCATACTGATTGCATCATGATGCGCATGTTTACAAGGCGAACCTCGACCGATGGGGCAGCTGGGCACTCTTCCAAGAGCTTCTCCCTGATTGCGTATCTGATTGCATGCTGATTGCCTCCCTCATCAGGTGGGGCAGCTGGGCACTCTTCCAAGAGCTTCTCCCTGATTGCGTCTCTGATGGCATGCTGATTGCCTCCCTCATCAGGTGGGGCAGCTGGGCACTCTTCCAAGAGCTTCTCGGAGAACTCAAGCTCGTGGCGGATCGGCACGGCACGACCATAGCCAACATCGCCGTGTGCTGGGTGCTGCGCCAGCTGGGGCCCCTGGTGTGCATGCAAGTGCTCACCACGGCGCCCTCACCTCTCCCCACAGGTGCTGCGGCAGTTGGGGCCTCAGGGCGGCTGGGTGGTGCTCGGAGTACGAGATACGACTCATCTGGTGCGCCTCAACGAGCTCCACTGAGTGCCTGGTTGACTGTGAGTGCCTGATTGCCTGTGAGCACCTCCCTGATTGGGCAAGTGTCGTCCTAATTTGGCAGGAGGAGCACAAGAAACTTGCGAAGCTGATCGTGAATGGCGCGAATCCGATCAGTGATGAGGACGAGGCGCGCATTCGGAAGGTGCTGATTGCGTCTCTGATTGCGTCTCTGAGTGCATGCTGATTGCCTCCCTCATCAGGCGCGCATTCGGAAGGTGCTGCAGCGCGGCAACCCTCCCAAAGGTGACATCTGGTCATACGAGCGAGGGCTCGCTTGAATGGTCCGCCAGATCCACCCCAAAAAGCGCAATCATTATGCCCAATATGCCATGACCCTGAGCTCCAAGGTCGAACGTGTACGCAAAGGAGGTAAGGAGCAGGGGAACCTGATACCTGTGGACTGTCTCTGGAGGACTGTAATGAAATGTAATGGAGGACACACTCACAGTAATAACATTCACGGTAGGATCTAGTTGGATAAGTATAAATTCCAAACAATATAATAATTGACGACCCGGGACGGACGCCTGGTGTAATGGTTCAAGACGTCTCAACCAGTCCGCACCGCACACACCACACAGCACACTCACGCACAGCACGCACGGCCGACCGGCGACCGCCGTCACGCTTGCGAAACAGCATTATATTATTATTAATGTTTGCATTTTCAATACATAGGCGCCCGTATTCGACACATGTTGCTACGTGGTAACGGGTTTAAAACGGTTTATAAGTATGAGTGGACGAGCGGAGCAGTCGTGGGCACTGTGAAGCAACTGTAGAGACATCCCCGGCATAATGATCACATCCCCGCCCGCATGACGGGCAGACGGTTTCAAGCGTTCGCGTGGTATCGGAATTGACGAAATCGCCGCGTTCATGCGGGTCCGTCGCCGGGGCTACGGGAGGGCGAACGACTGGCCTCCAGGCGAACGGTTCGCCACTTTGACTCATCCACGACACGCTTCCAGTATGCGTCGCCATCCCTAGCGATCTGCTCCAGCTGCTCGAGGCGGCCACTGTCCTGAGTCATGTGCTCATTATTGTAGAGCCAGAAAAACTCGAGCTTCGGCCACTGCTTCTCAACAAGCCACACCGGAGGCACCGTGCCGGTCAATCGGTTGTTGGTCAAATCCACTCTTTCGAGCGCCCGGCAGTTCGCGAGCGTGTCCGGAATCGCACCGCTCAGCTGATTGTCGTTCAGGAACAATCCCTTTAGCTTCGTCAGGCCTGCTTCCTTGTGCAACCGAGTGAGCTCCTTCAGCCGTGCCTCATCGTCTTTGCCCATCTTGGAGCCGCTTTTCTCTGCCTCTTTTTTCTGTTTCGCGAGCTCATTCATCTTCTCCTTCTCCACGCCCGACAGGCCACCGAACCTCGATGGGATGCAGCCCGTCAGCTTGTTGTTGTCCAGACAGAGGCGCTCGAGGTTTTTGAGCTCGCCGAGCTCTGCAGGTAGCTCGCCAGTGAGCTCGCAGTAGTTGAGGCTCAAGTTTTTGAGCTTCGTCATGAACTTGAAGGCCCTCGGGATCGGACCTTTGAGGCTATTATAGCCCAGATGCAGGGTCTCCATTTCTATACAGGTCGCGAGCTTCTCCGGGAGCGTGCCGTGCAGTCCACGGCCCTTGAGGTCGAGCGTACGCAGCCGGCGGCAATGGAGCTGCTGGTCGTCGCTTTTGATGAGCAGGTCGTGCAGCGAGCAATTGAAGTCGTTCATCTTTCGAGACTGCCGCAACGAATCCTTAGTGATAGGAGGCCAATAGGGCTTCTTTTCCCCCTTCCACGCGTTTTGCCACACAGCCGAAAAGCTTTTCAGCGAAAGCTCAAGAAGCGGGCACTCGTCCTTCTGCAGCAACTCTTGTAGCTTCTCCTGATGCTCATCGAGCGTTGAGTTGGAGCACTTGAGGTGGAGCACAATGCCCCTACCCGCGCGATCAAGTGCTTGCGCGGTGAGCTGGCCCTGATGCTCAACCGTCTCCGGTTCGAGCGCACCGAGGATGCGCGCTCCCTTGTACAGCACGTGAAGACGGTGCTTGAGATCAAAGAGTGGCTTGACGTGCAGCTGCAGCTCAGCGAGGATCCAATCCGAATCCTCGAGCTTGAGCCACAGGTTGAGAAGGATGTCGCGGTTCCCACCGGCTTTCCTTGCGTCGAAGTCGGGTTTCATGCGATCCTTGGCGCGGCAGACAATTGCGCGAGACAAGTGGGGCGATACCCCCTGATAGCCCTTGTGCTGGTCGTCGCCGGTCCAAGGTCCGCCGTCGGTGAGGAAGCTCAAGGCGACAGCCATCGCGTGCAGGGACGGAAAGACAAGGGTGCAGCGCACGAGGTCGCAAAGCTTCCGGTAGTTGCCGGCATATTCTTCAGCAACCTTGGCGCAGCAGCGCGGCACGCCCTTGATTGAAGGGCCCTCGAGTGTCACCTTACCCTTCTCAACTTGGCACTCTTGCTTCTCATCTTGGCACTCTTGGCACGTTTTCTCAACATGCGACTGAACCGCGTCCATAACCTCCTTGAGCACTGGAACGGCTTTCTTCGCCTTATGGATCAACGCCAGTAGAGTGTTGAGAGCATCGTCGGCGTCGGTGAAGTCATTCTTCGCCAAGGGCTGCACCATATCCACCTTGAGCTTGTTCACCTCTTCGCAGCGCACCTTCATGTGCTCGAGTGCGTCTTCCTTGATTGCCGGTGCGCCCTTCTCGATGCGCTGCTTCTCTTTTTTGCGCAGCTTTTCGTACGCTGCGTCGAAACGGAAGACCGACTGGCTGAGGAGCGGGGTGTACTGCGAGATCGTGTTGTCCCGCCGTTCAGGGTATCTCTTCTCCAATTCCTCCAAGTCCTTCGTCTTCTCCGAAATTTTCTTCTCGAGCTTTGTGATGTCCTTTTTGTGATGAGAAAGGTCTTGCTTGCGCATCAACTCTGTACCCATTTTCTTCATCTCCTTGAGCTGATGCGCGAGTTCATCGATGGTGGTCCTCATCCGAGTCTGCGCGTTGAGCATTGCCGAGCATTCTTCCACGCATAATTGCACAGGCGCATCGGATTTGCCCGGGTTGGACGAATCGAAGTGTTTGAGCAGCGTGTCCGCATCCAGAGGGTCGGGTTCCACTTCCTGCTGCTGCTCTTGCACCTCCAGTTGAAATTCACCGTCTCGTGAGGAGTCGTCGGATCCTTTGACTGAGTGCAAGGCCACCTTCAGATCCTCGTCTTGAACCGAATGGTCGAAGAGGAACAGCTCGTCTCCTTCCCGGAGCTCCTTTTCGAATCTGTCGTGGTGCGATCGGTCCACTTCACCCGGCCGGAGCTGCCCGTTCGCGCGCCGGAAAATGTTCTCAAACTGTTCGAGCGCGAAGCCCGCGTTGACATCCCGCCCTGTTTCGAGCGCGCGCATGCGGCCTCGGCTGTACACCATCTCCCAGGGCGCAAAGCAGCCGCAGACAAAGACCTGGTAGTTGTGGTTCCTGCGCGCGCGACTCATCAGTTCTCTCAGGAACTTATCTGGCTCTTTGCCCATTGTGTCGTAGACGACATGGTAGCCAGCGACGAACGCACGGTCAACAAAGGCGTCCGTCATCTTCTCCTCTTTGTGCGGCCAGAGCATCTTCTTTCGCACAAGGAACTGCGAGCGCATGGTGGCGCTCGAGAGCGCAAGGTAGTGACCGTCGACAGTGAACCCGTCCTCTTCGAACTTGCCGTCGGGCGAAATCCACTTTGTAGGCTTCAGCCGGTCGCCATACTCCTCCTGCACCGACTGCAACTTCGCTGCGTGAGCCCCGGAGATGCACAGGCGGTACTCGCGGCAGTACATGCGACACTCATCGGGGTCGAGGTGGACAAACTCCTCTTTCGACCAGTTCTTGAGCTTGTATAGCGCCTTGAGCGCGTAGCTCTTGCCGCATCCAGGCGGGCCATACATTATGATCAGCCGCGGCCTTTCTGGTTTCTGAGGAGGCACCCTCCCCTTGGTGACGTCCGTGTAGTACTTCTCCGCATCCTCAAGATCTTCGACGATGTCGATCGCGCCGCCTTGTGGAGTCGCGGCCTCGCTCAGGTCGACGATGGAGTAACGTGCGGGGTGCACCGGGCCTGCCGCGTTGCGCGCATGCAAGTGCTCACTATGGCGCGCCGCGCTCTCGGCGGCCTCGCGCGCATGCAAGGGCTCACTATGGCGCGCCACGCTCTCGGCGGCCAGGCGCGCCTCCAGATCCGCCAGGCGCGCCTCCCGATCCGCCAGGCGCGCCTCAAAGCTAGCGCTCAGCTCGGCGCGCTGCTGGGCGAGCGCCGTCTCGAGCGCGTGCTGCTGCTGCTGCTGCAGCGCCTCCAGCTGCGCCTGCGCCTCCTGCCTCATGCGCACCTCAACCGCCGCTACCGCCTCCACTGCCGCCGCCTCAGCCGCGACCTTGGCTGCCGTCTCATCAGCAGCGGCGCGCCCGATGATCGTCGTCGACCTGTCGCCACCGACTTGCCTAATATGGGTGGGCGGCGGCTCGACGTGCCGCTGCCTAATATGGATGGGCGGCGGCTCGACGTGTTGCCATTCGGACCAGTGCGAGCATTTGCCATCCGTGCCCACGACGGCGCTGCGCGCGGAGAGGCGCCGATCGAGGGCCAGCTGCCCCGCGCGCGCGAGCTTGAAGGTGGCGGTGGGCGCCTCGGTCATCACTCCAACGGCGCTCTGCCATCCGGTGCACTGCAGCTCGAGCCGCCACTTGGCTCCGGTGGTGTGAGGGAGCAGGGCCACTACCTGGTCGAGAGCGGGCACCTGCTCGGGCGCCATGCCGCTCTCCTTCCGTTCCGTGCGGATGGCGTTGATGAGGTCGACCATCGAGGGCTCAGCGCTCTTGGCCTTCGCCGCTGCCTCCGCCTCAGCGGCCGCCGCCTCCTCGCCATGCAGATGATCCTTGGCCGCCTTCGCCTTGGCTGCCTTGACCGCCGCCCCCACGGCCGCGTCGACGAGTCGTTTCTTGGCGCCCTCAAGCTCGCTGGTCGCGACGAGCTCCATCTGCATGCCCTTGGACTCCATGCTCATGGCCCCGGGCGGTGTAGTCAATGGCCCAGGCAGCACGCGGTACTCATATGTCGGCTGGTAGAGCGCTGTCTGGTTGGTGGACCCGCCGGTGACCATCTGCAGGGCGGGCGAGCTGTGCAGCCGCGGCGTGGTGCCCGTGCGCGACGCGCCGGTCAAGGCGCCGCCGCCATACTCGACAAAGGCTGTTCTGGGCCGCATCGCTATCCAACCCGGCAACCGACAACGCTTCTTCGAGTTGAGCGAAAAGGTCAGCTCCGAACGACAAGAGAAGGAGGAAGATGATTGTACGGTACAATGTACACTAACTAGTGTCTGACAGTACCGGTACTTTCCAGGGGCCATTCTCGGCGTCGAGCCGCGCGGCGAGCTCGCGATCGACGAGGTGGGTCGTAATCGGCTCCCCACGCAGGTAGCGCACACAGTCCTCTTCGTAGAGCTGATCGTCATATTGGAGGCCGAGTGAGACGCTTCCCTCGTAATTGCGCGGCATCATCGTGAACTTCACACCGTCCTCGCCGAAGTCGTCGAGGTCATTCACACCAACGGCGTAGTGCGCGTACGGCAACTCTTGTGTGGTGTAGTACGTGAACCTGCGGAGAGAGGCAGTCCGAGGCCATAAGAGAGGCAGTCCGAGGCCATGAGAGAGGCAGTCTGAGGCCATGAGAGAGGCCATGAGAGAGGCCATGGGAGGGGCACGCACATCTCGCTGCAGTCCTCATCGCTCCCCTCGGCCACGCCCTCCCGATAGAGTGGCCACGTGCGACATCGACCCTCGGCGTCGGGCGGAGCGGTGACGTAGACGCTCAGGGTGCATACGGCGGCGTCGCATTGCAGGAGGCCTAAGAAGGGCGCCTCCGTGTCCGGTCGGGATCCGAGGCTGGACGCGCTCATGCCTCCCGCCCATGTCTCAATCGGGCCGCTGCTTTCGAGCACCTCGCGGTCGAGGTCGTCGACGGGCTCATTCTCATCCCAGCGCTGGAAGCGCGCCATGATGACGAAGGTGAAGTCGGCGAGCGACGCGCCGGGTGAGTGTGGGGGCGTCCTCGTCACCGGCGGCTCGGAGTTCAGCCGTTGCGCTTGCTGCACGGCAACAAAGATTCGCCGAAATGATGCGGCACGTTCGTCAAAGTTCAGGCGCGGGAAAGCTGCCTGCAGCAGCCGGGCCCAGATCTCGTCCGTCGCACAGATGGCTGCGCGCCAACCCCGACACACCTGCAGCATTGCGGCGATTTCCGTGGCTCCAGCGCAATTTCGTGCGTGTTGTTCGGCAGCAAAGTCAGCAGGGTTGAATGCAGCAGCTGACGACGACGACACGCGACGCGATGCCGACTCGGTCAGCGCAACCGCGACGAGACGAACCACGTCATGATTCAGCTCTCGAAGGGAGATGCTGGCTACGGCATCCACGAGCGAGTCCTCGGCCATTTGTTACGGACTGTATCGCGGACGCGGGTCGCGTCGATGCAGCGAAAACGAGATCAAGATTTCGGAGGCGCCGGCAAAGTTGATGATGAAGATCGTGCGTGTATGAAATCCTGGACATTTCCGAATGACTCGGGGTACGCGACTCTGATCCGTGTGCGTCGCCCACCAAGAGTGGGTGTGCGTCGCCCACCACGATCATTCGATTGATTTGAGTGAACGTGTTGGTGTGTGGACGGTTCCGCTGGTTCCGCGTCTCAGGACATGGCGTAGCAATGCCAATGGCGAAACGCGCACCTCGACGGCGCGGTACCCCGCTTAGTAAGTAAGTAAGTAAAACACGCATATCGGCAGCGTACACGTGGCGAGAGGGGTCCCCCGCGTGTCGTTTTGTGAAAAACTGGTTGACAATGCTCATATGCACTGAGTGCTCCGCTGATTTGCGGCGCTACTTCCGATCGCTAGGCGTCGCCCCGAGCACCGCCAGCGACGCGCCGATCAGCGTCAGGTAGCGGGGCGGCACGGCCGCACGCCCCTTATGGCTTCGCTTCGACGCCGAGTCCTCGTACGTGAGCATCGTGCCCTTGATCATACTCGGCTGGTACCTGCAATGAGGGAGGCAATCAGCATGCAATGAGGGAGGCAATCAGCATGCAATTCGACCTTGATCAGACTCGGCTGGTACCAGCCCCGGGCTGCACACAATGAGGGAGGCAATCAGCATGCAATTCGACCTTGATCAGACTCGGCTGGTACCAGCCCCGGGCTGCACACAATGAGGGAGGCAATCAGCATGCAATGGGTACCGGGTCATGCTGTCCGCCGTCCAACCAGCCCCGGGCTGCACACAATGAGGGAGGCAATCAGCATGCAATGGGTACCGGGTCATGCTGTCCGCCGTCCAACCAGCCCCGGGCTGCACACAGCCCTTGGCAAAGGCGGTGTGCAGCATCACATCATACGCAAACGCTCGCTCGATCAGCGCCTGCTCGACGACGCCGTGGCACTGCATCTCATACATGGACCATGCCGCATCCAGTGCGCTGTGGAAGCCCCGATTCGAGCCCAACCCCTGCGGCCAAAACGGCTCCAGTCATCCAAGTATTCACATTCACATTCACATTCACATTCACATTCACATTCACATTCACATTCACCTGCGGCCAAAACGGCTCCAGCAGCGCGTCGCCGATGGGGAAGACGGGGCACAGGCTCTTCGCACCACGCGCTGCGGAGCACCGTTGCCTCCAAGCGGCGTCGGCCTCCACGTGCACCTCGAGTTTGGCTCGAGCGCTCACCTGATGAGGGAGGCAATCGACGGCAATCAATGTCAATCAATGTCCACGTGCACCTCGAGTTTGGCTCGAGCGCTCACCTGATGAGGGAGGCAATCAATGGCAATCAATGGCGCGAGCGCTCACCCGTCTGGGACTCGAGTGGAGGGAGGGCCTGATGAGGGCGACAATCACAGGCAATCACAGGTAGTCAGGCATGCAATCACGCTCACCGTCTGTGCCTCGAGTGGAGGGAGGGCCTGCTGTGCTCGTGTCAGCACTGCCTCTCCCTCGGCCAGCTTTTGCACGCGCGCCTTTTTCTCGTGTGTGCTCGTCGCAGCGCGCAACGCTTCCTTGGCGGCGGCCACCGCGGCCGCTGCCGTCTCGATGGCCTGCGCTGCCTCGTTGCGCTTCGCCTCGCAGCTGCGGACGACGGCCTCCTGCTGCGCCACCTCGTGGGCGAGATAGCGACTCTGCGCCTCGCGCAGGCACGCGCACACCTCCAGGTCGAGGCAGCAGGGTTGGTTGGTCGGGTCGACGCCGAGCACGCGAAAGGGAGCAATACAGCGCGCGCGCGAGCTGAAGTCGAAGAGCTTCACAGGGTGGAAGTCTGCAAAAGGCGCAGAGTCTGGGATGCCGACAAAGGTAGCGAGGTTACGCCCTAAGCGCAGCAGCTGCTCGATGTCGACGTTGCTCGCGTGCAGGAGTGCGGGGCCCACGGCATCAGCCTTGAGCACCCCCTCGGTGAGCAACGTCTTCTTCCTCATCGTCGCCGCAATGTAATGGGTCTCTCCCTTGAGATACTCGAGATTCTCGCACTCGAGACCCGCCTGGGCCAGCTGCACAAGCTGCGGCGCGACGCCCGTCGCCACAAACGATCGTAGGGAGGACGGGGACGAGGTGTCCAGGTGCATGTTCACTATGAGGCCGATGGCGGTGGCAAACTTGTCGACCGCTTTGGTGATGCCCAGCAGGCTGCAGGTCGTACTCCATTCGCCCTCGGCAATCACGAGAGCATCAAAGTGTAACCGTCGCACCTGATGAGGGAGGCAATCAGTCGCAATCCATCGCAATCCATCGCAATCACGAGGTTCGTCAAAGTGCAGCCGGCGCACGTCGTCTGGAGGATGGGAGGCACCCGGCAGCACAAAGCCGCGCATCACCTCGGCCATCGCCATCGTGTTGCACACTCCCTGTAGCGCGCCGCGCGTGTACGTGGCAGTCTTGTCCTCTTTGAAGTCGAGGGCGGCCTTGAGGCGTGGGTCGAGCGTCGAGTCGAGGGCGGCCTTGAGGCGTGGGTCGAGAGTCGAGTCGAGCGCGTTGCCACTCGCGACGCCATGCGCGCGCCCACTGCCACCACAACCGCTGGTCGCGATGTGACTGCTCGCACAGCTGCCCATCGACGGAGGTTTGGCGGCGGGTTGGCGCGAGCGCTGATCGGCGCGTGACAAGGCGCCCGTGGCAGCGCGTGCCAAAGCGGCTGTACGAGGGTCGACGGGAGTGACGAGCGGCTGCGAGTCCTGAAAGAGCTGTGGGATTTTGAGCTTGCTGTGGGAGCTTGCTGTGGGAGCTTGCTGTGGGAGCTTGAGCTTGCTGGGCAAGGGCGCCAACTGCTCAGCGGAGGTGCCCGGGGACGCACGGGCGCCATCACGGGCGCTGAGCTGTTGACCTGATGAGGGACGCAATCAGTGGCAATCAGACGCCATCGGACGCAATCAGAGGCCATCAGAGGCCATCAGCGCCGGGCTGGTGACCTGCCGCCTCGACCACATCGGCGCTCGTCCCTAATATGGAAAGGCTCGAGTGGATGGATCGATCCATACTAGGGATGGGCGGGGCTGGGGGCGTGGCGGCTGCCCGTATGTGCTGCTGCCCGGCGGTCTTGTCACGCGCCCATGCCAGCCAGTGCGTCTTCGAACCAATATTGCGTGTGGGGGCCTGCACGGCGACGAGCTCCGCCCCGTTCAGGAAACGGATCCCGAGGAGCAATCCCGTCTTAAAGAGCGCCAACTGGATCTCTCGCGTGCCCATGTGCAGCAGGTCGCCATGGTTGGTGAACTTGGGGTAGAAGAGTTTGGCTCCAAGACCCATGAGGTCGTCCGCCGTCTGCGGCCAGAGCGTGAGGATGTTGACGCGGCTAAAGGTGAGGCGTAGCTCGATCACGGTAACACTCATCCCATAGAGAGCGCACCTGATGAGGGATGCAATCAGTGGCAATCAGTGGCAATCAGTGGCAATCAGAGGCAATCCCATAGAGAGCGCACCTGATGAGGGATGCAATCAGTGGCAATCAGTGGCAATCAGTGGCAATCAGTGGCAATCAGTGGCAATCCCATAGAGAGCGCACTCGACTGCGCAGCGTAGGCCGACAGGCCCCGCGCCACTGATGACGACGACGAGCGGTGGCTTGCCCGCGGCGGGCGGCGCCGCCTTGCGTCGCTCTCGCTGGCGCACCTGATGAGGGACGCACTCAGTGGCAATCAGTCGCAATCAGAGGCCATCAGAGGCCATCAGCTGGCGCACCTGATGAGGGACGCACTCAGTGGCAATCAGTTGCAATCAGAGGCCATCAGAGGCCATCAGCTGGCGCACCAGGGCACGCATCATCTCCTTCACCCGAGCGGGCATGGTCGTTTCAGCCCGCGTGATGAGTGCCTCAATCACCTCTAGGCCACGGATTCGATCCGAAATCTCAAAGTGAGCTCGCAGCGCCGCAATCGCAGCCATGGCCGGCTGCATCTCGGACGCCTCCAGGAACTCATTCCACACGCTCCCAGCAGCTGGGCTGCTCACGCTCCCAGCAGCTGGGCTGCTCACGCTCCCAGCAGCTGGGCTGCTCACGGGTGGGGCATTCCACACGCTCCCAGCAGCTGGGCTGCTCACGGGTGGGGCACGCGTCGCTACGATGGATGGATGATGTGGCAGCGGCTTGGCAGCCGCAGCTGGCGGCGTGTGCGGCGACGCTGCAGGCACGGTCTCGATGACGAGCTTCATCTCCGGTGTGGGCGTTTGCGCCCGTGCCGCGGCCCAATCCGCGGCTGATTTCGAGTAGCACTTTGTGCGCATGGGAGGCGTGGGCTGGGAGTCACGGGTGCCCGTGGCTAGAATAGGTACTTGCGCAGTAGCCAAGGAAACCCTAGGACTGGCGAACTGACTGGAGCTCCTTTTCGTGCTGATTGCCACTGATTGCCACTGATGGCCACTGATGGCCTCTGATTGCGACTGATTGCCACTGGAGCTCCTTTTCGTGCTGATTGCCACTGATTGCCACTGATTGCCTCTGATGGCCTCTGATTGCGACTGATTGCCACTGGAGCTCCTTTTCGTGGGCGTAGTCATAGTGTCTCGAGATGCTAGCGTCTCGCCTTCGGCAGCTGCTGGATCGAGCGATGGCATAGCAGCGTTGGTTGTACATGGATCGTCGTCTGCGGTGGCCGATGGAGATGCAATTGCTAGCGTATCGACTTCGGCAGCCGGATCGAGCAGAGGCAGAGGAGGGCTTGCACCTGCATCGTCATCTGCGCCGGCCACTGAAATAGGCGACTGCGCAGTTGCAGGTGCTCGCGTTTCGACTTCATCAGCCGCTGAATTCAGCGACGGCAGAGTAGCGCTCGTACATCTAGCGTCGCCTTTGGCGGCCACCGGAGCAGCGCTCGCAAGCATCTCAGAGGTGTGCTGATGTTGCTTGCAAGTGCTCGCAGTCCCTGGAGGCCACTCGACGTTCAGATGCGGCGGACTCTCTGCTCGAGCTGGTGGTTCCGGGTCCAGTCGGACATCCACAGGACTAGCATCAGTCGGCTCCTTACTCGCGCATGCGCCCATTGTGTGAAGCGATCCTTTTTGGGCAAGTAAGGAGCCGATTGCATCTAGACCAATTGTACGTGGTAAGCAGTCTCGGAACCAGCAACCACCACGACGCGTCGACACACGCGAGAGCTCAGTGCGGGCTGCGGCGCGCGCGGGCGCGCCGATGTGCAAACGCGCACTAGTTCGGCTCCAATGTTCGGCTCGTGTGTTGACCTTGCCGCGCCGCCGCGCGACTTGGCAGCCGCCGGACAAGTCGTTTACAACCCGAATAATCCGGAATCTCTACACGGTCACGCTCGTGAAACCCCACAACTTGGTATGCATGCAACAGTTCCTATTTGGGCGCCCGCCCGCCTGTGGGGAGATCGAGATCATCCAGCACTCATCGCTCTGCAGGCAGCGCGAGGCGCACTTTTCGAACACGTCCTCCGCGTGCGCATCGAGGGCGGAGCCCACCTCCGCTCGGAGGACGTAGTACAGGTCTTCGGCCCCGACCTTCGGCGGCGTCTTACTCAGAACGAACGTAGGCATTCGCTCGGCCACACGAGTCGAGAGCGCACCGTCGCCTGGCAGCGGCGAGGAGGAGGAGGAGGGATGCGCCGAAGAGCTTGGCGTCCTCGTCACGGGCGATGCGGCCTCGGCGCATGCTCCCAGTGAGCGTTCTGGTTGCATGCTCCCAGAAGCATGCGCGCTTCCAGTCAGCGTCATCCAATCCTCAGCGTCGACAAGCCCATCGCCATCTGGGTCCAAGGCTGCGCGCAGACTTGCTAGCTGTGCCGGCGGCCAAGCACGCGCCGTCTTCAGCTTCGCAAGCAGCGGTTCGATGGGTATACTCGTAGTCGAAGAGTGTCCAGCAGAAGTTGACGGAGGTGTGGAACAGAAACCACATGACGCAGCGCAGTTCAGCCGCATGTAGTCAGGATTACGGTCGCACTCGCCGCCTTTCGCCCATGATGCACAGCTCGCCCTATCGGTGTCCGTATGGGCGTCCTCACATAGCCCAGCGGCGATGGGCAGGAGCGCAAGCAGCGCTACGCCACACAACATGGATACCGTGAAGTGCGGTGTGAATGACGATTTGGGGGGAGTCTTGAGAGTGTCTGTGATAAAAGGTAGGGTATCACTGTACCGGCTGTAGAAAAGTTTTCTTTTGTCTCACCGGACCGTACCTTACGAGGCGGGCGACCTTCATCTGGCGGCTAGAGAAGCAACTCGCGCAACTGCCAACTCCCCCTTGGCAGGGCGGGTGGTTCGTTTGCGACCCTCCTAAGTGCGGCCCCCACAAGTATAACGACTATACCGGCTGTACTATACTCTGAGCTAGTCACATGTACGGTTTGGGTGAGGGTAACGTGTGTTTTTAAGCAGTGTATTGTCCCTCTCTCGTCCGCAGCTTGGCCCACAAGGCTCGTCACGACGGCTATGTCACCCAATCTCCTTCTTGAACAACAACGGCTGCTCCTGCAGGTTGAGCGCACGTGCGAAGCCCTGGAACAGCGGCGTGTCGGGCTGGCGCAAGAAGCCCTCGCGCTCGTACAGCGAGATCGCGGCGTGGTTGCCAGCTTCGACGTGGAGCCAAAGCATCGACTCGCCGCGCTCGAGCGCGCGCGCCTCGCTCGCCGCCAGCAGAGCACGAGCGATGCCACGGCGGCGTGCGGCCGGCGCGACGGCCATGCAGCTCATGTACAGCCCCTCGGCGATGCCATGGGTGGGCAGCTGCATCTCCTGCTGCGACAGGTCCACCGTGCCGAGGAGTGGAGCCCCCTTTTCTACGTATCGTCCACTCTCGTCCACGCCGCCGCTCGGAAGAGCATCGTCGTCCGCCTCCGCCGCCACAAACACGTCCGAGCCCGTGTCTATGCGCGAGTTCAGCTCATCCATCAGCTTGCGTAGCATGTTGCCTCGTACGGACGCTTGACCACGCTCGTAAAAGGAGGCTAAAAGCGGCAAAAGAGCGGGCGGCTCGGGCGGCGGCGCAAACGTGTCAAACTGAAGTTCGGCAACGCGTGCGAGCTCGTGCGGCGCTGCGACGCGGATCACCCAGGCCATGGCGATGGTTGGAGCTACAGCGAGCATCATCGGCACAGCAGCTTCGCCGAAGCCTGGGCAGCTGTGAAACACAAAATTCGCACAAACTCCGGACCGGGAAGACGAAAAACCGGTACGGCGCTGGAATATACTCGTTTTTCCTTCATTCTCGACTAGTTGCATGCAGTCGCATTAGGAATGGTGGAGTGAAACTTGGGAAAAGCGCGTGGAACAGCCATGCAAGCTGCGGAACGAGTGCCGCGCGGCATTCCGGTCCACGCCAGCAACGTCGCGCTTGAGCGTGATGAGTATCTCGAACCTGAGGGCGACGCCGGCGTGGAGGCTGATGACCAGGAGGAGGTTGGGGCAGACATGGTGCTCACCGAGGCTGAGGGGCTCCGGCTGCATCTCTCACCTCACTCGAACACGGGCTACCTTGGCGTGTTCCGCAGGCCAAATTGTCATAATGATCCATCAGGGCAGCCCTGGGATAAGCCCTTCCAGGCCGGATACACGCGTGTGCTGGAGCCTGGGCGGGATGTCTCTCTCGGATGCTTTGCGACCGCCGTCGAGGCCGCCGTCGCGTATGCCAGGCACATAGCCCGCGAAAGCGAAGGGCAGCTGGGGCTAACCCTAGCTGGGAAGGCGGAGGGCGCCGGGCATGACGACGAGCAGGAGGCACAGAGCGAACAAGGCACAGCCAAGGACGCTGCGGGCCGAGTGCCGCGCGGCATTCCGTTCAACGCCAGCAACGTCGCGCTTGAGCGTGATGAGTCTCTTGAACCCGAGGGTGACGCCGGCGTGGAGGCTGATGACCAGGAGGAGGTTGGGGGAGACATGGTCACCGAGGCTGAGGGGCTCCGGCTGCATCTCTCACCTCGCTCGAACACGGGCTACCGTAGCGTGCGCCGCGAGCCAAATTATCCATCAGGGCAGCCTCGGGCTAAGCCCTTCCGGGCCGAATACAGGCATGATGGGCGAAGTGTGTCTCTCGGATACTTCGCCACGGCCGTCGAGGCCGCCGTCGCGTATGCAAAGCACATGGCCCGCGACGGCGAAGCGGCTGCAGAGGCTGAGGCTGGGGAGGCAGATGCAAGAGCAGTGATGGTCACCGAGGCTGAGGGGCTTCGGCTGCATCTCTCTCCTCGCTCGAGCACAGGCTACCTTCGCGTGCGCCGCGAGCCAAATGATCCATCAGGGCAGCCTCGGGCTAAGCCCTTCCGGGCCGAATACAGGCGTGATGGGCGAAGTGTCTCTCTCGGATGCTTCGCCACCGCCATCGAGGCCGCCGTCGCATATGCCAAGCACATGGCCCGCGACGGCGAAGCGGCAGCAGAGGCGGAGGGCGCCGGGCATGACGACGAGCAGGAGGCACAGAGCGAACAAGGCACAGCCAAGGACGCTGCGGAACGAGTGCCGCGCGGCATTCCGTTCAACGCCAGCAACGTCGCGCTTGAGCGTGATGAGTCTCTCGAACCTGAGGGCGACGCTGGCGTGGAGGCTTGTGACCTGGCGGAGGTTGGGGCAGACATGGTCACCGAGGCTGAGGGGCTCCGGCTGCATCTCTCACCTCAGTCGAACACGGGCTACCTTCACGTGATCCGCTTGCCAAATAATCCATCAGGGCAGCCTCCAGCTAAGCCCTTCCAGGCCAAATACAAGCGTGATGGGCGACATGTCTCTCTCGGATGCTTCACCACCGCCGTCGAGGCCGCCGTCGCGTATGCAAGGCACATAGCCCGCGACGGCGAAGCAGCTCGGGAAGCAGATGCAGCAGGCATGGTCACTGAGGCTGAGGGGCTTCGGCTGCATCTCTCACGTAACTCGAGCACGGGCTACCGACGCGTGCACCGCAGGCCAAATAATCCATCAGGGCAGCCTCGGGCTAAGCCCTTCCAGGTCCAATACAGGCGTGATGGGCGAAATGTCTCTCTCGGACACTTCGCCACCGCCGTCGAGGCCGCCGTCGCATATGCCATGCACGTGGCCCACGACGGCGAAGCAGCTGCAGAGGCGGAGGGCGTCGAGCACGACGACGAGCAGGAGGCACAGAGCGAACAAGGCGCAGCCAAGGACGCTGCGGACCAAGTGCCGCGTGGCATTCCGGTCCACGCCAGCAACGTCGCGCATGAGTGTGATGAGTGCGAGGACGAGGACAGTGACGAGGACAGGGACGAGTGTGGTACGTTTGGCTGCACCCTACCGGACAAGCATGCTGGCCTGCATCAAATTCCTACGCTGGTAAGAGGTGCACGCGAGCGGCGGCCTTCGTCTCGCGTCTTGGAAGGCCTCAAGCCGGTGTCGCAGGTGGCGATTGCAAAGCAGCGAAGCCGCAGCCGGGCTGCCGTTGGGGACGGCGCTTGGGACGGCGCTTGGGACGAAGAGGGCGGTGCAGAAGAAGAAGGGCCTCTCGAGGAACGCGAGGAGGAGGAGGAGGATGGAGTCGAACTGACGCCAGATGCAGCAGGGATGGTCACCGAGGCTGAGGGGCTCCGGCTGCATCTTTCACCTCTCTCGAACTCGGGCTACCTTCGCGTGCGCCGCATGCCAAATTATCCATCAGGGCAGCCTCGGGCTAAGCCCTTCCAGGTCCAATACGAGCGTGATGAGCGACTTGTCTCTCTTGGATACTTCGCCACCGCCGTCGAGGCCGCCGTCGCGTATGCCAGGCACATGGCCCGCGACGGCGAATCTGCCGGGGAGGCAGATGCAGCAGGCATGGTCACCGAGGCTGAGGGGCTCCGGCTGCATCTCTCACCTCGCTCGAACACGGGCTACCGTAGCGTGTACCGCATTCCAAATTATTCATCAGGGCAGCCTCCAGCTAAGCCCTTCCAGGCCAGATACAAGCGTGATGAGCGACTTGTCTCTCTTGGATACTTCGCCACCGCCGTCGAGGCCGCCGTCGCATATGCAAAGCACATGGCCCGCGGCGGCGAAGCGGCTGCAGAGGCTGAGGGCGCCGGGCATGTCGATGAGTGCGACGAGAACGACGAGAGCAGCGACGAGCAGGACGAGGAAGACGACGAGGACGACGAGGACGACGAGGTTGGCGAGCCCGATGGCGAGGTCGACGATGAGGACGGCGAGGTCAAGCTCGAGCTCACGCCCACCGAGGACGAGGAGGAGGAGGAGGAGGACGAGGAGTGCCGTGAGGTGCGCGCGATACCAGCCGTGGCGCAGGCAATGGAGTCGGACGAGGACGAGGACGAGGCGCTGCTCGAGGTGCAGGTCGAGTGGGAGCAGCTGAGGCTACAGTGCGTACTCTCGCACCAGCGGCTGATCGACCCCGCCACGCTCGAGGGCTGCATGCATCTGAGCCGGTGCAACCTCACGGCTCTCGAGGAGAGTCGGCGCCACCAGTCGTGCCAGGCGCGGAGCAGTGTGTGCCCTGTGCACGGGTGCAATATCTCGTGCTTGCGGCGCGGGAGCGTGCGACGCGACGACTGGCTGCGCGCGCTGCTGAGCACCGTGCCGAGCACCGTCGACGTGATCTGGCTGCGCGGCGACGAGGTGTCCCTCACCCCTCCGAGGCGCGAGGGCGGCGCCATGCTAAGTGGCAATAAGGGTGGCAAGCGCAAGGTGGAGGTCGCGCTTGAGGTGACGGCGACGAGGCCGCTGCAGCGTCGGAGGCGTGCAATGCCCTGAGACAATCTCCGGTGCAATCTAAAGTGGACTCTTTGAGGGCGGCAGTATCTAACGAGTTTTCAGTTACTTTATACGCGCACTGTAAATAATGTTCGATCCTCCGTGTAAAGCGTAATTTAATAGGGTCGGATTCCGACCACTTCGAATTGTTTATGCTGTCCAAAATTCAATCGACTGAGACATGAACAGCATGCTCAACAATTTAATGGCCAGGCATGCCCCACGTTCCCTCCCCGGATTGACTGACGGATTGCTGACTGACGGGCATGCTGAACGGGGCTTCTCACCGTTGGTGGTCGTGCTCTGGACAGACTACTCGATTTCCCCACACGGGCCTGACGGCGACTTTTTGACACGACCTTTGGCTCCCCTGCTCTCGCTCTTCGCGGCAGCTAAATCAAGCTTGGCGGCTCCCCAGCTGGCGCCGTCACGGGCGCCTCACCAGGCGCCGTCACGGGCGCCTCCCCCGGCGCCGTAGTGGGCGTCTCGCCTGGCGCGCGCCTGCGCTGCGCCTCCGCGAGCGCTGCGAGCGCCGCCTCGCGCCCGGACTTGTACTTGATCGGCAGTAACGAAACTTCGGAGCCCGGGGCGGAGACGAGCGGCGCGGCGCCCGATCTCGCTGCCGCGAGGGCCGCCGCCGCGGCTTCGGCGCCCGATTTGAACTTGCGGACTTCGGGAGGGGGGTCGGGGGGCGCCGTCTCGGCATAGTCGGGCGCCGAGGTGGGCGCATAGGCGGGCGCAAAGGCGGGCGCCGAGGTGGGCGCGTAGGCGTGTACGGCGTCCAAGGGCGCCGACGTGGGCGCCACGGCCTCCGCCGTCTCCGAATCAGATGATGGCCTGCGGGAGGCGGCCTGCGAGGCGGCCTGCGAGGCGGCCTGCGAGGGGGCCTGCGAGTACGCGTAGCCTGCCGCGCGTAGCAGAGCCACCTCTGCCTCGAGTTGCAGCACGTCGGCGGCGGAGGAAGCCGTCGAGGCCGCCATCGAGTATGCGGAGCGAAGCATGGCCACCTGATGAGGGACGCAATCAGATAGAGGCCACCTGATGAGGGACGCAATCAGATGGCAATCAGAGGCAATCAGAGGCAATCAGAGGCCATTGGAGGCGGGCATGGGTACCTCCGCCTCAAGCTGCTCGCTGCGCGCGAGGGCGGCTCGCGCCGTCTCGAGCGCCTCCACGCGTGCCGCCTCCGCCTCCGCCGCCTCCGCCTTCGCCTTCGCCGCCGCCTCCGTGCCGGCGCCCATCAGGGCGCCCTCAGCCTCCGCGCCGCCGCCCATCACGGCGCCCTCCGCCACCTCATTCGCGTGGGGACGCCGTTCGGCTGCCGCTGCGCGGGATTCAGCAGCCTGCTGCGCAGCGCCGTATTGGGCAGCGCCGTATTGGACATGCGGTACCGTATTAGGAGGCCCGCCGCTCAAGATTCGCTCATCCATATTAGGCAAAGGAGGTCCGCCGCTCAAGATCCGCTCATGAAGACGCTGAGTCATCGTCTTCGTCTCGCCGACCGGCGGTGCGACCGAATTAGGAAACTCCTCTCCTTCCAAATTAGGCAGCTCCTCCTCCAATTCCTTCAGTGGCGAGTAAGCCGAGCGCGCGATCCCGCTCAACTCGGCGCCCCGCCGAACGAGCGTCGTATCGAGCGCCTCGCCGTCGCTCCCGTCGTCGTCGTCGTCGCCGCCGCCGCTCTCCTCGTCGCCATCGTCCGCATCGAGGCCGAGCGTCGTGCCGAGCGGTCCGTTGAGCATGAGCGAGTTGACCAGCGCCTCTTGGAGCAGCGCGACGGTCGCCATGCGCTGCTGCACCTGATGAGGGAGGCAATCAAGAGGTAATCAGTGGCAATTCGTGGCAATTCGTGGCACTCAGTGGCACTCAGTGGCACTCCGTGGCACTCACGCACCTCCTGCAGCAGCGCGTTCGCCTGCGGACCGTCCAGCCGCGAGGCAATCAAGAGGTCATCAGTGGCAATCAAGAGGTCATCAGTGGCAATCACCTCCTGCAGCAGCGCGTTCGCCTGCGGACCGTCCAGCCGCGAGGCGAGCACGGCGCGCTCCGCGTAGCTCAGCCGCACGGGTGTGAACGGCTGCCCAGCCGGTGTGAACGCCCCCGGGCTCGAAGGCATCGAGTCGATCTCATCCATATTAGGAAGCGCCGTCTTGAAGCTCTCGTAACCGTCGTCATCGTCCATATTAGGCAACTCCTCTTCGGCGCCCAAGGCGGCTGCGTTCACGCCCGTGCGCGGCGGCCGCCGCGGCCTCGTCGGCGTCGTCGTGGGCGCGTCGCTGCTCGCGCCGACGGCGCCCGGCCCGGCGCCCGGCTCGCCCGTGCCGGGCGCCATGCCGGGCGCCGTGCCGGGCGCCGCCGCGTCCTCGTCCTCCTCTTCGATCGTGCCAAAGGGCGTGTACTGCTGCGCTTGCTGCTGCTGCTGCTCCGAGATTTCGTCAATGGCCTCGAGCAGCTCGGTCTCATCCATTGCGGACGCCTCAAGCAGCTCGCGCCGCGCCTCGCGTAACCACAGCCTCTCCTCGACCAACCGACCCAGGAGCGCCTGCGCCGCCTCGATCTGCTCGGCGCTCGCTACGGCGCGGCTGCCGCCGCCGCCGCTGCCGCCAGCGCCGCTGCCAGCGCCGCCGCCTTGCTTGCGTGCTCCCCCTCCGCCATCCGTACCGCCCGCGCGCTCGGCGACGCGCTTCAAACGAGAGAGCGCCCCAGCGACGCGCGGCTCATCATCGAGATCGAGCTCGAGATCGAGCTCATCCTCGAGCTGCGCGAGCTTGTGGAGCAAGCTCGCGCCCGCGCCAGCGCGCCACGTTTGGAGGTCGCCCCGAAACTCGACGTTCACCTCTCCTGATGACCTCTGATGACCTCTGATGACCTCTGATGAACTCTGAGGACCGCCCCGAAACTCGACGTTCACCTCTCCCGCCGCAAGCGAGTCTGGCGGCGCATCGGCGCTTCCTAACAAGGAAGGCGAGACGGCCGTTGCGGGCGCCGTAGTGGGCGCCAAGGGGCGCGCTGGCGTGCGCGGCGGGCCGATCGCGTCGCTGTCGAGGTAAAGCAACGCCTCGCTCGTGGTGCCATAGGCGCCGTGACGGGCGCCGAGTTCGTCATAGGCGCCGTGACGGGCGCTGACATCGTCCCGATGCAGCAACGGCTCGGCGCCGTCGTCGGCAGCGTCGTCGCGTCGTCGTGGGCGGTGATCGGGGGTGCCGCCGCGCCGCGCCGCGTGCGTCGTCGTGAGCGCTTTGGTGAGCTGGTGCAGCCGTTGGAGCAGCATGGCGAGGGTGAGCAGCAACACGAGCCCGACGGAGACCAGTGCGAAGATTGGGATCTCGAGCGTCGTGGTGAGCAGTGGGGAAGTTTGGTCGGGGGGGAGGCGCGGTGGCAGGGGGGGCG
>Ga0210247_100048_pt1 | contig 86440 bp, 35 predicted proteins | sample ChrtobMetP3_16mM_FD_155449 | JGI IMG/M metagenome (GOLD analysis project Ga0210247, IMG submission 155449) | Chrysochromulina tobin associated microbial communities from unialgal haptophyte culture, Seattle, Washington, United States - P3_16mM | ecosystem: Host-associated > Algae > Haptophytes >... | reverse complement strand
CATTCGACCTGGAGGACGAGTAGGGGGTAGGAAGGCGACGCCCGCCGGCTGGCGGTGGAGTGTTGAGGACGGGAGGGGTGGACAGGCCGGCAAGCCGGGCCAGCTACGCGGGCGGTGGCTAGTGTGTGTGGGGGGGTCCGACGCGTGCGTCGCCCTCCTTCCCCTCTGGTCGCGCCGTGGGGGACTGCGCGAGGATGCCGATCCCTCTAGGTGAGGAGAGCACGTTAGTGCTGACGATGTGTTGTGTGAACGCCCACGGGGGCGCGCGTAGCGCGGTGTGACGTCCGTTCCCAAGTGTCGCACGAGCACTTCGAGCGAGCGTGTGTGGTGGTGTGGGCTCTGTTTCCGCCCCGGCATGGCAACCATTGAAAGCAATCGCATGGCAACCATCTACACAGACAACCGCTCCTGGGCTCCAAGCTTTGTGCTCCTGGGCAGCACTAAGGGAAGCTCCAACCCTTTGGTGCGTCAAGGCTCGGCAGGAAGGATAGAGCGACGACCGAGGCTCTCCTCCCTGCACGCACCAAGCTACTTGCTCAAGACGCGCGACAGCGCATTCCTGCAGGTCGAGCACCCCGAGCCAGTCACCTGGGGGTTCGTACCGCGCTCAGCAACGCCGGGTGCGCCGTCCAGCTCGGAAGAAGTACCGCCAGGAGTGGAAGCATTGCGCAAGGCACTGCTCCCGCAGGTGCTCCGCGTGATTGACCTATTCCGCAAGCTCGACGCAAATGGCGATGGCAAAGTCACGGGCGTAGAGTTCCGGCGTGTCCTGCCGCTCATGGCCAGCAGCGCGTCCGAGGCGGAGTCATTTGGTGAGGCGGACGTCGACTCGCTCTTCGCGCTGCTGGATCGCGATGGCTCGGGCTCGATCGAGTACAGCGAGCTGCACGCAAGGCTGCGGCAGGGGCTGAGCGTGGCCCTCGATAAGAAGTTGCAGGCGGGTGCAGTCGGTTTCGACCTCGAGGCCAAGAATCGATTGTCAACTTACACGCTGCGCGGAGCCGCGGACGCGCACGAGTGTCAAGAGGCCTCCTCGGCGCCTGCGGACGCCCCGGCGGCGAAGGTGAAGAGCAGCGACTTGGGGCCGTACGTCGCGGCTCAGGTGGGCTTGCGCCCCCCGCCGGCGCGCGCGGGCACCCAGGCGCAACTGCTCATTTCCCCCCCAGTCATCGGCCCCGCGCCGCATCTCGCGGCCAAGATGGTCGCCTCACGCACGCGCCACGCCGAACGGATCTGGTTCACCATGCCCGGCCAGAATTGCTTTGTGCTGCAGCCATCGAGGCCGGGTGCACCGCTGCCGATGGCCGACTCGCCCTCGCGACTGCGCGCGTCAGTCGAAAAGTCGCGCGGGCACGTCCACACGGCCCAGACCCAAGCACACCACACGTCTCATGCGCTGCTCCATCGCAGCCACAGCCAGCAAATGGACCTGTGCAGGCGCCGCCACGAGCAGGCGTCGCCTGAGCGGCTCCGTCGGCTTGCGAGCAACCACCCACCGCAGCAGCCGACGCACTTGGGGGGGGAGGTGAGCGCTGCGGTGAGCGCGAGTCTCGTCGGGCTAGCCCCTGGGTCGCCTCTTGTGGGGAATCAGCTGACCCCTAGCCAGCCGCCGCCCTCGAGAGATGGCGCTCGGGATGGCGATCGGCCGAACACGCCCAGCGGGCAACGGGCGAGCACGCCGGGACTCTCGGCGTGGTCTTCGAAGCCCTCGACGGCATTTGGGGACGTGCGCACAAGCAGCATGGCGTCAACGCACGTGGCGGGCGCGACAGAGGGCTCACTACAGCGCTCGAGCAGCATGCCCTCCTTCTCTTTTGGAGGCAAGATACGGCTCAACGTCGCAGCCGCGCCCGTCGCGCCGCGCGCCGTCGTGTCCCGCTCAACAGTGAACCCGAGGACGAGCCTCAAGCGTGGTGAGTCTCAAAGGCGCGCGCCGCGCCCAGGACAGGAAGCTAACGAATCTTTATGATTCTGCGTTGAGGTTGTTAGACAAGTCGATTTTGTGTGGGCGTATCGTGGGGCGAGTGGGCATTTTCTATTCTCAATATGAAACTGGGTCATGCGACTGACCGCTTGACTGACCGACCCCTGGCGACTGTTACCGGCGGTAACTTGATTAAAGAGACGGTCAGAGCGCTTCCGAGCCTCCCCTCCACCGCCACAGCGTGTCCACGGAACGATTCCGATCGAATCGACACAAGGCGAGCCGCCGAGGCGCGTCGACAATACTTGTTGTCAAGACTTTATTTGACTTGAGTTGACTTGTCTTGACTTGACTTGACTTGTCTTTTTTGTCGCTTGACGCGCGAGAGTGCGAGTGCCATGTTCGTGAGGCGGGATCACGATGCCGCCGTCGTCGCGTAAGGCGCGCACTGTGCCCTCGTCACGCGCTATCCCCGCGGCGATACTCGAGACACGCGACGAGGACTACGTTCCTTCGGATGAGGAGGATGATGACGAGGACGAGCCGAGCGACGACAACGAGATTGAGGAGCCGATCAGGCACAGCACCCAGGCCAGTTCGTCAGCTCGTCGCAAGAGAACCATCCCCGTCGATGATGACGAGGCGGAGGACGGGGATGAGGACTCATTTCACGGCCAACGACGTCCCCGCCGCGCCGCGAGCCGGCCCTCAAGCGCGCCATCCCGCCGGCAAGAGCAGCGCCGGCGCCGACGCGCGATCGCCGAAGAAGAGGAGGAGGACGGCGACGGCGACGAGGATGGCGAGGATGCCGCGGAGACTGCTTACGATGAGCAGGAGGACGACGATGCGGCGTGGGTTCGCGCAAATGGCAACGAGGCCACTGACGACATCACTGGCGAGCAGCTTCAGACGCGACACGTCGTGTGGCGCTCACCTGACGGGAGCCTGGTCATGCGCTTCAACTTGTCGACGATGCGCAAGGTGGCGGCGCGCGCGCGTGAGTGGCGCATGCCGCCGCACTTCCGCACGCCCATCGACCAGCCCATGCGCGAGCAGATTGCACGCAAGTTTGGCACGCGCGCACTCATGCCCGTCTGGGATGGGCTTGGCTCGAGCGGCGGTGGCAGCGGCTACGGGGGCGGGGGCGCCGACGGTTACCTCGAGGCATCCATAGGGAGCAGCAGCAGCCAGGATCGCACCTTCTTTGAGCGGCTTGCCGAGTGGGAGGCGCGGCGCCTCTCGGACGTGCACAACCTCTACGTGTGCCCCATTTGCTTGCTTTGGCTCAAGTCCCTCAAGCCGGAGACGGAGACGGAGGGAGTGGAAGCATCCGGTGAGCCGGCGGGTCGTGACGGCGACGAGGAGACGGCGCAAGCTGTGGAGGTGCCGTCGCCGCGGCGCGCACGCAGCGGCGGTGGCGGTGCGATCGGTAGCAGCGCAGCGGCGGCCAGCAGCGCCCAACCGAGTGGCTCACGCCGCAAGCGCCGCCGCATCATCGACTCCGATGACGAAGAGGTAGTGGCCGAGATGAGCCCAGAGGCTGGGAGGCCTTCGGTGGGCCGCGCTGCGGGCGAGGTCGACGGCGAGGGTGATGATGGCGGCAAGGGCACCGACGATGAGGGCGAGGGCGAGGGTGAAGAGGAGCCAGAGGGTGAGAGCGTGGGCGAGGGCGAGGGCGTGGACGTGGACGAGGACGATGAGGACGACGACCTCGCAGTTTACGACCCTCTGTCGGTCCTGTATGGCTCTCGGAGCATCTTCGCTTGGCATCAGCGGCATGGGCTGCCTCCGGAGGTGGGCGCGGCGCAGTGCTGCTTCCGCAAGCAGTCGGACCTCAACCTGCACTTGCGCCATGGCCACTGCCTCACACCCAAGGTGATGCGCGGCACGCGAGAGAGGCTCGGGGCGTATCAGATACGTGGCGGCGACGGCCTTGTGCACAAATACCTGAGCAGCCTAGCGACCTCGACCACGCTTTCCGAGAGCCAACGGCGGCGTGCGATGAGCGACGGGCACGTGCGCGGCTACTGGGTGAGTACGATCACAGACGTCGCCTCGACGGTGGATGCGGACGAGGCGGGATGGTTCTCTCGCGCCGCGCTCTACCTCGCGCTCTATGATGAGGTCGAAGCGCAGAGTCGAGGGGCGCTCATCGTGCAGGCGGATGAGGCGCTCTTTGGGCAGAGGCTCGCCACCACCAGCGGCGCAAGTTTGAGCGAGGCGCGTCGCTCGCGGCCGAGCGGTGCGGCGTCAGTCGCCGAGGCGCGCGTGTTTGGAATGGATGCGTGGCGACGCCTCGGCTTTGGTGGCGGCGACGACGACGATCTCAAGAATTTCATGGCCAATGACGACGAGGAGGAGGAAGAGGAGGGGGGTGGTGGCGGCGGCGGAGAGATGTCGCACATGGCGCTTCACATGCGGCACGCACTCGGCGAGGAGAGCGAGAGCGGCGCCGGGGAGGACGGCGAGGACGACGCAGACGAGGGGGAGGAAGAGGAGGACGAGGAGGAGGAGGACGACGACGACGAGGGCGAGCACGTCGAGGACGACGAGATTGAAGCCCGGCGTCGTGAGTATGAGGACGACGAAGACGACGAGGAGGGCAGCGCTGAGGACGACGAGGGCATCGTCACCCGTCGCATCGAGTATGATGATGAACTTGATGACCTCGATCGCGCCGAGCTCATGCTCAAGCGAAGGAAGAAGGCTGCCAAGCGCGGCACGCCAATGCCGCCCGGGGCGGTGAGCGGATCTAGTGGTGGCGGGGATTCCAGCCGCTCGCGTCGAGCGTCGCGTCGCGAGATGAGCTTTCCGATGCGGGGAAGAGCCGTTGCAGATTCTGGGGCCACTTCGTCCAGTGCCCGTGACGGCGCCCCGAGTGCCGCTGCAGCCAGAAGCAAGAAGCGCGTCATCGAGGAATCGGACGACGAGGCCAAAGAGCACGAGCAGCTGCAGCAACTCCGCTCCGAGCTCGAGGCCGAGCGGGAGCGTGGGGCGGAGCTGAGACGCAAACTGCAGGCAGCTCAGCACGCCAAAAGATGGAATCGTGGGCGTCCATCACTCAGAGACTCGGAGGATTGAATAAGGTGCGCAAACCTAGAGTTTGATGCCATGAGCTTGAACGAACGAACGATGACTGACGTGACAAAAGTTCGCTTATGAGTACTCTTATCTCTCGGCCACACGCGCCCGCATGGCGGCGCAGCGGGCGAATCTGCTGCATGCGCGCGGGATGCGGCCCCGTCCACATATCTTGAGAAAATTACGTAATGAATTGTTTTGAAGAAAATTGCATTTTGCGGGTGTCATCCGCACAGTCCGGAAGCACACCCCGCACAGCTGTGATCGAGTGTTACAAAGCGCCTAGCCTGTGCCGCTGAGTCGAGTCGAGAAAGGTCCGCGAACTTTGCCGTGCGGGCTGCGGCGGCCGCGCCATGGGCCGCGCCTCCCCGGTCGTCCCACCGCCACGCATGGAGGGCGCGGGGGGTCGCGTCTGATTGCCGCCGTAAACCCGTAATGGTATAAAACGTGCTGGTTGCAGGTTGGGGTGCATGCGCGGGCCGCGGGGCGCGATCAAGCGGGGGATCCATGTGGGGGGATCGCGTTGGATTTTCGGGTATAAAACGTGGTTGGGCGGCACATGCGGGCCGCGCGTTTTTATATATGTTTACGATTTACGTGTGTAGAACCAGAGAGTCGCCAGTGGGACCAGATGCGCGCGCGCAACGACCTAATCAGGCAGTTTCCAAATTAGTGAAACCTTCACAGATCCTGTCACGGTAACCCCACACAGCACCTCACTTAAGCACCTCAGCCGGATCGGATCCACAAATGTTCTAATGTTGGAGATACACGTGCTCGCACAAACGAGAAACGTCCACAGATCTACAGCGGTGGCCGGTGCGAGCCGCAAATATCCACTCCGGTCCTTTACTGCGTCTCGCACCGCCGTTTTCCCTGCATCTCCCAAATTATTGTTCCAAATGACGAGCTTGGTCAGCGACCGTGTTCACCGTAATGTTCCGACAGTGCTCCGCACGCACAATCATTTTCTACAGCTCCAACACAAATCCACTCCGGCCCTTCACCGCGTCTCGCACCGCTTTCCCCCCTGCATCTCCCATGCTGTTGTACAGGAGGTAGAGCTTGGTCAGGACCGCGTTGACCATCAGCGCCTCCGCAATCGCAATGGCTCCCGCTGCACCGATCTTGTTCCCGTACAGGTGCAGGGAGGTCAGGACCGCGTTGACCTTCAGTGCCTCCGCGATTGCCTTGGCACCGTCGTCGCCGATGGAGTTGTAGTCTAACTCCAGCTTGGTCAAGACCGCGTTGACCTTCAGCGCCTCCGAGATCACCTTGGCACCCTCATTCCCGATGTTGTTGCTGTTCAGGTGCAGGGTGGTCACCACCGCGTTGACCTTCAGCGCCTCCGCGATCACCTTGGCACCGTCGTCGCCGATGTCATTGCCCCAGAGAAACAGCTCGGTCAAGACCACGTTGACCTTCAGTGCCTCTGCGATCGCCTTGGCACCGTCGTCGCCGATGTTGTTGTGTAATAGGGACAGATTGGTCAGGACCGCGTTGACCTTCAGCGCCTCCGCGATCGCCTCGGCACCGTGGTTGCCGATGGAGTTGTAGCCCAACTCGAGCTCGGCCAGGACCGTGTTGACCTTCAGTGCATACGCGATCACCTTGGCACCCTCATCCCCGATGTCGTTGTGATCAAGGCGTAGCTCGGTCACGACCACATTGACCTTCAGCGCCTCTGCGATCACCATGGCTCCCTCTGGACCGATCTTGTTCGCGTCCAGGCGCAGGGTGGTCAAGACCGAGTTGACCTTCAGCGCCTCCGCGATTGCGATGGCACCCTCATCCCCGATGTTGTTGTACCAGAGGCTCAGCTCGGTCAGGACCGCGTTGACCTTCATCGCCTCTGCGATCGCGATGGCACCCTCATCCCCAATGGAGTTGTTCCCGAGGTAGAGGGTGGTCACCACCGCTATGAAAATCAGGTCAGATGCGATGAGGATGGCGTCGGCGGGTTGGAGGTTCTGGTTCGAAAAATCGGCCTGCCTCTGGCCACGCGTCATGCCTGAGAGCATGATGCCCCTCTCCGCGCCGATCTTGGCGAGCATTGTGGCCGACTTAATGTCGAGGCTTTTCTTGAGCAAGTTGCAGTTCTTGAGCATCGACATAGCAGGGAAGAGATAGGCAACAAGCATGGCTGCAGCCACCCGGTTGCCACTGCAGCCACTGCAGCCACTTTGCTGCTGCCAAGTAAAGCAGGGGTGCCCATGTCGACATGGGAGAAGAGGTGCCCATGTCGACAAGTTGAGCTCCGTCGTGATGCTTTCCTCGCGCATCTGCTGCACCGGGAGGCCGCAAACGACTCCCGAGCCCGCACAGGCAACAGCTGCGATCGTCAGTTCCAACGGCGGCTCTCCTTCGCCTGAGATGCAGCTGTTGAGATTATCCTAAGCTGCACCGTGTAGCAAGGACCTGTCGCGGCGAGTGTTGCCAGCCCCGTTTTGCAGATCCGCGGCCCGAACGGCGGCCACGTCCACCACATAGCCGTAGCCATGGAGGCGCGCAAGCCCAGGTAGCATCCGCCCCGCTACGGCCGCGTCCCCTGTGCGGCCGGCCTCGATGAGCTGCTCCATATCAAGGTCGGTGATCTCATCCAGACGTGTGGGTACTGGCTGCCCATCGCGGCGGCACAGGCGCGAGCAGAGGACACGTTGCGCCAGCGCCCGCCAAGATCTAGTCACGCCCTTGAGCTCGGCCAACGTGGCCACGTCCACCAGGCCCAGAGCAGCCTCCATCGCGTCCGCCGAGAAAGAGGGCTGCTGCAGCGGCTCGGGCGGTAACATGGAGCTGGCCGGCTGCTGCGGCGCCTCAACGTCTTCCGGTACAAATGCCGGCTCGGCATTTGGCGGCAAGTGCTCCTCCGCGCTGCCAAAGTCACCACCCGCGCCGATCAGCGCGCAGAGTTCGGGGGCGCGCTTGCCTTTGAGTCTGGAGGCGATCGCGCACTGGATGTGCTTGAGTGCGATAGGGGCGTCGAGATAGAGGGCGTCCTCGATGAGCTTGACGAGCTGGAAGAGCGAATGCTCGTCCGAGCTCGGCCACGTGTAGTCTGGGTCGTTCAGCTTGCACACCATCTGAAGCGTCGAGGCCATGATCGTGGGCATGGGATAGATGCCATCCTCGGAGGTGGCGAGGTCCATCAGATCCTTCAAGGTGCCCATGAGTCGGGCTGCGTCGCGCAGCAACGTGACCTCCTCTCCGCCTCGCGCTCGCACGCGTATTTGCTCCTCGTGCTTGGCCTTCTTCGCCGTGGGCGCGCGCCTCCTGCTCGTGCTCCTCGGCCGATGTTGCTATTCCTCTGTGGAAAGTTTTACTATTTTTATCTTAGTCCCGTTACTGACCCATGTTTTGCGCCGAGAACAAATTTGGGCGGCATTGTCAGCAGGATGTTAGTTTTGCCGCTTGCTGGTTTTGCCACTTGTCTTGACTTGTCTTGACTTGACTTGCCGCGATTGCGCGCAAATGGCGCAGTGCTTCGAGCTCCTCGCCACCAAAAGCCTCGGCGGCGACATCAGCTGCATGGAGTGGTGCCCGACCATGGACCTGCTCGCGCTCGTCACGGCCGACTCGCAGCTCATGGTGCATCGGCGCCCTGTACGCCAGGGCGCCGAGTTCCACAAGCTCTTCACACACGCGGGCTTCGACCACCCAGTCACGTGCCTTGTTTGGCGGCCCGACGGCCAGGTGCTCGCCGTCGGCCACGCCGACGGCAGCATCAGCCTCTTCGGTGTCGAGGAGGGCGAGCAGATTGGCCACGCGCATGAGCACTCGGAGGCGCTGTGCCTATTTCGGTGGGTAGCGGCGAGCGCCGACGACGACGATGCGTCGGCACCCGACTACTCGTGCTCCCTGGTGGGCATCTTCCCGCCGCTGCCGCAGCTGGCCAAGCAGGGCTCAGTGCAGCAGTACCTGTGCGAGGAGGGCACGCCGCCTCTCGACGCGACGCTCTACCGCCTGCTTTTCGAGCCGCACGCGTCGCTCTTTTTCGACATCGCGGTGACGGCGGACACGGCGGCGCGCGTGCACCTGGCCGTGCATGGCCGTTTCTCTCTCGGCTGCGTGCCAATCGCCGAGCTTAGCTCCGGTGCCCTCAATTTCGGCGGGTCGACGCCCTCCTTGCTCGCAGTTCAGTTGGCGAGCTCGCTCCACGCACTGACCGTGGTGGCACGCACGAGCGCGCCGTCCCACGCGCTGCTGCCCGACGGCACGTGGCAGGAGCAGCCGGCGGGCACCCTGCTCCTTGCCTTTCGGACGGGCCAGCTCACGCGTGCACGCCGCGAGATCCGCGCGCTGGCCCTCTCCTTCATGCAGTGCAAGGCGCTCGCCTCCCGCGCCAAGGAAGGGCTGCACGCGGCGCAGCGGCTGTGGCAAGAGGCCGTGAGCCCGCTGCACACGAAGATGGCGAGCCTCGCGGCGAAGCTGCAGGATACACGGGGCCTTAAGACTGTCTCGGAACAACTCGCTGTCCTCCTCGCCGCTGGTGTGCCCTCACCGCTGCTGCAGGCCTTTTTCTCCACCGAGCTGCGCGAGACCGAGTTGACGCGCGCACTCAAGTGCCTCGGCGTCGCGGCGAGCGCCCTCACGCAGCTGTGCCTCATGCATGTGCACCCCGCGCTCGAGATACTCATCCAGCGCCTCTCGCATCTCGAAGGGCTCTCTAAATGGCCTTTCCACTTTGCAGCTCTTGGACTTCAGCCGCCGCGCGTCGCTGCTGCCCTCGAGGCGGCGGCGTCGCTGCGCGCGTCGGCCGAGCTGCTGCTCGTGGCGGTGCGCCGCACGACGCCCGAGCTGTGCGCCTTTCTCGGCTGGCTGGTGCGCATGGTGCGCAAGGTGCGTGATGAGCCGCCTCCTACCGCAGAGGAAATGCCGCCGCCGAAGATCAAGGTCGTCGCCGCCTTCCTCCTTGCCTCGCGTTCGCGTGTGGGCGGCTTGCCGTACGACCAGGTCAACGACCTCTTCGCCGAGTACGACTCCGCGCAGGGGGCCGAGGGCGCCGCGCCGCCGCCACCCCTCTTAGCACCCGAGGACGACGACGCTCTCTCTCGCCTCGCGCCTCTGCCCGTGACATGTCGGCTGCCTGTCGCGATCGTTTCTCTTGAGAGCATGCTAGACGAGTGCTTCTCACCGGTAGCACATCACGTGAGCGCCGGCTTCCAACTGCACTCGTGCACGCCCATCGACGCGGCGAGCGCCGCCGAGATCGAGGCGGCCGCTCGACCCGACAGCAGCCGGTCCGCGCCTCTCTTGATCGAAGTGCTCCAACCAGAGCCGCCAGTCACCGTCGCCTCCAAGGTCGGCACGGGAGCGAGCGGGCGGGCGGCGGAGACGGCGTCCCGTCAGCTTCTGATGCTCGTGATGCCACGGCCCGGTGCGAGTACCTCCGTGTTGTCCGAGGCCGGCGTGCAGCTTGCCCTCTTCCGCGCGCGTTGGGCGCTCCAGGACGCTGATTCGCCCTCATGGGAGGCCGCTGCTTTCGGCGGTGCGGAGGCCACGCTCGTGCACGCCGCCTTCTATTGTAAGGACGACAACAAGCAGCTCGCGCTGCTTTTTCGTGCGGACAAGGCCGGCACCACCCTCGCGCTGCGCAGCCTTTCGGACGTAACCTTCGCGCCCCTGCTGCCCGGGGCCGAGCGTGCGGCATCACTATCCGAGCGTATCGCGAATGCCGTGCTGCTCGGGATGCTGCCGCTGCAGCCTCTCTACCAGGATGGGGAGAGTGGCGTGCGCGCGCGCACCTTTAAGCGCACCGAGCCGAGCCAGCTCGCGCTCAGCCACAAACATGGGCGCAAGGGCGGCATGGCGGCGCTCTTGACGAAGGCGCGGCGCGTCATACTGCTCGACCTCGACGATGACCCCGACGAAGACGAGGGCGGCGAGGAGGGCGAGGAGGGCGAGGAGGGCGAGGAGGGCGAGGAGGGTGAGGAGGGCGAGGAGGGAGCAGAGGGCGAGGACGCCGAGAATGGCGAGGACGATGGCGAGGACGAGATGGCGATGGAAGAGGGGGATTAGCTGCGTGGCTGTGCAGTCGTGCGAACCGCGCGCATCTCGTCTACCTCTGACTCTCCTCTCGAGGCCGGAGTCGCGCATCGGGTGCCTCTCTACTCTCTCCGCTCTGCATCATCCGTCTGCAGACTGCAGCACCTCCGCACTCGACCGGCGTCGACGGGATGTCGTCATGTCGATGGTGCGGCCCTCACGGTCCGTACCGGACGCGGGTACGGCGTACGCGGCTTACGCGCGCCCGCACCAGCCGAACGTGAACACGTCTTTTCACTTTTGAGTTTTGTCTTTAGACCATGACCAGCACCGGACTTGACACTTGCAGACTTGACGTCTCTCGGCCCTGGTTATGGCCCCTGGTGGTCGCGCTGCTTCGCTTCGGTCAGGGTCACGAGCGCGGTCTCGCGGCGGTTTCACGTCAGTAGCTGTCGCCCGCAGTCCCGCTCGTAGTCCTACCGCCACTTTGACCTTCCCTTCCCATTCCCCGAAAAGCACGTCCTGGTGTGCGCCACCCCTGCTCATCTCCGCTGGTAGGCGTACCCTCGCGCCCACAACCAGTCGAGCTGTCTGTTCACAGCCAGTCGAGCCACGCGTAGTCGTCGAGGCCCAGGAAGAAGTTGTGCGCGATCGCCTTCTCGAGCGGTTTGCGAAGTCGCTCGGGCCACTGCATGGGCGGCCGAGCGGCCATACGCCCATTGACAGCCAGGACGCGCGCGTAGAGCGCTTCCGCGCTCGTCACGTCCGCGCTGGCAGCGTGGTGGAAGAGCTTGTCGCGCAGCGTGTCGCGATGGACGTGTGGCGGCCGGCAGCGCTCGCTCGGCTTGAACATATCGGGATAAACCTTGCGCAGCCGTTCGCAGGCCTCATCGATGTGAGCCTTGCGCTCGGGCGCGATCGCGTCGGGCAGGTCAATCTCCTTGACCGACTCGGCCTTGTTGACCTCGAGGTACAGCTCCTTGATGTCGCGCTCCGTCCGCACCGGGTACACCTCGACGAGCAGGGGGAAATCGTCATGCAGACCCTCGCGGAGCTGCCGCTCGGAGCCCGACACGACCGCGGGAGTGCACGCGAGAGCGGGAGCGGGGTCGACGGCGGCGGCAACGGCGGCAAGAGTGTGAACGGCCGGCCGCCGCGCTGCACGGCCTGAGCCACTGCCGCAGGCGACGATGGCCTTCGTCCCTGTCGATGCTGCGGCCATCGGAGGGGCGTCCGCTGCAGCGTCCGCCCCAGGCTCCATGGAGCCGGAAGAGCTGCCATCGTCAATGGTGAAAAGGTCGGAGCGCAGCAGCCGCATGGCCGCCCGCGCCCGGTGCTGGCCGTCGAAGATGGCGCGAGGCTGTGGGCACGTGAGCGACGGCATCGCAAGCCCGCCCTCACCACCCGAGAACTCGAAGCACGAGATTGGACCCATGAGGCTGGGCACGCGCGCCTTGGCCCGCACGATCTCGTCAACGCGCCCCTCGTTGCACTGGCGCTGCTTGGTCCAGATGGGCACCGTGTTTACCAGGTTGCGCGCGGAGGCCCGGTACACGCGCTTGTGACCAAAATCGGCCAGCAACTCGCCAAAGCACGGATGCGGGGCCGCTGTCGTCTGCGTGCCGGCGCTCGCCGATGCGCGCGGTGCCAGCGTCTGGCGCAGTATCGCGTTCTGCTTCCGCAACTCCTGAGCCCGCCGTTCACTCTCGCGGAGCTGCTCCTCAAGGAGCAGCAGACGCGTGGCCGACGGTAGCCTTGTCTTGATCGCCGCCGCCGCAGACGCCTCGTCGGCGCTGCTGCCGTCGTCACTCGCAGCAGTTGCCATGCCTGCGAAGATACCACCAATCGAGAAGCGCTCGTAGCTTCCGATGGCCGTACCGCCTTCAGAGTAACGAGGTGGTGGCGGCGGCATCGCAAGCGAGATGCGAGGCTTTGCTTGCGCTTTGTCGGACGGGAGCAAGCTGAGCTCGTCGTCGTCGTCATCGATGGCCGACAGGTCATCTTCGCCGTCGATGCCTGAGTCGCTCGCGAGCCCACCAGTGGAGCCACCGGGCGTCGACGGCGCCTTTGGCTTGGCCCGAGGGACGGAGTTGCAACACATGACGCCCACGCCGCGGCTCAAGAGCTGCGGTGTGCGTGAGAGCGCGTTCGGGAGGCTTGACTTGGAGGGGGATGCATGCGCGATGTTCGCCGCCGAAGTCGAGGCACTCACGATGGAGGGCTCATGCACCAAGGCAAGCGGGCGGCGGGGCGAGCGCCTCGGCGTCGACATGTTTGAACGTGTTCCCGCCGCGCCATGCACCTCCTTAGCCGGAGCCGATGCTCCATGCTCTCGATGGCCGCCTCCTCACAGGCGTGGGTTACCGCCTACGTGTTCACCGCCGGCATCGTGCTCGCCGGCGTCGTGCTCGACATGCGCTGGCTGTGCAATGCCTGCTTCCTTGGCACGCTCGCCACGGTCGTGATGCACGTGGTGCGGGCGACGCTGCGCCGGCAGCTGCCTCCGGTGCGTGTCATCCTCGGTTGCAACGTGGTCGTGCTCGCCGCCACATCGATCGTGCGGGATCACCTCACGCAGCAGGAGGCCGCCGCGATCGTGGCGGCGGTGCCACTGCTCTCATGGTTCTGTTACTTTGGCTGGCGGTTTGCGCTCGCACCGCCGAGGCCGGGCGAGGCACTGCGCCCGCCTAAGCAGCTGCGCGAGTGCCACTGGACGAGCAAGTTGATCGTCGCCATCGTGTTCACCGTCGAGTTCGTGCAATTCAACGCGCTCTCATTCAATCCGGCGCTCGGCGCTTGGCAGGGCCTGCCTTCCATCTCATCGTACTACAAGTACTCCTTCTTCGTGATCAGCACGTCCGAGTACGGCTTCGAGCAGCAGCTCTGGGCGTACTGCGCCCTCGCCATCGGCTGGGTATTCTTCGCCTGCGCGACCCTCTGGCTGATCAGCCACCAGCGCGCCGCGGCTCGCAAGGCGGCCTTCAGCGCGGCCGCCTGCGCACCGTTCGTTTCCTTGTCGTCGTCGCACGAGGGCGACGACAAGAAGGGGCACCTCCCTCACACGCACCACCTCGGCCCCTCAACCTCGTCGCTGATGGCGGCAGGCGGCCCGGAGGAGGGCGAGGCGGCCGAGGACGCGTCAGAGTATACGATGGCGTCGCCCGTGGTACTAGTGATGCAGACGATCGGGCGGACCGGCCTCAGCGCGCTGAGCGCGCACGGCCAGATCATGCACGCGTGCCGCAACCGCGGGGAGCAGCTCGTCTACTGTGCACGCAACCTGCGCCCGGCGTGCCTCGGTCGCATGGCGCTCGTGCCCATCGCCCCGGTACTTGTCTTCGGCGCAGGGCTCGCAGCCTTTTGGTCGCTGGTCGTGGTCATGCTCGTGGGGTTTGCCGTCGCCATCGGCCTGGGCGTGTGCGCTGCCTTCGCCGCGATCGCGCTGCTCCACTTCCCGATCCTGATGAACATGCTCTCAGTGCTCAACTGCCAGTACGATTCGCTTGGACGCTCGGGTCACATGGTGCGCATGCCCACGGTCGCCTGCTGGGAGGGCAAGCATTGGCACTTTGCGGGCGCGTCCGTGGTCACTCTCGCTGTCCTCTACCCCGTGATGATCCACTTTGAGCGCAAGCGCCAGTCGGCCGGCGAGGTGTCGTACCACGTGCGCTTCACCGCGTGCATGCTCATTGGCAAGCTCGCCCTCTCTGCGTGCTCGGCGCTTCTCGTCTCGACGGTTCCCCCTTCTGTGTATCTTCTCATGTGCGCGATCATGCTCATCGCCTTCTTGCACGTCAACAACCAGCGCGAGCATGACGAACAGCCTGCGTGCTGCAACGTGCGCTCGGTGCGCCTGCTGCGCTCGGCTCTGCTCACGTGCGCGCTCTGGTCGGCCATCGTTACGCTCGCATCGACGGTCGTCGTCGCCAACGACTGGCACATGGCTGCGGGACTGGGAATGCTATGGCTCCTTACCATCGGCTACTTTATCTTCATCACGATCTTCGACACGTGGGAGCCATACTACCACGCCGATGCGGCCACGCTCCCCGTCAAATTCGTACCAAGCCAAACCCACGCCAAGCCCGCGCCGCCGCCCGCGCCCGCGTCGGCGCCGCACCCCTCGTCGCGCTCTGCCCTCGAGGGCCATTCCATGCGTTCGCCAGTGGGGGACGCGCTCAGGCTCGTGAGGACCGGTGCCGGGCCGCCGCCGCCGCCGCCGTTCGGCACGCCGCCCGCCGTGGCGGCGCCCATCGCGTGCCACTCCGCGGCTACCGTCGGCCTCTCAAGTCCCTTTTCCGACGCGCTGCCGCCGCCGCCCTCACACGCGCAGTCCGCCCTCGGGGGGGAGGCGGACAGCGGCTGTAGAGCAAACGGCGAGGGCGAGAGCACGCTCCGCACTGTGTGGCTCGCAGCCGCGCCGGCTGCGCGGCCGCTCGTCACCTTTTACGAATTCGACGACGGCTTCGACATGCGCCCGCTGCTTGGTGCCGAGAGCGGGTCGGCTGTCGCCGCAGCCGGAGCGTTGCTTCCAATCGTGCTCTCCGCCCAGCCGCCGCCGAGCTCACGCTCCGGCCGCCTGGGCGGCGTCGTCGTTGGCCCTGGAGGTGTTCTCCTCTCGCCCGAAGGGCCAGCACCCGCGCTGTCGCTGCCCGAGACGGACTTTCGGCCGGGTGATGTGATCGTGGAGGTCACGTCGCCGGTGCGGCTGGTGCTCGATGGAGCACCACTGAGCTCGCGCGGCATCACGGCGGTCCAACTGGCGCGTCTCATGCGCGAGCATCCGGCGCCGCTGTGCCTGCGTGTGCGCCGCGTGGCGCTGCGCGCGATCGGATCGAAACGCTCTCACATGAGCAGCCTCGCATGCGCAGATGTGCGTTCCGTGACCCAATTCATGATGCTCTTCCCGCAAGACGCCGATCTGCAGCGCGCGGGCTGCGAACGCCTCTGCCGCGCCGTCGTGGACGCCTCGCAGCAAAACACGCTGCCTCAGCTGCTCAACCGCGTGCGGGATGCTTCCGTGGTGCCCGTGGTGATCAATGCGATGGAGGTGCATGCGAAGTGGGCCTTCGTTCTCCGAACTGCGGCGCGGCTGCTCGTCTGCCTCGCCAACGCCGAGGGCCGTCTGCGCGCGGACCTGGTCGCGGCCGGCGTGCTGCCGGCACTGTGCGCCGGGCTGCGCCAGCACGAGACGGTGGCCTCCGAGGGGGCCACCATGTGCATCCACGCGCTGTGCGACCTCGCGGCGGAGATCTGCTCGGCGCGCGGCGCTCCCTTGGGCTCCAGGCGCGCGATGTGCGAGGCGCTCGCTGCGACGGCAGCGCACCGGCAGGTGCTCCGCGCGGTGCGTCAGCACGCGGAGCACGCGGGGATCGTCGGCGCGGCCTGCCGGATGCTGCTCGCCTTTCAGGAGGAGTTCGAGGGCTCTGGAGCGATGCCTCCTGCACTCCTCACGGCGCTCTGCTCGCAGGAGACACTTGCGGCGCTCGAGCGCGCGCAGCGCGCGTTTGCGCACCTGACCGAGATCCAGCTGGCGGTGGAGTGGGCCGTTGGCCTCGGCCGCGCCGCTCGTCAATCGCCGCGTCGCTCGGTCAACGGCGCCCGGTGCCTCGCCAAGGCCACCTCCTCATCCGAGGGTGCTTGCGTGGTCGACACGCATGCAGGCGATACGCGCTCGGTCGACGCGCGCTCGCGCGAGGCGTTCTTGGGCGAGGCACCTGAGCGGGGCACAACTGAGAGACCGCCCTCTGAGCGCACGCCGCGCAAAGGCAAACGCGTGGTGCAGCCATCCGACGAAGCTCTCCGCGACAGGGCAGAGGGGACGGATCGGATGATGGCTACTCCTCCGCCAGCTGCGAGGCGGGATCTGCCTCGTGTACCGGCCAGCCTCTCACCCTATGATTCCCCTAGTCCGCGCCGAGCCTTGCAATCTTTGCAGCCTGGCAGCGGTGGAAGCCCCGGCTGTGGCTCAGCGGGTAGCAAGCTCCAGAGCGCTGGCACCAAGATGTACAAAGCTGAGTGAAAGCGGCGGAGCTCTTGACGTACGCACAGAACATGCAAATCAAATTTCGTCATCGTTTGGAACCACCCCAAGCCCAACCGCATCGTGACGATCATCCGGTGTACGTCTCCGGTCGGGGCGCGACATGCTACCCATACCCCTATAGGCCGCGGGAACCGCCCGCGGACCCGGTCTTGACGGAGTTAGACGTTACGATACGGCGTGTAATGACAAACATGTATACAACATACCCCCACCGCTCACGATTTTTTACAACGTAAAACGCCCACGAGCGCCGCGGGGGCGGGGCCGCGGCGCGGCCGGGGGGGGACGAAGGAACGAGGCAACAGGCAATCAAGACCACCGCTGTGGCGGCGCTCGAGCCTCTCCTGTGGAATCCAGGTGGCGGCTGTGCTTCGGAGCAAAGCACCTTCTGCAGTCGAGTACCCTCCGATGATCCTGGAGTCAGCCGGAATCTCCGCCGGGCTCGACCCCGGGCTCGGCCGCCGCCGCCGGAGCCGCTGCCCCGCCCGCTGGAGCCTCCTCATGGTCCTCGGGCCTCGCGGGAGCTGCCTCGATCGCCGCCCTCGCCAAAATGATTGGCCACATCACGTTCGCCACAATCTTCTCAGCGTCGACCTCGAAGGAGCCGCCCAGCTCGGTCGGAAGGTTGTCTCGCGACACGTACTCGAAGATTGGCTCCGGCTTGCCGTTGATGACGACAAGCCGCGACTTGAGCTTCGACGACATGAAGGTCAGCACGATCGGCAGTATGACGCGGCCGACGACCCAGGGCGGATTGAAGAGTATGATACGTCCAACGCGGATGGGCAAGTTCGGAAGGACCGTGGTGAAGATCAGGCGCGGTACGCTCGAGTCCAGGTTGCGCAGCTGGATGCCACGCATGTCGTGCACAAGGCACACGCCCTTGCGCTGTGCATCGGGATTCCGTAGGGCGTAGAGCATCGTCGTCACTAGAAGCCGCGCCACGTCCTTTGCAGGGCTGACCTTTGGATCATGGAAGCGGAACCGCACCCATATGATTGTGCGGCCGCTCTTGTCTTCTGTGCTGATGGCGAGTATTTTCCGTGTTGCTAGGTCCTCGTGGAGGCGACCTGGCTCTGTCTCAAGCTTCATCTCCTCTATCATTCCCATCAAGCGCGGCAGAAGTTCGGCGGCACGACTGACGTCATATTTGCGGCCACGCAAGCACATGGTAGGCAGGTCTTTGAACCTTGAGACCGCCTTGAACGCCTCCCACCGTGTCATCACACCACTCTCCATTAGCGCCTCATTGAGCTTGGAGACCAAAGCTGCTTCCTCTGGCGAGCCGGCGGCGATAGTGGGCGGAGACTGCTCGTCGTCCACCTCGACCTTGGAATCGTCCATGCCTTTCAAATTGGAGGCCATCGCGAGTGCCTTGGCAGTGTCAGTCATCGCCGTCGGAACTTCCGAGGCGAAGTTTGCTATGGTTTGTGTTGCGCCATCTCAGCGCCCACACCACACTCCCTTCCTACACTGCTGGACTCCGGAGCACATTCGATAGGCTTCCGCTTGGTTGTCTGTAGTTTATGTATACAATTGTTGACTTGACTTGAATTGTTGACTATGTATACATGTAGACTTGACTCGCAAACTCGCGGACGTACTCGCCACAGGTCGTTACATGTACCACGAGATGGCAAGAAACTAGCAAAACGGACTCCAAAACGGCCAAAACCCCGTTAAATGTGTATGAATGTTCGTCAAATCTTCTTTCTTTCCCGCCCGTGCGCTTCGTCTGCGTGACCGTCCATCCACATGCTGTTTCTCGTCATCTTCGTGCTCCCAACTCCGATCAACGCCTTCAACATCGATACTATTCCCGCAGTATTGACGGCCACAGACCCGCTCCGCTTCTCCTCACCGTCATTTGGCATCATGTCTGCCCATGAAGGCTTTTTCGACCATCATGGCAGCATCCTCACAGGCTTCGCGTGCTACGCTGTCGGCATGTGCGCTCTCACTGCATGGGATAAGCACGTGCTGCCAGGCATGATGGAGCCTACAGCGTACAAGAAATGGACCGGCATGACGCATCCGTCTCTCAAGGAGTCTCCATCACTTGAGAATGCTGTGCTGTTTGGGCTGCCGACTCTGGAGGAGATCATGGACGCATGCGTCCTCCTCAAAACGGCCGACAATGCGTTGGCATATCAGTTCATCTGCGCTACGTCCCATACCTCAGAGTGGGACTCTGAGGAAAAGTACGACCATTGCGAGGTCTCGGAAGAGTGGAGTGCTCATTACGGCGTCGAGGTCGCAACGTGCCGTCGCGCGCGGCGCTAAGAGGGTGAGCGCACGCTCGCTCAGCTGCTGCGCCTGCTTGTGAGGCCGGCGCGCATGAGATGGAGGAGCTCTGAAAAGTATACATTCGGTACGTGTTGCATCTAGAACACGTGAAGTCAGTACTGAGATGAACGCGGTGTGTGCAAGGAAGCGGCCCGACCGTGAACTTGTACTTCGGGCCGGTCGGCGCAGCCGCGGCGAGCCGGGGAGGTGACCAGTGCGAGACTCGAGACTGAGAGTTCACGGACCGTCTGACTCGGACCGCCCCGGGTTTGAAGTGTGCGGTGTAAAACTGTGAGTGTACGCAGGTGGTATAGTGCCGCCGCGACACGGCGTCAGACTGAGCCTAATATCGCATAGGCATCACGGCGCGGCGCACACGCTGAGTCCGGGGTGTCCGGCGCGCCGTCACGCTCGGCATCTCCGATCTCGCGGACCCACAACGGTGATGGCGGTACGACGGAGATGTGACAGGATCGGCGTACGACAACGATCCTACCCACCAGGAGACCCGAACTCTGCTTGTGCATCATCCCACAACTCAAATTCGATGTGGTGAGTTCATCGAGACCTGGGAGCTCGTCATCAACCCGCTTCCCCGCTGTCCGTGCCGCAGTGCCGCCCCGCGTCTGTAGTACAGGCGATCAGATGGAGGAGAGCCCCGATCGGCGTACTTCCTTGTCGTAGTCGGCGCCGACTTTGGCAGCGCGCGCGACCGCCCGTTGCTTGACGCTCTCCGAGGGCACGAGCGCGAGCGCGTCGCGTACCCAGCCGGAAAGCAGCAGCGCACGCGCATCGGGGCGCGAGAGGCCGCGCGCTTGCAAGTAGAAGACCATCTCGTCATCCAGATCGGAGATGGTCGCGCCGTGCGTGCACTCGACCTCATCTGTGTCAATCTCGAGAGTAGGCTGCACGTCGACGCGCGCATCGTCGGAGAGCAGCAGAGTGCGGCACAGCTGCTTGGCGTTTGTGTTGTCCGAGCCGCGCGGCACAACGACGGCGCCCTTCCAGACCACCCTTGAGCGGCCCGCAACCACGTTGCGCTGCTCTTGCTGGCTTGTGCACTCACCGGACACGTGCACGACTTTTGAGTGCACGTCCACCAGCTGCGCCTCGGCCGCCATCGACAGCGCTCGCAGGTTGGAAGAGGCCTTCTCACCAGTGAGCTCGACGAGGTGGTTGGTGCGCGCGATCCGGCCACCCGACTGGAGCATGGTGCTCGAATACGACGCGCCGGCGCCAACGTCGACCAGCACCGAGTCGAAGTGGATCGACATGCGACCTTGCTCCTGCACGTACGAGTGCTGCAGTGTCGCAGAGCGACCGAGTTGAACGCGGGTCACGCCGTTGCACAAGTACGGGGCTGCGCGGAGACGGCGAGCACACTCACGACCCACGCGCGTGATAGGGATGCGGGCGGCAAGGGTCGCGCCAGTGGCAAGAGGAGAGCTGGACGGGGCGCCGCGCAGGGGCTAAGGGCGCCGTCGTGGGCTAAGGGCGTCTTCCAACGGAGGGGTGCTGCCGGAGGGTGCGCAAGCGCCGTGGGCGCGTGCGGGGTGCAGGCGTGAGCGCGGCGGTACGGGCACGCACGCACCCTGAGCGTCGCATGCAAAGTAGTGCTGCGCCAGCTTGAGTGAAGCACCCTCCGCTAGCGAGACGAGGAGGTTCGGATGGCTGGCGGGCAGCACCGGCGCCGCGCCCTCCGTGCCAGGCGCCTGCATGGGCGCCGCCGCCACGCCGCCGCTCGAGAGCAGCACGACGTGCAACGGCCGCTCGATCGTCACCCCTTTGGGAACGTTGATGACGCAAACGTCCGCAAGGCTCGCCTGGTTGAGCGCGGCGAAGCCGTACACGCCCAGCAACGTATTCATGGCGGCCGCTGTGTTCGCACCGCTCTCGGGCAGCGGGCCCTGCAGCGCCGCCAGCGCACCGTCGAGCGCGGCGCCGCTCGTCGTGTTCAGGCTGCTGACAGAGACACCTTCTGGAAGTGCAGAGAGGTCGCTCAGGGCCTGGCTGCACACGCCATCGACAAGCACAAGCCGCATTCCGGCGCTGTCCGCGTCGCTGCAAACAGCGAGCGCGGCCGCCGCCGACGCGTCCTTCGCGACACTCGGCACGAGGCGCGACGCCTGCAATGAGGAGAGGTCGCAGCGGCGGAAGGGCTCGTCCTTACGGCCCGGAAAGTAGATGGTCGGCAGCGCAGCGGCGGCGGCCGCGCGCAGTGGCGCGAGCATGGGCGAGCTCGGCGCCGGCGAAGTCGCCGCCGCATCGGCGAACCAGCCGTCAAAGGGCTGCTCCTTGACAGCCTCGTACCCTGTCGTGAACGGCGGCGGCCCGGGCGGCGCGGTAGGCCTCGCCTCGGCTTGCGCGCACGCGACGCACCGGCCACAAGTTCGGTGGGTGGAAGCTGGGACGAATTGGTGGGCTGGCGTTGGCACGCCGCGGTAGGCGGCTGCGCACAGCGATGCACTGGCGAGGAGGACACTCAGCATTGCGACGTCACCTCGACTGATCTCGAGCGTGAGCGGCTGTCGTGTTTGATGACGATTGATGGAGCCGGAAGATGCCACTCTCGGCAATTGCGTGCGGGACACACATAAAAACTTGTCTTGACTTGCTTTCAATAACAAACGTCCGCCCAGCGGCTTCGCCCCCGTTGGCGACCTTCTCGACTTGCTGCTCTGGCGAGAGGCACTGCCCAGACGTCGCGACACACATGATGTACGAGGCAGCGCAGGAGTTCCTGCCCGACGAGCACATCCGCGAGCTCGCCAAGTGCGACGACCTCGAGGCGGTCGCCTACCTCGCTTTCACCGTCGACACTTCCGAAAACTCGCTCGGGGAGCTTGGCCGCCAGGTGCCGAACCTGCGCGAGCTGCGGCTGAATGGCTCCAACATCTCGACGTTGCGCGACCTCGGCACGGGCCTCGCCAAGCTCCGCGTGCTCTGGCTCGCGCGCTCGGGTTTGCGATTGCTTGAGGGCATCGGCGCGTTCAACACGCTCACGGAGCTCTACCTTGCGTTCAACGAGGTGCAGGATCTCTCGCCGCTCATGGAAGCAGATCGGCTGCAGGTGCTCGACCTCGAAGCCAACGCGGTCACCGATCTCGCCCAGATCGCCTACTTGAGCGGCTGCGCCGAACTGCACGCGCTCACGCTCGAGGGCAACCCGATCGCTGAGGGTGCGGGCTACCGCGCGCAGGTGAAGCAAGCGCTGCCGCAGCTGGAGCTGCTGGACGACCTGGCGCTAGGTGACGCGGCCGACCCCGCCTCGCGAACGGCGGTGGCGGCCACGGCGGCGGTGGACGTGGACGACGCCCATGCCTCTGACGAGGGGGGGTGTGCCGGCTGGGCGAGCGCCGCGGACGATGCGACGGAGGACGGTGCGGATTTGTCGTATCTGCTGGCGCAGCTCGATCGTCGCGAGCTGCAGCTGGTGCGTAATGGCATCAAGTACGCGGACGCGCTCCGTGCGTACGACGTCGAGTCGCGCGTTGCCCTCGCGATGGAGCACGACATGACAGTCGCAGCCGGCTGGGGCGAAGCGGGCGGCAGTCGCGGGACCTCATCGAGAGGCTCGTCGCGAGGTGGCGATGGCTCGGAGAGCCCTCGCGCGGGCAACCGCGGCCTCTTCAAGGGGATCCAGCGGCCTCAGAGCGCCACCACCGAGGGTACCGGCTCGACCACCCCAGGCGGATCGGTTCGCTCGTGGGGCGGGAGCAGCTCAGGACATCGCATCAGCAGCGCTTTGAGTGCGGACCCTCCGGACTCGAGTACGGGCCGCGAGCGTCGGCCCTCGTCAGCGTCGGCCTCCCGACCCTCGTCCGCCGCGAGCGCCTCCCGCGGCCTCGCCACTGCCGGCGTCTCACGCCCTTCAAGTGGTCGAAGCGGCATTCGTTACCCACCCCATGGAGGCACCGGCCTTCACGGCGCTGCTCCCGGCCGGCCAGGCACAGCGGGCTCACGCTTGAACACGGCGAGCTCACGCCTTACTACGGCGGGTTCACGCCTGACCACGGCAGGCTCGCGTGGAAGCGGCGGCGGCGAAGATGAATCGTCGTTGCTCACCCATGGAGATGGTGTGCTCGTGTGTGGCAACCCCACGCAGGCGCTCCGGGCCAAGCGACGCGCGGCGGTGGACGCGCAGATCGCTGGGCAACTGGAGGCGGCGGCCGCGGCGGAGGGACGCACCCCCAGCAGCAGCGCAGGCGGCCTCGGCGCCCCCCCCTCGGCCGAGACCAGTGCGAGCGACGCGCAGATCGTGGAGGAGGAGGCTCTAGAGCTCCTGGACGAACTTCGCCGCTTCAAGCTGCGCTCCGCTGTGGAAGGGACGGTGCCTCTGGACTCGTCGAGTGATGAGGACTTCTTGCCACCGCCGCCGCCTATGGCACCTTCGGATGCCTCGCGTTCGCGCGCGCGCAGGCAGGGCGGCGGCGCCGTCCGGGAGGGGCACCGTGATGGGCGCGGTACGCCCGTCGGGGCTGCCGATGAAGGTGTCCTGCTTGACGAGGGCGGCGGCGAGGGCGACATCCTGCTACTCGACGTGGACAGTGCGAGCGCTCCTCGTGCCCGAAATCATTAGGAGCACCGTGCTCCACCAGCAGCCCTCACACGACCTCAGCAACTGTGGGCATGAGAACCGCACCACTTCACGTTCGGTACGTTCGGTGGGACGTGAAACCTCCGCGCGGTTCAGGTGTTGGTTCCGCACTGTGCATGGAGTCTGAGGTCGAGAGCCGTGCGGAAACGCTATCATTCCGCTCAACTTGTGAACCCACTTCTTTTTTCCAAATTGCACATCGTCCGGCACACGGGAACACAGGGGCCGGCGTGGCCGTGGGGCGTACAATGTGTGCACGCGGCGTACCGAGCGTGCGTCACAGTTTTCGTTAGATACGGCCGATGCCAGCCCTTGACTCGCGTGTGAACCCTTTTTTATCAGCGGCGACTTTGGGAAATTTAATTTCCGAAAGTCTACCCGGTAAAAAGACACCGGGGGAGCCGGGACACTGTACCGGTAAGACACCGGGTAGCCTCGCGCGACTCTTGGCACAAGTGACAAGAACATGGCTCTTCCGGTCAACTCATTCGGGAGCAGTGGCGGTACTGACGGAACGCGCGTCGCCGCGGCCCTCGCGGCCATCGACCGTGAGGACGTGGAGACGCTCTCCATGCTGCTCGAGACTGACCCATCCTTCCCTATCGACGAGAGCGCTTCCTGGCGTGACGACATGCGCCTCGCGCCGATTCACCTCGCGGCCAGGCAAGCGGCGTTGCGCTCCATTCAAGTGCTGTTAGTGCGCGGGGCGTCTGCCACCGTGCACGACGGCCAAGGCTGGAGCTGCCTGCATCACCTTGCCACCTCGAGTGCAGACGACGAGAGCAAGGCACTCGCCCTCACACTGCTGCTGCGCGCAGGCGCCGACGCCGATGCGTCGACACCAACGCACCAGACTGCGCTGCACCTCGCTTCCCGCGAAGCGTCGACCGGCCCCGACTTCCTCTCGCGCTTGGTCCTGGTCACGCGCGAGACGAACGCGTGCGACGCGGCCGGTCGCACGGCACTGCACTACACGGCACTCTCGACGGTCAATGATGGCAGGGCGCTCGAGCTGGCCGAAGTGCTGCTCAAGTACGCGAACATCGACCCGCGCGATGCCGACTCCGAGGGGCGCAGCGCGGCGGAGGTGGCAGAGGCGCGTGGCAAGGCCGAGCTCGCTGCGGGGCTGAGGCGCGCAGAGGAGCGCGCCGCCGCCCGAGCCTCGTGCTGCTGTGGCGGTGGCCGTTGGGTTCAGCCGGCGATCCTGATCGGCTTCGTGCTGCTCACGCACGCGATGGCCAGCTTCTACTGCTTGCCGTGCATCGAGCACGCGGGCGTGACCATTGGTCTCGCCACACTCCTCGTACTCGTGGCCGTCAGCGGCGTGGTCACGAGCGCGAGCAACCCGGGCTACCTGCCCCGCAACTCGCCCTCCCTGCGCCAACGGCAGCGCCAGCAGCGCCAGCAGCAGCAGCGTCAACGCCAGCAGCACGATCAACGCCAGCAGCAGCAGCAGCAGGCGGCCGCGGCATCGGCACAGCGGCAACCGTCGCGGCCTGATCAGCAGCCAGCTGCCGGCGTGGCCGACGTGGCCGGCGTGCAGCCGAGGCTCACGGCAGGGCCTCTCGTGGCCCCCCCGCCGACTGGCGCCGCCGAAGAGGAGCCACAGGCGCCGCTCGCATTCTCGAACGCGCCCATCCCGCAGGCGATCACGCCGCTCGGGCACACGGGGAGTGTGCACTACTGCCACTCCTGCCGCGCTCCGAAGCCGTTGCGCTCGAAGCACTGCCGAACGTGCGACCGTTGCGTAGCTCAGTTCGATCATCATTGCCCGTGGCTCGGAGCTTGCATCGGGCTGCGCAACCGCGTGCAGTTCTACCTCTTCGTGAGTGCTCTGGTCCTTGATCTGTGGGCACTGCTTGCCCTCGGCGCCCTTTCTGCCTATGACTGCTCACTGGACGGCGACGACGCCAACGCGGCCGACATGGGCGCACTGGCATGGAAGGCGATGATGCAAGCGCTGGCACCGGGGGAAGGTGCGGAGCTGAATGACGCGAATGGTTCACTGGAGCCGCTGGGCTTGAAGCAGGCAAGGGGCTGGCCTTTGGAGGAGGAGGTGGGTTCGGGCGGCATGCCGAGCCCACCCTCGCCAGCCTCGTGGGTGTGCGCCAACTTCCCCACATGGTGTGCCGCGCTGCCCGGCTGGCGCGTGCACACCGCTGTGGGGATGCGGATTGCCCTCGCGGGGCTCGCCGGCCTCGTCGCGCTGCCGCTCACGTATTTTTGGTACTGCCGCACGCGCAATGTGCTCGTCAACCTCACAACCAACGAGCGGCACAACAAGAGCCGCTACGCGCACTTTCGAAGGTCGGACGGGAGCTTCTTCAACCCCTTCGACCGCGGCCCCCTTGCCAACTGCAAGCACTACTTCTGCCGGGGCGCGGCGGTGGGGCAGCAGCTGCTCCTGTTCCAGGACGACGAGCCGCGGATCGGCTGGATGGCCGCCGTCAAGCCGATCGTCTGACAGGGACGAAATGGCCGGCGCGGCGCGGAGGGCCGGGTTTGGTCGGGGTTCGTTGGGGCGTCCCACAGACTGGGCTCAGCGCTAAGTGGGCAGTCAGAAAGGAACCATACACGTGGCCATAGTGTGCACTTAGGGGTCGTAGCGCGCGAAGTACGACTCACGTTTTATCGCCCCGCCACGCGCACACGATCGGATCGGATCGCACCGCACCGCCATAGAACTACTTACACCTCTCTACACCGCCTCACCGCGTGGTCCACCGGACACAGCCGGAGCACGATCGGATCGCTCAAACATTGTGTACACAACGATCGCTCACGACATGCTCCCGTGCCGTTCTTGTTACGGGATAGTCGACTGGGACAACCGCGCACGTCCGCGGCGCGTGAGCCCACTGCGGTCGCCCGGAGCATACCGCTCACCGGTCTGGTCGGGTGGCTCCACATGCTCCACAACTACACATACCATGCGCTTGGCCGTCTCGTACTCGGCGATTCTGATGTCAACCACACATCCTGTCAACGCATGCGTCAGGAGACCTGTCACATCTCCTGCTCGACCGTTGCTTCACTTGGGTGCGGGGCTCGCGCTGCGCTTCGCCGCCTGCTGCTTGGGCGGCGCACCACGCGCAGCTCCCACCGCGGGCGCTCCGGGCGCCGCGGGCGCTCCAGGCGCCCCGGGCACACCGGGCACACCGGCCTTGGCGGGTGGGCGTGCGCCACGTGGCGAGGGCGCTCGCTGCGGCGCGCCACGTGGCGATTGCGCGCGCGGAGGCGCTGTCCTGGGCACCTCGGGCGCTGTCCTGGGCACCTCGGGCTTGGCGGTTTTGGCTGCCGCGTCGGGCAGCGAGGTCGCCTGAGGCGGCGGGCGCGGCGGGAGCGCCCTGGGGGGCGGCTGCGCCGGCTCGCGCTGTGCCGGCTCACCCTCTGCGGTCGCTCCTCCCGTCGGCTGCGGCCGCGGCGGCGGCGGCGCGGGCATGGCGGTGGTGTGGCTGCTGCTGCTCACGCGCGGGCTCTGCGCGGCGGCGCTGGAGAGCGAGGTCCTAAGCACCTCGTGTTCGTCCATACGGCCGGCGAGGTTGGCAAGGAAGCCTGCCACCTGCTGCACGATCGTCATGGGCGAGCAGTGCTGGTACTTGAGCATGCCGCAGAGGGCGAGGCACTTCGCATACTCCTTCACAGGCATGCCCAGCTCGCTCGGCACACACGCTTGGTAGGCGGCGCTCGCGTCCAGCCACGTGAGGTCGCAGCGCGCCTCGCCACCAATGGGCGGCGGCAACTTCACGATGACACCTTTCATCAGCCCGACGCTCGAGAGCTGCTGCAAGAAGGCACGCTCGCTCATCAGGCCGTCCCGCGCGGGCACGGCGTCGGCGAAAAAAGAGCGGAGCGCCACCTCGTGCACGCGGAGCACCGCCGTGGTGGGCACATCCGCCAGGAGTGCTCCTAATTTGGGGCGCACCCGCTCCAGGTGACTTGTGCGCGAGAGCTGGCTGTCGACGAGCGCCGCGAGCGCCTCGGGCAAGGCGACAGTCGGCGCGCCGCCGCGCGCCTTGGGGTCAAACTTGGGGTTGGCGCGCGCGAAGGCGAGGGCCGTCATCAGCTCAAGGAACTCGTGCAGCTCGAGATCGCTGTCGGTCGCGCCACGCGACCTATTCACCACGTCAAAGAGGGAGACGATGCGCGTCATCGGGAAGTCTTTGGTTGCGAGGCCGCAGTCGAGCGCCAGGTCGACGAGCTCCGTCTGCTGCATCGTGCTGGCCGCTGCGCCGCCCGCCTCGTCGCCACAATACGAATAGTACTCAAACAAGTTGAGCAGGTCGACGAAGGCCGCGTGCAGCACGTCGAAGACATCGCGCTCCCAAGCAGGGAAGCCGAAGAGCGTCGACAGGTCCATCTTTCTCCATGTGGCGATCCACTTCTCATGCTCGGCCGCGGATTGGCCAGGCAACCCCTCCACCCTGGACAGGTCGACGCGCGCGGCCGCCACGGAGGTGGCCGCCACCTGCGTGGCCGCCACCTCCTCCTTCTGGCCCAGGTAGGTGGCCACGAGCGTCGCCACCTTGACCTCGTTGCTCATCTCCGTCACCTCCTGGTACTTGACCGCGCCGCACAGCGCGAGGCACAGCAGGAATTCCTCAAAGTCGATCGTCGAGTTGCCCTCGTCGCCGCCGTCGCCTCGCTGGCACGAGACGAAGGCGCGCTCCACGTCGGATACCGCGAGTTGCGCCTCGACGTCGGCGCCGCCGGAGGCGGGGCTCACCATGCGCGCGCCGATGACCTTTCGCTCCTTCATCTCAGCCACGAGAGTCGGGCATGACATGACGAGAGACCCGAAGAGTGAACGCGACTTTTCGCGCGCGCGGCACGCGGCCTCGAACGTCGTGCGCAGCGGGCCTCGCGACGAGCTGAAGAGAGATTTGAGATCGAGTTTCGTCTTGAGCTCGGCCTTGAGCTCGGCCTGCTTCGCCTTCTTGGCGCCGACGAGCACGTGCTTCGTCAGCAGCGTGGCGAGGCAGCCGGGGAGTGGTACCTCAACGGCGTTCTCATGGCCCGCGGTGCCGAGCGACGGGTTGGCGCGCGCGACGGCGAGCATCACGAGCAGCGTCACGAATCCCGGCAGCGTGAGCGCATCGTCAGGGGTGATCTGTGCGTAGATCGTGTTGACACGCGCGAGCGGGAACGTGTCCGTCGCAAGCCCGGTGTCGCGCACGAGCGAAGCCAACTCATTCTGCTGCAGCGTCTCATCGAGCTTCGCTGAGGCGACGCCCTTGCCTGCGCCCACGGCCTTGGCGTACGAGTAGAAGACGTCGGCAACCTGCCCAAAGATGGGCTGCAGAAGCAGGAAGACCTCCTTCTCCCACGCCGGGAAGCCGACGACGCGGCTCAGGTCGAGCGCCTTCCATGACTCGATGAAGAGCGAGTGAGCCGCGAGGTCCTGGCCCGGCAGCGGCTTGGCCGTGCCGTAGCCAGTGAAGCGCTCGATCTTGGGCATGAGCACCTCGGTCAGCACGTCCACCTCGTTCTTCTCGCCCATGTAGTTGGCCATGAGCCCCGAGACACGCTGCGCGAGGCTCATGGCGCCCACCTCCTCGTACTTGATGTGGCCGCACAGCGCGAGAGAGACGATCCACTCGTCGTAATCGACCGTCGTCCGGGCCTGCCCTGGCTGCTTGTTCTCATCCTTCTGCGCGGTGACGAAGGCGCCCTTGGCGTCGAGCAGCGACAGGTTCAGGTGCACCGCAGGAGGTGTCGCGCCCACCACCGCGGACGTTGGCGCCACCATCTGGTCGCGGATGATGCCTCGGTCGAAGAGGTTTTCGAGGAATGCATCCATCGAGAGCACCTTCTCGCCCTGGGTGAGCAGCTTCCAGCGCTTGGCCAGGTTGGCTTTGTACGACCACAGAGCCACCTGCACGTCGGGGTCGTCATTGATCGCCGCCTTGACGGACGCAACGCCATCGCGCTTCGCGCTCTGCAGCAGCGACTTGCGGAGCAGCGCCTCGAGGCAGCCGGGCAGCGGATTGGCGACCGCCGCCGCGTCGGTGTAGCCCACCTCGCCGAAGCGAGGGTTGGCGCGCTGGAAGGCGAGCATCACGACCACCGTTAGGAACTCGTGCAGCTCCAGATTGCCATCGCCAGCCTTTTTCGCGCGCTTCTCACCTTTGGCCGGCTTGGGCATCGACATGCCCAGGGCGTCCTCCTGGTCGGCATGCTCAAAGATCCCGATGACGCGCGCCATCGGGAACGCCTCGGAAGCGATGCCGCAATCGAGCGCGAGGTTGATGAGCTCCGATTGCTGCATCGTCTCGGCGGCGTGGGCCGAGCTCGAACCGGCCGTGCCCACCTTGGAGTACTGGGTGAAGATCGAGCGCAGCTCCTTGATGGAGCCCTCGAGCAGCCCGTACACCTCCTTCTCCCACGCCGGGAAGCCGAAGACGTGCGACAGGTCCATCTTCTGCCAAGTTGCCAGCCACCTGCTGTCGACGCCGCTCGAGAGCGAGGGCGGCGTGAAGCGCTCCATGGGAGGCGCGACCGCCTCCGTGATCACCGCGTGCTCGTCCTTCTCGCCCAGGTAGTTGGCGATGATGCCGTCCACGCGCTGCGGCAGGCTCATCTCCGTAATCTCTTCATACTTGATGTGGCCACACAGCCCGAGGCACACGACGAACTCGTCGAAGGTCATCATCTGGGCATCATCGTCAGCATCGTCGGCGCTCTGGCACGTCACGAACGCCCCCTTGGCATCGAGCCACGACAGGTTCGAGTGGCGCCGCGGCAGAGGCACGCCCTTGACGATCGGCGTCGGGTCCACCATGATGTCCTTGGTCACCTTGCGCTCGAACAGGTCGTCGCAGAACTTCTCCATCGACATCATCAGCGTCGAGCCCACCGTCATCGTCGAGTCCGACTTGGCCAACTTCTCGAAGCATGCCTTGAGCTGCGCCTTGCGCGGACGCAGCACCAGCTGCACCTCCGGGTCCTTCTCGATCATCTTCTTCACCTTGGCGAGCGTGTCCGTCTTCGCCTTCGTGAGCAGGTGCTTCTTGAGCAGCGTCTCGAGGCAGCCGGGCAGCGGGAACTCGGCCGACGCATTGTTCCCGACCGTGCCAAACTTCGGGTTCGCCTTGGCGAACGCGAGCATCACGATCGCCACCATGAACTCGTGCAGCTCGAGCGCATTGTTGCCGCCCCTGAGCACGCCACCCTCGTTCGCCTGGTCGGCGTTCTCAAAGATGTTGTTGACGCGCGCCATCGGAAAGTCCTTGGAGGCGATGTCGCAGTCGAGCGCGAGATCGGTGAGCTCCGTCTGCTGCATCGTGAGCGCGGCGTTGGCCGAGGTGGAGCCGGCACTCCCTGCCTTGGCGTAGCGCGCGAAGATGGACAGCATCTCGGGAAAGGAGCCTTGGAGCAGAAGGAAGACCTCCTTCTCCCACACCGGGAAGCCAAACACGCGCGACAGGTCCATCTGCGCCCACGTGGTGAGCCAGCGCTTGTGCTCGAGGGAATCCTGGCTCTTGAGGGCGACGCTCGACTTTGGATCGTAGCGCTCCATTGGGACCACCACAGCCGAGGTGATGACGGCGTGCTCATCCCTCTCACCGAGGTAGATGTCGACGATGCCGAGCACCTTTTGGGCGAGCGTCGCCTCCTTGACCTCTTCGAATTTGATCGAGCCGCACAGCGCGAGGGCGATGACAAACTCATCAAAGTCGATCGTCTCCGCGCCATCCTGCCCGTGCTGCCCATCCTGGCACGTGATGAACGCACTCTTGGCATCGAGCCACGACAGGTTCGAGTGCACCGGCTTCATGACGGTGCCCACGACGGCGGGCGTTGGGACGACCATCACATCCTTGGTCACCCTACGTTCCTGCAGGTCGGTGTTGAACTGCTCCATGGAGACAACCGGCTTGCCGAAAAGCTTACGCACGCCCTTGGCTGCCATCGTCTCGAAACTCTTTTGGAGACGTTGCTTGATCTGCGGCATCGCCGTGAGGACGCCGGCATCGGTCCCGAGAGCTGCCTTGACCAACGCAAGCTTGTCGCGCTTGGCATTCTTGAGCAGCGAGTTGGTCAGCAGAGCGGCGAGGCAGCCGGGCAGCGGGAACTCGACCGACGTATTGTGCCCCACCGAGCCGAACTTGGGGTTGGCCTTCTGCAGCGCGAGCATCACGAGGCACTCGAAGAACTCGTGCAGCTGGAGGCCACGGTCGCCGCCCTTGGCCGTCTGTCCCAGGATGACATTCTTGTTCGCCTTTGAGGCCACGAAGGTGTCATCGACCTGATCGGCGCGCTTGAAGATGTTGATGACGCGCGTCATCGAGAACTGCTCATTAGAGAGTCCGCAGTCGAGCGCGAGGTTCTGCAGCTCCGTCTGCTGCATCGTCATCGCGGTGCCCGCCGAGGAGGAGCCGGCGGTCCCGGACTTGGCATACATGTCGAAGATGGAGCTCAGTTCGGCAAAGCTGCCCTCGAAGAGCGTGAACACCTCCTTCTCCCACGTCGGGAAGCCAAAGACGTGCGACAGGTCCATGGCCTTCCACGTACCCAAGAGGCTGCGCGCGCCCACGACCAGATCCGTGCGCTCGGCGGGTACGAAGCGCTCAATGGGCGGGAACATGGCGGCCGTGATGGAATAGTGCTCGTCCACCTCTCCTAGGTACTGGCCGATGATGGCCTCGACGCGCTGCAAGAGGCTCATGCACTGCACCTCCTCGTACTTCACATGGCCGCAGAGCGCGAGGATAGTGAGCCACTCGTCGAAGCCGAGCGTGAGCTTGTCGGCGGCCTTCTCGTCCGCCTTTTGGCCGGTCACAAAGGCACCCTTGCAGTCGAGCCACGAGAGGTTCGACTTGACGTCGGGTGGCACCGTGCCCTTGACGGCCGGGGTCGGCTTGACGATGAGATCCTTGGTCAGCCCCCGGCTGACGAGGTCCTGGCAGAAGGCGTCCATGCCCATCACAATCGCCTTGTTGCCAGTATTCATCACCGTCGCGTCCTTGATTGCCGCCGCCTCAAAGTGCGGCCGCAGCTTGGGCGCCGCCGCTTTGAGCGCCGCCTGCACCTCGGGCAGCTCCATCACGGCTTTGCGAACCTTGGAGAGCTTGTCGCGCTTTGCATTCTTGAGCAGGTTCTTCTGGAGCAAAGAGTCGAGGCAGCCGGGCAGCGGCTCGGTTACCGCATCCATCGTATTGTTCCCCACAGTGCCGAGCTTTGGATTCGCGCGCGCCAGAGCGAGCATGACGACGCACTCATAGAACTCGTGCAGCTCGAGCCCATTGTCGCCGCCCTTGGCCGTCTCGCCGAGGATGACATTCTTGTTCGCCTTGGACGCCACGAAGGTGTCATCGACCTGGTCAGCGCGCTCAAAGATGTTTTGGACGCGCGCCATCGAGAACGTGGACGAGGTGAGACCGCAGTCGAGCGCGAGGTCGACGAGCTCCGTCTGCTGCATCGTGAGCACGGCGGTGGCGCTCACGGAGCCTGCAGTGCCGCTCTTGGCATAATGGATGAAGATATTGGACAGCTCGGGATGCGCTGCCATGAGCAGCATGAAGACCTCCTTCTCCCACGCCGGGAAGCCAAACACGTGGCCCAAGTCCATCTTGCTCCACACGGCGACAAACTTGGGGTCAGCTCCCGACTTGAGCGGAGTGAAGCGCTCCATGGGAGGCGCGACCGCCTCCGTGATCACCGCGTGCTCGTCCTTCTCGCCCAGGTAGTTGGCGATGATGCCGTCCACGCGCTGCGGCAGGCTCATCTCCGTAATCTCCTCGTACTTGATGTGGCCGCACAGCCCGAGGCACACGACGAACTCGTCGAAGGTCATCGTCTGTGAAGAGCCGTCCTGTGAAGAGCCGTCGCCGGCCAGAGCGCCCGAGGTCTGGCATACGGCGAACGCCCCCTTGGCATCGAGCCACGACAGGTTCGAGTGGCGCCGCGGCAGAGGCACGCCCTTGACGATCGGCGTCGGGTCCACCATGATGTCCTTGGTCACCTTGCGCTCGAACAGGTCGTCGCAGAACTTCTCCATCGACATCATCAGCGTCGAGCCCACCGTCATCGTCGAGTCCGACTTGGCCAACTTCTCGAAGCATGCCTTGAGCTGCGCCTTGCGCGGACGCAGCACCAGCTGCACCTCCGGGTCCTTCTCGATCATCTTCTTCACCTTGGCGAGCGTGTCCGTCTTCGCCTTCGTGAGCAGGTGCTTCTTGAGCAGCGTCTCGAGGCAGCCGGGCAGCGGGAACTCGGCCGACGCATTGTTCCCGACCGTGCCAAACTTCGGGTTCGCCTTGGCGAACGCGAGCATCACGATCGCTTCGAGGAACTCGTGCAGCTCGAGCCCATTGTCGCCGCCTTTGGCCGTCTCGCCAAGCACCACGCGCTTATCGGAGGCAGACACCTTAAACGTGTCGTCCACCTGGTCGGCACGCTCAAAGATGTTGTTGACGCGCGCCATCGGAAAGTCCTTGGAGGCGATGTCGCAGTCGAGCGCGAGATCGGTGAGCTCCGTCTGCTGCATCGTCTCCGCGCTCTTGGCCGAGCCGGAGCCGGCCGAGCCCGACCTGGCATAGTAGGCGAAGATGCTCGCCAGCTCGGGAAAGGAGCCTTGGAGCAGAAGGAAGACCTCCTTCTCCCACGCCGGGAAGCCAAACACGTGCGACAGGTCCATTTTCGTCCACGTGGCGAGCCAGCGCTTGTGCTCCTCAGGCTCCTGGTTCTTGAGGGCGGCGCTCGACTTCGGATCGTAGCGCTCGGGCTTGGGCACGACTGCCTCGGAGATGACGAACTGCTCGTCGGTCTCACGCAGGTAGTTGCCGAGGATGCCCGCGACGCGCGCGTAGAGGTCCATTTGATGCACCTCCTCGTACTTGATGTGGCCGCACAACCCGAGGCAGACGAGGAACTCGTCAAAGTCGATCGTCTCGGCGCCCTCCTTGCCTTCGGCGCCAACATTGGCCTGGCACGTGACGAAGGCGCCCTTACAGTCGAGTTGCGACAGGTTCGTGTGCACCAGAGGGAGGATTTGGCCGGTGAACGCCGGGGTGGGCGAGATCATCTTGTCGTCCGCCACCGAGCGGTCCATCATGTCATCGCAAAACAGCTCCATGGTGACAACGCTCTTGCCGAAGATCTTGCGCGGGCCCTTGGCCGCGAGCTTCTCGAACTCCTTGGCGATGAGCGAGCGACGCTCCTTGAAGAGCTCGAGGATGCGAGCGTCGGTGGACAGCTGCGCCTTGACCGCGGCCAGCGAGTCCTTCTTAGCCATCTTGAGCACGTTCTTGTCTAGCAGCATCGCGTACGCCGTGCCCACGTCGATCTCAGCCTTGCCATTGTAACCGACCGAGCCGTACTTGGGGTTGGCGCGCGAGAAGGCGATGTTGACGAGGCACTCGAGGAACTCGTGCAGCTCGAGCCCCCGGTCGCCACCTTTGGCCGTCTCGCCTTCCATGACGCGGTGGTCTGCCGCCGACTCCTTGAACGTGTCGTCCACCTGGTCGGCGCGCATGAAGATGGTGTTGATGCGCGCCATCAGAAAGTCCTTGGTGGCGAAGTCGCAATCGAGTGCGAGGTTGGTGAGCTCGGTCGACTGCATGGTCAACGCCTTGCCCGCCGAGGAGGAGCCGGCGGTCCCGCTCTTGGCATAGAAGTCGAATATCGAGGCGAGCTCCGGGAACGATCTGAGCGTGAGCTCGAAGACGACCTTCTCCCACATCGGGAAGCCAAACATGTGCGACAGGTCCATCTTCTTCCACACCTCGAGCATCCTCGGATCTGTGTCCGCGGGCGGTACGTGGCGCTCGAGGGGCGGGTAGAGCACCTCCGAGATCACCTTCTCCTCATCCTTCAGCATGAGGAAGTTGGCGTACACACCGGCCACCTGCTGCTCGAGCGTCATGCCCTCGACCTCCTCGTACTTGATCGAGCCGCACAGCGCGAGGATGTTGAGGAACTCGTCGGCGTCGATCTTGTCCTTATCCTTGCCCTCGCCCTGCGCCGTCACGAAGGCACCCTTGATGTCGAGCTGCGACAAGTTGGAGTGCACGTCGGGCACGATGGCACCCGACACGTTGGGCTCGGGCTTGACGATCGTGTCCTTGCAGACGCGCCGCTCGACGCACTGTGCCACAAAGGTCTCCATGGTCATCGTCGGGTTCGCCGTCTTCGAGTGCGCGGCCGTCGACTTGGACAAGAAGATCTTATGAAGCTCGGGCTTGTTCCGGGCAATGACAGCCTGCACCTCGGGCTCCTTTTTGATGCGCTTGAGCGTCTTCGCGAGGTTGTCGGACTTGGCGCGCTTGAGGATCGACTTGTTGAGCAGCGTGTCGAGGCAGCCGGGCAGCGGGAACTCGACCGACGTATTGTGCCCCACCGAGCCGAACTTGGGGTTGGCCTTCTGCAGCGCGAGCATCACGAGGCACTCGAAGAACTCGTGCAGCTCGAGCCCATTGTCGCCGCCTTTGGCTGTCTCGCCCTTGACCACGCGCTTGTCTGCCTTGGACACGACGAAGGTGTCGTCGACCTGGTCGGCGCGCTCAAAGACGTTGATGACGCGCGTCATCGAGAACTGCTCATTGCAGAGCTGGCAGTCGAGCGCGAGGTTCTGCAGCTCGGTCTGCTGCATGGTGAGCAGCGCATTCGCCGACGTCGAGCCGGCGGTACCGCTCTTGGCATAGTAGGTGAAGATCGACGCGAGCTCACCGAACGACTTGTACAGCAGCGCGAAGACGCCCTGCTCAAACGTCGGGAAGCCAAAGACATGCGACAGATCCATCTTCTTCCACACGGCGAGGAAGAGAGGGTCGATGCCCGCGGGCGGCACAAACCGCTCGACGGGCGGGAAGAGGAACTCGGTGATGACCGCATGCTCGTCTTTCTCCATTAGGTAATTGCAAATGACGCCGTCGAGGCGCGTGGCGAGCGACATGTCGAGCAGCTCCTCGTACTTGATGTGGCCGCACAGCCCGAGGCAAATGAGGAACTCGTCGAAGGTAACTGTCGTGTTATCCGCGTTCTTGCTGTCCTTATCCTGCGCAGTGACGAAGGCGCCCTTGCAGTCGAGCCACGAAAGGTTCGAGTGCACGGGAGGCGGCGTGTCGCCGGTGACGGCAGGCGTCGGCTTCACGTGAATGTCCTTGGTCACGTGGCGCTCGAAGAAGTCGTTCATCACCTTATCAAGCGTCGTGGTCGCGTCCGTGCCCGCCTCGACGCCGTCCACGGAGAGCTTCTTAAACTCCTTGGCGAGGGCCGCACGCCGCTCCTTGTAGACGCGCACGCACTCGGGGTCGACGAGCAGCTGCTTCTTCACCTTGGCGAGCCCGTCCGTCTTGGCCTTCTTGAGGATCACATTGTGCAGCAGCTCATGCAGCGCCTTGGGCACGGGGATCAGCTCGGCTGGCTTCCCTTTGCTCTTCGTCTCGCGCACGCTCGAGCCGTCGACCCCCACCTTGAGTGAGTCGCCCGAGAAGCCGACCTCTCCATATTTGGGGTTGGCGCGCTGGAAGGCGAGCATGACGACGCACTCGAGGAACTCGTGCAGCTCAAGCCCATTGTCGCCGTGCTTGGCCGTCTCGCCCTTGACCACGCGCTTGTCTGCCTTGGACACGACGAAGGTGTCGTCGACCTGGTCGGCGCGTTTGAAGATGTTGATGACGCGCGTCATCGAGAACTGCGCTGACGCGAGCCCGACGTCGAGCGCGAGGTTCTGCAGCTCCGTCTGCTGCATCGTCATCGCGGTGCCCGCCGAGGAGGAGCCGGCAGTCCCGGACTTGGCGTAATAGTCAAAGACGGAGCTCAATCGCTCGAAGACCTCATGGTACGTGTTGAAGACCTCCTCCTCCCACATGGGGAAGCCGTACACGTGCGTAAAGTCGCACTTTTTCCAGCACGCGACGAAGTTCTTGAAGACTAGCGTCTCCTCACCCATGAGGGGCTTGGCGTTCGATACGTCGTATCGCGGCAGCGGCGGGTAGAGGCAGTCGCTGATGACCGCGTGCTCATCCTTCTCGCCCAGGTAGTTGAGGATCATACCCTCGACGCGCTGCGCCAGGCTCATCTCCGAGATCTCCTCGTACTTGATGTGGCCGCACAGCCCGAGACACATGCACCACTCGTCATAGTTGGAGCCCGCGTTGCCGGTCGACTCGGACTTGTCCTGCGCAGTGGTGACCGCGCCCTTGACGTCGAGCTGCGACAGGTTCGAATGGCGTGGCCGCACGTCGTCGCCGGTCACTGCGGGCGTGGGCGTCACCATCGTATCCTTGGTGCACTTGCGGTCGACATAGTCCTGGACGATGACGAGCGGTGTGAGCATCACCTGCGCGAACATGCGCGAGCCGTCGCGCGTCTTCAGGGCCAACTCCTCGAAGGCCTTCTTCAGACGCTTCTTGTGCGTCTCGAAGTGCGCGAGCGCCACCTTGTCCACCTTGAGCGCGTCCAGGACCTCTTTGAGAGAGTCCTTCTTGGCGAGCTTGATGATGTGCTCATTGAGCACGTACTCGAGGCAGCCGGGCAGCGGCTGCTCGACGGTGTGCTCGAACCCGACCGAGCCGAGCTTCGGGTTCTGGCGCTGCAGCGAGAGGCGAACGAGCACCTCGAAGAACTCAAAGATCTCGAGAGCGCGGTCGCCCGAGCCTGTGGCCGCGTGGCGCAGGTCGACGGCCGCGTCGCCCGAGAGCTTCTTGTCGCCCTGGTCGGACATCTTCCAGATCAGCTGAATGCGCGCCATGGCAAAGTCGGGCGTGGGCAACTGGCAGTCCAGCGCGAGGTTCGTGAGCTCTTGCTGCTGCAGCATGAAGCCGCTCGTGGAGCTCGTGCCCACGCCGCCGCTCTTGGCGTAAAAGGTGAAGATGGAATAGAGATCCTCGTACTTGGAGCTGAGCAGCAGGAACAGCTCCTTCTCCCACAGCGGCCAGCCGTGGCAATCGTCGAGGATCATCTTGCTCCAGATCGCAATGAACTCTTCGCTCACGCTCGAGGCGCCCACTTCCTCTGGGCTCAGGTCCGTCGAAGGGTTGAAGCGCACCAGCCCCTTTGAGAGCACCTTCTTGACGGTCGCGCGGATTCGGTCCGCTGGCGTGGCCTTGTCTGGATCCCCCACGTAGATCTCAAGCAGCGTCTGCACGCGGTCCGTTGGCGGCATTTCCTTCACGTTGCGGAACATGTTGAGGCCGCAGAAGGCGATGCACCTGTAGAACTCTTCCAGGTTGAGTTCATTCGAGTCCGCGAGCTTGCTCATGTTGCCCGAGACGATCGCCTCGAGCGCCTCCTCGCGGTTCTGTGACTCGATGAAACCGCGCTCCACATCCATTCGCGAGAGCTCGATCATGTAGATCAGGGGCCTCTCGCCCGTGACCGGGTTCTCGACGACACACTTGATGTCCAGCAGCAGCTTGCACATCTCGAGGTCCTTGACCACGGCTGCCGGACCGTCGAGCTCAGCCCCCTCTGCCGCCGCCTTCTTGTTCTGTTTCTCGTTGGCCTGCGAGGGTGAGCGAGGGTCAGAATGGAAAAGGAACAGGGAAGGGGGCGTGAGCTCGCGAAACGTGGGGCAAGCGTGGAGGTGACGCCTCGGACGCGGCGGGCGACGCGAGCGCGCGTGCGGGGTGTGCTTGTGAATGTGTGTGAAGCCTGTGCGTAGCCTCTGTGTGGCGGCAGTAGCGGCGGCAGCGGCGGCGGCAGTAGCGGCCGCGGCTGCAGCCACCCAGAGCGCGAATGCTGCTGCAACGGTGGCAAGGACGGAAGCAGCGGAAGCTGATGGAGCGGCCACGACGGCAGTGCATGCCAGGGTTGAGCACCCTGACACCGCCGGCATTGCGATTGAACGCGGACTGGGGGCGCCTCGCCGCCTCCGTGATCCCCTCGCCGCCACCGTCATCACCTCGCCGCCTCAGCCATCACCTCGCCGCCTCAGTCATCGCCGCTGCCGCGAGTGTCTCAACGCTGCAGCGGCTGTGGCTGCGGCGAGCCGCTGCCACTGCCATCGCCTCCACGAGACTGGCACATGGACGTTTGTGGGAGGAGCCGCCGTAGGCGGTCGGATGGGTAGCCGGTCGGATGACGGTAGTATGTGTAAATGTAGGTGTGCGTGCGTGCGTGCGCACGTGCGTGTGTGCGTTTGAGCGCGGGCGGCGGCGGCGGCGGCGGCTGCTGCTGCTGCTGCGGCGGCGGCGGCGGCAGCGGCGCGTTCGACCCTCCATCGTCGGCGTACCTTGCCTTCAAAGGCCTTCCCCTTCTGTGTCTGCGCTTTGGCTGGGCCGCCCTTCTTGCCCTCTAGCGCAGAGTCCTTCTTGCCCTGGTCGCCCGAGGCGCGCGTGCGAGCTACGATCTCGGCGAATTTCTCCTGGAGCTTCGGCTTGAAGGGCGCGAGCACCTCGTCCATCTCGGCAGAGGCGAGATGCTCGCGCCACTCCTTCATGACGTCGCGCTCGCCGAGCGGCAGCACATACTCGTCGATCAGCCGCTCGAACCACTCGCCCGTCTTCCCATCCTTGTAGTCCTGCTTGCCTTGCTTGGACACGTTCATCCACTTGACAGCGGCGCGCGTGAGCGCCTCAAGGAACTCGGCGAGCACCATCTGCTTGTCGTTCTTGGCTTTCGGGTTCTTCTCACGCTCCTCCTTGTCGGCACGATCGACACGCCGGAACACGTCGTTGATCTCCGTGATCGGGATCGGAAGCTTCATGTCCTTGACAAACTGCACCCACTCGCGCTGCGACATTGTGAAGCCCTCCGTCGGGCTCTTCGCCGCCGAGCCGCCGCGCTTAGCGTACTCGAAGTACAGGCCGGCAATGGCAGGCAGGTTGGTGTGGATCTTATCCCAGACACGCAGCTGCCAGTCGAACCAGTTCGGGTGGTCCTCGATTTCGATCTTGACCCACATCTTGACAAGGCCTTTGAAAAAGGCCTCGGACTCGCCTTCCAATTTGACGGCATCGCGCTCAGCCACGAAGCCAGAGCCATCCGTCGCCGGCTTGGGCATGGCGGTAGCAGCGACGACGACTGCTGTGAAAGTAGCAAGAGCGGGAGACGAATGTGGGCGATGAGCACGCATAGGCAGGCTGCCGCAGGCCACGGCAGGTGAGCGGAGGCAGCGGAGGGCCGCGCCGGCCTCTGAGGCATCATCTGCCGCCACGGCTGGCGGAGCGTGCACAGCAGCTACAAATACAGCCGCCAGGGGGTGCGAACGGTCCTCTCGATGCGCGGGTTGGTGCAGAGCAGGTGGATTGCCGGCGACGGCCGCGCGTGAGAGCACACACCCGCGAGCCGCCAAAAGCGATGGCCGGTGGGCGAGAAAACCGCGCTCTGGTGGGCGCATAGTCTAACCCGTTTAGGAAAAGTTCGTTGACCGCCCTGAAGGAAGGTCAGACGCAACAGAGCGGGCCGCGCCCCGAGAGAAGAAAGGACGTCGCTCGTCAGGGAAAAGTGTCAGCATGGGTCGCTCGAGACGTCGAGACGGTCCAACGTCTTGTCCACCGTGGCCGTGCACCGACGGGCGGGCGCACCGAAGCCATCGTTGGGTGACCTCGAACAGTCGAACTCTATGTGTACGGCATTCGAGGTTTTCTCAGAGCAGGTACTAAAAGTTCTGACCGGACAACTGACCGTGTTCTGAGGTACATGTGTGTACAACGTGGAGCGCTCCGTGTATCTGTGTAGTATCTCGGTGTGTGTACAGGTTCTTCACGTTAAGTGTATAGGTTCAGATCCATCGAGATGGTAAAGAAAGAAACTCACGAAAACGAGCCGCGCCATCGCCTGTCCGCGCTCCGGCCCGGCCCTTTCGTCACATATTTAGACATTACATCCGGTCATTTCTCATTTGACATTTCTGACATGGCCGTGTCGCTGTCGGGTTCACACAATCACACACACGTTATCGTTGTGTGAGCAGCCGCAACGGTGCTATCCATGTAAAAGTACGGGTGTGGTGTACGCCGTCGGCTCACCACCATGTGGACCGTTCGTAACATTGAAGGCACGGCGCGATCAATCCCAGCACTGTGATCAATCCGACAAAAAGGTGTCTGCCTCCAGCCTCGCAGCCTGGGTTGGACAAGCCCAAGCCGTCGTCATGGTTGGGAGTCTTCGTCCGCAAGGCCACTTGCTTAGAGGTGCGGAGTGCCAATCGGCCAGTACCTCGACTTGGTGTCCCATCCCTTGCCAGTGCGGTCCTCGCACCTCTCCACGGCCTTGCCCTCGTAATCCTTCTTAGCCTTAGCCTGCTTCTTGTAGATCTGGGCGACCGTGAGACCTGCAATCTGGGGCTGGCCGTACGCCTTGCCCGGAGGCGCGGCATATCGCACGGCAGCGCCAGCAGCCCCTGCCGGCGGCGCAGCGTCGCGCGTCTTGGCGGCGTCTTTGGGGCCGAAGCTCGGCGCGTTTTGCTTCGCCAGCCACGCCGCTTTGGCCTTAGCGTCATCCGCAATCATGACCGCGCCGGTGGTGCGCACCGGCGACACCGCCGGGCCCATCAGCACGAACGCGTTGAGCGCTAGGGCTGAGACGAGGAGAGCCATGATTTCTTTGACCGGAGAGAGAAGACAAGGGGCCCTTGGAGAAGGGGAGGTCGCGATCTTGACGTCCAAGGCGCCGAAAACGATCGCGAGAACACTCGATAAGGTTCGACTGTCAGTCTGAAGAATTGGTGGCGGCAGGGCAGCATCCCCCCCCTTTCGGCATCCACACATTTTCCACTTTTGTGCGTCTTTCGGGCACTCAAAAAGGTGGTTACTTTCGCGCAACGTCGTTTTGAGATTCCTCGGTCAGCCAAGTTTTTGGGCGACTTTGGGCGCACGAAGGGTGGCTTTTCTCTCGGTCCTCATCGCGAGTGCACTGGGCGCCGCGCGCATCGACCATGGATCGCCAGATCCCGGAGGCGCCGCTGTCGGCGGGACCGCCTCCGCTTTTTGACGTCACTGCCTTCTCCCAGTGGGTGACTGACGTGTTTACAGAGGAGTACGATGACGAAATCCTCGACAAGCTCGCCTCGATGGACGCGGGCGACGACATGGCCAAAATGAAGCTGCTGCTTTCGGAGGAGTGCGCCGCGCGGCGCTCGCGCCTCGATGGCGCCGCGGTCTCCAAGTCGTACTCGGCGGAGGACGAAGGCTCCGCCTCGAAAGACGTCCTCATGATCTGCTTTGGCGGCGAGAATGACTGCTTCGGCGGCAACGGCGCGACTGAGGGCGTCACGCACACCGCGTTCCTCAAGCTGTGCAAGAAGGCCAACGTCAAGTATGCTATTTTCGTGCGCGACGCGACGCACTGCTGGTACCAGCGCGGCCTCAAGGCCGGCATCGATCCGAATCAGGGCTTTGACAGCGTCATCGACGAGCTGGGCAAGGAGATCGATCTGATCAAGCCGCGCGAGGTGGTTTGCATGGGCTCGTCGATGGGCGGCTACGCGGCGATCCGCGCGGGTCTGGTCCTCAAGGCCTCGGCCATCATCGCCTTCTCGCCGCAGGTGCTGCTCGGCACCGCCGACCGCGCATCGGCGATGATCCTGCCGATGCCCACGCTGGATCCGTACCTACTCAAGGTGCATCTCGCGGCGGAGCTCGAGGGCTTCCGCGTGAAGACGCTGATCCAGTGCGTCGAGCAGTGCCCAGGGTACGACACGACCATCCAGGTTCACATGGGTGAGCTCGACGCGCACTGCGGCCGCGAGATCGAGATGCTGCGCGTGTGCGCCGCGCGGCGCGGCGCAGGCCAAAAGGGAGGATCGGGCGTCAAGGTGTCGGTGCGCGTGCACCAGACCATGGACCCCGTGGGCGAGATGAAGCAGACGGGCGAGCTGCTCACGCTGCTCAAGGGCTACGGGCGCGCCAAGCCCAAGGCCGCCTCGGCACGCGCCGCCACCGCGCCGCGCTCGGCGCGCTGGCTTTCGGCAGCCGGCCGTCAAGAGGCAGCCCTCGCGGCGGGGATCGCCGAGTCGGCGCGCGGGCCGGTGGCGAAGCCGTCCGACGGGCGCGGCTTCGATGCGTCGCTCGATGCGCGCGCGCTCCCGGGTGAGAACGAGCTCCAATTCAAGGCCCTGGTCGCAATGTGGAAGAAGATCGAGGCAGAGGACCTGCCCGGCTACTTCTTCTGGCAGAAGGCGGCCTTCGAGTTGGTGCACCGCAACCTGATGAAGATCGTGGCGATCTTCTTCGAGTATTGCAAGAAGAGCGCGGCGCCCGGCACCGCGGGCAAGGGCGGCGCCGACAACTTCAACATGAGCCAGCGTGAGTGGGTCTCGATGTGCAAGGCGGGCGCGGTGCCCGTCTCGATCGGAGAGATCAACGACGCGCACCGCCGGTGTGATCGCGCGTCCAAGGAGGACAAAGAGGCGGCCAAGACGGTGGGCAAGGGGCCCGCGCGCTCGGACAAGGCCCTCGACTGCGCCGAGTTCCTCGAGGCGCTCCTCCGCCTCTCCGTCAAGCTGCTCGCCACCTCTGCCTCGGGCCGCAAGGCGCTGAAGGCCGGCAATGGCGGCGAGGGCTTCCGCCGGCTGCTCGAGAAGTACTTGTTGCCGCTCGCCGAGGTGGACTCGATGGCGATCATGCGCGCGACGATGGCGAGCCCCGAGGTGCTCGCGGTGCTCGACGCGATGAAGGAGCCGCTCGAGAAGCGTTTCAACGCGATGGCCAAGCGCAAGACTAAGATCCTCGACCCGAAGAAGAAACCCAAGGGCGACGGCACCAAGCCCGAGGCCGTCGAGGTGGCGCAGGTGTCGGTCGAGAACTTCATCAAGGACGTCGAGATGGCTAAGCTCTTCATCGACAAGAAGATCATGGTCGACAACCCGATCTCGGGCGAGAAGATGGTCGAGTGCAACGTCGAGCTCTCGAGGGTCGATGGCGAGCGCGCGTTCATCGAGTCGCAGGACGGCGCGGAGGCGATGCTCGCGATGATCACGGGCGACGAGAAGCTCATGGAGTCGTCCGCCTCGATGGTCTTCGAAGAGTACGGCGGCGCGGTCGCCTTCTGCGGCCTCAACATGTTCCGCAACGTGCCCGAGTTGCCTCCGGCCGAGAAGGTCGAGGCTTTCGCGCGCATGCTCTGCAACATTGGCAACAAGGCGCACGCGCTCGACTTCATCGTCGAGGAGAGGGTGTTCGAGGCCGTCAAGTACTCGCTCACCAAGTCGCTCAAGCGCTTCAACCCCGACGCGGACCTGAGCGCAGACGAGAAGGCCGACGAGAAGCTCACCAACCCCGACTTCGTCGCCACGTGGAAGCGCATGATCCTGGACGACTGCCATGGCTGGCCGCTGTGGGAGAAGGACGTCTTCATCATCTTTGCAAAGTACTTCGAGGAGCTCGGCTCCATCTTCTCATACTACGCAAAGAGCGGCGGAACGGGCACGTCGGCCGACTCGGCGTTCAAGCTGCAACAGGCGGAGGTGACCAACTTCGCACTCGACTGCGAGCTCACCACAAAGGACTTTATGATGACGCGCATCCACTCGCTCATGGAGGTCTCCGACCAACAGGATGCGACGATCGAGGAGATCGGCGGCGCGGGCGGCGCGGCCCACCGCGGCGGCGGCGGCCTCGAGGTGCGCAAGGGCGGTGATAATTCGCTCGAGTTCCACGAGTTCCTCGAGCTCCTCATGCGCGTCTCCTTCCAGCGCCTCAACCCCAAGTACGGCTCGGTGGGCAACCGCGACTGCTCGCACGGCAAGTACCCCGAGTGCCTCGAGAAGATGCTCGCCGAGAAGGTGATGCCCAAGGCGAAGCGCGACAAGCTGCGCGAGGTGCTCGAGAAGCTCAAGGTCGATCCGGAGGTGCAGAAGCACTTTAAGAAGTACGAGTACATCAAGGAGGTCATCGTCAACCGGAACATGTTTGGCACAGGTGGCACCTCCGACCCCGACCGCGGCCTCAAGAAGATGTTCGAGGCCAAAGCCTTCGAGACGCGATCGGGCATCCAAAAGTTTGGCGTGGTCACGCTGACGCTCCAAACTCTCACCGACTGGTTCGGACCCGACTTTGACGGCACCGGCAAGGGACGTGGCCTCTTCAAGGACATCGTGGTCAACCCGACGCCTCAGGTCTCTGGCACCGTCGAGCGGCCGCGGCACTCGAATCTGTCCAACCTCGACCTCAAGGGTGTCTTCTCGACTGCGCAGCGCACGGGCGAGTCGACGGGCAACAGCGGCGTCGACTACGAGGAGTTCCTGCACGTGCTCGGCCTGTGCGGCCACATCAAGTACGAGGAGATTGAGGAGATGAGCCTCGCGGACCGCGTCGAGGGCATCATCCAAAACTTCCTGCAGGACGAGGACGAGCACAGGGTCATCAGCAAGTACTGCTACCCGCCGTTGCCGCGCTACGACTGCGAGACGGCCAAGATCAACGATGGCGAGGACAAGAAGCTCTTTGCGCGCGTGAAGCAGGTGTGGTCTCAGATGGACCTGAAGCACGTGTACGGCTTCCCGCTGTGGGAGGAGGGCGTCTTCAAGCTCTTCCACGACAACTTCGAGCAGCTCTCGTCGATCTTCGACTACTATGCCAAGAGCGGCACCGCCGGCTCGTCCTCGTCGGGCGCGCTGCTAACGATGCAGCAGACGGAGCTGCAGACGCTCGCTCTCGACACGGGCATGACCACCGACAAGTTCTCGATGACGCGCGTCATTAACATCTTCAAGCGCGCCGACCAGGTGGACGGTACCATCAAAGAGTCCAAGGTGAACAAGAACGTGCTCGAGGGCGAAAACGCGAAGGCGGGCGACAAGGGCCTCGAGCTGCACGAATTCTTCGAGGCCGTCGTGATGCTCGCCTTCCAGCGCGCTAACCCGAAATGGGGAGAGGTCGGCAGCAACAACAAGGCCTTCTCGATCAAGGCCGACGGCTCGGTGCGCGTCGAGAAGGCCGCTAAGGAGGAGTACATCCTGCTGCCCGGCTGCCTTGAGACGCTCTTCAAGGACGTGCTGCTCAAGAAGGCGAAGACGGACACGCTCGCCAAGATCAAGAAGATCATGGAGACGGACGTCGCCTGCCAGGCCGTGTTCAAGGAGCACCGGGCGTACTTCAAGGAGGCGTTCTCGAAGCGCGCGGTGGACTCAATCGAGGGTGGAAAGCAGGAGACGTGGACCCTCGAGGCGATGATGGAGGACTTCCTCGACCGCAAGCTGCTCAATGACCAGATCATCCATCCGACGCCCGCCGTCTCGGGCACCACGCCGCCCACGGTGCACGTCAACCTGTCGTGGCTCGATGCCAAGGGCGCTTTCGCCACGTGCCAGGCTCGTCAGTTTGAGAAGATGAGCAAGACCACCAAATCGACGAGCGACACGTCGATGACCTTCGACGAGTTCTACATGTGCGTCGCGCTGTGCGGCCACATCAAGTACGAGGAGATCGAGCAAATGACGGTGGCGCAGCGCATGGAGGGCATCTTTTACAACTACCGCCTGTTCACCGAGGGCGAGGCGGCCGCGGGTAAGCATAGCAAGGGCGTCGAGCACAAGCACGGGCGCAAGGACGAGCACGCGTGGGTGTCGCTCTGCCTCTACCCGCCACTGCCGCGCTACGAGCCGCCCGCGGGCACGGACCCCTCGTACCTCGCCTGCTGGAAGCAGATGGACCTGTCGCACGTCATCGGCTACCCCATGTGGGAGGAGGGCGTCTTCATGCTCTTTGGCAAGTATTTTCCCGAGCTCTCGTCCATCTTCCAGCAGTATGCCAAGTCGGGCGCGGCCGGCTCGGGTTCTGCCATCTCGGCGCTCACGATGCAGAAGACGGAGCTGACGAACCTCGCACTCGACTGCCAGCTCGCCAACGAGACCTTCTCGATGGCACGCGTCATCAACATCTTTGAGCGCGCCGACCAGGCGGACGACACCATGTACCGCGACGAGACGACTGGCATCGTCAAGGGCGAGACGGCCAAGGGCGGCGACCGTGGCCTCGTGCTGCACGAGTTCTTCGAGTGCCTCGTGATGATGGCCGTCTACCGCCAGAACCCCAAGTACGGCACGGTGGGCAACACGACCTCCAAGGACGGCGGCGACGTCCTCGTACACCCGCTGCCCGGCTGCCTCGAGACGCTGCTGACCAAGTCGATCCTCACCAAGGCGAAGACCGACCAGCTCACAAAGACGCTCAAGCGCATCCAAAAAGAGCCCGAGGTGCGTGCGGTCATCAACCAATACAAGGCCGAGCTCAAGAAGGCCTTCGAGGGCGCGTCCAACAAGGAGTTCGCGGCGACCAAGGCGGCGACGATGACGCTCGAAAAGTTCATCGAGCAGTGCAACAAGAGGCACGTCGCCAAGGACATCATCGTCAAGCCGACGCCCGCCATCTCGGGTGCGTTCGTGCCCGACGTGCACTCGAACCTGTCGCAGCTCGACATCCGCGGTGCCTTCGTCACCGGCCAGAGCACCGGCGGCGCGGCCGGCGGCGTGGGCGGCCAGTCGAGCGGCTCGGTCGTCATCGACTTCGAGGAGTTCCTGTGCATCCTGGGGCTCTGCGGCCACATCAAGTACGAGGAGATTGAGAAGATGGACCTCGCAACTCGCGTCAAGTCCATCTACCTCAACTACCTCGTCAAGGCTGACGAGCAGAAGGTCATCAGCGACTGCCTCTACCCGCCGCCGCCGCGATTCGACCCCAAGAGCGTGCAGCTGCCGCAGAAGCTCGCCTCGCGCATCCTGGACACATGGGGCAAGATGGACTTGTCGCACGTCTTCGGCTTCCCGATCTTCGAGGAGGTCGTGTTCAAGGGCATCGCCGGCTCATACGAGGAGCTCACGAGCATCTTCACCTACTATGCCAAGTCCGGCACCGCCGGCGCCACCAGCGCCGACCAGGCGATGACGATCCAGGCGACGGAGCTCGGCAATCTCGCGCTCGACCTCGGGATCCTCACCGAGTCGTTCAACATGACGCGCATCGTCAACATCTACCGGCGCGCCGACCAGGTCGACGACACGATCAAGAAGAGCGCCTCTGACCACCGGGTCGAAATCGGCGAGGACGCCAAGGGCGGCGACCGCGGCCTCGAGTTCCACGAGTTCCTCGAGTCGATGGTGATGCTCGGCTTCTCGCTCGCCAACCCCAAGTACGGCGAGGTTGGCAACAACTTTGCGGCGGACGTGGACGCAGGCACCGCCTTCATGACGCTGCTCAAGAACTTTCTGCTCAAGAAGGCGAAGACGGACGGGCTCGCTCTCGTCAAGGCGGAGATCATCGCCTCGGCCGAGTGCCAGGAGATCTTCAAAGCCTACCGCGCCAAGCTGCGCAAGGAGTTTGATCACATGGGCAAGAGCGGCCCGATGAAGGTCGCGGGCAAGCTCGTGATCAACATGGAGATGTTCTGCGATGACTGCGGCCAGATGAACGACTCGTCGGCCAAGCACTCGCACCAGCTGGTCAAGAACATCACGGTCACGCCGACCCCCGCCGTGCGCGGCATGAAGATGCCCGAGTACCACTCCAACTTGTCGCAGCTCGACATCAAGGGTTGCTTCGTGACGGCGCAGAGCGTCAGCATCACGAGTGGCGACATGAAGGGCATGGACGACGCCAAGGAGACCGTCGACTACGACGAGTGGTGCATTTGCCTCGGGCTGTGCGGCTACGTCAAGTACGAGGAGATCGAGGAGATGAGCCTGGCGCAGCGCGTCGCGGGCATCATCGCCAACTACCTCCACGAGAAGGACGAGCACGCGGTGATCACGGAGGCCGTCGTCGCTCCTGTGCTGCGCTTCGATCCCAAGTACTCGGCGCCCTCGGGCGGCCAGCCAATCGACGAGTACGAGCAGGCACTCACCACGTGGAACAAGATGGACCTGCAACACCTGTACGGTTTCCCGGTGTGGGAAGGTGCGATCTTCGAGCTCATCAAGGCCAACTATGGTGAGCTCCTCTCGATCTTCATGCTCTACGCCAAGGGCAAGGACTACAAGTCGGGCAAGGGCTCGGCGGCCGAGTCGACGATGATGGCGCAGACGGAGCTGACCGAGTTTGCCGTCGACTGCTCGCTTGCGACGGGCGAGTTCCCGATGACGAAGATCATCGAGCTCTTCGAGCGCGCCGATGTGGTCGACGATGCCAAAGATGGCAAGTCCAAATCCGGCCAAAAGGCGGGCAAGGGCGACGGCGCCCTCGAGCTGCACGAGTTCCTCGAGGCGCTCGTGATGATCTCCTTCTACCGCGCCAACCCCAAGTTTGAGGAGGCCTTGAAGAAGGACGCGAAGGCGGTGCCGACGGAGACCTTCCCCGCGTGCTTCGAGTCGCTGCTCTCGAAGCAGGTGCTCGTGAACGCGAAGCGTGATGAGATGGCCAATCAGCTCAAGATCGTCCAGAAGGATCGCGCCGTGCTGAACAAGATTCGCTCGCGCCGCGAGGCGGCTGAGGTGCTCTTCCAGCAGCTCTGCGCGGCCGAGAAGACCAAAGGGCCCAAGGCCCCGGTGCCCAAGCTGGGGATCGACGCCTTCGTCGCGGCGGTGCAGGATCGAAAGCTCGCGTGCGACCTGGTGGTGAAGCCCGTGCCCGCGGTCGCGGGCGAGGCCGTCGAGGATGTGCACGTGTGCCTCACGTGGCAGGACGCGAAGCAGTGCTTCGTCACCGTGCAGGCGGGCGACGCGGACACGGAGACCGTCTACTTTGACGAGTTCATGATGGTGCTCTCGTTGTGCGGCCTGATCAAGTACGCCGAGGTGAAGGAGAAGCCCGGGGCGGGCAAGCCAGGCATCGACAATGCTGGCCGCTGTCTGGGGGCCATCGACAACTTCCTCGGAACGCGCAACGAGGTGGTCGTCGTTTCGAACGCGCTCTACCCGCCGATTGAGCGCTACAACCCGGCGGCGAGTGGTGCCTCGGAGGCCTTCCTGGGCACGTGGGCCAAGATGGACCTTTCACACCTCGCCGGCTTCCCGCTCTGGGAGGAGGGCGTCTTCCTGACGCTCTACGGCTCCTTTGACGAGCTCATCTCCATCTTCTCGCAGTATGCCAAGAGTGGGAGCGGCAACGCCAAGGCGGCCAAGGACCAGGAGCTCACGATGCAGCAGACAGAGCTCACCGACCTCGCCCTTGACTGCTCGCTCGCAACGGACAAGTTCCCGATGTCGCGCGTCATCGAACTCTTCGAGCGCGCCGACATGGCCGACGCGAAGCCTGGCGAGGCGCCCAAGCCCGGCGACGGCGCCCTTGAGCTCTTCGAGTTCCTCGAGGCGGTCGTGATGCTCGCGCTCTTCCGCGCCAACCCGTCGATGACGCTCGCGGGCGGCGCGACTAAGGTGGACGTGCCGTTGCCCGACTGCCTCGTGACCATGCTCAAGGAGAACTTGCTGCTCAACGCGAAGCGCGACCAGCTGGCCGCCGTCAAGGCGCAGCTGAAGCAGGACGGCGTGCAGGATGCGATGCAGCGCCGGCGCGACGGTCTCAAGCGAGTCTTCGACAAGCTGTGCAAGAGCGAAAAGCAGAAGCCGGGCAAGGGCGGGCCAACGCTCTCGATGGACGTGTTCACGCAGGACCTCTTCGAGCGCGGCATCGCGCGCGACGTTGAGATCACGCCCACCTCGCCGGTCAAGGGCAAGAAGCTCGACCCGGTCGTGACGAAGCTCTCGGTCATCGATGCCAAGGGCGCCTTCGTCACCTCGCAAAAGGTCGAGAAGGAGAACACGGCGACCACGATCAACTTCGACGAGTTCATGGTGTGCCTCGCGCTCTGCGGCTCGATCAAGTACGCGAATGTAGAGAAGATGAGCCTCGCCCAAAAGGTGGACAGCCTGTACACTAACTACCTGGGCGAGACGGACGAGCAGAAGTGCATCGACCTGTGCTACCCGCCGCCGCCGCGCTTCAACCCGGCGGTCAAGCGCAACACGGGCGGCCCCGTGCCCTCGGCCACCTTCATGGACACGTGGAAGAAGATGGACCTGTCGCACCTCTTCGGCTTCCCGGAGTTTGAGGAGGGCGTCTTCGCGCTGCTCGAGAAGTCCTTCGGCGAGCTTTCATCCATCTTCTCGCAGTACTCGAAGAGCGGCACCGCCGGCTCGGCGAGCGCCACCTCGCTGCAGACGATGCAGAAGACCGAGTTCTTCAACTTCGCCATGGACTGCGGCGTCGTGAGCAACCACGAGCAGGGCTTCAACGCGACGCGCGTGACCAACATCTTCACGCGCGCCGACCAGGTGGACGATACTCTCAAGGCGACCAAGGTGAAGACGCTCGGCGTCAACAAGGACGCCAAGGCGGGCGACGGGTCCGACAAGGCGAACGTCAACACGCTGCAGCGCGCAGCGGACCGCATCCAGGAGGTCGAGATCACCGTCATGAAGGGCGACTTTGCCCAGGCGGGAGACCACGGGCTGAAGCTCGAGGAGTTCCTCGAGGCTGTTGTGGCGATGTCCCTCTACTACTCCAACCCTGATTTCGGTGAGTTGGGCCACAACTTCTCGGTGGATAAGCCGCTCCCCGGCTGCCTCGAGTCCGTGCTCAACGGCTACATTCTCAAGAACGCCAAGCGCGATAAGCTCGCGCTCATCAAGGCGTCGCTCGAGACGGACCGCGATTGCCAGATGATCATGCCCGGTATCCGGAAGGCTCTGGAGAAGGATTTCATCGAGACGACCAAGGTGGGTGTGCGCATGGTCTTTGGCAAGCAGGTGATGTCGATGGACATGTTCCAGAAGCAGCTGCAGGAGCGTCGATGCATCCAGGACCTGATGATCAAGCCCACGCCCAAAGTCAAGGGCCAGGTCTTCCCCGTGCAGAAGTGCAACTTCTCGTGGCTCGACGCCAAGGGCGCGTTCACCACGGCGCAGCGCGGCGACGGCGGCGAGGAGGGCAACGAGAGCATCGACTTTGATGAGTTTGTCATCGCGCTCGCGCTGTGCGGTTCGATCAAGTACGAGAACATCGCTGAGATGACACTTGCGACGCGCTTCAGCGGCATGGTCCAGAACTACCTCAACGAGGCGGACGAGCAGTTCATCGTGAGCGAGGCGGTCGTGCCGCCGCCGCCGCGCTACGACACATCCAAAGCGAAGCCGCTCAAGGACCAGGCCGAGGCGGAGCACAAGGCGCTGCTCAAGGTGTGGTCTCAGATGGACCTGAGCCACGTCTTCGGCTTCCCGCTGTGGGAGGAGGAGCTCTTTGGCGTCTTCCAGCGCGCGTACCCGGAGCTCAAGTCGATCTTTGCGCAGTACGCGAAGAGCGGCTCGGCCGGCTCGGGCTCGGCCTTGTCCGCCATGACGATGCAGCAGACGGAGCTCACCGACCTCGCGCTCGATTGCGAGCTCGCGACCGAGCAGTTCAAGATGGCGCGCATCAACAACATCTTCATGCGCGCCGACCAGAAAGACGACACGTTCGAGGTCAACAAGGCCGACTCCCGCGCGGGATCGATCAAGGGCAAGACGGCGGAGAAGGGCAACCAGGCGCTCACCATGCCCGAGTTCTTCGAGTGCCTCGTGATGATCGCGTTCGCGCGCGCGCAGCCCGAGTTTGGCGATGTCGGCAAGAGCTCGGAGGCGTACGTCAAGGAGCCGCTCCCGGGCTGCCTCGAGTCGATGCTGACAAGGAACATCCTGGTGAAGGCCAAGCGCGACGTGTTGATGAAGTACAAGAAGATGGTCGACAAGGATCCCGAGTGCGTCGAGGCGCTTCGCGTTCGCAAGGCAGCTCTCAAGCTTCAGTTCGAGGCCGCCTCGCAGCGCGACGCGACGACGATGACGGGCACGAAGGACCAATTCGGCAACGCGGGCGGCGAAGAGGACGGCTCGAGCTCGCTGCTCGGCATCGAGATGTTCAACACCGACATCGCGGAGAACCCCAACACGCACCTTCCGCGCATGTGCTGCGAGGACCTCACGATCAAGCCGACTCCGGCGATCACCGGCGATGTCGTCGTGCCGATCAAGTCGAACCTCTCGTGGCTCGACGTCAAGGGCGCCTTCGTCACGTGCCAGAACGACAGCGACGGCTTTGTGACTTTCGAGGAGTGGTGCAGCGCGCTCGCGCTCTGCGGCGTGATCAAGTACGAGAACGTGCCCGATGACAAGATGACCCTCGGCCAGAAGGTGGCGGGCATGTACGACAACTACTTGCAGACGCGCGACGCCCACTCGGTGGTCTCCGAGGTGCTCCAGCCCCCCGCTCCGCGCTTCACGCCCACCGCCTCGTCCGCCGACAAGAGCTTCCTCGCCGTGTGGTCTAAGATGAACCTGACGCACGTCTTCTACTTCCCGACGTGGGAGAAGGAGGTCTTCATGCTGCTGGCCAAGGCGCACGACGAGCTCAAGATAATCTTCTCGGGCTACGCCAAGAGCGGCACCGCCGGCTCGAGCACCGCGACTGCGCTGTTCACGATGCAGAAGACGGAGCTGACCAATTTTGCTCTCGACTGCGGCATCTCGTCCTCGAACGACACCGAGTTCCCGATGGTGCGCGTCACCGGCATCTATGAGCGCGGCGACCAGGTCGACGACACGCAGGTCGCCTCGAAGGCGGACAAGCGCGTCAAGGTGGGCAAAGGCGCCGAGGCGGGCGACCACGGCCTCGAGATCCACGAGTTCTACGAGGTGCTCGTGATGCTCGCGTTTGCCAAGGCCAACCCCAAGTTTGGCCAACTCGGCCAGAACACGGTCGACAAGGTCGCCAACCCGCTGCCTGGCTGCCTCGAGACGCTGCTTACCAAGAACATCCTGACCAAGGCCAAGCGGGACGAGATGCCCGCGCTCGTCAAGAAGATCAAGGAGGATCCCGAGTGCCAAAAGCTCTTCAAGGCGCACCGCGCCGAGCTCGCCAACAAGTTCGTGCTGATCGCGGGCAAAGGAGAGCAGGGCGGCAAGCTCTCGGCCGCCTCCTCCAAGAACATCGACGGTCTCTCGATGAAGATGGACGACTTTTACGACGCGATGTACGACTCCAAGGTTGTCTCCGACACGACGGTCGCGCCGCGGCCGCCCGTGGTCGGCCAGCCGATGAAGAAGTACGCGATGGGTCTCTCGTCCATCGATGCGAAGAGCGCCTTTGCGGCCGCTCAGGACGGCTCCGAGAAGCAGAAGCTCGCCGTAGGCGACGCGCGGCAATTTGTCGACTTTGAGGAGTTCATGGTCGCACTGGCCGTGTGCGGCTTCATCAAGTACCGCGCGGCCATCGAGGACGGCATGAAGCTCAGCCAGTGCGTCGGGGGCGCGATCAACCAGCTCATGGAGCGCAAGTCGGAGCAGGACGTGCTCACGGACGCACTCTTCCCGGAGCCGCCGCGCAACAAGTTCTTCGAAAAGGCCAACCCGGCGGTGACCGGCGGGCCGCAGCTGCACGCGCAGTTCGTCAACTGCTGGAAGGAGATGGTCATCACAGACATCGTCGGCTTCCCCGTCTGGGAGGAGGCGGTCTTCAAGCTGCTGCAGCCCAACTTCGAGGAGATCTATGGCATCTTCTCCAACTATGCGCAGTCGATCACGGGCGGTCAGCTGCAGTCGACGGCGTGGCAGGCGGTCACGCTGCAGGAGAACGAGCTCGCCTCCTTCTGCCGCGACAGCGGACTGATCACCGCCGAGTTCTCGATCGCGCGCGTGCAGTCGCTGTACAAGGACCTGTGCAACAACTCGCCCAAGCTCAAGGAGGGTCTCGACCTGCCTGCCTTCATGGCGCTGCTGCTGCACATCTCGCTCCACCGTGCGAACCCGAAGCTCGCTGGCTCTGGCGGCATCGGCGAAGGCGTCAAGGATCCGCTGCCGGGCTGCTTTGAGGCCGCGCTTACCAAGAACATCCTCGGCAAGGCCAAGAAGAATCGGATCGTCAAGATCAAGACCGAGCTGATGGCTCTCGACCTCTCAGGTCCCTTCAAGAACACGCGCTCGGCGCTCAAGAAGGAGTTTGAGAAGATTGAGAAGAAGCGAGAGAAGAAGGCACTCATGTTCTTCGGGACGGTGACCTTGACGAGGCCCACGATCGTGGGCGAGTTCAAGGATCGCAACCTCGTCGTCATCAAGAAGGCCAACCCGCGCCCGCCCACGACGGGCGCGCCGCCCGCGGAGGTCGAAGTCGGCCTGTCGGCGCTCGACGTCGAGTCTGCCTTCATCCTGTGCCAGAACGGCGAGCATGCGGCCGACGGCGGCAATGACTCGATCGACTTTGAGGAGTTCCTGCTGCTGCTCGCCATGTGCGGCATGCTCAAGTATGCTGACGTGGCTTCCATGGACCGCAACGCCAAGATCGAGGGCATCGCCAAGGAGTTCCTTGGCACCAGCTCCGATTCGGACATTGTCGCGAGCGCGGGCGGGCCAGTTGAGCGGTACAAGCCGCCCAAGGGGGGCAGGCTCGCTGCGCACTGGAGCAAGATGGACCTGTCGCGCGTCAACGGGTTCCCCGAGTGGGAAGAGGAGGTGTATGGTCTGCTCGAGGCGGCGTACGACGACCTCGAGGCCATCTTCCTGTACTACGCGGGCGCGGATAAGAACATGCAGCAGACGGAGCTGGTGGACTTTGTGGCCGACTGCGGGCTCGCCGCACCTCACTATGGGCTTCCGAAGATCGTCAAGCTCTTCGACGAGGTGAACAAGCAGACGGGCGCGACCGACAGCGATCTCGAGCTGCACGAGTTCTTCCAGCTCATCGTGCAGCTCGCGTACGCCATCAATGGCGGCGGCACCGCCGGAGGTGCCACCGCCCCCGTGGCCCTCCGCATCATGATCGAGAGCAACCTCTCTCGCACGGCGCGCAAGGCGAAGCTCGCGGAGCTTCTCGCGCCGCTCAAGGCGGATGCGGACGTGCAGGCGGCGCTCGGCACAGCGCCTGCGCCGCCCAGCCCGCTCAGCGAAGCCTCGTTCATTCAGCAGCTGCAGGGCAAGAAGCTCGTGCGTGGCGCGATCGTGGGCGATCTGCGCTGCGACCTCACGTGGCTGGACGCGAGCGCTGCCTTCTTGTGCAGCGGCGGCGACTACAAGATGGCGCTGGCGCTGTGCGGCGCCGTCAAGTACGCCAAGGTGGCGAAGATGACAGACGCCCAGCGCGTCGCTGGCTTCCTCGCCAACTTGGCCGGCACGAGCGACGAGCATAAGGTGGTGGCAGCCGCCTAGGCAGTTGAGGGGATGAGGGGGCTCGGGCGTCGCATAAGCGCACGCGCGCAGCACCTCTCGCTTACGTTGTGGTTTGTTGACAGTGAGTCTGTGTGATGGATCCGTGGTCGCGGCTGAGTGGGGGTCGGCGAACTGAGCTTGCTCCCCGCGCTGGCGTGACTCGCTCTCTCCGTGGGGAGGAGCGCGCGCGCGCCAGGTGGCATGTGCAGGCATGAGTGCAGAATGGAAGCGGGCGCCAGTGTGGAGTGCGCGCATGTAATGAGCGGGCGCGATGCGGGCGTCTGCCGCGTGTGAGCACCGCTCGCGCTGTGTAGAGCATGGATCGAGAGCAGCGGGGGGGGAGCGCGCGTGTCGTCCGTGAGACTGAGAGCTGTGCGACCGATCTGGGTGTCTGATCGTGGAGAGATATGGGCCATGCGATGCGACGCGATGTGCATGTGTGATGCGCTCACTATATCGTTATATCTACGAACACGTCAGAACGGAACAAAAATCGAATGACAAGGAGACAGTCCGGTCGAACACGCCGCGCGACGATAGACATAGAGGAGACGACATATCCGCTCGGGCGCTCGCGCCTCTGCCTCGCCGGTCGCCGCACGCTGGCTCGCGCTGGGCTTGCCCCTCGGGCCCTCGCTGGGTGTGCCGACCTGTGAATCGCGACTGGCGGTGCCTGTGTGGCGCGCGCTCCGCTGGATCCCTCGTGGCTCTCGTGTCTGTGGCGTGTGGAGGGGGCTGAAATAGCTCGCCTCCCTCTACTAGAGGCCTTGGCCGATCTAATCATTGCAGTGCAGCTGCTTGCATGCAAACGAAAATCTACTTGACTTGACTTGACTTGACTTGACTTGGAGGAATATACAAACAAGAACCAAAGACTCAAGAATCCCGCCAAGCCCAAGGATGTCATCTCTGCCGGCGCCGACCACCTTGATGGATGTCGAGTCAGCCAAGGAAGCACTAAGGAAGTTACCGATCGTGCTGCCCTCTGCTGCGGGGCCTCTCGACAATGACACGGCTGCCAAGGTGCTAGATGCACTCAGCTGCGGCGCGCCTGTGCTCGTGGACACATCTGGTCTGTGGGCGAACCAACTGGACGGCGAGCGCGCCGTCGCCGCGATCCTTCTCGAGCACACGCACTTCGAGGTGCTCTGCCGCTGCTCTCAGCAGATGGATGGGGGCTCGGATCTAGATGTCAGATCTCAGACATCGACGGCAACGCTCGTTGCATTGCGGTGGCCAAACGACCAGCGTGCCTTCTGCTGCTTCGTCGAGAACAGCTTCGTTGTGAACTGCCCTAAAAGTTACTTCGGCGTTCACCTGTACGTGATCAACGACAAGAAGAAGCCGCAGGCTGTGGCGATGCTGAAGATGATGGTGTTTCGCGATAGTGGTTATCGTGCTCAGCTTTTTGCCGAACGCACCGTCGCGGGCATGAAAAGCCTGAGGCAGCAACTGCGCACCGTCAGCGTGCCCAGCAAGCCGTACGGATGCTTCGGTAAGCTCAGTGACCAGCAGCTCACGACGCTGCTCATCGGTGCGGCCGAGGCCAAGGCGGACCTCGTGCCGCGCGACGACGCGGCTAAGCTTCGCGAACGGCTGCTGTACCACGCGCGCATACTCAAGGATCCGCCTGGCGGCTCCTTTGGTGGGCATGGCCAGAAGAACCCCGCCAAGAGCATCGGCAACGGCGTCGCCCTGCACTTGTGGGAGCCGCTCGCGATGCCTCTCGCCGCCGCCGCCTCGGGCGCAGCGGCGGCGACCAACGGCGGCGACGCATGCGACGGAGGCGCCGCGGGGGCGGCTGGCTCGACGGCCTCCAGCAGCACGGCGGCGGGAAAGAAGACGGTGGGCAGCCATCAGAACAAGATGACGACAAGCCCAGCGACGCTGCAGCTCCTGCAGGCTCTCGCAGCCTTCTCGCCGCGCGATGCATCACAGGCACCGCGTAAGCCTACCTTTAAGATGGCTAAGCTCGCCAACCCTGATGCAAGCGGCTCGGATCGCGCCGCTGGATGGGGTGGCGACTGCGGATTGTTCCACGAGCTCGGCGTCGAGGTCTTCCTCAAGGTCCTCGAGCACTGCCCGCTGCATTCGCGCCTCGTTCTCACGGAGTTTACGAATAAGTCGTTCCGCATGATGCGCCTCGAGCCCGAGCTCTTCTCGACGCTACGGCTGCACCACTGTGACAGCGTCAAGCTCACATCGCAACTCAAATGCACCGTTCGAGACAAGGATGCGATCTTCTGCCCTGCCTCGCACTTTGCCAACCTGCTGCACGCGAAGCAGCATGTGGTGCGCCATCTCTACTTTACGGGCGGCGACACGCCACTAACAGCCATCAAGGCCTCAATCAAGGTCGTGGGCGCACGGCTAGCCTCGCTCTCACTGCAAGGCGAGTCCTTGATCAACTCGACCACGCTCAAGGAGATTGGCAAGCACTGCACCAACTTGACGTTCCTCGACCTCAACTGCGGCAAGTACCTCGGAGTCGATGAGCAAGCGCTCATCGACGAGAAAGCGCTCATCGAGGCGGTGCGTGGCATGAAGCTGCTCTCGACGCTGCGCTTGCCGCCCTTCCAGCTCTTCTCCACCTTCATCGGCGACTGGAGCTGGGTCAAGGGTTGGATAAGCTTCAACCACCCCTTGGTCGAAAAAGAGCGTCTCATGGAAGAGATCGACGTCAGTCGGCATGACTTTGCTGATGGCACCGAAGGCGATCTCACAGTGCCGCACTCGTATGTAACCAGAGCGACTCTTCTGCGAAAGCTGCAGAGCGTGCTGCCGCGCCGCTGCAAGCTAACGAACAATGGGGCATGGGGCGGCAGCAGCTGCCTCTCCAGAGGGTGGGGCACACCCGCCGTCAAGGACTCGATCGAATGGAGCATCTTCGGTGCGAACTCGTACAAGCAACTAAACTCGGATCTTCAAGTCAGCGGCTCGGACGGATCGATCATCGTCAAAGGCCTCGTCAAGACTGTCTACCTGCAATGTGGCGACCCCGAAGAGCTCAGAGCCGACGGGCTGGAGACGGCCCAGCGCTTCTACACGACCCTCGCGGACTGGCAAGCAGCCAACCCCGAGCCCAAGGAGGCACCTAAGCCCCTCGGTGCGATCATCGAGACGTGAGCACGAGACTAGCACAAGAATGAGTGTCACTGAGGTTCCCGCGGCAACGAGCCCTCGGCGTGAAAGCCTTGGGACAGACAGCGCGCGGACTTGTCGACAGACTTGCGTGTAGACTTGCGTGGAGCAACAGCAGGAGCGATAGAGTGGAAGGTTGTGGAGCGGAGCCTGGACACGGACGAGCGGCTTTGACACAGCCTCGGCACGCGACACGCAATGGTCGGCTCGCAGCCAAAGCGAGCAAGAGCATGAACGGCGACGGATTGTGGGAAGAGAGTCAGAGCAGAGAGAGTGTGCGCGCACGGGGCTGCTACCATAAGCAAGTGCTTTCGTCGTCCGAGCGCGCTCATCGGGGGGGGCGAGGCGTCTCGAGCCGAGCTAAGACGTCGGCTAACGCTAACGATTGTAAGAAGTGTGTAAGTGACGATCTGCAGCAGGCATATGGATATGCACGCGCAGAGTGTGAGGTGTGACCGAAGAGAAGCGACACGACTTTTACTTCAAAGTCGAGTACGACGTGGAGAGAAGCAAATACGCGCGCGCGACGTCTTGATGTCTCCCGACTCCCCACCCTGCGGTCTGTAGGAGATTCTGTTCGCACTGAAAACCGAACGGGGTATCTAAGAGCACCACAGGGCCCCCACCTTCCCGCCGGGCGCATCTGTCCGCAAACGCATCGGGTCAAAGGCCGAGCGGCTCGCGCTGTGCCCAGCCGCCCGAAGCGCCTCGACGAGCGCGGTGGGTGAACGACTGCCCGTGTGCACGCTAAACGGCGGCAGCCCGGGCGCATCCGCGAGCGCCAGCTCAAACGCCTTGCGCGCCTCTCGTTGCAGCTCCTCCTCAGCGGACGAGGCTGGCGCCGGCGGCAACCTTCGGCCAGCGCCGCCACCATTCGCGTCGGGCGGCGGCTCATCGGCAGCGCACGAGGCGAGGCAGCGTCGCAAAAAGGGGGCGCTCTGCAGCGGCCCCAGCCAAAGCGGGCCCACTTCGTGGCCGTCGGGGGTATTTGCACGCCCAATCAGGGCTCGCGACGCGTCGGAGGCCGCCGCGCCCTTGCGAATTCGGCCAGTCACGTGGACAAAGTGTGTCCCTGGAGGGCTATGTGAGTGGAGCACATCGACGCCGCGTCCATGGCGAGCGCATGCATCGGCCAAAGCCGCACAGAGGATTCGCACGCCGACTTCACGCCAGTTACCGTCCTTGCGGCTGGCCGTCGCGCCGTACACGCGAAGAGTCACCTGATGAGGGAGGCAATCAGAGGTCATCATCAGAGGTCATCAGCGCCGTACTCACGCGAAGAGTCGCCTCGGGATAGTTGGCCTGATGAGGGAGGCAATCAGATGCAATCAGAGGTCATCAGAGGTCATCAGAGGTCATCAGAGGTCATCAGAGGTCATCAGAGGTCATCAGAGGTCATCACTTCGGGATAGTTGGCGAAGAGCACGCTGGTGTCGGTGGCCGTGACGGAGACGACCGAGCCATGCGCAGCGCGGCTGGCGAGCGTATCGAGGAAGGGCACGCATGAGCCAAAAGGGTCCACATGCACAAAATCAAACGGCGGCGCGTGCAGCAGCAGCGCGCGGAAGTCGGCACATGCCACACGCAGCGGCACGAGCTCCGACACGCTCGGAGCCATCGAGGGCGGGGAGGGCGATGACGACCACGCCAGAGAGGACAACGAGGATGGCGACGCCGCCACCGATGGCAGACTGAGCCGCTCGCACGCAAAGCCGTTGAGTGCCGCGTTGCGAGCAATCATCGCACAGCATCCGGCGTCGAGATCAGCCGCGGTCACTTCGATAGCGCGCTCGTGCGATGCACCTCCCTCAAGAGCCTCGGCGCTCGCCACGGCGCCTGTCACGGCGCCCGGCAGAGCGCTCCGCGTGGCGCCCGGCCGGCGGCGAAGGGCGGCGAGCCATCGCATGGCAATTGAGCCTGAGGCCGAGAAGCCATCGAGGACACGTAGGGTATGCCCGGCCGCGCCCAGCCCCTCGCCTGTCGTATTGGCCCAAGCGCCCGGTGCGACAGCCGCCGCGAGCGAGTGCACGCACAGCGAGCGTCGTAGCGTCATCTTGGGGTTGTAAAAGCCAACAGAGCTTCCAGGGGCCTGGGCGAGGGCAGGTGAGACAAGAAGGCGCACCTCGCCCTCATCGACCAGGCGCAGCTCAGCATCGCCTTGCAACAGCCCAGCTGGCAGTGGCTCGCACGCGACGGCAGGCGACGTGGTAGCTACACTGAGCTGTGCGGGTGCCGTTGAGAGGGCGGCAGGTGTGAATGGCGGCCCGGCAGGTGTGAATGGCGGCCCGACGGACTTGCCTCCGACCGTTGGCGCGCTGCCGGTCATGCTACCGAGCATACTGGCAACTCGAGCGACGGCGTCTTGCAGGCGCCGGGCGAGGCGGGCGAGTGGACCATCATCGTCGCCTTGGAGGTGACGAAGCTGACGAAGCTGACAAGCCCTAAGCATCGGCCACGGTGCAGGCACTTGTCGCAGCCAAACGATCAACCTTTGAACAAGTCCGGCCGCGGGTGCCGAGCTGTGAATGGTTGGAAGGTGTGAATGTCCGGCTGTGGGTGCTGAGCCTACAAGTTGCCTGTGGCTCTCGTCAGCAGCGGCGGTTGGCGCTGCAGCTGACGCTGTCGACTTGCGCGCACCCATCGCCTGCTGGCTCCGGAACTCGCAGATTGCCATGCCGATGGCGTGCGTCACGTTGAGCGATTGATGTGCGCCTTGCATCTCGATGAACACCTTGTGGTCGTACCCCTTTACGAGGCGCTGCAGGATCCGATGGTCGACGCCAGATCCCTCTGCGCCGGCCATGAGCACGCAGCGGCTCGGGAACGTGAAAGAGGAAAGCGGCACAGCTCCGTCGACGATCTCAAGAGCAACAATCGGCAACCGCGAACCACCATCCTTGTGCTCGCTGAGCCACTCGAGCAGGCGATTGAAGCTCCAGACATTGCACGTGACGTACCTTTCGCAACCCTTGGCGTTAGCTGACATGAGTGCTCGCTCGTGGGGACCCATTTCGTGAAGGCCCTCACCTCTTGCATCGTTTGCACCGCCTCGCCAGGTCCATGCGCCGACGTGATGGACCTGTGTGATGCCGAAGCAGCCACACAAGCGATAGAGAGCGCCAAAGTTTTGGGGCGTCTTCAGCCCCACGGTCATAATTTGTAAATCATGATCGCTTAGCGTGAGCGGCGAGGCGGACTCGATGACCATGCCGGCCGCGTCTGCTCACGTACTCGCGCTCGGCTGTCGGCTCTCTGGTCCTGTTTTCAGAATTTCGCTCACGACGACGCGCAGAATTGCCGAATCACAAACACGAAAATAATCCCCACGATTCGAGCGGCGCTCTACTGCTACTGAGGACTTCGTGTTCAATTCAATTGCCTCCGCCGCTCAGAACGCGCGCCCGAAGCCGATCTTCGCGGGCGCGGCAGGAGACGGATGGCCCTCGCACCCGTCCTCGGCTGAGAGCCAGAGCTGATTCACCCGATCGAGATGCAAGTAAAACCTATGGTGCAGCGTGTAGGCTTTGTCGCCAAACTTCTTGCGGAATCCGACCAATCCCTCCTTCTCGAGATGCTCACCTGTACGCCACTGGCGGCTGGCGTCGTGACCCCAGCCGTCGTAGCCCGCGAGCTCAGGCGCTGTCCAGCCCTCTGGGTCGTCTCCGCCGGCCTTGGTCAGATGGATTGCGAAGCCCATGCCCCCCGTCGCAGTGGGCACCTGTCGGACCTCACGTCCGTGGAAGATTTTGGCATTGTCCGCCTCTGCCGATTTCGAGTAGCCTGGGATCCGCGCCATGCGATTTGCTTTCGCATCGTACACAACAGGGGTCTGAGCATTGCCGCTCGCCAGGTGCTCCCTGAGCTTGTCGGACAGAATGAGCTGAAACATCATGCCGCCGCAAAAGTTGAAGGTCGCCTTTGAGTCATGCAGGTCGACGAGGTACTGAGCCATATTGCCATCGGAGTAGTGGGCGTCGCGTGCTTCGGGAACATGGAGGTGAGGCGCCATCATGGTGCTCGTGCGCGTTGGGTTGAAGTCGTGCCGATCGTAACTCGCTCGATGGCGTTCTCGGAAGCTTCTCCGTCCAGTCATGTCAAGTCAAGTCATGTCTTCGGGCTTCCGGAGCACATTCGAAAGGCTTCCGCTTGGCTTCCGCACACTTCCACATGTGGTGCGGATAAACGGGTTCACAGCACATGAGTCAACTTTGACTCTCTCTTCGCGCGGTCCGCGCGCGCGGGTCCGTATACCCTCATCACATTCGTGCCTTCTGGACCTACCGTGGTCAATGACTACGCTCCACCTCGTCACGCGCACCTTGTTCCGCGTGAGCGCTTTGCGACGCTCATTTGGAGCCGATATGCTGGGGCTTCGGCTGCCTGAAGATGGCGGAAGCGTCCGCGTCGACCACTTCGACTCCAATCAATGCAGCATGACGTTCAATTGGCCAGCGTGGCTCTGCCGTGCCGACGGCCAACTGTGCCTCGCCAGCGCGCTCGCCGCCTGCGACGAGGCATCCACGTTTGGTCTGGCTGCGTGGGACGCGAGGCACCGCCCAGGCGTGTCCGTGACGCTTTCAGGCCAGCGCGTCTCGCATGCGCCAGTCCGAGCTGGAGAGCCGCTCACCTTCAATTCCCGACTCATCAAGGGCGGCCAGACGCTCGCCTGGCTGCACATAGACGTTTCGAACGCTGACGGTGAGGTTCTTGCGACGGGTCGGCACCTCAAGTTCCAATCTACGGGCATGCCGCCGGGCTGGGACATCGTGGCGCATCCGCTCTTGCGTCCGGCTCTCTACTCCGCGGTCCGTCATTGGCACACGCGACTGGCCGAGAGCACGCCGCCGCCCTTCCCAGCTTCGGATGCCTCGCGACGGGAGAACCTGTCGATGACGGCGAGCGCCGATTCCTCGGCAGCCGATCCCTTTCTGACAAGTGCACCCCTGCTGTCGAACACGGCGGCGCCGATCGCGTTCACGGCCACCATGACGCGCAAGTACGGCAATCCAGGCGGCACGCTCCACGGGGGATGTGCGGCGATGCTGTGCGACGAGACGGCCGCGGCGAGCTACTGCGCCGCGCTCGGAACCGACGCGCCGCCAGCGGTGCAGCGCATGCATGTAAGCCTGCTTGGGGCGGTCGACGTGGCGAAGCCGCGGCTGGTCGAGACGAGCGCCGTCACAAGCGCGGTACAGGGACGAGCGCATGCGACGCTGCGTGTGCCTGGCAAAGCCACGCCGGCGGTTGAGGCGGACATTTGGTGGTGACTGGGGCAAGCTCTCGTCAGCGGGTGCAAGCGAGAAAGTGAGCAAGTGTCAAGGGGTGCAAAGATGCATTCTCGAAAGGAAAGTACTGCACCAATGTAAGATGTGGTTGTGGAGTGTTTTGCTTGACACCGGTTACGCGTCTGTCGTGTTAACGTTCACAGGCATCCAGGTCTCGACTCCGGTGTGAATCGGGCGCGCTCCCTCCCGAGTTCATACATGGGTCTCGCCGATCTTCTCCTTAGGCTGTTTCTCAGCTCTCTGTCTGCATGTGTCTCATGCGAGGCCTGGCCTGAATTGTATTGTATTGTCTTCACAGCTGTGCTGCTTACGTGTTGTGTGTATTAACATGAATAGGCAACCGCACGTAGGAGAATGGCGGTATGGGTGGTGGCCGTCCCGCCGCCGCTCCAGGTGCTGATCGCTCTCGTGGCGTTCGCGCCCCAGCGCGCAGCCGCCTACTCATACTTTAGTGCCCCGTGGAATTTGACTTCCAACGGAGGAACGGAACGCCACTTCAGTTGGTCGCTGCCAGCCCTCGCGGCCGACTCATCAGGCCTGGGCGGCGGCATCACGTATGCCATCGATCCGAGCTTCTGCACGATGATGCTCGCGCGGTTCCGGGAGCAGTCATTCACGTGGTGGGAGGCGATCCTCAACATGGGGTTTACGTTCGTCGATTGCGCCGAGATTTCCGACGCCATCGGTCGAGCATTCAACACGTGGGCTGCCAATCACAAGGCCATCAGCTTTAAGGATGTGAGCTCAGTGTGTGCTGCCGGCGGCTGGGCATCGAACGACTGCACGCTTGCTGAGGTGTCCGTTACAGCCACTGTGCCGCGAGATGCCGAAGAGGCAGGGCGCGCGGCGTGGGTGCTCAACTACCCCGCCAAGGACCGAGGATGGGTGTCGCCGCCGGGCCCCGGCCGACGCACGACCGCGGGCGTCTGGGTGAGCGGCGACTACTCCATCGCGTACGCTGAAATGGAGTTCAACTCGGCGCAGTGCTGGTACCTGGACAATACGTTCTGCTCGGGCCTCCATTTGAACGGCGCGAACGGTGACCTAGCTTTGCGGATCACGTTGCTTGTCTGCTTTATTGTGGGGTGCGCGATGGTCATCTGGTTCCTGCTCGCGTGGTTCGACTCCGCGATTCACCAGCTTCATGCGGGCGCCGCCACCACCCGACGGACCATCGTCGGCGGATGGCAGAACTTCGACAAGCCGCTCGACCTCGACCTCGATCTCGACCGCCCTGGTCCCCGGCGCGGCGGTCGGCGCGACGGCGGCTGCTGCGGCTGTTGCGGCTGCAGCGGCTGCAGCGGCTGTGTGGGATCTACGGCGCGCGTCTTCGTCGTGGCCGGCTCGACGCTGCTGGACAAGTTCGAGCGGCTCAGCGGCGCGCTTGGCGTGGCCTCGACTACCCTGTGCCTCCTCCTACTGATCGCGCCGCCGATTGTGTACGTTCGCGTCTACTTACCGTGTGTCGAATGCTTTGATTTCGAGGCCGCGACAGCGCATGAGATCGGGCACATCCTCGGCTTCCACCACCCGGACACGCAGGGCCATGCCATCTATGAGCCGGCGGTGCGCCCGATGGGCCCCGCCCTCTGCCAGCAGCCGCTGAGCAGCCTCGAGCGTCGGGTCGGTTATGCTGGGTATTTCGGAGCTGCAGGTGGTGATTCGGATGGGTCGATCATGTTCTCGACGACGACCCATCGCGCGCGCGCGTGCCTCACGCAGGACGACCTCGACGGGCTCAACTACCTGTACCCGGCATGCGACCACGTGCGCCTGGCGCCGCCGCTGTGCGTGCGCTCGCCGCGTCGATCCGGCTTCCTCCGGTTGTTGCTTGCGCTGCTCGTGCCTTTCGTGCTTGCGATGCTGATCATACAGCTGTTTGCTCTGTACGCCTCTCGGCGCGAGCGCAAGCGCTTCCGCGAGCTCGCGCGAGATTTGCAGTTGCTTTGGAGGGATGGTGGCGCGCTCAAGGCGCTCGGCGCCTTCGATGCGAGCAAGTTAGGCTACCAGCGAGGGACGGCCGTGGCGGCTGGCGGCAAGGGCGGCAAGGGCGGCGGCGCATATGCGCGCGTGCCCACGACGGACGCAGCGCTACACGAGTTTGCGTTGCATCTGCGGCACGCCAGCGCCGCAGCGGAAGCGGAGCGTCTAAAGGCTCTGAGGCGAGCTAGGTGGCAGCGCGCTGCAGCCGCTGCCATCGAGGCGCATCATGGCGGCGCGGGCGCTGGCGGCATCGGCGCGGGCAGTGGCGCCGGGGCGGCCGCCGGGTGTAAACCAAAGGCCCCAAAGGCGAAGCCCGGTACGGCGCCTCACCTGCCCGGTACGGCGCCTCACCTGCCCGGTACGGCGCCTCACCTGCCCGGGATGGCACGTCACGTGGCCGAAGAGGTGAAGCCCAAGGAGAAGCGTAGCCGAAAGGGTGGGCTCGTGTTGAGCGTCTTCCCCACCGCTGGCGCCCCCGATTCGGCGGCGGCTGCATCGGCGGCGGCTGCCTCGGATGCGGCTGCCTCAGACGACCTGCGCGAGCTCTTCCAGCTCTTTGAGATCGTGCCTTTGGTCGCGCTCGTGCGGAGTGGCAAGCTCGTCAGTGGGTTGCGAGAGCCTCTCGCCCAGTTGTCTCGCGAGGTGCGCGAGGTCCATGGCGAGCTGCACGCGGCGACGGAGAGGCAAATGCAGCGGCAGGAGCAGACGGCTCGCGAAGGGGCGGCGGCGGCGGCGGCGGAGGCGGCGGCAGAGGCTTCGAGAGGGGGCATCTTCCGCGCGGCCCGATGCGTGTGGGCAGTGTGGTGGCGTTGGCTTATGTGCTTGCTCGGCCTCGCCAGCCGCCCTGCACGCCCCCCGCTCAACACGGGCGGTGGGAAGGTAGGCACTCGGCATGACCTCTACCGTCGGCTCTCCACTCAACTCCCGATCTGTGTCGACGCTTTGGTTGACTCGGATGAGGCTCAGGTTCGCGACGTGGGGGCGGTGTTGACGGCCCTCGAGGCACTCGAGACTGAAGCTTTGGAGCGAGCATGGCGCGAGGGGCACCCTGTAGGCTTGCCTACCCGCCGCCGTCCGTTCATGTGGCTCGTGCTCGCTGCGGCGTTGGGGCTCGCCTCTACACCTTACCTGATCACTGCAATGGTGGTGGCGATTGTACTGGCGGCTGGCTACATGCTGGTTTGCGATGCGCACGCGCTGCTTCGCCGCGTACCTGCTTCGCCGCCGCCGTCGCCGCTCGCCGACGGGCGAGACGAGATGTCAACGGTACAGGCCGCCTCCGCCATCATGGCTGCGCCAAGTTCCAAGAAGCCCTGGACCGCGGCGGAGATTGAGGACATCCGCAACGACTGTGTTGCCAACGACGTGCCGTATGATCTCGCGAGCTTCGCCAGCCTGAGCGAGGCCGAGCTTGTGACCTACTTCGAATCCGGCGGAGACGTGCTGCCCATAGGCGTCTCGAAGCCGAGACCGGTGCGCCGGTCGAGAACTCTTCGGGGCAGCCGCCTCTCGATGGCCGCGGCCGGGGAGGAGAAGGGGGGCAAGGAGGACGAAAGGGACGCATCGGCTGAGGCAGGGGCCGAGGCGGCAGCAACAGGCGAGGCGGCAGCGGCAGCAACGCAGCAACAGCCGCTCTCCGAGTTCTTCGGATGGCTATCGAGCCTCAGCCCTCTCACGGACTCTACGCGCATCAAGGCCGCAGAGTCCCCAGCAGGCACGGCGGACCAAGCGGCGGGCGGCCTTGGTGCGCTCTTGGATGGGCTCGCAGCCGGAGCCCCGGATGCGCCCGCCACGGCGCCCGCCACGCTCGCCCCGCCCGCCGCCTCCCCATCGGCCGTTCTGGCCGTGCCGGCCGTGGCAGCCGGGCCGGCGATATTGCCAGCGGGCGCGCAGAGAGTCGCAGCACTCACGGCGGCAGATGCGCCGGCGGCGCGGACGGCGCCGGCGCGGCCAGCGCTCCCCAGCCGGCCACCTGGCGGGCGAGTGTCGCAGGACTCTACCGGTATGCGTGGACTCCAGTTTGCGAAGCTGCTCGCGGACGGCCATGAGGCGCGCGCGGCCTTCCTCCGCTGGGTAGTGGAGGTGACCGCGCACGTTGCGGAGCCGGACGCATCATTGACGGCCAATGAGTCCGATGTGACCGCAGTCGATGCTGCCAGTGACGCCGACATCGCGACCGCGGGAATGGCGGCGGTACGGGCCGTTGCATCGGTGTTGCGTGCCGTGCACGAGCAGCAGACGGCCGAGGCCGAGGCCAAGAGGGAGGCTGCCGAGGCTGCACGCAGCCGCGGCGGCAACGGTCTTGGTAGCCTGTTCCAGAGAGCGCTTCCGCGCGCCCGCCGTGGTGGCGCGAACGCACTACGCAGATGATGGTCTGGAACATGTGCAGTCGTGCTTCGGTCCGGTACTGCCGCTGGTCCGGCCATGTACAATGATAACAAGACTCAGATTGTCCACTTTGGGGGGTCCTCGGGTGTGCGCGTGCGGAGTCCGGAGATCAACGCTCTGAAGCAACGCGCTCATCACAACGCGTCGATGACGATACAGTCAGTTATCAGGGTTTGCAAAACATGTCATGCCTTCTTTCGATAGATCGGTGACAACAATAAGACCTCTGGGAAATACCGGGCAGTGGCGCGCGCGGTAACCCCAAGAAGGCAGATCCGCGCGGGCCGCCACACCGATCGCTCATCGGCATCCGACCCGCACCATCTTGCACCGCGCGCTCACGCCTTGTCGGCGCCGTTGTTGAGCGACTGGAGCAGGAAGAGCTTGGCGAAGGATTGGCCAGTGAACTGGTTGATCTGCTGGCAGTAGGCCGACATCTGATCGGTGATCAGCAGCGACTCGAGGCGCGACGGCTTCGCGATGGGCTTGAAGAGCGAGTTGTGCGTCAGGTCCTCCTCCGGCAACGGCTCCTCACCGCGCGCGCGGCGCGCGACGGCCTCGGCCTTTTTCTTGGCGAGGTAGGAGGACTGCGTGCCCTTTTGGCGCTGCACCGCGCGCTCGTAGTGCTGCAGCTTCGACGACTCCTGCTGAAGGTCCTCGATGCACTCGATGAGGAGTTGCAACTGCTTCTCGAGGAACGGGTTCGTGTTCAGCTCGAGGCGCGAAAAGTCGGCGGCGTTGGCCGAGAAGCCGCACTCGTCCTGAAGCTCGAGGAGGAGCGCCGAGCTCAGGTGCGAAGAGCGCACCTTGATCGGAACCTCTTCGAAGACCCCTGCCCTCTTGGAGGTGCTCGAGGCGCCCGCGAGCGCATCATACGTCACCTTGCCTACCGAGTAGAGCGTCATGAAGGAATCGGTGAGCCGGAAGGCGCGCAGCGCGATGCCCGACGTGCGCGCGCGCGACGGGTCGAAGATGAGCACCACGCAGTTCTTCAGGTTGCTCTGATAGTTGAACTGCGTCTCCACGCACTGCTCGTCAATGAAGGAGCTGAAGTAGGTGCTTTGGTACCACCCAACAGTATTGTTGTCGACGTTGACCTCGCGCAGGCAGCGCATCATCTCGATCTGGTACTCGGAGGATGCATCGTCGTCCATCGCCGACGACTCGCCATTGACCGACTCCTTGCCGGGGAATGGGAAGCTGTTGGTGACCTCCAGCGTGGGACCCACATCGAGACCGAGCAGCTGGCCGGTAACAAAGGCTGGCAGCGCCTGCTGGCAGTGCTTGATGATCTTGAGCACCACCTGACGGCAGCAAACGCGGTGGCAAGCGAGCGTCAGCAGACCCGAGCGCAGAGCGAGACATGCAGCAGCGCAGAGAACGCGCAGCTCGAGCTGACGTGTGCCAGCGTGTGCGTCAGCACGCACCAGTGCGTCGAGCTCCACAACGCTGATGGTGCTCGTCGCGAAGCTTGGCGCCTTGGCAGGCGCAGTTGGCGGCGCAGCAGCTGGTGCCTCGGCCTTGGCCCACGGCGCGGTGGACGAGCCAGACGCCATCGGGCACGTCGCGCTGTGAGCGAGGCTCTCGCGAGCTGTGAATGATTTTGAGTCGCGCGGTTCGTCTCTCCACAACTCTCTCTCTGTCTCTCTCTCTCTCTCTCTCTCTCCCTCTCTCTCTCTCTCTCTCTCTCTCTCTCTCTCCTCACTCACTCCGCGGCGCGGCGAGCGCGCGCGCGCCTCTATGTAAACCATGCTTGGCGTTCTTCACTTCTTCCGTAACGATCACATCAGGCGCACTATCAGGCGCTCCACATCCCCCGGCGCGCATGGGCCTTGCGCACGTTCACTCATTGTACAGCTCTTCACGCCACGCACCAGCTGCCGCCGTCGCCCTTCACTATCCAGCGCGCACGTCGTTCCGGGTTGTAACGTTGGCCCTCGGGCTGCTCGTGCTCAAGGCGCTGCTTGCACTGCTCGCGCTCGTGCTGCTCGATGCGCATCATCTTGCGGCTCGAGAGAAAAGTATCGTGCAGCGGATCGGCTGGCGCTGGCTGCATGGCGTGCGAGGGGACGTAGGGCTTGTGCGGTAACGGGTTGTGGCTCAGGATGCGCTGCTCGACAGTGCTCGTAAGCTGATCGTCTCTCCTATCCCACGGGGTCGGCCGATCGTTGTCAACATCTGGCTTGACGGCGCTCCATGGTTGTGGCCCGAACGAATAGCAAGTTTGGAACTGCTCGGGCGTGAGGCTCGTCTTGAAGGTTCGATGGAAGGACATGTTCCCCGGGGACGAGCCGTGGCCAGATGTCCTCGGTGAGATGGCAGGACGCCGATCCATAGCGGCGAACGCAGGCGTCAGACTAAGCAGCCGGCCGGACTCACTGAGGATTTGGTCGGGGCGGTGACGGGGACCTTGCGCGCGGGGTGTTAGCTGCCTCGATCGTGATGAGATGTTGATCGTCTCAGAGTCTTTATTTGCAGAGTCGTACTTGAAGCACGCGCGAGGAGACGTGAGGCCCCCCACTTTGAGAGACTCAGTCAAGTACGTTGATGAACCGATGCGCTTGCTGGACGAGAATTCCGTTTTGCGTTCGTATTGGTCAAGTGCCCGCGCCATCGATCGCGAGGAACAGGGAGAGTGTGGACTCTGTGCAGAACTCGGGTCCGCTAAGTAAGAAACGGAATTCTTGCGCGGCTGATTTGCATGCGAAACAGATGTGCTAAACATGTGCGAGGGAGAGTGAGCATTCATTTCAATCCCCTTGCACCTTCCATTTCAAGTTTCTCTTCACACGCTGCGAAAATGCTGTGCCCTTCGCTGCTCGCCTTCGCTGGACTTCGTCAGCCCGCCGCTTCACGCTCCGCACGGGTACATCGCACGTTCGGCCACCCCCTCGCCACGTGCAGCATTCGGGCTGAGCGAGCGGGAGATGCGACGATTGTCAGCCATGAAAACGTCTGATGAGCCCCTCGAGGAGGAGGTCGAAGGGCTCTGCATCCTCGGAGGCATGGCAGGTGCTGTGCTAGGCGTTCCGCTCTTAGGGTCGGGCATGATCGGCGCATTGCTTGGTGTGCAATTCCTCGGGCCGCTCATGGCCTTCTCGGCAGGCCCATCTGGCGACCGGCTGCGTATGGCGGGTTGGCACACACACAGTCTCTCGCGCAATGCGCTCAAGCGCTCCGAGATGGCGTGGAATGACTTGGTCCGCATGAGCGAGGAGTCGGGACTGATCGCGCGCCTGGAATGCGTGCGTAATCGCCTCCTCGAGTGGGACCAATCGACGGGCATGAGCTGGCGCTTCAATGAGCTGGCGATGCGAGCCTGGCAAATCTGGTGCGGTGTTGTGAGTGCCGCACGACAATTGAGCGATCGATTGGGCTTGACGGTGCGCGCGCAGACGCTCTGGTATGCCACGGGGATCCCCAAATTTGTGCAGGAGACACGTGAAAGCGCGGTGCTCCGGGCGCGCATGCAAGCCTTGAGAGAGCGCGAGCAGTTTGGCTGAAGTTAATGCGAAGTCTCGAGTGGCTCCCGCGCCCCCGCGCCTCGGAGTCACGATGTTTTGCGAGAACGGCCGGTCTGCCATCCACGTGCTAGATTGTGAAAAGTGTGTGAAGTAAGACGACGTGAAACGACGTGGGACCGCCGCGATAGTAGCCCCGGCTCCCGGGCCGGGCGGGAGCCGCGGGCGCGGGGCCGGGGGCGCCCCGGGCCCGGCCCGCGCTGGCCGCTGCGCTTGGCGCGCTTCATCTCGCGAAGCTCCGCGTCGCGGGGGGGGGGGCGGGCTCGTGAGAGGGTACCCGAGAGTGTCTCGCAACGCAAGTCCCCTAGCGCGCACTTGAAGCTAAAACAAAGCACTTGCTCCGCGTTGCACTGCTTGCTCGCCAAACTGCGGGTGCCGGGTGAGGGGTGTGGGGACAACATCAACAATTACGAACACACCATCAAATTCTAAGCTCAATCGGTCAATGTGCCCAAAAAGTGCTTCCACTCGACTGTGTTCTTCGCGAGGAGGATCATGTGTTCATTCACAGCATGCTTGCCCATTTTGGTTTCGAATTTTGGGAACCGAATGGGGGCGCCATGTTTGGTTGGCATGTGAAACTCATACTCAAGTGAAACTCAAACATCGGGTGCCGCGATTCCCCGTCTAAAATGTGTCTTCACCATGAGGGCAAATACGAAACCACCTTCCTCATGTCGTCAACGTGAAATCGGAAGAACAGTCTCCCGGGAGATTGCGCTCGGGTTTTTCCCTTCAATCGTCATCTCGTATCTCAATCCGATCACCGATTCTCCTTCTCGCGCGATCACATCACAAAACCTCTGTCGAGAATGCTCGCGACCACCATCGGTGCCCTTGCCCTCCAGGTCGGCCTCTCGGCGCCAAAGACGCAGGTGCGTCGTCGCAGCCCCATCCGACAATGCGCGCCCAGAAGATTGGCCAACCTCACTTTCGTCTTCTCACACGTTTTGCTTGCGCGCGGCCGCAAGACGCACGCGCGCCCGCGCGCTAATCCCATGGCCAACGTACTCTCACATAAGCTCTCGCCACACTGCTCACTCACAACCTTCCATCCCCTACTCCGTTCCTCGGTGCAGGTCCGCGCGTCGGCCCCGCAGATGTTCGACGTCTCGCCCTGGAAGAACATCTGGAACTTCGACGCGCAGAAGGCGTGCTTCGACGCGTGGGACCCGGAGAAGCCGCGCTCCTACACCAACTTCAACCCGTTCGAGCGCAACGGCGACGGCGCCAAGTGCGACACCAACGGCTGCTTCCCCGGCGAGTCGCGCGGCTACAAGTCGCCGCTCCGCCCCGACGTGAGCTGGGATCAGATGCAGAAGGAGAAGGTGAAGCTCGACGACCTCGCCAAGTCGCCCAAGTGGGGCCTCAAGGGCAAGCCCGGCTGCTACTCGATGAAGTGGCAGACCGGCCTTGGCGCGCCGCCCTAAGCGAGCGTAGCCTCGGTTGTGAGCTCACGCCAGCCTGACTCTCCCGGCAGGGTGGCGGTGGCTCCTCCGCACCTGTCAGCCACGAGGGGTGTGCGCAGAGTGCGATGCCATGATGATGATGACGCGAAAGAACGACGTCGCGCAGGGATATCTTAAGACCGCGGAGCCCAGAGGGAGCGCTTCATAGCCCAGATAGCGGCTCTTGTTTTGTTTTGTGAGCGCTCTCGAGCTCTGTGGTCTGTGTATAGCCGCAAGCCGGGCCTGTGCACTGTGGTTTGTCGCGGGGCAGGCTTGTCAATATGATATTCCTGTGTACCGGCACCCCTGATACACTACTCCCCCCGCCTTTACCTCGCTGGAACCCCACTGCGCATAGCGCAAGCCACTTTAAGCCACTGCGGAGCTTGAATCGTGAGGACCCGAGTGGCCCGCGACGGCCGACGCGGAGCGTCGAGGCGCAAAACTCTAACCCAGCACTGCTCATTCACTCATCATTAACTGACGCGAGCATCCCTGCCAAATTCACTTGTTCAATTGAGGAATCGCATCGGGAAATTCACACACCGGAGTTTCCACTTCGATGCAGACGTGCGATCCGTGCCGCAGCCTCCCACCGTCGTCGGCAGCGCACAGAACTTGTTACAGCACCGCCAGCGCTGGCAGTAGCTGCGATGAGTCGCAGTGCACGTGGGTCGTCTCGCTGGAAGCCACGCTCGGCGTTGTTTGGGAGGGCGCTCACGGAGCCGCTCGTGGTTGGGGCAACTCCTTCAGCTACCTGCGCAATTTGCACGAGCTTGCGGCCGGCCTAGGTCGCCGCCTGGTTGTGTATCCGCATCGTGCCTATCTGCCCACCGACTCCCTTCTCCTCGGCGGCACGCGCACGTGGGCGACGCCCTCGATTGAGGCGTACCTGGCGCAGCCAAGAGCCGAGAGCCTCCAGGACCCCTTTCAAGTGACGCGCGCGATCGCGCTGAAAGGTGCCAATCGCACCGAGTACCGCGCGCTGCTGCTGCATTGGCTCGATCGTGAGCGCGGCCCCGCGCAGCATCCGCACGTCTTCCTCAACTTTACGCGCGAGGCGATGTACGTGATCACCAAGGCACCAACATGCTCATCGCAGCTCCGTCACCGCCCGGGCTTCCAGGCGTGTATCGGGCGCCTCTTCACGACCCCGAGGCCGCACAGCCGCCTCGCGATTGAGTACGCGAGCGCACGCGCCGGCTTGCTCGCTGGTCGGCATGGCGACGGTGCCGAGTCGCCACCGCCGACGCCACAGGCCTTTCCCATACACGTAATCGCCTCTGCCGGCAGCGCGCCGCAACCGCCGACATCGCACGTCGTTATCGGCGTGCATACCCGCACCTTTGGCGTCGACATGGGCATCCCTCGCACCGTCGTTCCTGACGCGCAGGCGGCGCTCGCCTTCTACGCGTGGGAGGTGCGAGTGAACGCGAGCGAGTACACCGAGTCCGCACGGAAGGTGTGCAAGCGCGGTGTCGAGCAGCGATCGCTCTGGGTCGCGAGTGACGCGCGTGCAGCGGTGCTCATGTGGCGGCAGCTGTGCCCGGGGCAAGTGCATGCCATCTCGCTCGCCACTGTCCGGGAGCATAGCGAGGCGCATCGGAACGACGCGATACTCAACACAGGCGGAGGCAGCGGCGGCAGTGGCAGCGGCGACAACAGCGGCGGCGGCGGCGGCGGCGGCGGCGGCAGCGGCGGCGGCGGCGGCGGCAGCGGCGGCAGCGCCGGTAGCGCCGGTAGCGGCGGCAGAGGAAGCAGCATGAATGACGCCGCGTTGATATCCAGTGCGCCGCAGGGGGCGGTGACGCTGGGTGGGACGGCGACGCTCGGTGGCACACTGACGCTGAGCGGAAGGGATGCGTTGCTCCTCGACTGGCTTCTGCTCGCATCGTCTGGGGCAATCCTTCGATGGGGGGCGCAGCACTCGAGCTTCGCCTCGTCGGCGCATTTGCGCTCGTGCGACGGTAAACTGTGGCGCTCCCCGAAGTCGTTCAGGTATGCGTCAGCCGCGGCGTGGCTACTCAATAAGGTGCGCTTGTACACGTCGATGGGCAGGCACCAAAACGCGTCCTGGGATTGCAACTCGCCAATTGCCCCGATGCTTCGAACCACGCCATGCACCAGTGGCTGCCTGCGCGATTGCCGAGCACTCATCTACAGCGCGTTCACGTAGCGAGGGGCTGGTTCCGCTTCCACAGGCTCGGCTGCGAGGCGCAGTCTACTGTACGGTACTGCAGCGCGAGCGGCTACGCCGGATACGATAGGCTTCGCTTTAGAAATTAGAAACCGGGCTCAGTAAAAGTGGAGTCTCGCCTCGCGCGCAATGTCAATCGAAAGCGGCCGAGGGGCGGGGAGAGAGGACCGAGCTCCCCGCCGACCCCGTCGGACGGTCCGGACGGGACGGGTGAGCGGGGCGGGGACGCGGACGGGAAAGACGAGCCGCTATTCTTCGCGTCGGTTACTACGCTTCAAGCTCCGGCGCTGGCCTGTGCCTCGTCGAGGCCGCGCGCCGGTGGCGCGTGCGGGGCGAACCAGACGGAACCGCACGAACGACCCGGAGCCGACTCCACTCCCAAGAATGAAACCGCGGTCTTCGACCGCGGTCGGGGGCAGGCCGCCTAACCCGAAACCCCGCGCCCGCTACTCCTCTCTCCTGTTTGGGCGTAATTGAATGGCGTGACGGTTGACCCAACGAGGGGGAGTGGTCTACTATTTTCATGCTTTATACGAGGCCCCAACCCTACACCTCTCACCTGTTTGGGAATTGAATGAGTACAGCCCTGGAGCCGCGTTGAAACGAGAGGAGACGAAGAGACAAGTGTAACTGACGGGGCCTCAGCCCACGATGCTCGGCGAAACGTGATGGCCATGGCCGGCGAGGGCGCGCACACGCCCACCACGGCGCCCTTTATCAGAAGATGCTGCTGAAACCGCTGAAAAGGCCCGCCTCGCCTGAGTATCTGGACCCGAGCCCGTCGGGTTTCGTTCTTCCCCTGAGCGCGGCGCTCTCGGCCTCGTGCGCCTGCCTCTTGTGCGGCGAGTCGAGCTTTCCCGCTTCGAGCTTGTCCCAATGAAGCCCGTTGAACCACTTGGCGTGGCGCAGCTCCTTGGGCCCCATGCCGCGCTCGCCGAGCCGGCTGCCTGGGACGGGGTGCAACAGGCCATCGAGCACCTCGACGAGCTCCTTGGACGGGCTGGAGCCCTCGGGGTATTTGAGGCCTTCGTGAGAATGCGCCGAGATGCGCGCGTAGATGCCCATCTCGCTGTCCTCGACAGAGTCGCCTGTGAGCCAAGGGTTGGCGCCGCCGCAGCACATCTCGTACGTTAGGATGCCGAGCGCCCAGAAGTCTGCCGCGAAGCCGTGCCCCTGCCCCAGCACCTGCTCGGGCGAGAGGTAATGCGCATAGCCGCAAAAGTCCGTGGGCGCGGAATCCACCTTGACGGCGTAGCGCATGTCCATCAGCTGCGGATAGCCCAAGGCATCGACTATGATCGCATCGGGCGTCAAGTTGCGGTAGATGATGCGGCTGTGCTCGGCGCGTAAGTGCTCGAGCCCGAGGCACACCTGATGAGATACGCAATCAAGAGTCAAACAAGGATCCATGTAGAGTCAATCCAGAGGCAATCAAGAGGCCGTTGATAAGGCACTGAAAAGCAGCGCACCCCAGCCGTGTAGAATCGCGCAGTCGCCTCGTCGAAGCCGCTCTCCCCCATCAAGCTGGCGAGGTCGATGGCGACGCGGGGCTTGTACACAGTGAAGAGCGTGCTCTCGTCCTGGAGCGTCATGAGAGCAAGTGGCACCATCCGATGCTCCTGTACGAGGGTCGAGACGAGCTCCTTCTCCGCCATCACCCGCGCATGCAATCCAGACTGGACGATCTTATCCTTAGACGCGACCCGGACAGTGTACTCGCGCCCTTTGAGCTTCGCTAAAGTGTACTGGAAGGGTTCGGACGCGCACGCGACGCCTTCGATGCCCTCCCACACGTGCGGCACCTGCACGTGTGCTAGGCCCTCTTGCTCAAGGACGAGGGCCTTCTGATGGGCGATCCCCTCGCGCGTCTGCCGGTCAACGTCGATGATCCCCTGCAGCGAGCCCAGGACCTCTTCGAATGCGCCTTTGGAGATGTAGAGCAGCTTGCATGCAGTCGAGGCACTCACCTGATGACGGAGGCAGTCAGAGGCGGCCAGAAGCGATCGGGGGCGAGCAGAGGCGGTCAGAGGCACTCGGGGGCACTCAGCGGCATGCACCGAAGCTGCGCGTGGCTCCGAGTAAAGTAGGGCACGCTCGCCAAAGTAGGCTCCCTGCCCGAGGTCCATGACGTGCTTCTCCCCCCCATTCTCGTGTTTCGTGATGCGCACGCGCCCCTCTGCGATGATGTACAGGTTGTCACTCGCCTCGCCTTGCGTGATGATCTTCTGATTAGGGCTGAAAGTCACCTCCGTCAGCAGGTCCTGCAGGCGCTGCAGCTGACCGACGGAGAGACTCTTGAGGACCGCCACGGCGCGTAGCGTGCGCGTGAGCGTGAGCGAGGACGACTTCATCAAGATCGAGCGGAACGACTTGCGGTCCATTGCCCAAAGTGCGCCGACCGTGTCCGCGCGCACTGTGGCCGCGCGCGGCTTGCCGTACATGAGGGCCAGTTCGCCAAAGCAAGGGTTGATGCCGCCGCCGGTCGTGTACCTGATCAAAGAGGCAATCCAGAGGGACTCAAAGGCACTCAAGAGGCAATCTGCAGTGAGCCGAGATCAGTCGAGATCAGCCATCAAGCGTACCTGAGGATCTGATGCTCTTTGCCATTCTGGCTCATCCAGACTGAGAACTCGCCCGAGTCGACGACGTAGAACCAGTCCCCCGGGTCGCCCTGCCGAATGACTACGTCGCCTCGGCTAACTTCCACCCGCTTCATCACGTCAAACACGAGCTGCTGCTGAGCCTCGTTCAGGTGCTGGAAGAGGAAATTGGTCTTGACGGCGCCTTTGATGCGCGCGAGCTCCGCTCGGGTCTTTGGGATCGTCTCCATCACCCAATCAGATAAGTCCTCCGCCTCCGCCGACGTCGACGAGATCGACATCTGCGACTTCTTCTCCTTCGAGAGCGCGCGCCGTACTGGGCGATTCTCGCCGCCAGCGCGCCCGACGACGCCCAGCCCGGCCGACATTTGGTCGGGGGAGCCGTGGCGCAACGTGGAGAGGGAGCCCGACCTAGGCTGCTCTCTGCCGCTCTGGCCGTTGGCACGGTCGACGAAAGCGAGGATCATCGTGATGTCGTCCGTCCGCACCTCGTACTGTAACCACAACCGGTACGACTCAGCCACGACGGCGCGGCAACCGTCGAGCGGGTCGTCGAACTTCGTGATGATGTCCGCGACCGACTGGTTCGTCAGAAACTCCCACACGCCATCCGATGCGAGCACAAGGAACTGGTCCCCGTCAGCGAGCTCCTTGCGCAGCAACTCGGGCTCGGAGTACACTCCAATGCTCTCCGCGACCGAATCGCCAATCGAGCGCGTAAACGCGCAGCCTGGGAAGCTCTTCCCGGGCGCCCACACGCGCGGCGGGTCGCCGCCGTTATCGAGCTCCTCGCCCAGACTCACGCCCCAATTCTCATGGTACGGTACTACTCCTTCGAGCTGATCACACGACATGACCACCGCACCTGCCGCCTTGACGCGCTCCCGCTCGTCCGCACGGTAGGGCGTCTGGTCAATGGAGAGCGAGTAGGCAATGACTCGCTTGCCCTTCTTCTCGCCCACCATCGCGCGTGAGTCGCCAATGTTCGCCACTGTGAACGTCGTGCCTGTGAAGAACGCAGTGATCGCCGTCGTCCCGCTCATTGAGTCGTCAAAGTACTGGTCGTGCATGCGCAGGTTGACGGTCTCGAACGCGAGCCGGTACGCCCTCTCGAAGTCGTTCGGGTACTTGGCCATCTGGCGCTTGAGCTCGGCCTCGATCGAGTCGCGCACAAAATACGAGCACGAGTGACCGTCCGAGCCGTGGCCGTCAAACACGCCCAGAAAGATCTGGTCGTCCCGGCCATTGAACCTCTCGACGATCTTGAACGCGTCCTGGTTGGCCTTGTAAAGGTCATCGGGATAGTAGCCGCGCTGCGAGAGGTACGCATAGCGCAATGTCACACCCGTCTTCCCGAGCGGGAACAGGAGCGCCCTCTCGCTGCACTGGATGCGTGAATGGATCTCCTCCTGCGTCAGCGGGTTGTAGCCATCCTCATCCGTCTGCTGCGTGCTGCCGCCGCCGCCACCGCCAGGCGGCGGCAGCCGAGCGGCCTTGCCTGGGCTCGAGCTAGCGCAGCCCATTGCTGATGCAGCGAGGTGCCGTGCTCGCTCGCGCAGAAGTGGCTCTGCACTTGTGCTCCATTCACGAGCGAGCAAGAACTTCCTAACTAGGTCAAGTTTCCCGAACCCTGTCCTGCTGTCCGTGCCCATCCAACCATCCAGGGGACTGACCCCAGAACAAAGTCAAGTGAAATCAATACATGTACATTGACTTGAACTCGTATTCATAGGGATTGAAAGCGTGAAATGGATGCATTCCTCATCGTCGGCAGCACCTATGAATCGGCGCCGCTGCTCCTCAACCTGGAGCGGCGCAAGGCCGGCGAGGGCGCTGCCGCCGCAGATAGCGCCCAACAACACTGTCAGCCCTCCTCGTCGGCGTGGCGTCTCACCTCGCGCTGGTGCAACCTCGGCCTTTGGCCTGCGTCAGCTGATGAGGCGGCAAGGACTTCGTTTAAAGAGGCGTGCACGTCGCTCGCTGCGGCTGTGGGAGAGGCGGCGTCGCTCGGCGCACACGACGAGGTTCTTGACGTGGGCGTGGGCTACGCGGAGCAGACAAACTTCTGGATCGAGCGCTTTGGCGTCCGCCGCGTTGTGGCCGTCGAAGCGTCGCTGACCCATGTGGAGGCTGCGCACAGGGCGCAGCGCGACGGATCACTGGGCGGCTCCGGCGCAGTCGACGTGATCCATGGTTCGGCCACCGCTCTGGCCGCCGCCGTCGGCTCGAGCGAGCCCTCCTTTGACGTTGTGCTCTGCCTCGACTGTGCCTACCACTTTTCAACGCGCGCTGTGTTTTTGCGTGATCACGCTGCGCCGCTGCTTCGTCCAGAGGGGCGATTCGCGGCGGCAGACCTGATCGTCGCGACTGACGACGACGACGACGACGACGACGACGACGACGACGACAAGCAGCAGCAGCAGCAGCAGCTGCTGCAGTGGTGGTGGCGGCGCGGGGAGCACACGGGCCGCCGTGGCCGCCTCGGCCGCTACCGGCGGGGCTGGCGCCGCTTATGGCGCGCGGTCTTGCGCCGGCTGATCGCGCGGCTCTGCGACATCCCGTGGTCCAATCTCCATGGCGCCAAGGAGTACGTCTGATTGCGTTCGATTGCATCTGATTACGTCTGATTGCGTCTGATTGCGTCTGATTGCGTCCAATCTCCATGGCGCCAAGGAGTACGCAGCAGTCCTTGAGATGGCTTGATTGCCTCTGAATGACCCTGATGACCTCTGATGGCATCCCTCATCAGGTACGCCGCAGCCCTTGAGGCTGCTGGTCTCGAGACGCTCGCGATCGAGCCCATCGGCCCGCGCGTGCTGCGCCCGTTTGCCGATCACGCAAGGCGTCAGCGTGACGAGCTGCACGCGAGTGGCGCCATCGGTCGCGGCGCGTGGCTCTTCCTCACGATCATCAGCACACTCTTTGGCATCGTCGCGCGACACCGACTCTTCGAGGTTGTTCTAGTGAGTGCTCGTAAGCGAAGCTTGCCAAAGGCGAAAGGGGTAGCAAACTAAAGTAACCGATACGCCCGGGTCTCCGTCCGGTCTCAACGGGCCGTGGTCGGTGTGTGTGTGCTCGTGCGTCTGTGCACCGTCGCGGGCCGCATTGCGCGCGGGCGCGTCGCACGTCGGTCGTCGGTTGCTTGTGGTTGCTTCGCTTCGCGGTTCTTCCAATCGGGTTCTTCCTACTTCCCTTTCGCTTTCCGGCATTCCGGGTTAACATTCCGGGCACGATCAACTTGACGAGTTCTGACGTTTCTTTGCACCCTTTTGGCGTTTGGGTCTGGTCTGGTCGCGTTCGCATTTGCCACGGTGACAGGGTGACATTACACACCCTCTCACAAATGTTCAGTTCCTACATGAACAACAGGCAACCTCTTCACTGAACAGTACGTGTACAAAAAACTTCCGAAAAACTGACGAAACATGACTCGGCAAATCCGGGACGGGATGGTGATGGCGTCCTTGCGATTGCCTGTCCGCGATGGCTGATCTCGAAGGAGTAGAAAAGCTGCCGCAATCGAAGGTGGAACTAACATGCCGCCTTGGTTACATGGACCTCGAGCAGTACTGCAAGGACAACAACTTCTGCTATTACATCGTCTGGTACTGCGGCGCTTTCAAGGAACTCTCTTGCCAAATCAATCTCGGTGGCAGAGCATATGGCCCGTACGGCGAGAAGATCACGGAAAGCCGGATCAAATATAAGGCCGGCAGCGGCCTCGTGGGCAAAGCCTTCGAAGGTAAGGAAGCCGTACTATTGGCGAACGCGCAGGCGGCCAAGGCCGACGCGTCCGATGCAGAGAAGCAGGCTGCCGAGTTTGCCAAGGAGTGCGGGGTCGCCAGCTCGTGGGCCATCTTCCGCGACGGGGCCGTCTTCGAGTTTGGGACCATCGCGCCCATGACCGAGCTTCCGCACGAGCTCATCGACAAGATCGGTGGCAGCACGGGCGTTGCTGCCGCCGCCAAGGCGGTGCTTGCCGCCGTGCGTCTCTCAGCCATGGCGAAGTCGAGTGCGGCCAAGAGGGCCGCCTCCTGAGACCTGAACCGCCCTTTCATGCTCATGATGCGTGTTGGTGTCGCATGCCACGGGGAACACGATCAATCGCTGAGTCAGATCAGGCGTCACACCGCCGCGTGTCCAGAACGTCGCCGGAAGAACAGGGAGCAGACTGAGAGAGATATTTGTAACTGAACAAACTACCCTACCAATTGGCGGGACCCCCTGAATTGCGGAGAGAAGAGTCGAGTGCAGACGTGCAGAGAGAGACACACACCGTTAACGAGAAACGACACGGTGGACCTGTGGAATACGATAAATGTATATATCGTGCATTGATAATCGTGACGACGACGAATGTCACACCGGTCGAGTGCGGGGACTAGGCGCGCGTGATCAGTGCATGGCGGACGCTCACATGTGACGTGCGGCAAGTACAACGCGGAACCGGATGCAAAAGAGCTGTACCTAAAGTTAGTGTGACTCTAGTCGCCCAAATCATCAAGAACACGAAATGCACCCCGCTCGAGCCCCACTTTCAACCAAAACCCCCACATGCCGCATTCAAGCACGATGCACTGCGATCAGTTTAGATCGAGGAGTCGATGGTGGCGCAGCACGAAGAGCAGTAGTAGAGGTGCGACGACACTTGAATCCACACGCGATGATGGGCAACGGCGGCCAGAGCTATCCGTACCCGGATCGAATGCGAGGACGTCGGCTGCGATGTCTTCGGGCAGCGGAGCAAACGAGCGCACGACGGGAGCGAAACGCAGCTGCGCCGCGGGCATCGTTCCCTTTCCCGTGGGGTCCAGGTTGACTGCTGCGAACGGCCCGTGCAAACAGCGCTCATCCGCGTCGAATATGAACACTGGCTGGCCGGCAACGACGCCGCTGCGTCCCTCGGCTAAGCGTCCCATGCTACAGACGTTTCTGTGTATGGCGTGCTCAGCCTGCTCGTGGGAGAGCACGAAGAGGATCCCATGGGGGGTCGGCGGCGCGGTCGGCAGCGACTCCATGGCCAGAGATATTCCCAGTCGAAGACAAGACAAGTCAAGTTGAGCGACAGACGCCTGACCGACAGACGCAGGCATGACTTGACTTGACTTGACTTGCCTTCCAAACAAACTTTTTATGTTCCCGCCTCGTCCTCGATCGGATCGATCGCGCGCGCGCGCCGCGCGCGCCGCGCGCCGCCCGCCGCCGCCCGCCGCCCGCGCCCGCCCACATGCAAATCGAGGTGTGCCTTCACCCAGGCGTGGTGGCGTCGGTCGAGCAGCTGCGCGCGGAGGTCCTCGCACTGGTGCACGCTGCGGCAGGCGTGCATGAGCTACACGACGGCGACGAGCTCGACTTGAGCACGAGCCATGTGCTCTCAAAGCACTGCCGGCACGTACGTGTCTTTGAGGTTGCAGCGGCGGCCACGTCGACGCCGATGGTGCACGTGCACCAGCTCTTCGACGAGGAGCCCGCGGAGGAGTCGGCTGACGGCGACGACGAGGCAGTCGCCTTCCAGCTGTGGACGCTGCCGGCCGCCGAGTTCGATGGACTGTGGGAGTCACTTATCTACGAAGAGAGCATTCAGCCGAAACTGCTGCGGTACGTGTCGACGGCGATGCGCTTCTCAGAGAGCGGTGTCGACTCGCGCGTGATCCAGTGGAATCGCGTGGTGCTGCTGCACGGGCCGCCGGGCACGGGCAAGACGTCGCTGTGTAAGGGGCTCGCGCACAAGCTCGCGATCCGCATGGCGAGCGTGTACGCGCAGGGCCACCTCGTGGAGGTGAACGCGCACTCGCTCTTCAGCAAGTGGTTCTCAGAGTCGGGAAAGCTCGTGCTCGGCATGTTCGCACGCATCCGCGAGATCCTCGAAGACGAGGGCGGCTTCGTCTGTGTGCTCATCGATGAGGTCGAGAGCCTCACTTCGGCGCGACAGGCGGCGGTAGCTGGCTCGGAGCCCTCGGATGCTGTGCGGGTTGTGAACGCGCTGCTCACGCAGCTCGACCAGCTGCGCCGGTACAAGAACGTCCTCATCCTCACCACCTCCAACCTCACCAACGCCATCGACGATGCCTTCCTCGATCGCGCGGACATCAAGATGTTCATTGGCAACCCGTCGGTGGCGGCGCGTTACCAAATCCTGCGAGGATGCCTGCATGAGCTCGGGCGGGTCGGCCTTCTCGCTCCCTTCGAGCCGCTGCTTGAGGGCGCCGCACTCGCCTCCCTGATGCCCTCGCCCCTCCCGACGTTCGAGCAGCTCGCCGCGCTCGAGCAGGCCGCGCACACGCCCGTGGGCATGGCTGCACCGCGCAATTCGATGGCGTTACATGCTGTCGCGCTCGCGTGCGAAGGCTGCTCGGGCCGCGCGCTGCGCAAGCTGCCCTTTCTCGCCCACGCGCTCCACGCGCCGCAGACCGACTTGCCGCTGCCCGTCGAGGCCTTCTTGAATGCGCTGTACGCGACAGCGCTCTCAGAGGCTGAGGGGCGCGGCGCGCGCCGTGACGCTGCCGCCGTGTCATCGGCGCCGTGATGAGGCTGCCGCCGTGCCATCGGCGCCGTGCCATCGGCGCCGTGCCACATCGGATCCGATGATGTCACATCGACATCGGCGCCGTGACACCGTCCATTTGTCACGGATGCTCGCATGCGCTTGAGGTGCACACAACTGCACAATCATGCAAGGATGATACACACACATGTCCAGATGTACGGTAATGTTGACTCTCTGACATGAAGGTGTCGAATGATGGTGGACTAATACCTCGGGCATCATCATAATAATTTTTGGTTGTCTATGCAAATCTAATTGTGGACCCTTCAGGGGCTTAGAATGGTTTTCCCCCGTCCCGGGAGCACTACCGGACGTGACGGAAGCGGTCCCAACGCAGGGCGATGTGAACACAAAGAGTTCCACGGGCTTTCTTGAACGCGCTCGACGCACCGTCTTCGGGCTGCAGGTGCGCGCACGAATGCGCTCCG